>BBPD01001289.1_pt2 | contig 15854 bp, 10 predicted proteins | sample 1344911 | NCBI WGS metagenome assembly BBPD01 (sample SAMD00019088, study PRJDB2971) | groundwater metagenome | biome: freshwater biome; feature: mineral spring; material: ground water | place: USA: CA, Sonoma | collected 2011-09 | depth surface m
AATGACAGAAACATATAAAGGACAAAAGATGATGAAAAAAACAGAGGAAATTCAAGAATTCTGGGCTTATGATATGAAACAATCAGTGAATTCAGATGTAACATTGCTGGATAATGTTCAATTTATCTATGAACTGTCATTGGCACAATTAGAATTAAGGGCATTAGGCGGTAATTTTGTTACCACAAATGGATTGAGAGAGTTTAAAGTGAGTAACAAATCAAATGAGTTGGACGAAAAATTGATAAAACGAACAGCATACTTAAAATCCGTTGGTAAAAGATTTACCGATTATCTTCAAATAATTCAGAAAAACAGAACAAGGTCTGTCAATCAATACCTTACTCATTGGATTTACCCTTACAAAGGTAAATTTCATCCCCAAATGATTAGGGCTCTTTTGAATATAATAGGACTTAATCAAGGTGATAGTGTTCTTGATCCCTTTATAGGAAGTGGAACAACTGCCTTGGAGGCTCAACTTTTGGGTATAAATTGTGTTGGTATTGATATATCTCCTCTTTGTGTGCTTCAAAGCAAAGTTAAAGTTGAGTCTGTAGATGTTTTGGCAGATATTATAAATTGGAAAGGAAGAATAAGAGACAGAATGGACACGCCGTTATAATGGGTAATAAAAAACGCAGCTGGCAGAGCGTAGATGAACTTTTGCTGTGGTTTGGAAAAAATAAAAAAGAAGCTGTGAAGAAATACAGAGAATTTATCGCTGACGGCATTGGTAAAATCGCTGCAATAGATTTTTCAGGGGGGGGACTATTACGAAGCGCAGGAGGTTGGTCTGAATTGATTAATATGAGACGCAAGAAAGAATATTGGCGGGGTGATGAACGCATATTGGGAGATAGTGATTTTGTTAATAAGGTACTGCGGGACGCAGAAGAAACCTTAGACAGAAGGGATAAGTTCCAAAAAGAAGGATGGGGCTTGGAAACCATATCTGAGAAGATTTGCGCGTTACTAAACATGGAAACCAGAGATTTAAAAAGAAAGGGACGCGCTAATTTAATATCAGATGCTAAGGGAATAGTTTGTTATTTCGCAAGTAAACAGTTAGGGATAAGCACGACAGAGATTGGGCGATTTTTAGAGATCTCCCAACCTGCCGTATCTAAAAATATAGTTAAAGGGGAAATGGCAGTGGAAAAGAGGAAGATTAAATTATTAAGTTAGCTCCGTCCCCTATTTCCTACAAATCAATAGAAAGCTATGTTGCAAGACTACCACGAAAACTCTTTTTTGCAATTCATAAGGATTTGGCTGTTCGTATTATGGGAGGATTCTCCCTGAGATGGTATTAGTAAAATGAGATTAATGAAGGTTTGCTGGGCACGTCGCCTAACAGCGGGCTATACAGCTCAGCCACTTCGCACCTTCGCCCAAATTGCCTTCGGCAACTTTCTTTTATCTACAATATGGCTCCCCACATATGGGGTTTTTTGTGACCCTCTCTATGCGATGTACAGGAGTTATGAATGTTGATTTCAAAAAGGGTAAGTCATATCAATCCTTCGCCTACCTTAAATATCACTGACAGAGCCAAGAAAATGAAAGCAGAGGGTATTGATGTTATTGATTTTGGTACAGGCGAACCGGACTTTGATACGCCAATAAATATTAAAAAAGCGGCAAAAACTGCTATTGATAAGGGTTTTACCAAGTACACTGCAAGTTCAGGTATAAAAGAGCTAAAGGATGCAATCTGTCAAAAGTTTAAGTCTGACAATCAATTAGAATATCAACCTGATGAGATCATTGTATCCTGCGGTGCAAAACATTCTATATTTAATATAATTTTTGCTCTTTGCGATGAAAAAAGTGAGATAATCTTACCAAGCCCTTACTGGGTAAGCTATCCGGAAATGATTCAAATAGTCGGGGCAAAAGAAATTGTTCTTAAAACGACACAAAGACATAATTTTAAAATTACACCCCATCAACTTGAATATGCCATTACTCCAAAAACAAAGCTTTTTATACTTAATTCTCCTTCTAATCCCACAGGTATGGTTTATACCAAAAGTGAGATGGAACAGATAAGCAGGATTATTATCCAATCCGGTATTTACTGTATTTCGGATGAAATCTATGAAAAGATTGTCTATGACACAAAGCATACCAGTATTGCTTGTCTTGGTAAAGAAATTAAAGAACGCACATTGGTTGTGAACGGTCTTTCAAAGGCATATGCTATGACTGGCTGGCGTATAGGTTGGACAGCAGGACCAAAACAGATTATTCAAGCAATGTCTAATCTGCAAGACCATTCTACCTCAAATCCTGTCTCAATTTCGCAGAAAGCAGCAGTGGAGGCTCTAACAGGAGATCAAGGCGATTTAAGTAAAATGGTTATGGAGTTTAAGAAAAGACGGGATTATATTATTAGCAGGATAAATTCTATAAATGGATTATCTGCTGTGATGCCGCAGGGTGCATTTTATTGTTGGGTTAATATATCAGATATTTTAGGGCAAAAATTCAATGGTCGTGCAATTGAAAACTCTTTACAAATGGCAGACCTACTTTTAAGTTATGCCCATATTGCTGTGGTACCAGGCTGTGTATTTGGCGATGATAATTATTTGAGGTTTTCATATGCAACATCTATGGAAAATATTATTGAAGGATTAAACAGACTTGAAAAATTTATCAGGGGAATTGGTTAAATTTTTGTCAGTTCAGGAAACCGCCATTTGTCATTTGTCATTTGTTATTTTTTTATTATCTTTATTATAAAGGGGTCTTATGCCGAAGATTTATATTATTGATGTAACAAACAGAGATGGAGTGCAAACATCAAGGATTTGTCTTTCAAAACTTCAGAAGACACTTCTTAATATACACTTGAATAAATTTGGCGTGCTTCAAAGCGAATTTGGTTTTCCCGTTACATCTCATGAGACAAATTATCTTAATGCTAATCTTGAATTAGCAAAAAGAGGTGTGCTGTCTCCCATCAGACTGAGCGGGTGGATAAGAGCAATTGAAAAAGATGTTCAAACTGCGGTGCAAAGATGTCCTGATATAAAATACTTGAATCTTTCAATTTCAACATCTGACCAGATGATTACACATAAATTCAAGGATAAGATGGACTATGTGGCTGTAATAAAAGAAATGAGCAGTGCTGTCCAACTGGCAAAAAAGATGGGCATAAAAATCTTAGGAGTAAATGCTGAAGATGCATCTAGAACACAGATAGAATATTTGATTGAGTTTGTTCAGGCAGCAAAAAAATCAGGGGCAGACAGATTCAGGTATTGCGATACATTAGGATATGATACTCCGTTTACAATATACAAAAATATTAAAAAAATTTTAAGACAGGTCAAAATTCCAATTGAACTGCATTGTCATAATGACCTTGGGATGGTGGTTGCGAACTCCGTTGTAGGCGCTATGGCGGCTGTTGACTCTGGAGTAGATGCCTATATCAATACCTGTATCAATGGTATGGGTGAAAGAGCAGGCAATGCCGACCTTGTGGCAGTTGTTCTTGCATTAAAACACGGGAGCGGTTATAAGGATAGGTATATTTTAGATGAAAGAATTAACCTAAAGATGGCATGGAAGTTGTGTAAATATGCATCATATGCATTTGGGATACCCATTCCTATTAATCAGCCGGGCGTTGGTGCAAATGCTTTTGCTCATGAGTCAGGTATACATGCTGATGGTGCTCTTAAAAATAGACGAAACTATGAACTATATGATTTTGAGGAATTGGGAAGAGGTGAGCCTGAAATTATTGAAACCGGAAGGCAGATTACTATTGGAGAATATTCTGGTATAAAAGGGTTCAGAAATGTATACGATAAAATGGAAGTAGAGTTTAAAGATGAACAGGAAGCCACAAATATTCTTGAACTTGCAAGATACGCTAATGTGCACAATCAGAAACCGCTTGTGGAAGAAGAACTCTGGTTTATTGCAAAATATCCCGATATTGCTAAAAAAATTCTTACAATGACGCCGTTTAACTAATTTTAAGTTTTCATTCCTATTCTTACAAAAACAGGAATGTTGTGCTCACAGGCTCTTAAAACAGGAGATGCATTGGAAGATAAGCATTTTTTAAAGCGTATTACACTATTGGGTTTTAAATCCTTTGTAGACAAAACAGAACTGGTATTTGAACCCGGTATTACCTCAATCGTTGGTCCGAATGGCTGTGGTAAATCAAACATATCCGATGGTTTAAGATGGGTCCTCGGCGAGCAAAATCCTCGCCTTTTAAGGGCTTCAAAAATGGAAGACCTTATATTCAACGGAACCAAGACGGTCCCCCCTATGAACCTTTCGGAATTAAGCGTAGTTTTTTCCAACTTTTCAAAAATTCTTCCCATTGACTATGATGAGGTTACAATTACAAGAAAACTGTTCAGGGCGGGCGAAAGTGAATACTGGTTAAATGGCACTGTTGTGCGGCTAAGAGATATTGAACAACTTTTGGCAGGCACAGGTATAGGAGCATCTGCTTATTCATTTATGGATCAGGGAAGGATGGCACAGATTATTGAATCAAAACCGGAATCCAGGAGAGTTGTGTTTGAAGAAGCAGCAGGAATTACAATGTATGAGACAAAAAGAAGTGAGGCAGAAAGAAAACTCATAGAAACAGAAGATAACATACTTCGTATAAATGATATAATTACAGAAGTAAACAGGCAGTTAAATTCTATACAGAGACAGGTTGTCAAGGCGCAAAGATACAAAGAAGAATTTGAAACTCTTCGTTCTATGGAAGTTAAATTAGCAACGCACAAAGGACTTCTTCTTATGGCACAGAGGGCCTGTGTTAAAGATAAAGCAGAACAGATATTAGCACAGATAAAAGCCAAATCTGATGAGCTTAAAAAATCACAGGAAGATGAAGAAAAATTAAAAAATGAATTTTTTCAGTTAGAACAAAAACTTGCCAATACAAAGGCTGAACAGATAGCTCTTCAAGGTTCTATACTTTCAGCACAGGAAAAGATAAATACAAACAAAGAATGGTCTGATAAATTAAATTCTTCAAACCTGAAGATTTTATCTGATATAGAATCTTTGGGGGTAAGAAAAGATGCACTTGAATCTCAGATTTCAGAAATTATAAAAAAAAAGGAGCAGACAAAATTAGATATAGCAAACATAGAGACAGAGATTTCTTCTGTGGCAGATAAAGAAAAAACAATTATAGACCAGTTTGAAGCAAAGCAATCTGTCTTAAAACAGTTAAAAGAAAAAATATTTGAACTCCAGACAAAAAGAGCAAACCTAAGAAACGAATACTTAAATATAAATGCCAAACTTAATGAACTCGGTATAAGGCTTCAAAGATACAGAGCAGATACAGAGCAGATACAAAAACAAAAAGATACTGTTTTACAAAACATAGATACACTCGGTGCCGATATTGAAAAAATAAACATAAAAATACAGAAGGCTCAAGTGGGCAGGGATGGTATTCTTTCGCAAATACAGATTATATCAACCGAGAAAAAAAACAAGGCAGAAAAACTTTTAGAATATGAAAAAAGGCATTCTGCAAGTATTTCTAAAACAGAAATGCTTAAAACCCTTGAGAAAGATCATCAGGGATACAAAAGCGGTGTAAAGGCAGTACTTGACGAGGTTGATGCCGGCAGGTTATCAAATATTAAAGGGACACTTGCACAGTATATGCAGGCCAGGGAAGGATTTGAGAAAGCAGTTGAATCACAACTTGAAGAAATTGCAAAATTTCTTATCTGTAAAGATATAGATACCGCACTTATTGCAGCACAGATATTAAAACAAAAAGACCTAGGAAAAGCAACATTTATTCTCTCTGACAGCATTGACCCGTCCCTTATAAATGATAATATGCAGATTCAGGGAGCCTGCAGGTTCACCTCTTGTATACAGGTCCCGGAAGAGATGGAGAAAATGTTTAAAGAGATATTAAAAGATGTATGGTGTGTAAAAAATATAGAAGAGGCAAAGAATATTTTAAAAGACTGTCCTGATATGATAAAACTTGTTACATTAGACGGAGATATCATAACAAGATATACCATTACAACCGGTTCTTTAAACATCTCAGATATAAGCGTTATAGGAAGGCAGGCAAGATTAAGTCAGGCAGAAAAAGAAACATCACAGATTGAACATAGTATCTCAGAAATGAAAAGTCAGATCTTTTTTTTGACAGATAAAGAAAACAGTCTTAACAAAGAGATTTCAGGTTTTACGGAAATGATAAGACAAAAGTCCGAACGACTGGCACATCTGCTTACAGTCCTTAACATTGCAAAACAGAATATGGAAAAAATAACGCAGGAGCAAAAAATCATAGAAACTGATATAGTTCAGACACAGGAAGAAGCTGAACAGATAAAAACCAAAAACAACATCCTTAATTCGGATATATCAAAAATAGAGTCTGAGCTAAAAACTGCAGAAAATCAACTTTTAGATGCCGAAAAATCCATACAACAGATAAATCTTTCAAAACAGGAAATTGCTATTCATAAAACTAAAATTGAAGGGCATCTGGCAAACCTTAAAAATCAGGAAAAACATTTTTTTGAAACGGTGCATGTCTTGCAAAAATCCCTTGAAACAGAAAATCATTCTTTACAGGATAAAACCGCAGAGATTGAGCAAAATAAAACAAGAATTGAAGATATAAGAAATAATAACTTTCAGTTAGAACAGGAACTTTGGATATTCAGGCAAAAAGAAAATGATTTTTTGAAAATCCTTTCTGAAAAAGAAGACAGTAAGAACAAAGCAGGACAATCTTTTGAAGAAAATAGCAATATGCTACAAAATATAAGAAATCTGATAGAAGATTTAAAAAATCAAGAAAGAGATGTTGAAATAGAAATTATCCAGATAGACAAGAATATAGAAACAATAAAAATGCACATAGAAGGAGCATATCACATTGAGATTGATTTAACAGGAAGAGATACTCTTGAACATTTGGACCAGATAGCAACTCAGATAGGTCAATCAAAAGAGCGGATTGCACAGATGGGTCAGGTCCATATGGGTGCCATAGAGGAGAACAGGGAACTGAAAGAAAGATTTGATTTTTTAACCCAACAGCATGATGACCTTGTACAATCAAAAGACTCACTTTTAAAGACCATAGAAAAAATAGATAAAACCGCAAAAGAGATGTTCACACAAACATTTGAAAAAGTCAGAGAACATTTCAAAACCTATTTCGGACAATTGTTTGGTGGAGGCGAGGCTGATATTTTTCTTTTAGACCCTGCAAATTCCCTTATAAGTGGTATTGAAATTGTTGCAAGGCCGCCGGGTAAAAAACTTCAAAGCATTGCACTTCTTTCAGGAGGTGAAAAAGCTCTTACAGCAGTTTCTCTTTTATTTGCCATATTCAAGGTAAAGCCCAGTCCGTTTTGTATATTAGATGAAATAGATGCCCCCCTTGATGAAAGCAATATCGGAAGATTTATAAAACTTTTAAAAGACTTTGTCAGAGACTCACAGTTTCTGATAATTACACATAATAAAAAAACCATAGAAATTGCAGATGTTATATATGGTGTTACAATGGCAGAACATGGAATTTCAAAAGTTGTCTCCGTTAAGTTTAAGAAATAGACAGAGCCCTGTCTTGGCTTATTATTAAAGTCAGGCACGTTTTTTTGTTAGTCATTGCGAGCAACTGAAAAGAACGTGGCAATCACAGTAAAGATGAGACTGCTTCGGGCTTGAGCCCTCGCAACGACAGGATTACTTCAGGCCTGAGCCCTCGCAAATCCAAAAATATTGACTTTTATGTTTATGTTTGGTAAACTATAAAATATTCGCTTCTAAGTGGGTAAAAGAGGAAAAAACAAGGAGGGTATATGGCAGCAGAGTGGAAAAAAAATAAACTGGTAGCAGCAGTATTGGTAGGTGTTATCATTATCTGCCTGGTGATAATCATCAGTAAGATTTTTTCCTGAAAAGTATTATCACATGTGTTTATGTTTGGTAGATTGTGAAATGCACTCTTCCAATAGGTAGAAGTTATCATTATCTGCCTGTGGATAATCATTAGTATGGTTATTCCTAAAAAGTATTATTACGAGGCTAACCTTGTGTGTGAGCCTTGTGGACCAGCAAGTTTGTCAGTTAAGAAAATTTCTGGTGCGCAAGAATTCCCCATGAGATGCTCTGTCTGTAGGAAAATGACAGTTAACAGAGCAATGAAGTGTTTTGATTGCGATTATATTTATGCAATTAAACCCATTGATGACCCTGTGGCGATGGAGATAGGACCAGGCCTTATGATACAGAAGTGTCCAGAATGCGACTCTCTTAATGTGGGGGTTCCACCGGGTCCTGTCCTGCCCAGATAATGCCGACAATGCTACCATTATAGAGGGGAAAAAACAAACGCTCCCAAATTATTAAAGATCCGAGGGAGGTCCTGTTTTTTTAGCGCCCTTAGCTCAATCGGTAGAGCAGCGGACTCTTAATCCGTTGGTTGATGGTTCAATTCCATCAGGGCGTACCATTATGTGTGAGCCAAAATTCCGCTTTGAGCGAGGGTGGCGGAACTGGCATACGCGCTAGCCCTAGGAGCTAGTTCGCTTTGCGATTGCGGGTTCAACTCCCGCCCCTCGCACTTGGGGTAGTTTCTGTACTTTTCTGCGGGTGTAGCTTAGCCGGTAGAGCGCCACCTTGCCAAGGTGGAAGTCGTGGGTTCAAATCCCATCACCCGCTCCATATAAGGGATTTGAACCACCAAAGGGGTCTCAGGGGAAAAGGTTAGTTTTCCCCTGTGTTTTAAAAGGAAAGAGAACATTAAGGGAAAAACATTGGTTTTCCCTTAAAGAGCGTAAGCGATGGTTCAATTTCCCATCACCCGCTCCATATAAATGTGGCGATGGGTGACAGGTAACAGATGCTCTGGTGACTGGCATAAGAAGTAGGAGGTGATAGGTAGGGGAAAAATGGCGACAGGTGACTGGTGACGGTGAACGGAGAACGGTAAACGGAATTATATTAAAGAAAGGAAATAGATGAATCTTTTAAGTGCGAAAGTACAGAGTTCCGAAGGTTGCAGGAAAGAAGTGTTTGCAGAGGTTTCACAACAGGATTTTCAGGTAGTATATAAACGGATTTTTGAAGATATTTTTAAAAATGCCCAAATTGCTGGTTTCAGAAAAGGAAATGCTCCTCGTGAAATTGTAGAAAAACAGTTTAATTCTTTTGTAGTTGAACAAACCATTAAAAAAATTATCCCGGAAGCATCTACAATTGCATGGGAAAATTTAAAATTCACACCTGTGAGCATTCCTGAGATTACAAAGGTTGATTATAACCCGGGAGGTTCTTTACAGTTTTCAATGATAGTAGATGTTGCCCCCGAGGTTAATCTTCCTGAATATAAAAATATAAAAGTAAAAAAACAGAAGATACAGGTAAAAGACGAGAATATTCAGGGTGTGTTAAAAGAATTACAGGACAAGTTTGCTGTTTTTAAAAAGGTTAAGTCAAGGGCCATTCAAGTCGGGGATTATATACGGTGTGATATAGTTTTTACTGTTCCCGGTGTAGGAGAAGAAAAACAAAAAGGTGTATGGTTTTTTGTTGATGCAAGTTCTGATCTACGGGAGGTTCTTTTTCAATTGGTGGGACTTAATACAGGTGCTACAAAAGAAATAGATGCAAAGGTTCCAAAGCGTGTTGGAAAAGTAGAATATTGGGAAAAGGATGCAAAATTTAAAATAAATATTAGAGAAATAATGGAACGAAGTATTCCTGAATTAAATGATGAACTTGCAAAGAAGATGAAATTTTCCAACCTTGAGCAATTGAAAGAGTTTGTTCAAAAAAATGTTGAAAAAAACGTAAGAAACCAGAGCAAGGCAGATTGCTTCCAGCAGATTATTGACCATTTACTTGAAAAAACAAGTATAGATATTCCGCAGAGCCAGGCAAAATTTAAACTTGAAAGACTTGTAAGGGAACAAAAAGTGGATCTTTTTAAAAAAGGTGTTCCGGTAGAAGAGATAAATAAGCAGGAAGAAAAAATCCTAGAAGAACTAAAACCGGTTGCCGACCGTCTTACTAAACAAAATTTTTTACTTACCGCAATTGCACAAAAAGAAAATCTTGTAGCAACAGAAGAAGAGGTGAACGGTGCTGTTTTACAAATGGCACTTCACTACGACCAAAAACCTTCTGAAATGCGTAAGATTTTAGAAAAGGAAAATGCAATTGATGGGCTTTATGACAGAATTACGGAAGACAAGGTCTTAAATTTTCTTTTGGAAAACGCAAATGTTGAACAGATAGAGACTCTGAGAAACTAAAGATAACAAGTAATCGGCTCACAAGCAAGAGAAAAGAGGGGGAAATATGGATGGATTGATACCAATGGTCATTGAACAAACAGGACGCGGAGAAAGGGCATATGATATATATTCAAGATTACTTAAAGAGAGAATTATATTTATTGGTTTTCCTATTGATGATATAGTTGCAAATCTTGTAATAGCCCAGATGCTTTTTTTACAGATGGAAGACCCTTCTAAAGACATAAACATATATCTGAATAGCCCAGGTGGTTCTGTATCAAGCGGGCTTGCCATATATGATACAATGCAATATGTACAGTGCGATGTTGCAACATATTGTGTCGGCATGGCAACAAGTATGGCAGCTGTTCTTCTTGCCGCAGGTACAAAAGGTAAAAGGTATTCTCTTCCCAATGCAAGGGTTATGATACATCAGCCCTGGGGAGGAGTGCATGGCGCCGCAGCAGACATAAGCATACAGGCAAAAGAGATACTAAAATTAAGGGACAACCTTAATACTATTATTGCCAAACATACAGAACAGTCTCTTGAAAAAATACAGAAAGATACAGACAGGGATTTTTATATGTCCTCACAGGAGGCAAAAGAATACGGAATAATAGATGAGGTTGTGCTTTTAAGAAAAACTAAAAAATAGAAAGAGAAATGCAAAAAAATTACCTTCTGACCCCAGGTCCTACACCTGTCCCGGAAAGTGCTCTTCTTGCAATGGCGCAACCGATTATTCATCACAGAACACCTCAATTTCAGGCAGTACTGAAAGAGGTTGAAGAAGATTTAAGGTATGTGTTTCAGACAAAAGAAAATGTGTATATCTTTGCTTCAAGCGGAACAGGTGCAATGGAAACATCGGTTGCAAATCTTTTATCTGCAGAAGATAAGGCAATTATTGTAAGAGGTGGAAAATTTGGCGAAAGATTTGGTGAAATATGTGAGGCTTACAATATAACCTGCCTTTATATAGATATCCCATCCTGTGAGGCTGTTTCAGCATATCAGATAAAGGAATTACTTAATAAAAATCCAGGTGTAAAGGCTGTTTTTACTACACTTGTTGAGACATCAACGGGTATTACAAATAATATAAAAGAGATTGCAAGTGTTGTTTCTTCAACAGATGCGGTTCTTGTTGTAGATGCCATAAGCGGGCTTTGTTCTGTTCCGTTTCATATGGATGAATGGAAAGTGGATGTTGTTGTTGCAGGTTCACAAAAAGGTTTAATGATACCGCCGGGATTATCATTTATTGCATTGAATCAAAAAGCATGGAAGTCAGTAGAGTCTTCAAAATCTTCCAGATACTATTTTGATTTGAGAAAGGCAAAAGAAGCACTTGATAAGACAGACACACCATTTACACCAGCAGTAAGCCTTATCATAGGGCTTGCCGAGGCCTTGAAAATGATAAAATCAGATGGCCTTGAAAATATATGGAACAGACACGAAACAATGGCAGATGCAATAAGAGCGGCTATTGCGGCCATGGGTTTGTGTCTTTTCCCCAAGCAAGGCGCAAGCAATGCGGTTACCGCTGTAAATGTTCCAGCCGGTATAGATGGTGAAAAACTTGTCCAAACACTTAGAGACAGATATGGGGTCGGAATTGCAGGTGGACAGGAAGAACTTAAAGGAAAGATATTCAGGATTGCAACAATGGGTTATATGACGCAATGGGATGTTTGTGTAGCATTATGCGCATTAGAGATTGTTTTGATAAAGATGGGTTATAAAATGCAGGCAGGCGTTGGATTAAAAGCAGCAGAAAAAGTATTTATAGAAAGAGCAGATTTATGAAAATACTTATAAGCGATTCTCTTTCAGAAGAGGGTATAAATATTTTAAAACAGGAAAAAACTTTTCAGGTAGATGTCCATACAAAACTAACCCCCGAGCAGTTATTGAACTGTGCAGGCGAGTATATCGCCCTTATTGTCCGAAGTAGCACGAAGGTTACAAAAGAGGTTATATCCGCTGGTAAAAATTTAAAGTATATCGGAAGAGCAGGTGTAGGGGTTGACAACATTGATGTTGATGCTGCAACAAAAAAGGGTATTGTTGTTATCAATACACCGGGCGGTAATACCATTTCAACAGCAGAACACACTTTCAGTATGATGCTTGCACTTTCAAGAAATATACCCCAGGCAAATATATCTTTAAAGTCTGGTGTATGGGATAGAAAAAAATGGATGGGTGTTGAACTTCAAGGCAAAACCATTGGTATCATAGGGCTTGGGAGAATCGGAACAGAAGTTGCAAAAAGGGCATCCGTTTTTGGAATGAGGGTTCTGGCATATGATCCTTTTATTTCATTGGACAAGGCATCAAAGATGGATATAGAACTTGTCCAATTAAACACACTGCTTGATAAGGCAGACTACATAACCGTTCATGTACCTCTAACAGAAGAAACAAAGTATATAATAGGAGCAAAAGAACTGTCCATTACAAAAAAAGGTGTTCGTATAATAAACTGTGCAAGAGGCGGCATCATAGATGAGACTGCTCTGGCAGAGGCTATAAAAAGCAAACAGGTTGCCGGTGCAGCATTTGATGTGTATGAAAAAGAACCTCCTCAAAAAGAACACCCTTTTTATTCACTTGAAAATGTGATTATGACCCCGCACCTGGGGGCTTCTACAGAAGAGGCACAGGCTGCTGTTGCAGTTGAGATTGCTTATCTTATAAAAGATGCGCTAACAGGAAAAGGGATTAAGAATGCTGTAAATATACCATCATTGGGGATAGAGGCAATGAAAGGGCTTGAGCCTTATCTTTACCTTGCAGAAAAGATAGGGCTTATTCAAGCGCAAATTTTAACAGGGTATGTATCAGAAGTATCCATAGTCTACAGTGGAGATGTGTCTTTGCTTGATGTTGGTATGGTAAGCCGCGCAGCTATAAAGGGATTTCTTACTCCTGTTGTAGGAAGTTCTGTTAATTATGTAAATGCAATGATAATAGCACAGGAAAGAGACTTAAAGATTGTTGAATCCAAATCAACAACTTTTTCAGATTTTGCAAATCTTATATCTGTTTGTGTCCAAACAGACAAAGTAGAGAATACCGTTGCAGGCACACTTTTTACAAAGAAAAACCCAAGGATAGTAAAAATAAATCAGTTCTATGTTGATGTGAGTCCTTCTGGCAATATGCTTCTTATTGACAACATAGATGTTCCGGGTATTGTAGGAAGTGTAGGGAGTATATTAGGTAAGAATAACATAAACATAGCAGGTATGACATTTGGAAGAGAAAAACCGGGTGGAAAAGCAATAACAGTTTTAAATATTGATAGTGCAGTGCCTGATAATATACTTGAACAAATTAAAAATTCTAAAAATATAACCGGTGTGAAACTTATCAAATTAAGTTTTTAAGTTTTATTGAGGATTTTGATATTTTGATATTTGTCATTTGCTATTTTATTGTATTCCCCCGTAGCTCAGTTGGTAGAGCGAGTGGCTGTTAACCACCAGGTCCGAGGTCCGAGTCCTCGCGGGGGAGCCAACATACAATCGCTGCAAAAATCCGAACTTTTGGATTTGCAGTTTAAATATAACTTTTTAGATTTTCTAGTTCGCATATAAGCAACAAAAATGTCTATTATGTAACTAAACTTTGGCAAATTTAGCCTTTTTACCCTGTAACAGCATAGTTTAACCTAAGCTGTTTATTCTTTAATATAGCCAACCTGAATACTTTATCCGCATCTAACTTCTTTTGGAATTAGCTATAGCTCCAAAAGATAAAGGAGCGTAAGATCTCACCTGCTGCCATCTGACACTTGCCGCCAATGATAACAACACTGGCTTTGAGCCATCTATAAAGGCTGCCTTTTGTATTGGTCTGAAGAACTGTATAGGCTAAAAACAGAAGATTCCAGTGACAACAGGTACCTCTCATAAGCCTCGCCTCACAATCTTTATAGACATAGGTTCTGCTTGGCATCCCGGTAGAAGGTCTCAATCGGCCAACGCCTCAGGTAACAGGTTAAGATTTTCTCCATTGGCCACTCCTTTTTGTTGGTTACCAGATAAAAAGGGTCTTCTTTAAGATCAGGGTCAAGAAAAGAGATGATAATCTTTACCCGATACCGGCCTTACGCGTCCTTAAAGTGCGAGAAAAACTCCAAACATCTACTATCTGTCCATCTCTTTCCTTGATTTGAGGTTTCTTAAAGAAGTCAGGAGAAAACATCTTAAGGTATTTGCTTAAAGAAATCCATTTGTCTTTAACGGAAACTTTACGATTTGACCGAGAAGCGAATATCCAGGACTTACCTGATAAGGCCTGTCAGATACTCAGCAAAGAGGCGTAATTGACTCTTGTTGAAGATTGAAGAGAAAGGAGGTAACATTCATTCTATGAAACCTGGTATTCGGACAATTGGTAACATTTTTCCTCCTGGTTTTGTTAGCAATAGTATAACACAGAAATCAGGCAATTTTGCTATCCTTGCCAAAGTTCAGTATCTAAGAGCCACCAGTTAAACCCTTTCTTGTCTTCTTCTACAGATATAAACCAGCCTGTCTTGTCAGTGCGTCAATGTTTGACAAACAGGGCCTTTTCTCTGAGAAGGGGTTATGTCCCACATTCCGCAAAGAAATTCTATACATTTCTGTGACAGTCCCTTGCCAATAGAGAGATTTGATAGATTTTGAAAATTCAATCTTTTACTTTATGGTCTAATAACATTTCTACATAACTCATTGCTATATTTGACAGATAGGTTTTTATTGTGTATAGTATGCAATCAAACAAAGGAGACTGCATATTATGCACTTAACCTAGGGTACTTGTCATTATAAAGAGAAAGAGTATACTTCCTACAGTATTGCTGAATTATATCGAGAAGGAAAAATAGTTAGGAAGCGGATTCTTTTTCCTCTGGGTAAATTATCAGAAACCCAGGCAGCACAAATTAAGCTCATCCTGAAAGTAGTTAAGGGAAAAGAGTCTATTCTTTCCTGTATTGAGGATATCGTTCCCTTAAAATCTTTATCTTATCTGGAGGTAGCGGTGGCTAATAAATTATGGAAAAACTGGCAGATGGATAAAGCCTTTAATGAAAACAAAATAACCAATAGCTCTATTTCCACTCCCTGGTTGCCAGAGTATTAGCTATCAACCGCTGTCTGGAGCTTACCTCCTGTTATTCCATCCAGGATTGGATAAAGACAATCGCCCTTCCCCAGATTCTTAACTTTGATCCTGAGACTCTCAATGATGATAAACTCTACCAGAGCAGATTAAAGTAATAGAAAGTCTCAAAGAACATTGGAAGGGATTAACTATCTTTGTAAAGCATCTTTTGCACCTATAGATAATAATCTGGCAGAAAGATGTTTTAAGATGTCAGTTCTTGGCAGGAAAAATTACTACAGCAATCACTCTGAGATAGGGGAAGAAATAAAGGCTGTTTTTTTACAATGACCCAGAACTATCTTTTAATAGATCAGACTCTTGCAGCTGTTTAGAATGCTACTTTGAAGAATATGCTAAGGAAATGGTCTTTCTAAAGACTTG
>BBPD01000203.1_pt14 | contig 15839 bp, 13 predicted proteins | sample 1344911 | NCBI WGS metagenome assembly BBPD01 (sample SAMD00019088, study PRJDB2971) | groundwater metagenome | biome: freshwater biome; feature: mineral spring; material: ground water | place: USA: CA, Sonoma | collected 2011-09 | depth surface m
CGAAGTGCCCCTGTATTCGGAAGAGCTAGTCGGCCTCGAAGCCCTACACCGCCTCAAGGACACTCTCTGGGCCGATCGCGACCCTGCCGCCGTGCTCTACGAAGAAACCACCATGTCTGTGGTCAACGATAACGGCCAGTACCGCCTGGATCTTTACCTGCCTGGCATCGAAAAGCAAAACATCGAGCTCAACAAAATTGGTGACGAGCTCAATATTCGGATCGGGAATCACCGCCGTAACCTCGTCTTGCCCCAAAGCCTAGCGGCCCTAAAGCCTCAAGGGGCCAAATTCGAGGATGATCATCTACGTATCCGTTTTGCGGCCTAGGCAGTGGACGATCTGACAACCTTACTCCGGCACAGTGACCGCGCTGCGATTCGCTTAGCTGAGCTGAGTGGTCCCACCCGTAAAGCAATTGGCTTGCGCCTAGCCACGGCCTTGGGTGAACAGACCGATGCCATTTTGGCCGCCAATACCCTCGACCTCGAACTGATTCGTGAAGAACAGCCGGAGCAGCCCCTAGCTGCCGTACGCTTGACACCCGAGCGTCTGGTAAAAATTAGCGAATCGATGCGGCTCTGGGCTCACCAACCCGACCCCCTCGGCCTAGTCACTCCCCTCGATGGCCAAACATTGCTGCGGCTGCACGCTCCCCTTGGGGTGATTGGTTGGCTCTTTGATCTCTACCCCGAGTGGCTTGTTGCAGGCATAAACCTAGCCCTTAAAACTAGCAATGCCGTTGTCCTTTCAGGGACAATACCCCACACTCAAGAAGCCATTGTGAGCTGCCTGAGTGATGCGGCCTACAGCGCGGGGCTCCCCGAAGGCTCAATCTTGGCCGTAGACTATGCCCAGGGTACCGGCGCGATCGCGATGCTACGCCAACTGCATTACCTCAAACTAGCCGTCCTCTGCGGTCGTTCTCTCTGGGCCGAAGCCCTGCGCGAGCAAGCGCTGATCCCAACCCTTGTCTGTGGTGCTGCCGCCCAAGTTATTTATATTGGTGCGAGTGCGATTGCGGCAACGGCCCTGTATCGCCTTGGCAAAGATCACGAAGCCCTGTTTCCGCCCGAACGGCTAACAGTTTTGCTGGCCGAAGGCTTTCGCGATCGCGAACCCGTAGTCGAACTGCTGCACGGCACCTCAGCCCACCTCGAAACCGTCCCCGATGTTAACGCCGCCATTAGCTGGTGCAATCGCTACGCCGAGGGCGGTGTCATCGCCATCTGGAGTGATTCCTGGCAAGAATTACAAACCTTTCGTCAGCGCGTCGCCGCCGCACTCCTCTACATCAACCAGTATCCGCGCCCCGATTTCACAGCCCAGCAGTACTGCGGCGCTCCCATTGGTGTTTTGAGTTTGCGCTCACCCCAGCGGGGCCTACTTCTGCCCGAGCACCTCACTACAAGTAAATACATTATTGGTGGCTAAATACAGGTTAATACTGATGCTGCAAGCAGAGCTCACATTGGTTTGAAAGGACAATCACTCAGGTATATTCGCACTAACCTAAGTCATACTTCACGGCATCACAACAAATGTTTTGATCGAAATGTCCTGATCACCGAAATTCCTTACACGCACAAGCCAAAGAGATGTGAGTACAGTCAGCTTCACAACAGCCTCACATTATTAATTACTGCTGGCCGGTCTCAAATCATCGTACCTCCAACCATGGCGCCTCAAGCTTATAGTATCCAGGCCCTTGATAGTTGCCTAAGGGAACTTGCTGCTATGAACCCCTACTCAGAGCCATGAATGCCAATCAGTGTCGGCAATTAACACCCGTCTTTTGCTTACATTCCAGGCCCCAAAAGGGTTTTTGCCGCGAGGTCAACCCATCAGCCATCAGATTAGGCCCAGACTAAGCTGGGGTTAACGTCTTCACCTTTTTTCCCGATCACACTACGTTCAGATCCCAAGGGGTAATGCTAATCTAGACATACTCTTTTCCTTGCCCTTGCTGTGGTTGCGACACCCGAGCTTACCTTCAATCTCGACAATCTCGGCTTCGAAATTCCAGACTGGCTGCGACTATCGTGGGAGAAGCGAGAAGTTGGTAAAGTGTCCTGCGGCTCTCGTTTATTTGACGCTGCCGAACTGGATTTGATCTGTCGCGCCTTTGTTTTTGCCTACTCCCTTCATGCTAGTCAGCGGCGACGTTCTGGCGAGCCTTATATCGTCCACCCAATTCATGTCGCCGGTCTACTTTGGGACTTAGGCAGCGATGCCGCTATGATTGCCGCCGCCTTTTTACACGACATCATCGAAGACACCGAGGTAACGGGTGAGGATCTCCAAGAGCAATTCAGTCCTGAAGTTCGATCTCTTGTCGAAGGCATAACCAAACTTTCAAAGCTCAACTTTTCAAGCAAAACCGAGCAACTGGCCGAGAATTTTCGTCGGATGTTTTTGGCGATGGCCAAAGATATTCGCGTCATCGTCATTAAACTTGCTGATCGCCTGCACAACATGCGTACCCTCGAACACATGCCCGAGGCCAAGCAAAAGCAGATTGCCAAAGAAACCCTCGATATTTTTGCCCCCCTCGCCAACCGTCTAGGTATTTGGCATTTCAAGTGGGAGCTAGAAGATCTCGCCTTCAAATACAGCGATGGTGAAGCTTACCGAACCATTCAGAACTTGGTTAATGCCAAGCGGGCCGAACGAGAAGCTGATCTCCATACCTTTATGTCCGAACTCAGTCAGCGCCTCACAGCCGATGGTATCAGCCATTTTGAGGTAAGTGGTCGCCCCAAGCATCTCTACAGCATCTACAAAAAGATGCAGCGCCAACGCAAGCCCTTTGAAGAAATCTACGACCTCTCAGCGGTGCGAGTCCTCGTTGATACCCTTGGCGAATGCTACATGGGTCTGGGAGCCGTTCATCGCTGCTACAGCGTCATGCCCAACCGTTTCAAAGACTACATCAGCGTTCCCAAACCCAACCGCTATCAGTCATTGCACACTACGGTAATGACTCCCTACAACCGTCCCATCGAAGTGCAAATTCGTACCTGGGAAATGCACCAGATTGCCGAGTACGGGATTGCTGCCCACTGGAAATATAAAGAGAAGGGCAACTCACTTCAGCCCCTCGATGCCACTGAAGAAAAGTTTGTTTGGCTGCGGCAGCTCCTCGAATTTCAAAATGATTTGCGTGACGATCTCGAATATCTTGAAAATTTGCGAGATACCCTTTTTGAAGGCGAAGTCTATGTTTTTACACCCAAAGGTGACGTCTATGCCTTGCCCCGTGGAGCCTGTCCGGTTGATTTTGCCTACCGCATCCATAGCGAAGTGGGTAATCACTGCAACGGCGCCAAGATCAATGGCCGCATTGTGCCCCTTGATACCCCCCTGCGCAATGGCGATATTATCGAAATCCTGACCCAAAATAATGCTCATCCCAGCCTCGACTGGATTAATTTTGTGGCTACATCCTCAGCCAAAAATCGTATTCGCCAGTGGTTCAAGCTCCTGCATCGCGATGACAACATTATTCGGGGGCGGCAACTGCTGGAACGGGAACTGGGCAAAACCGGCCTCGACAGCTTGCTCAAATCGAAACATATGCAGCAGGTTGTCGAACGCTTGAACTATACCCAGTGTGACGACCTGCTCGCGGGCCTTGGCTATGGCGAGCTAACGGTTACATCAGTGGTCAATAAGCTGCGTGAGCTCAATCTGCTGCGCACAGTCACCCCCCAGCCCGAACCCGAGCGCCCGGAACCGCAATCAGTGCCGCCCACAGCCGAAGCCCCTAAGGGCACGATTGCTGGCGTCGAAAGTCTGCTCTATCACTTGGCTCGCTGCTGCAACCCCTTACCAGGCGATTCAATTTTGGGGGTTGTGGGTCGCGCCGGCCGGGGCATCGCCATTCATCGCGATGATTGCCAAAACATTCTTGATATTCCCAGCGACCGGCATTTGTATGTGCAGTGGTCATCCCAAACCAAACAGCAGTTCTATCCCGTTGTTTTACGCCTCGATGTCGTAGACCGGGTTGGTATTCTCAAAGATGTCACGGCTCGTATTTCCGAAAGCAACATTAATGTCAGCAATGCCAACGTCAAAACACGTAACGGCATGGCTGTGATTACGGTACGTATTGATGTCCATGATCGTCAGCAATTGGATCGTATTGTCAATCAACTGCACCAGCTCGCCGATGTTTTTTCGGTGCGACGCCTGTAGTCCAATTGAGGTGCTACTGCGTGCCTAAGGCGACTTCGGTACACCACACCAAAGTCTTTATTTAGTGCGACAAAATCTGTGAGAGGAATAGCTTCGAGCGCTCTTCCTTCGGGTTATTAAAGAATTCTTCCGGCGTATTTTCTTCGACGATGTTGCCCCGGTCAAAAAAGATCACCCGATCAGCAACTTCCCGCGCAAAGCCCATTTCGTGGGTTACGCACACCATGGTCATCCCACTTTGGGCCAGCTCCCGCATGACATCCAGCACTTCTTTGATCATCTCGGGATCTAGGGCCGACGTTGGCTCATCAAACAAGATCACCGTTGGCTTCATTGCCAAGGCCCTCGCGATCGCGACCCGCTGCTGCTGCCCTCCCGAAAGCTGCCCTGGGAACTTCTTAGCCTGCTCGGCAATACCAACCCGGTTCAGCAGCTCCATGGCCCGCTCTTCAGCAATCGCCCGCTTTTCTTTCTTCACCCACATGGGGCCAAGCGTCACATTCTGAAAAACCGTGAGATGCGGAAAAAGGTTAAAGGATTGGAACACCATCCCGACCTCGCGCCGGATCGCATCAATATTACGCAGGTCAGTTGTCAGCTCAATGCCATCGACAACAATTCGCCCTTGCTGGTGCTCCTCAAGCCGATTGATTGTCCGAATAAAAGTAGACTTGCCTGAACCCGAGGGGCCACAGACCACAACCACCTCACCGCGCCGAATCGAGGTTGTCACACCCTTGAGAACGTGAAACTCGCCGTACCACTTATGAACGTCCTCACACTCAATAATGGTTTGGCTTGCCTTCGTGATTTCGGCGGTTGTGGTAGCAGTCATAGCAATTGTTATCCTTCGTTTTTAGAATAGCCCGACTTTTTGGTTACTTTACGTACAATTTGCTACGCTCCCCCTCGCCATTTTTCTAGCCATTGCCTAAGCTGAACAGTGTATCTGCCCTAAGCCTCGTAGCCGTATCGTATGAAGTTATTTGCTTTCCTCGCGTTGTGTGTTGCGGCTAGTTCAAACCTTGGGCAGCCCGCAGCCGCTCAAACACTCCAGCGTGTGCGCAGTCGCGGCTATCTCATTTGTGGAGTTAACAGGGGTCTGCCAGGTTTTGGCAGCGTCGATGCCGAGGGAAACTTTGCCGGGTTTGATGTTGATGTCTGTCGGGCGGTGGCAGCGGCTATCTTCGGTGATCCCAATCAAGTTGACTATGTGGCCACATCAGCCGCAGCGCGGGAAGAAATGCTTCGCTCGGGCACAATCGACCTTTTAAGCCGCAACACCACCTGGACACTCGAACGGGATCGCAAGTGGGGGGTTACCTTCGGGCCTGTTACTTTCTATGATGGCCAGGGATTTATCGTTAAAGCTGACTCTGGCATCAGCCAGGTCGAAGACCTTGACGGTAAAACGATCTGTGTGGTTGCCGGTACAACCACAGAGCAAAACCTGGCCATTACCTTCAGCGCCCGAGATATTGCCTTCACACCTGTTGTTTTTGCGAGTGATGAGGGCGTTTTTGCTGCCTATAACGACGGCCTATGTGTCAGTGCTACCGCTGATCGCAGCTCCCTGTTCACCCGTCGCCTTAGCTTGCCCGACCCCAACGCTCATAGTTTTCTTGAAGAAACCATTTCCCGAGAACCGCTTGCCCCTCTTGTGGCCCAAGGTGATAGCCAGTGGCGCGACATTCTTAACTGGACGGTATTTGCGATGATTCACGCCGAAGAATTAGGCATTACGAGCCAGAACATCGACAGTTTTCGTGATTCAACCGACACCACGGTACGGACATTTTTAGGTCTTCAAGGGAGTCTTGGCTCTATGCTTGGTCTTAGCGATACCTTTACCTACAGCATTGTCAGCCTGGTGGGTAACTATGGCGAAAGCTTCGAGCGTCACCTCGCCCCCCTCGGGTTTGAACGTGGCCTGAATGCCTTGCGCAAAGATGGCGGGCTACTCTACTCACCCCCTTTCCGCTAGGAGTTCGCCCCTGTTTTTCGAGCTTATTGCTCGCGTTGCTGAACCGCCTGAGTCGCTCGACATGGCATTATCGAGGTTAGGTTGCAGTTTTGAGTAGATCATGAATACACACGGTGTTGGTCTGGCACTGGGTAGTGGCGGGGCACGCGGTTGGGCCCATATTGGCGTCATTCGGGCACTCGAAGCGGCCAACATTCCGATTACCCATGTGGCTGGAGCGAGCATAGGTGCTTTTGTGGGTGCAATTTACGCAGCCGGTGAGCTGAATGCCCTCGAAGACTATGTCATTAGTCTGGATTGGCGGATGATTCTTTCTTTTTTTGATCTGGTCTTTCCCAAGCAGGGACTCCTGGATGGCAACCGCGTTTATGATTTGCTTACTAAACATCTGCTTGATCTTCGCATTGAAGATATTGAAATGCCCTTTTGTTGCGTCGCCACCGATCTCAAGCAAAATCGTGAGGTACGGTTGCAGTCAGGGCGCTTAGCCGATGCTGTGCGGGCGAGCATTTCGATACCGGGTGTGTTTACGCCCTTTGCTCATCAAGGGTGCTATCTGGCGGATGGGGGCATTGTTAATCCGGTGCCGGTGGATGTCGCGCGGGATTTGGGGGCTACGTTTGTGATTGCTGTGAACCTCAATCATGCCCATCTCGAACTGGCTGAGGTTGAGGCAGAACCGAGTGCTGCGAGCTATGCCAAGCCGCAGGCTGATCCAAACTCTGAGGTTGAGCCTGATGCGGGCGAGCCCCCCGCCTGGCTGGTGGCCATTAAAGAGAAGTATGAATCGGTGAAAGTGGGTGTTAGCAGCAAGCTTGAAACCTGGCTGGGTAGTAGCGAAGAAACTCAAGTCGAGCCTAATATTTTTGATGTGATTGGTACGACCCTCAACATCATGGAGCAGCGGATCACCGTGGCTAATCTCGAGGTGCATCAACCGGATTTGCTTCTTCAGCCTCACCTGAGCGCCTACGGCATTTTTGATTTTCATAAGGCTCAAGAGTTGATCGAGATTGGCTATGCAGCGACCACACCTCATATCGGAGCGATTAAAGACAAGCTTGGACTTTAGTTGTTGGGGCAAAACCCAGGCAAGGTAGCGGTAGCTGTACCGCTGCCAGGAGTTTTGGCTCAGCCGCAGACCGATCCCTTGCAAAGACAAGCTAATTTAGCACGGAAGCAGTAAGGGCACACATCTACGTAAGCCATTGCAATATACGCAGAAACACAGATTTACATAAAACGCCTAGACAAATACACGTACGTGTTTTATCGTAGGTATAGTGAAATTCGGGAAAGACCCATGACGATTTTAGAAATTGTTGCTATTGCTCAGCGTACGGGTATGGTTACTGTCGGCCAAGAGCAAGCCATCAATGATCTGATGTGGTCTGATCACTGTGCGCCTCTGGATCGGATGATGCTGGAGTTGCTGATTAAGGGTTTAGAGACGGGGCGGATTCGGGTAGAGTCGGAACTGCCACACTATGCATTGGCTGCTTAGAATTGACTGGCCACCTGAGATTTTGATGGCCGTCTGAGGTTTTACGGCTGCTTAAGGTTTTCGGATACCTGATTTTTAGAGCCGTCCAAGACTGATCCAAAGCTGCTGTAGGCCGTGCCGGGGTTACGCTGATAGCCCACCTAATTAGCCGACAACGTGTTGATAGGCGTGAGTCTGGGTTCAAAACAGGCAGCGCGACTTTACCTCTTTAGGCTAGGGTCGACTGGATTTACCGTAGTTCAGAATAAGAATGAGACACATCAAAGAGTCTTGGAATCTTACTCCATGTCCAAGTCGTCACGAGGTGTGGAAAATAAAACTGTCTCATCCTTAATGTAAACGGCTATATGGCTAATCTGCTGGAGAGATCCTGATTAGAGCCAGACTGAAACATTGCCCTTATCTGGGCTCGGAATGGGTTCTGATGTGCCGTGGGTTGAAGCTGTTTGCCCTCAAACGTTATTTTTTTCAAAAAAATTGTCGCTCCGTTCCCTTGCTTTGAGCAGCTAGCTTCAGTCGTTACTGGCCGAACTCTTTGCGAGCGGCCTCGACTAATTCGGCGGTTATTTCCTCGTAGTCGCGCTCTTGGGCCCATTGCTCGATGCGGCTACGGACTTGTGCCCTCACGAAAAAAGGGATCTGTTGAAGGCGTTCGAGGGCGGCGTCTGTCCACTGCATGATGATTCTCTGAGAACAGTCCTGACGATGGGTTGACGGGAGTTGGCGGCGTTGTTGATGGTGGTAGCTATCGACCTGTAATCGGTATTGTCGGGGATTGCTGGGTCGTAGATTAAGGGTTGCTTGCAAATTGTTGCAGATGGGTCTTCAGATACGTTTGCAGTTGGGCAACCGCTTCGTTGAGGCTGGCAACAAGGGCGGGTTCGGCACGTTGGGCTAGGGCAGCCGCTTCGAGACTGGTAGCCAGGTTACTGATCGTTTCGGCACCAATATTGCTGCTGGCACCCTTGAGCTGGTGGGCGCGGGTGCGCAGGGTGGCAAAGTCGTTTTGCCCTTGAGCCGTGATCAGAATCGCGATCGCGAGCTGGCTGCTAGCAAGAAAGGTGCTGAGCAATTCGACTTCAAAGTCGGTATCACCATCAGAAATTTGCCGCAGCCGTTCCCAGTTGAGGGGGCTGGGTTGCTCTGCAGGGGCGGCGGTCGTGGCTGACTCAGGCTTTGCTTCGGACTCAGGCTTTGCTTCAGGGGTCGCCATAGTTTGCGCTTGATTGTAGAGCTGTTGCAGATGCGTTTGCAGGTGACTGAATAGAATCTCTAGTTGTTGCACTTGGGCGGCTGTAACCGTCTCGGTTTGGGCGGCTGCTTCGAGGGTGGCCGCTCCGATGGCGAGGGCTTCGGCACCGATATTGCTGCTGGCGCCCTTAAGTTGGTGGGCACGCTGTTTAAGGCTAAGCCAATCACTGTTATGGTAAGCGACTTGGATTGTTTGGACGGCTTGTGTGGTGCTCTTCAGATACATCTGGAGCAAGTCTTGCTCGAAGTCGGCATCACCGTCAGAAATTTGCCGCAAGCGGCTGAGGTTCAAGGGGCAACTGAAGTCAGGATCAACGGCTGTTGCCTCGGTTGGCAGTGGTTGATCCCATTCACCTAGGGGCGCTTCGATCTGCTCTGCCCAGCGATTAATCACTTGGCGCAGTTCTTCGAGGCGTACGGGTTTGGAGAGAAAATCATCCATCCCGGCAGCAAGGGCAGCGTCCCGATCTTCGGTAAGGGCGCTAGCGGTCATGGCAATGATAATGGTGTGGCGATCAGTTTCGGCTTGGCGGATTTGGCGGGTTGCCTCGAGGCCATCGAGTACGGGCATTTGGCAATCCATCAAGATTAGGTCGTAGGGGTGCACGCTGACCCAATCGAGGACAACGGCACCGTTTTCGGCCAGATCAGCTGGATAGCCCAGTCGCTCGAGTTGTTTGAGGGCAACGCGCTGGTTGACGACGTTATCTTCGGCCAAGAGGATCCGCAGGGCGCGGCGAGGTAGGTCGCGCCGATCGCGACTGTCTTCGGTTGGCAGGGCGAGACCCAAGGCACTGTAGATGCTCCGCCAGAGCCGTTCGCGCTTGATGGGGGTGTAGCAATACTCAGTGGCAAGTCCCTGGCTGATTATCTGTTTTAGGGCCGCTTGCTGGCTGAGGCGGCCTAGGATCACAACTGGCGTACTGCCGCTGCTTACGGCTTGGTCGCGCTCACGCAGAATAAGATTAGCCGCTTGGGGGTGGTCTACAATCTCGGCCCCACGCCATTGCAGTAACTGACAAATGCTGTCGCGCAGGGGCTCCCAGGCCACGGCCACATAAACCTGGAGGGGCTGGGGCAGAGGTACGGGCGCAAGGGGTGTTGCCGGCAAGGGGGCACGGAACCAAAACGTTGAGCCGATGCCAACCTCGCTGCTTACCCCGATCTCACCACCCATGAGTTCGACTAGGCGCTTACAGATTGCGAGCCCCAAGCCCGTACCGCCAAACCGCCGCGTTGTTGAGGTATCTGCCTGAGAGAAAGATTGAAAGAGGCGGCTTAAGCCCTCGGGCGTCATGCCGATGCCGCTATCGACCACCTCGACAGTGATCCCCTCAGCTACCGTCACGCGTACTGTTACACCGCCCTGCTCCGTAAATTTGAGGGCATTGTTAACCAGATTGGTGAGCACTTGGCGCAGACGGGTCGGATCGCCTGTGACCATCACATCGCGATCGGCAACGGCGCTGAGGCATAAGCCCTTGCGGTCGGCCATGGGTGCCAGCATATCGAGCACCGCCTCAACACACTCGACAAGGCTAAAGTCCAGGGCTTCTAACTCGACAGCGCCCGCCTCTAACTTGGAGAAATCAAGAATTTCGTTGATGATCGCTAGTAATGTGTCGCCACTGCCACGGATGGTGTTCACAAAATCGGCCTGCTCGGGGGTGAGGGGCGAATCGAGGAGGAGATCGGCCATCCCGACAACGGCATTCATCGGTGTGCGGATCTCATGGCTCATGTTGGCCAAAAAGGTACTTTTGAGTTTGGCTGCCGCTTCCGCCATTTGCCGCGCCTCATCCAAGACCCGATTTTGCTCGGCCAGCTCAGCGGCCCGTTGACGTTCGAGCTTGAGCAGTTTGATCTGAGTTAGACGCTGCTGGGTTACATCTTCGACCACAAGCAGGTAGCCATTATGACCTTCGCGATCCTTTAAACTCAGCAGTTGCACCACGTAGAGCCGCTTATTGTGGCGCTGCTCCCATTGGTGCTGTTCGGGGTGCTGTTCGGGGTGCTGTTGCCAGCGTTCGGGCGGAATCCAGTCTGGGATCAGGCGTTGGAGCTGATCACCGATGCTGACCTGGAGGGTGTGGGTTGCTACGGGGTTGCAAAACCAAATCTGCCCCGCCGCATCGGTGGCCACCAAGCTGGCGGTGAGGCTGCGGGCAATCGCCGCTTGGGCTGATTGAGAACGGCCAAACTGGGCGGCGAGGAGCCCCAACTGGGCAATTTTTTGCTCTGCCGGTGAAACCAGGGCCAACGGATCACCAAAGCGGACAATATCGGCGGCGTAGGCTTGCCAGAGTTGCTGAATTTGCTGCGCCAGAAGGCGGTCGGTGCGCAGGCGATCTTGAATGGCCGTCAGGCCACCCGTAAGCACAACGGTCGCGATCGGCCAAGCCACGGGCCACCACTGCTGCTGCTGACTTAACAAGCCCCAAGTCAGCCCCACCCAGGCCCCACTGAGGAGTGTTACGCCCACTAGGCGGCGTTTGGCGGGCCAATAGCCAATCACCACGGCCCATACAGGCCCCCCGAGGCAGAGTACGAGGGCTGTTCCCCAGGCGCTGAGGCGGCTTAGGGTTTGGCCTGTCAGCACCGAGTGCATCACGGCGGCGTGGAGGTGAACTCCAGCGGCAGTAACCTCGAACGGGGTGACGAGGGGGTCAAGTCCGGCGGCTGTGGCGCCAATCAGTACGTATTTGCCCTCAAAGACAGCCGGATCGACCTGACCAGCCAGCACCTCGACATAGCTGTAGGTGGGTAGTTCGGCAGCGGCGGCAGGCCAGTTCACCCACAAATTGGGCCCCTGTCCCTCAAGGGTGGCGGGCAATTCTGGCAAGGGCAGCGGTTCTTCTGCCCAAAAGTCCCAGACTTCGAGGGCAGCAACGCCAAAGGTGGGCAAGCCACCTGCCCACAGTTCGACGCGGCGGGCAATGCCATCGGCATCGCTTAGAAGCCGGACATGGCCGACAGCTGCTGCTACGGCTGCTAGTTCGGCAACGGGGGCGAGGGGGCGACCGCCGTCAATCCAGGTTTGGGCCAAAATGACGCGGCTTTGTTGGCTGATCGCGATCGCGAAGGCCCGATCATCAGGACTGGTCTCGGGCAAGAGGACATCAAAGGCCACCACCGCCGGCCCATCTCCCAGCACCGCCAGCAGTTGGCTAAAGTAGCGCCGGGGCCAGGGATAGCGGCCCAAGCGACTGACACTCGCCTCATCAATAGCAATCAGCACCAGGTCGGGATGCCAGGGCTGCGGCCCCCGCCAGCGCAGATAGCGCGTGTAGGCTAGCTCTTCAAAGGCAACCAGCGTCGTTAGACTCGCGATCGCGATCGCGAGCCAGCCGGGTACCGTGCGACTGAGCATTCGAGCAAGCATGGGCCACCGCTTCACAGCAATCTCCTTCTTCACCCCTATTCTGACGCGCAAAATGCAGAGCCCAGAGGGTAGCTTTGTTATGCTATGTAAAGAAACGCAAGGGAAGATTGACGATGAGCGATCCCGTAAGCCGCGCTTTGGTCGTTGGTCAAGCTGCCGCCGCCGTTTTGGTCGAGCGTGCTGCCGAAGCCTGGCAAGGGCTCAATCAAGACGTCTCGACCAGGCTGGCCGAGCTCCAAGCCGAATGGGAAAAATTCAACACCGAGGTGCAGCGGCGTGCCGACGCCATGAGTGTGTCGACCATGCCGACCCATCCCAATACTGACCAAGCCGACCTTCAGGCTAGCCTGGACGAACTGCGGGCTGAAGTCGCTCAACTCCGGGCCGAATTGCAGCGCTACCGGAGCCAATCGGCTTGATCGCAGCCACCCTGCCCCAACCGCGCCGCTCCTACAGCTCCTACCGCTGGGCGCGCCAAACCTACTCCTCGCAGCGCCGTGTTGTCGATATTTGGGGTTTTGTCCTGCGAATTCTTTACTACACATGGCTCGATCAAAAAAACTGGAGCTACGGCCAAGACACCGAGCCCAGCCCCGAGCAACGCTCCCAGCGGCNNCGCAAGCGTGCGGTTTGGATGCGCGAAACCTTGCTTGAGCTTGGCCCAACATTCATCAAAGTGGGGCAACTGTTCTCGGCCCGTGCCGATCTCTTTCCGGCTGAGTACGTCGAAGAGCTGTCACTACTGCAAGATCAAGTCCCCGCCTTTGATTACGATCTGGTGGTCGCGATCATCGAGCAAGAACTTGGCAAGCCCCTGCCCCAGGTCTACCGCTACTTTGACCCCACACCCCTCGCGGCGGCCAGCCTGGGCCAAGTCCACCGTGCCCAACTGCACAGTGGCGAGAATGTCGTTATCAAGGTGCAGCGTCCGGGTCTGCAAAAACTATTTAGTATTGATCTCGATATTCTGCGCGGCATTGCCAGCTACTTTCAGTACCGAACCAAGTGGGGCAAAGGCGGTCGTGACTGGATCGGTATGTACGAAGAATGTCGCCGTACCCTCTGGGAGGAAGTGGATTACCTGCGCGAAGGCCGCAATGCCGACACCTTCCGGCGAAACTTTCGCGACATGCCCCAAGTACGTGTACCGCGTGTGTTCTGGCGCTACAGCACCCCCCGACTCCTCACCCTCGAATACCTACCGGGCATCAAAGTCAGCAACGTCGAAGCCCTCGAAGCCGCCGGTCTCAACCGTCAAGCGATCGCGAAATTAGGGGCCGAAACCTATCTGGTGCAAGTGCTGCGCCATGGCTTTTTTCATGCCGATCCCCATCCCGGCAACCTCGCCGTCCAGCCCGATGGCAGCCTTGTATTCTATGACTTTGGCATGATGGGTGAAATCCAACCCCTCACCCGCGAAAAGCTGCTCAACACCTTTGGCAGCATCATGGGGCGCAATGCCGGCGGTATTGTCGATTCCCTCGTCGAGCTGGGAGCCCTCGTACCGACTGCCGACATGGGGCCTGTGCGTCGCTCTATCCAGTACATGCTCGATAACTTCATGGATCAGCCCATGGGCGATTTCGAGAGTTTTTCGATCAGTGCGATCAGCGATGACCTTTACGAGCTGGCTTACGATCAACCCTTTCGCTTTCCGGCCACCTTTACCTTTGTCATGCGGGCCTTTTCGACCCTCGAAGGTTTAGGCAAAATTCTTGACCCCAGCTTCAACTTTATGCAGGTTGTTCAACCCTACGCGGCAGAACTTATGACTCAGAATGGCCCCGGCGGTAATTCCTTTTTTGATGATCTGGGGCGACAGGCCGCGCAGTTTACCAACAGCAGCCTGGGCCTGCCCCGCCGTGTCGAAAGTACCCTTGATAAACTGGAACAGGGCGATTTGCGCCTGCGGGTGCGGGCGAGTGAAACAGATCGCCTTGTCCGCCAAGTAGTCGGCATTGGCCGGGCAGCGGTGTTGGCCCTTTTTGCCGTGGGTTTTTTGATTGTAGCGACCCAACTTTTCACATCTGGCTTTGCTCGGTTGGCCGCAGTAGTATTAGTAGCAGCGATTGTGACGGCGGCTTTGGCCCTTCAGCGCCTGTTGCGCCCTGATCGATAATTCCAAGGAGTGTTTCTGCAGCAATGCGCTTTTCTGGACTCACTGATCAAGGCCGTGTCCGGCAAAATAACCAAGACACGTTTTATTGCGATCCAAAGGGGCGCTTTTTTATTGTCGCTGATGGCATGGGTGGTCATGCAGCCGGGGCGACGGCGGCCCTGATTGCTATTAATGAAATCAAAGATTTTATTAATCAACGTTGGACTGATTTTGCTGCCCCCAAACTCTTGAATGAAGCGATCCAAGCTGCTAACGACGCCATCTTGGTCGACCAAAAATCACACCCCGAAAATGCCGATATGGGTACTACGGTGGTGATGACCCTAATTGACGACGAAGGCCGCTGCTGGAGTGCCCACGTCGGCGATTCGCGCCTTTACCGGCTGCGGGGCAAAGAAATCATGCAAATGACCGAGGATCACACCCTTATTGCACGGGCGATCCGCTTGGGTGAAATTACCCCGGCCCAAGCCCGCATTCATGCCTATCGCCATATTCTCGAACGCTGTCTCGGTCGGCCCGAGCTAGGCCCACCGGCCATCCAGCCGATTCCCCTCAAAGTGGGTGATCGCCTCATTCTCTGCAGTGATGGCCTCACCGAAGAGCTTGAAGACCCACAAATTTTGCAACATTCCCGCGAAGCCAGCGTCCTCGAAGAAATTCCGAGCAAACTCATTGAAGCCGCCCTTGAGCACGGTGGGCGCGATAACGTGACGGTGGTGGTCGCCGAGTACTTGGGCTAGCTGCGCTAGACTAAGAGCAGCCGAAATCCTCAGCCGATGACGCCGCCTACGATCTCACCGAGCCGCCTCCAAATTGGTCATGTGGCCAACCTCAGTGGTTTATCGGTCAAAACCCTACGCTTTTACGAAGAATCAGGCTTAATTGAGGCTATAAAACGGACTCAGGGCGGTTTTCGGCTGTTTGCGCCCAGTGTGCTTACTCGCTTGAGCTTTATCAAGCGGGCCCAAACCCTAGGCATGAGCTTGGCCGATATTCGTGAGTTCCTGGCGATCCATGATCAGGGTCATGTGCCCTGTGGCCTCATTCAAGCAAAACTGGTGGCCCAGGTCGCAGCTATCGAGGCCAAAATCGCTGATTTACAGGCCCTGAAACAGCAACTCGAAGCGATTCTCGGTACCTGGCAGATGCCGGAGCAACTCACCGATAGATCAATTTGCCCCAACCTCGACGGCTTAGCTAATGCGGCGAAAGCCCCGCACCCTAGCCTTTAGGGTGGGTGTCGGGATGAAAGCCGCGTGAAAGCGAATAAGCTTGATAGATTCGAAGTAAGCAGGTCTTCATTGTGCCTGTAATTATCGGTTCTACACCGACAACTAGAGTAGACACCCCTAGCTGGAATACGTTTCTAAGGTTGAAAAGTGGATGGGCCCAAATAGC
>BBPD01001245.1_pt2 | contig 15818 bp, 13 predicted proteins | sample 1344911 | NCBI WGS metagenome assembly BBPD01 (sample SAMD00019088, study PRJDB2971) | groundwater metagenome | biome: freshwater biome; feature: mineral spring; material: ground water | place: USA: CA, Sonoma | collected 2011-09 | depth surface m
GGCAGAGGTCGAAGGTTCGAATCCTTTCGGGTCCGCCAAATTATCTACACTAATCAAAGCGCTAGCAGAAGCGTTTTCCGGCGGCCGCGTGCTGCGGGTGCTCACGGAAGCACCACGGAAGCAGCCGGCAACGGAATCGCCGCGGCGGCGCAGTCGCTCGCCTCCGCGAGAACGGCACCGGCCTTCTGTCCTGACACGCTAGGATTGGGGGAGTGCGGCCGTTGTCCCCCGGCCGTGCGTCAGGCCGGGTCTCTATCCTCGCCGAACCGATAGCCGACGCCCGGTTCGGTCCGGATCAGCATCGCCGCCGGCCCGAGCTTCTGACGCAGATGTCCGATGTAGACGCGCAGATACTGCGTGTCGTCCACATGCGCCGGTCCCCAGACGGTCGCGAGAAGCTGGCGCTGGGTGATCACCCGCCCCACCCCACCGCGCGCCAGCGCCACCAGCAGGTCCCACTCGCGGGGCGTCAGCTTGAGCGGTTCCGAGTCACCCACGCGTGCGATGCGCGCCGGGATGTCCAACTCCAGCGGGCCGATGCGCAGCACGGCCTCCGCCGTATCCGCAAGCCGCCCGGCACGGCGCAGGGTCGCACGCAGCCGCGCGAGTAGCTCGCCCAGCGCGAAGGGCTTTTCCACGTAGTCGTCGGCGCCGCCATCGAGCGCCGCGATCTTCTCCTCCTCCCGCTCGCGCGCCGAGAGCACGATGACCGGTGCGGCGCAGAAGGCGCGCAGCTTCGGCAGCACCGCCTGGCCGTCCAGGTCCGGCAGGCCGAGGTCGAGCAGCACCAGTGCGGGCGTGCGCTCCGCCGCAAGCCGTAGCCCCTCCGCCGCGTTCAGCGCGCGGATCGGTCCGTAGCCCGCGGCCTCGAGCGCGGGGCCGAGGAAGCGGTGGATCTGCGGCTCGTCGTCGATGACGAGAATGCGTGGCCGGCCGGGATTGCTCACAGCGCAGGAAACCGGACCGTGACGCGCGTGCCGCGCCCGTCAGTTGTGACCGGGCTTTCCGCAACGATCCGCCCTCCCATCGCCTGGATGAGGCCACGTGAGATCGCAAGGCCGAGCCCGCTGCCGGCGGCGACCCGATCGGTGCGCGTGGCGCGGAAAAAGGGATCGAAAACGCGATGCAGGTCGGTGCGGGGGATGCCCGGCCCATCATCCTCGACGACCAGAACCACATCGGCGCCATCGCGCCGCGTCCGCAGCATCACCAGACCCTCCGGGCCCGAAAACTTCTGGGCGTTGTCGAGGAGGTTCGCGAGCACCTGGTCGAGTAGGACGGGATCGAGGCGGGGTGCCACGAGGCCCGGTGTCAGGTCCCGGCCAACGTGACGACCGGTGGCGCGCGCAGTGCGCAGCGCGGCGCTCTCGGCGGCCTCGGCTAGGTCCACCATCTCCTGGCGGGGCGTGATCTGCCGGTTCTCGATCCGCACCATGTCGAGGATGTTCGCGATCCAGCGCGTGAGCCGCGCCGTCTCCTCCTCAGCAGTCAGCAGCAGGTCATCGCGCGCCGCGGGCGTGAGCGACTCACCGGAGGCGCGCAGCGTCCCGATCGCGCCGCGAATGGATGTGAGCGGCGTCTTGAGGTCGTGGCCCAGCGAGGTCAGAAGCGCGGTGCGCAGCGCCTCGGTCTCGTGGCGGGCCTCACCGCGTGCGCGCTCCTCCATCAGTTCGGCGCGTTCCAGCGCAATCACCGCCTGGTCGAGCAGCGCGTCGAGCGCCTTGCTGCGCTCCGCATCGAGCGGACCGGCTTCCTCGGGGAGCTTGACGCCGAGCAGCCCGACGACGGCGCGCGTGCCGCCCATCGGCCGGAACTGCCAGGGCGAGGCGGGCAAGGTGTCGGTGCCGCGCCCGGCGGCGCGCCCGTTCGCGATGGCCCAGCGCGCGGCGGCCATCGCGCCCTCGTCGGGCTCCACCTCGACTGGCACAGCGGCACGGACCACGGGTTCCGGCGACCTCTCGCCCGGCGCGGGCGGCAGCGGAAGCAGCACGCAGGCCGCGCCCCCGGCGATGCGCGCCGCCTCCTCGGCCACGGCGATGACGATGTCCGTCCGGTCGCCCGGCGCACCGAGGCGGCGGCTGAACTCGACCAGGCGGCGCAGGCTGACCAGCCGCGCCCGCGCCGCGCGCACCGAGCGCCCGAGGCCGCCGGTGGTGCCGGCCAGCAGCAGCGCCACCAGGGCGAATACGACGACGCCGACCACATCCTGCGGGCCGGCAATCGTGAAGGTGTAGCGGGGCGGGAGGAACAGGAAGTTCCACGCCAGGAAGGAGAGCGCCGCCGCCAGTCCGCCCTGCAGCGGCCCAAAGCCGACCGCGGCCGCGACAATCGGCACGAGATAGACCATGCCGAGTGCGCCCTCTGGCACCGTGCCGTCAAAGGCGAGCCCGACCATGGTGGCGCCGGTCACCAGCGCTGGCGTCGCCGCCCATCCGAGCCACGATGGCAGGCCGCGCGGCTCGGGCGGCAGCGCGCGGCGCGGGCCCGCCGGATCGGGCACCAGGTGCAGCGTGAAGTCGCCCGCGCGGCGCAGCAGCGTGGCTGACAGGGTCGTCCCTGTCAGCCGTCTCCAGAGCGTGGGCTGGCCGCGGCCGATCACCAGATGCGTCACGTTGCGCGCGCGGGCCTCCCGCAGGATGGCGGTGGGCAGGTCCGTCGCGACGACGGTCTCGGCGACGGCGCCTAGGCTTTCTGCGACCTGCATCGCCGATGCCGGGTCGCCGGTAGCGGGCGCACTTGGCTGCTCGACGTGCAGTGCGATCAGCGGCGCCTTTAATGCATCCGCGATCCGCCGCGCGGCCCGCACCACCGCCTCCGCCGCCGGGTCGGGCCCGACCAAGGCCATCACCCGGTCGCCCGCGGGCCAGGGGCCGGCGATGGCGTTGGCGCGCATGTAGCCAGTGACGTCCGCGTCCACGCGCTCGGCGGTGCGTCGCAGCGCCATCTCGCGGAGCGCTGCGAGGTTGCCCTCGCGGAAGAAGCCACGCAGCGCCCGCGCCGCTTGGTCGGGTCGATAAACCTTGCCCTGGCGCATCCGCTCGATCAGCTCGGCGGGCGGGATGTCGATTAACTCTACCGCATCCGCATCGGTGAGCACACGATCGGGAACGGTCTCGGCAACGCGCACGCCGGTGATGCGCGCGACCGCCTCCGACAGGCTCTCGAGATGCTGGACGTTCATCGTCGTCCACACCTCGATGCCGGCGTCGCGCAGCTCCTCCACATCCTGCCAGCGCTTCGGGTGGCGGCTGCCGGGGGCGTTGCTGTGGGCGAGCTCATCCAGCAGCAGGATCCGCGGGCGGCGGGCGAGCGCGGCGTCGAGGTCGAACTCCTCGAGCACCTGGCCGCGATAGTCGAGGCGCGCGCGCGGCAGGATCGGCAGATCGCCGATCGCGGACTGCGTCTCAGCGCGGCCATGCGTCTCGACGATGCCGATCAGCACGTCGTCGCCGCCAGCGGCGCGCCGCCTGGCCTCGGCCAGCATCTCCCAGGTCTTGCCGACGCCGGGTGCGCCGCCGAGGAATACCTTCAGCCGGCCGCGCCCCTCGCGGCGAGCCAGGGCCAGCAGTGCGTCGGGGTCGGGGCGGTCGGGATCCTCGTGCATCGGTGCCGACAATAGAGGCGGCGGCGCGGCGCGGCACCGGTCTTTACGCCGCCTTTATGCGGCAGCGGCCGAACACGCATGGCGCCTTTGCGCCCGACGCGCGCACACCGTTGCGACCTTCCACGACGGACGGACGCACTATGATCGACCTTCTCCTGCTGGCACTCGGTTTGGGCGGATTCGCGCTGATGGCGCTCTACGTCGCCGCGTGCGCGCGGGTCTGACGCCGATGATCGAGCTCATCCTGGGCGGCGCCGTGGCGGCGGCCCTGCTCGCCTATCTCCTGTGGGCCCTGCTGCGGCCCGAGAGCCTCTGACATGACCCTCATCGGTTGGGCGCAGATCGCGCTCGTACTCGTGCTCGTTACCGCGACGGCGATGCCAATCGGACGATACACGGCCGCTGTTGCAGCGGGGCGCGCGCGGCTCCTCTCGCCGGTCGAGACGGGCTTCTACCGAACCGCGGGCATCGACCCGTCAAAAGGTATGGGCTGGCGCGGCTACGTGCTGGCCATGCTGGCGCTGAACGCCGCCGGCTTCTTGGTTCTCTACGCGCTGCTGCGGCTGCAGGGCCTGCTGCCGCTGAACCCGCAGGACCTGCCGGGGCTCGATCCCTGGCTCGCCTTCAACACCGCGATCAGCTTCGTCACTAACACCAACTGGCAGGCCTACAGCGGCGAGGCCGCGATGTCCTATCTGAGCCAGATGGCGGGGCTCGGCGTACAGAACTTCCTCTCCGCCGCAACTGGCATCGCGCTGGCGCTCGCGGTGGCGCGTGCCTTCGCGGCGGGTGGGGTCCAGGACCTCGGGAATTTCTGGGCCGACCTCACGCGGATCACGCTCTACCTTCTGTTGCCGTTGGCTCTGCTCCTCTCCCTGCTGCTGGTGGCGCAGGGCGTGCCGCAGACACTGGCGGCTTATGTCACCGCCGAGACGCTCGCCGGTGGCGAGCAGACCATCGCGCTCGGCCCGGCTGCGTTCCAGGTCGCGATCAAGCAGCTCGGCACCAATGGCGGCGGCTTCTGGGGCGTGAACTCGGCGCACCCGTTCGAGAACCCGACGGCGGTGAGCAACCTGGTGCAGCTCTGGGCGATCCTCGCGATCCCGTTCGCACTGACCATCACCTTCGGCCGCATCGTCGGGGACGAGCGGCAGGGCTGGGCGCTGTTCGCCGTCACGATGCTGTTCGTGGTGGCCGCCACCGCGATCACCTACGCGGCCGAGGCGGCGGGCAACCCGCTTCACATCGCGGCCGGCCTCGACCCTGCCAGCGGGAACATGGAGGGCAAGGAGGTCCGGCACGGCATCGCGCTCTCGGCGCTCTGGGCCGTGGCGACGACGGGCGCGTCGAACGGCAGCGTGAACGCGATGCTCGACAGCTTCACGCCGCTGGGCGGGCTCGTGCCGATGTTCCTGATCCAGCTTGGCGAGGTGCTGCCCGGCGGCGTCGGCTCGGGCCTCTATGGCATGCTGGTTTTCGTTCTGCTCGCGGTCTTCGTCGCGGGACTGATGGTGGGGCGCACGCCCGAATATCTCGGCAAGAAGATCCAGGCGCGCGAGGTGAAGCTCGCGATGCTGACGGTGCTGGTCGTGCCCTTCTGCATCCTCGGCTTCTCCGCCGTCTCGGCCGTGCTGCCCGCGGCGCTTGCCAGCGTGCAGGAGGCTGGGCCGCACGGGCTGTCGGAACTCCTCTACGCCTATTCCTCCGCGGCGGGGAACAACGGCTCCGCCTTCGGCGGCCTCAGCGCCAACACGCCCTGGATGAACACGACGCTCGGCATCGCCATGCTGCTCGGGCGGTTCGCGGTCATCGTGCCGGTTCTCGCGATCGCAGGCAGCCTGGCGGCCAAGCCGAAGCTGCCGCCGTCATCGGGCAGCTTCCCGACGCATGGGCCGCTGTTCATCGGGCTGCTCTGCGGCGTGATCCTGATCCTGGGCGGGCTGCAATTCCTGCCCGCGCTCTTCCTCGGCCCTGTCGCGGAGCATTTCGCGCTGATGGCCGGCCAGACCTTCTGAGGACCATGTCCATGGACGCCATCTCCCACCAGGGTGAGGCCGCGCGCACGCTGCGGAGCGCCCCGCTCCTCGACCGCAGCCTCCTGCCCCGCGCGCTGCGCGACGCGGTCCTCAAGCTCAACCCGGTGAGCCTGATCCGCAACCCGGTGATCTTCGTCACCGAGATCGTCTCCATCCTTGTGACGCTGCTCGCCGGCCTTGCGGCGTGGCGCGGCGAGCCCTGGGGCTTCCAGGCCGCCATCGCTGCCTGGCTCTGGGCCACGGTGCTCTTCGCCAACTTCGCGGAAGCCGTGGCAGAGGGCCGCGGACGCGCCCGTGCGGAGAGCCTCCGGCGCGCGCGCAGCAGCACGCGCGCGAAGCTGCTCCTGCGCCCGGATGACCGCACGCTCTGGCAGCCGCGCGACGCCGCCGACCTGCGGGAAGGCGATGTCGTGCTGGTGGAGGCGGGCGACCTGGTCCCCGCCGATGGCGAGGTGCTGGCCGGCATCGCCAGCGTGAACGAGGCGGCAGTAACGGGCGAATCCGCGCCCGTCATCCGCGAATCCGGCGGCGATCGCAGCGCGGTCACCGGCGGCACGCTTGTTGTTTCCGACTGGCTGGTGGTGCGGGTGACCGCCGCGCCCGGCAACAGTTTCCTGGACCGCATGATCGCGCTGGTGGAAGGGGCCTCGCGGCAGAAGACGCCGAACGAGATTGCGCTCGACATCCTGCTCGCGGGCCTCACCATCGTGTTCCTGCTCGCGGTTGCGACGGTGGTGGGGCTCGCAAGCTTCAACGGCACGCCGCCTTCCGTCCCCGTGCTCGCCGCGTTGCTCGTCACGCTGATCCCGACCACGATCGGCGGGCTGCTCTCGGCCATCGGCATCGCAGGGATGGATCGGCTCACGCGCTTCAACGTGGTGGCCACCTCGGGCCGTGCCGTGGAGGCGGCGGGCGACGTGGATGTACTGCTGCTCGACAAGACGGGCACGATCACGCTCGGCAATCGCCAGGCTGCGGGCTTCGTGCCGGCGCCGGGTGTCGCGGAGCGCGAGCTCGCCGAGGCCGCGGTGCTGGCCTCGCTGGCCGACGAGACGCCGGAGGGCCGCTCCATCCTCGCCTTCGCGCGGGAGCGCTACGGAATCACCGCCGAGCTTCCGCCCGACGCCACGATCATCCCCTTCACGGCGCAGACCCGCCTCTCGGGCCTTGATCTCCCGGGCCGCGGCAACTTCCGCAAGGGCGCCGTGGACAGCCTCGCGCGCGCGCTGGCCACCGAGCCGCCGCCCGCGCTGCGCGAGGCGGTGGAGCGCATCGCCCGCGCGGGCGGCACGCCGCTCACGGTCGCGCAGGATGGCCGCATCCTCGGCGCCATCGAGCTCAAGGACATCGTCAAGCCGGGGATGCGCGGCCGCTTCGATGCGCTGCGGCGGATGGGCATCCGCACGGTGATGGTGACGGGCGACAATCGCCTGACGGCCGCAGCCATCGCCGCCGAGGCAGGCGTGGACGATTTCCTCGCCGAGGCGACGCCAGAGGACAAGCTCGCCTATATCCGCCGCGCGCAGGCGGAGGGGCGCCTGGTCGCCATGGCCGGCGACGGCACGAACGACGCGCCGGCGCTTGCCCAGGCCGATGTCGGCCTTGCCATGCAGACCGGCACCCAGGCCGCGCGCGAGGCCGGCAACATGGTGGACCTGGATAGCGATCCGACCAAGCTCATCGAGGTGGTGGAGATCGGCAAGCAGCTGCTGATAACGCGCGGTGCGCTGACCACCTTCTCGATCGCCAATGACGTCGCGAAGTATTTCGCCATCCTGCCGGCGATCTTCGTCGCGCAGTATCCGGGCCTCGCGGCGCTCAACGTGATGGGGCTCGCGAGCCCCGAGAGCGCGATCCTCTCGGCCGTGATCTTCAACGCGCTGATCATCGTTGCGCTGGTGCCGCTGGCGCTGCGGGGCGTGGGCTATGCGCCGGTCGGTGCCGCGGCGCTGCTGAGGCGCAACCTGCTGGTGTTCGGCGTGGGCGGCCTCATCGCGCCCTTCCTCGGCATCAAGGTGATCGACGTCCTTCTGACCCTGTTCGGAGTTGCCTGACGATGCTTGCCCTACTGCGCCCCGTGCTGGTTTTCCTCGGTGGCTTCACGCTGCTGGTCGGCATTGTGATCCCTCTCACCTTCACCGCGCTGGCCGTCGCATTGTTCCCGCATGAGGCGCGCGGCTCGCTGGTGCGGGACAACGGCCGCGTTATCGGCTCCGCGCTCATCGCCCAGCGCTTCGAGGGGCCCGAGTGGTTCCATCCCCGCGCCTCCGCGGCCGGTGTCGACGGGTTCGACGCGACCTCCTCCGGCGCGTCCAACCTCGGCGCGACAAGCGCTCAGCTTCTGGTGAATGTGCAGACGCGGATTGCGGCGTCCGGCATCGCTACCCCGGTTCCTGTCGATGCCGTCACGGCGTCTGGGTCCGGGCTCGATCCGCATCTCAGCCCCGCGGCAGCACAGGTGCAGGTCGCACGCGTGGCTGCGGTGCGCGGACTGGAAGAGGCGCGTGTGGCGGCGCTGGTGGCGGAGCATATCGAGCGGCGCTTGCTCGGGCTGCTGGGTGAACCGCGGATCAACGTGCTGCGGCTCAATCGGGCGCTTGCACAGTTGTCCTGAGCCGCTCCCGGGGAGGAAGTGATCACGGATTCGGCATCAGCCGCATGAAGGCACGGCGCCTGTCGGACTGCCTTGTTGCGCCCCACAAATGTGATTGCAGTTCCGACATTGGCTCGGGCAGGTTACCCGCATTGATTGCAGAAAGGCCCGGTCCTGCGCGCCTAAGGCGCGCTCCAAACTCCGTGCGCGACCGAGATCGGGGTCGGCCGGCAGCGGAGGCTGGTCGAAGTGTCGCGGCGGCCGGAGCGGCGCAAGCGAACGGCGGCCCTTCAGGGCGCCATTGATTTGCACGGGATGATGCTGGCCGTGGTGGTCGCGCGGGCGGGCAGCCTGCGGCTCGCAGCGCGCGAGGTCGGGCTGCCGGCATCTGCGGTGAGCCGGCGGCTACGTGCCCTGGAGGACGGGTTGGGGGTGTCGCTGTTCGAGCGACGTTCATCCGGCATGAAGCCGACGGCCGCTGGCGAGGACTTCCTCGCCGAAGCCGAGCGTCTGCTGGGCGGGGCGCAGTCGGCCGTGGCGCGGGCCAGAGAGGCCGGATCGGCGGCGGCTGGGCGGCTCGAGATTGGGACCTACTTCTCAGCCTCCACTGGGCGGTTCCGCAAGGCGCTCATGGGCTTCGCGCGGGAGAACCGCGGCGTCGGGATCTGGCTGCGTGAGGGGAGCCGTGACGAGCTACTGACCGCCGTTCGACGTGGCGAGGTCGATCTGGCGCTTCTGCTGGGGCCGATGGAGGAGCCAGGCCTGGACCGGCTGGGTCTGTGGCATGAAGCCGGCATGGTTGCGCTGCCGGAGGAGCATACGCTGGCCAGCCGGCCGATGGCGTTCTGGTCCGACCTTATCGCGGAGACCTTCATCATCGCGCGCCGAGGGTCGGGGCCGGAAGCGCGAAGGACGATCGAAGCGCTGCTGCCGTCCGGCCATAGGGCGCGCTTCGTCGAGCAGGACGTCGGGCGAGAGGCGATGTTCAACCTCGTCGGCACGGGCCTGGGCGTTGCCGTGCTCGCGGAGTCTGCCTCCGGGGCATCCTATCCGGGCGTCGTATTCCGGCCTGTCGGCAATGAGACCGGTCCGACGATGGTGGAGGCTTCGGCGTACTGGGACCCCAAGCGCGACAACCCCGCCCTGCGAAAGTTCCTGGCGCAGCTGCGTGCCAGTCAGGGATCGCGCGCTGGCTGAGTCTGCGACCCGCGCGATCGAGGCGTGGGCCGGCGTGCCGAGCGGAACCCCCTGTCGCTGGCGAGGAACCGCGCCAGCATCGGCGCGACGAGCTTTGTCGGCTCGACCTGCTGCCCCGTCTCGCGCGAGAGCGCTTCCGCGTAAGCGACCAGGTCGCGGTGGAGATCCGCCGGCAACTCAACGGCGAGCTTCACCGGACGGTCGTCGAGGATCGGGCCGAGCTTCAGCTTCGGCATGGGTCAGCCTCCATAGGGCTCGAGCACGAGGTCACGGTGGACGATGACGCGCACCGGAAAGCCGGGGCGCACGGTCAGCGTCGGCGGGACGGACAGCTGCCGGCGGACGATCTCCTCGCCGGCGCGGCCGACGGTGTCCTGGCCGCTTTCGCGGATGGCGCGCCCGATGTCGCTTTCGTCGTCGCGGCCGAGTTCCAGGCCAAGGTTCAGCAGCGTCGCGAGGCCGGCGGCGAGGAAAAGCCGCCCCCAGTGGTAGTCCACGCCGTCCTCGAGCCCGGCGTAGCCCGCCTCGTCCGCGCCGGGCATGCGCTCCAGCACGATGGATCGGCCGTTGGGCAGGATGAGCCGATTCCAGACCAGCAGGATGCGCCGCTGTCCGAAGCTGATGCGGCTGTCGTAGGCGCCGATCAGGCGCGCGCCCTGCGGGATGAGCAGGTGCCGCCCGGTCGGGCTGTCGAAGACGTTCGCCGTGACCTGGGCGGTGATCTGCCCCGGCAGGTCCGAACGGAGACCGGTCAGCAGCGCCGCAGGGATGACGCTGCCGGCCTGGATGACGAAGGGGCTGGCGGACGCCTGGAGCCGATCCGGCGCGGTCGTGCGGCGGTCGGCAGGCCCGCCCAGGAAGGCGAGCCGCCGGTCGGTCGCGTCGGGACCGATCGGCATGGCGCCGGGATCCGCTGCCAGCGGTCCGGCGGGCGCAGCAGCGCGCGGCTCGCCGCGTGCTTCGACCTGCACGAAGAGCCGGCTGGTGCGTGCCGCCTCGATCTCCTGCATCCGCCGCTGTTCGGCAGGATCGGCGGTCGTTGGCGCGGCCGGCGGCACGACCGCCTTCCCGCGCTCCTGTGCCCGCACGATCGGCCGGCCGAGATCGCCCGGCAACGGCGGCCCCAGCTGCGGAATGCCGGCGTAGTCGCGCGGCAGGCCGGCCAGGCCATCGGCCTGTGGGTTCCGATCGGTGCTGTAGAGCTCGCGCGGTCCCTCGCCGCCGCTGCGGCCCTGGAGTGCCACGATCAGCGCCGCCCCGATGCCGAGGCCCGCCGCGACGCCAAGGCCGATCAGCACGCGGCGGGAGAGCCGCACCACGCGTGGCGGGTCGGGGCGCAGGCGCAGCGCCGCGGCGATGTCGCGCTCGCTCCCGCCCCGTTCCGGCGCCGTCCCGCTCATCGCGCCCGGCCATCGGTGCGCACGATGCGCACGCGCTGCTGCCGGTCGCCGAGGCGCAGCTCGGCAGCCGCAAAGAGCCGGTCGACGATCATGAAGTTCTGCCGGACGCGGTAGTTGACCAGCTGGCCCTCGCCCTGCGGCCCGATGACAAAGAGCGGCGGCATCTCGCCCTGGCCGATGCCGCGCGGGAACTCGATGAAGACCTGCCGCCCGTCGTCGAAGGCGCGCAGCGGCCGCCAGGCCGGGCTGTCGCCGTCGATCTCGTAGCGGAAGCGCAGCCGCGCGAGATCGAGTCCCTGCTCGACGGGGGCGGCGGCGTTCTGCCGGCGCAGCGCGATCAGCGCGTCCTGCGGATATTGCCAGGAGACGGAAGCCATGTAGGTGCGCTCGGTCGAGCGCAGCTCCAGCAGGTAGGTTCGGCGGTCGGTGTTGATGATGAGGTTGGTGGTGAGGTCGGGGCGCGTCGGCTTGACGATGATGTGCACGCGGCGAGTGGGGCCGGTGCCGCTCTCGGTGTCGCCAATGATCCAGCGCACCGTATCGCCGGCGGCGACGGGGCCGTTGCCGACCAGCGTCTCGCCCTCCTGCAGCATGATGGCGGTGACCTGGCCGGGCGCGGTGTAGACCTGATAGAGCGCGCCTGGCGTGAAGGGGTAGACCTGCACCGCGTTGATGAAGCCCGCGCGCACGGGCTGCACGCGGGCGGCGGCGTTGGCCTGGTTGACCCGCACCGTGGGATCGGGCGCCTCGGGCGTGCGGCGGGAGGGTGGGATGCGCTGAAGCTGCCCAGGTAGCGGCAGCGGCGTGGGCACCTCGACGATCTCGACAGGCCGCGGCGGCTCGGGGATCTGCGTCGCCTGGATCGGCTCGTCGTCGTAGCGGATCTCCGGCGGGCGGAAGGCGCAGGCGCCGAGGCCGAGCAGCACAAGCGCCAGGATGGGGTGTGCGTGCCTCACTGGTGCACCTTTGAGGTGTCGGACGAGGCGCTGCGTGGCGGCGTAGTGTCCGGCGGCCCGAGTGCCCGTCGTGACGGCCTGCGTCCCTCGCCGCTGGACGGCCATGATGAGACCAGCCGCACGGCGGGTGCCGGGAGACCGCGACGGACCACAGGGTGATGCGCCAGAGCCGGCCAGCCAGAGCGCCGATCAGTGAGGGTTCCGCACGATCTCCCAGCCCGGGCGAGCCTACCCCAACCCGAGGAGGTCAGCCCATGCCATTTCACGCCGGTCTCGACTGGGGCGCCGAGAGCCACAGCGTCTGCGTCATCGACGCCGCGGGCAGCGTCGTCGCCCGCATCACCGCCAGGCACGACGCCGCGGGCCTTGCCGAACTGCTCGCGGCGTTGCGCCAGATCGCCCCGCCCGCCGCGCTGTCGGTCGCCATCGAACGCCCCTCCGGCCTGGTCGTCGATGCCCTCGTCGCGGCCGGCCACCCGGTGGTCCCGATCCACCCCAACATCGCCAAGGCCTGCCGCCCCCGCTACCGCGCCGCCGGCGGCAAGTCCGATCCCTCCGACGCCTACATGCTCGCCGACATCCTGCGCACCGACGGGCATCGCTTCCGTCCCCTCGCGCCCCTCTCGGACGACATCCGCGCACTCCGCGCCCTGGTGCGCGGGCGCGACGATCTCGTCGCAACACGCATCGCCCTCGCCAACCAGCTCCGCAGCACGCTCGAAGGCTTCTGGCCGGGTGCCGCCGTCATCTTCGCCGACGTCGCAAGCCCGATCGCGCTCGCCTTCATCCGCCGCTACCCGACGCCAGGCAGTGCCGCTCGCCTTGGCACCAAGCGCCTGGCCGGCTTCCTTGCCGCCCACAGCTACCCAGGCCGACGCAGTCCGGACGAACTCCTCGCCCGCCTCCGCGCCGCTCCTCAGGGCCTCGCCGGCGACACCGAAGCCGAGGCCAAGGGCGAACTCGTCCGCTCCCTTGCGGCCACCCTCGAAGCCCTGGTCACCGAAATCGCCCGGCTCTCCGCACGCATCGAGCACGACATCGCGCAAATGCCTGACGGGCAGATCGTCATGTCCTTCCCGCGCGCAGGCCGCATCTGCGCCGCCCAGATCCTCGCCGAACTCGGCAACGTCCGCGATCGCTTCCCCACCGAGGACCAGCTCGCCGCAGAGGCCGGCGTCTGTCCCGTCACGCACGCCTCCGGCAAGTCCCGCGGCGTCGTCTTCCGATGGGCCTGCAACAAGCACCTGCGCAGCGCCATCACCACCTTCGCCGACAACTCCCGCCGCGCCTCCGCCTGGGCCGCCAACATCTACCGACAGGCACGCGACCGCGGCTGCAAGCATCCCCATGCTACGCGCATCCTCGCCCGCGCATGGGTCCGCATCCTCTGGCGCGCCTGGCAGGATCACACCCTCTACGACCCAGCCCGGCACACCGCCGCCGCAAAACTCGCCGCCTGACAACTCAACGCTGGACACAGGGTGTCTCATTGCCCGAGCTCCCGCGACCAGTTGATGGCGTGGACGAAGATGCCGAGGGGGTTCTTGCGCAGCCGCTCGGCATCGCGCGCCGGCTGGACGACGATGGTCAGGATCGCGGTCCAGCGCTCGGTGCGCGCGAGCTGGCCGTTCTCGTAGGTGCGCTCTATCCAGGCGACCCGAAAACTGTCGTCGGAGGCGCGGATGACGCTGGAGACTTCGACGGCGACTTGCTGGCGGCCGACGCGCCCGAAGGGGTCGCTCGCGCGGGCGAAGTCGTTCAGCGCCAGCGCCCCGCGGTCGGTCGCGAAGTCATAGGCGCGCAGCCAGTTCTGGCGGACGATGATCGGGTCGGCGGCGATGCCGCGCACCTGCTCCATGAAGCGCGCGAGGTGCCATGCGATCTGCGGGTCGGTCGGGCGGAAGTTGGCGACGGCTGGGGCGACGGCCTGCGCCTCGCCGAGGCGGTCTACCTGCACGACCCAGGGGACGATGGTGCCGCGGGCGGACTGCCATACCAGGGCGGCAGCGAGGCCAGCGATCAGGGCGAGTTCACCCAGTGCCATGAGCCGCCAGTTGCGCGCCTGGACGCGGGCGGAGCCGATGCGCTCGTCCCAGGCCTGGGCGGCGCGCTGGTAGGGCGTCTCGGGCTCGGGCGTGCTGCCGTAGCGGACGGAGGGGCGGCGGAACATCAGCGATCCTCCGAGAGGCGGATGGAGGAGCCGGCGCCGCCGCCATCACCGGAGCGGATAGCGTGGCCGAGGGTGGTGACGCCGTGGCTAAGCGCCTGGCCGCGCCGCATGCGGCGGGCCCAGGCGGGCGCGCCGGAGGACGGGGGCGGGTCCATGGGCGGCGATGCGCCGCCGGAGACGGCCGCGCTGCCGGCGGCGTGGCTGGCACGGAGGCTGCCCACCGCACTGCGCAGCGGGCTGGCGGCGGCGGAGCCTGCGGCCATCGCCACGCCGGACGCACCGCCGCTGCGATACGCGGTGCTGGTGGCGCCGAGCGCATAAGCGGAGCCCCGCGCGCCGGTGCCGATGGCCGAGCCGGCCGCGCCGACCGCGGCCGCACCCGTGCGCACGGCAGCCGCGCCGGCGACCATGGCGCCGCCCGCGGCGAGGCCGGTACCTACCGCCGCGCCCGCGCCGAGCTGCGGCCCGCCGGAGATCAATCCGTTGGCGATGCCCGGCCCGAAGATCCCGAGCGCCAGCAGCGCGAGCGCGGCGAGCACGATGGACATCGCCTCGTCGATGGTTGGCTGGTTGGCGCCGAAGCCGGCGGTGAACTGCGCGAAGAGCGTCGAGCCGATGCCGACGATGACCGCGAGCACCAGCACCTTCACGCCGGAGGAGACGACGTTGCCGAGCACGCGCTCGGCGAGGAAGGCGGTCTTGCCGAACAGCCCGAAGGGCACGAGCACGAAGCCTGCCAGCGTGGTCAGCTTGAACTCGATCAGCGTGACGAAGAGCTGGATCGCCAGGATGAAGAAGGACAGGAGCACAACGGCCCAGGCGAACATCAGGATCGCGATCTGGACGAAGTTCGTGAAGAACGAGATGTAGCCCATGAGCCCGGAGACGGCCTGGAGCAGCGGCCGCCCGGCATCGAGGCCGACCTGCGCGACCCGGCCCGGCTGGAGCAGCTGCTGCGCCGTGATGGTGGAGCCCGAGGCGACCAGGCCGAGGCCGGCGAAGCTGTCGAAGATGACCTGGGCGAGGAAGTTCCAGTTGCCGATGATCCAGGCGAAGACGCCGACGAAGAGGGTCTTCTTGATCAGGCGGGCGATGATGTCGTCGTCGGCGCCCCAGGCCCAGAAGAGCGCGGCAAGGGTGATGTCGATGACGATCAGCGTCGCGGCGAGGAAGGCCACCTCGCCGCCCAGCAGCCCGAAGCCGCTGTCGATGTAGCGGGTGAAGACATCGAGGAAGCGGTCGATGACGCCAGTGCCGTTCATGGCACGTTCCTGCGGCTGCGGAGGTGCGGCGCCACGACCATGGCTCAGCGGCCATGGAACATCTGCGCCGCGCCCGGCTGATAGCCGACGCCCGGGGCGAGGAAGCGCTCCAACTGCTCGCGCGCCTGCTCCTCGCCGCTGGCGACGCGCGCGGCCTCCAGCGCCTGGGCGCGACCCTGCGCGGCGAGGAGCGCGGTGAGGTCCGCGATCTGCTGCGACTGAAGGGCCAGGAGCTGGTTGCCCGCCTGTGCCGCCTGAAGCGCGCCGGTCGCACCCTGGCTCTGGCCGATCAGCGCCTCGATCTCGGCGCGGGTGCCGGTCAGGTTGCCGACCACCGTCGCCTGGGTCATCAGCGCGTCCTGGAACCCGGCGACGGAGGTCTGCCAGCGATCGCGGGCGTTGGCGAACATCTGCTGGCTGGAGCCGAGCGAGGCGGCGCTGCCGTAGCCCTGGGTGAAGGCCCGCTCGATGTCGGTGACCTCGTAGGCGAGGCGCTGGGCGCGGGCGATCAGCTGCTGGGTCCGGGCGAAGGACTGCTGCAGCCGCATCAGCGACGAATAGGGCAGGCTCGCGAGGTTGCGGGCCTGGTTGATCAGCATC
>BBPD01000353.1_pt1 | contig 15786 bp, 7 predicted proteins | sample 1344911 | NCBI WGS metagenome assembly BBPD01 (sample SAMD00019088, study PRJDB2971) | groundwater metagenome | biome: freshwater biome; feature: mineral spring; material: ground water | place: USA: CA, Sonoma | collected 2011-09 | depth surface m
CGCGACCGCGGCTACCTCCCCATGGGCGGCCAGATTGTCGACGCGACGCTGGTCGCCGCCCCCAGGCAGCGGAACACCAAAGCCGAGAAGGAGGCGATCAAGGCCGGCAAGACGGCAGCAGAGAATGCGAACTCGACAACTATCTCCGCTCCCGCGGCGGCGAGGTGATCGGGGAACTGCCCCTCAACCGGGTCGAGAACCAGGGCTACATCCACTACCGCAAGGGCTCGGTCGTCATGTATCTGCTGGCAGATCGCCTCGGCAAGGACCGGGTAAATGCGATGCTCGCCGACATGCTGGCGACATACCGATTTTCGGGCCCGCCCTATCTGCGCGCCACCACGCTGGTCGATGGCTTCAAGGGCCTCGCCCGCACGCCCGAGGAGCGGATGCTCGTCGAGGACCTCCTCGATCGACATCGGCCTGTTCACCGCGCGGCCGGGGCAGGGCGCCTTCTCCAGAAACGACGTGCTCTTCCTCGAACGCCGCCCCGTGAAGCCCGGCAAGCAGCAGATCCGCATCGTCACCAGGCAGAAGCCGGCCTTTCCCGGGGTCGACCCTTACAACAAGCACGTCGACCGCAACTCCGACGATAATGTGGTCGACGTCACCGAAGCCTCACCGGCCGGGCACGATGGTGCGGCAACCTGCCGCACCCCTCCCGCCAGCCGACAGCGCCGTGCACAGCGTCCGTTCATGATGCGCGCCCCAAGCGGGGAAAAGCGGGGCATCCCGCGCAAGCAAGGGGTGCCCGTGAAAACTGCCCGAACGGCGTCTGCTGCGCTGCTGCTGTGGTCTGTCCCGGCAACTGCTGCGGAAACTCCGGTTCCCGATCAGGAGGCGCCGGCCCCTGCCACCACCCAGCCGGCACAGCCCGTCACCGAGGTGTCCGAAGAAATCATCGTCACCGCCGGCCGCCCGAAGAGCTCGGTCGTGTCGGATATCCAAGCCGAAGTCACCCTTTCCCCGGCCGACATTCGCGCCTATGGCGCCAGCAGCCTCGCGGATCTTCTCCAGCAACTCTCTCCGCAAACCCGGTCAGGGCGCGGCCGGGGTGGCGACGCCCCCATCGTCCTCATCAACGGTCGCCGCGTCTCGGGCTTCGCCGAAATCCGCAACATCCCGCCCGAGGCCATCCAGCGCGTCGATGTCCTGCCCGAGGAAACCGCGCTGTCCTACGGCTTCCGTGCCGACCAGCGTGTCGTGAATTTCATTCTGCGCGACCAGTTCGCCGCCTTCACCGGCGAAGTCGAACTTGGCGGCCCAACCGCAGGCAACCGCCGCGAACGCGAACTGCAAGCCAGTATCATCCGCATCGACGGCGATGCCCGCGTGCTGATCGACGCCCAGGTCCTCAGCGGCTCGGCCCTCCTCGAAAGCGACCGCAACATCGATCAGGGCACCGCCGACCCGCCCCGCGCCGTCGGCGGCAACATTCTTGCCCTCACCCCCGGCGCCGAAATCGATCCGGCCCTCTCGGCGCTGGCCGGCACCACCGTCACCGCCGCCGCCGTCCCACAGTCGGCTGCCGCCCGCGCCCCCGGCCTCGCCGATTTCGCCGCCACCGCCAACCAGCCCGCCATCACCGACCAGGGCCTATTCCGCACCCTCATCCCCGAAACCCACGATGTGTCGGGCGGCGCCAGCATCGCCCGCCCGATAGCCGAAAAGGTGCAGCTCACCCTCAGCGCGCGGGCCGGCACCAGCAGCAGCGAAGCGCGCCTCGGCCTTCCCGCCACCGATCTCATCCTCCCCGCCGGCAATCCCTTCTCCCCCTTCGCCACCGACACCCGCCTCGCCGGCCTTGCGCTGGCACCCGGCCCGCTCCTCTCCGATCGCGACAGCTGGAACGGCCGCCTCGCCGCAGTGCTGAATGGCGATATCCGCGGATGGCGCTGGTCCCTCAATGCCAGCCACGATCACGAGCAGGCCGTCACCCTCACCGACCGCTCGATCGACCTCGCGCTCTTCCAGGCCCGCCTCGATGCGAACGACCCCGGAACCAATCCCTTCGCGCTCGCCGCCATCAACGGCCCCCGGGTCCTCGACCGGGCAGCCTCCAACAGCGACCGCACCTTGGTCGAGGCCGTGGCCAACGGCCGCCTCGCCGAGCTTCCGGCCGGCGGTCTTGCCACCACGCTCAGCCTCGCATTCGACGAGCGCGATTTCGAAAGCAGCACAACCAGCAACGGCTTCGGCGTCCAGGCCGATCTTGGCCGCACCCAGGCCGGCGGCCAGATCAGCGTCGATTTCCCCATCAGCAGCACACGCCGGCAGGTGCTCGCCGCAATCGGCGACCTGTCGGTCAACGCCAATGCCGGCTTCGACAACCTGTCCGATTTCGGCAACCTCACCCGCTTCGGTGGCGGCTTCACCTGGCGCCCCGTGCAGCTACTCCAGATCATCGGTTCCTACAGCCAGGAAGAGGGGCCCCCCTCCATCCAGCAGCTCGGCAACCCCGTCATCATCACCCCCAATGTCCGCGTTTTCGATTTCGTCACCGGCCAAACGGTCGAGATCACCCGCATCGACGGCGGCAACGCGTCCCTGGGCGCAGACCGGCGCATGGTCTGGAAGCTCGGCGCCCGGCTGAACCCGATTCCCGAAACCGATCTCAGCTTCCAGGCCGATTACATCAACAGCCGCATCACCGGCCCGATCGCCGGCTTCCCCACCGCCACGGCCGAGATCGAGGCCGCTTTCCCTGATCGCTTCACCCGCGATGCCGAAGGACGCCTCACCCAGATCGACAGCCGCCCGGTGAACTTCGCCCGCTCGCATCGCTCCGAACTGCGCTGGGGCATCAACTTTTCCGAAGCACTCGAACCCAGCAAGGCGGAACGCGAACGCTTTGCGCGCGCGCGTGCCGATTTCGAACGGATGCGCAAGGAGGCCGAGGCGTCGGGCAAGCCCGTGCCCCCGCTTCCCAGCTGGATGCAAGCCCAGCGCCCCGGTGGCCCGGGTGGCCCTCCAGCCAGTGGCGCCGGTGGCGGTGCGGGCGGTCCGCCCCCGGGCGTTGCCAGGCCACAGGGCGGCCCCGGCGGCCCCCCGGGCGGCGGCGGTCAGGGCGGCGGCCGCTTCGGCGAAGGCCGGCTGCAACTGTCGCTGTTCCACACCTGGCGCTTCACCGACAGCATCCTCATCCGCGAAGGCGTGCCGGAACTTGACCTGCTCAACGGCTCCGCCATCGGCAGCAGCGGCGGGGTTCCGCGCCACCTGCTCGAAGGGCGCGCCGCCGTGAACCGTTTTGGCCTCGGCGGCCGCATCTCGGCCAACTGGCAAAGCGGCACGGACGTGCTGGTCACGCCGGCCGGGCCACCCGCGCCAGACGATCTCCGCTTCTCCAGCCTCACGACAGTCAACCTTCGCCTCTTCGTCGACCTTGGGCAGCGCTGGTTCCTGTTGCGCAGGGCGCCTTGGCTGCGCGGCACCCGTGTCTCGATCGGCGTCGACAATCTGTTCGACGATCGCATCGACGTGACCGACCGCGCCGGCACCACCCCGATCAACTACCAGCCCTTCCTGGTCGATCCCGTCGGCCGCCGCATCGAGGTCTCGGTCCGCAAGCTGTTCTTCTAGGCCTGCATCACAACGCCACTTGCCTTTGCAGCCAGCGCATGGCTTGCTCTCGGCGCCATGCACAGGATGCAGGGATTCGGGCCGACGCAGCGCCAGTGCGTTGCGCCGGCGCGACCAGTTGAACGACATTAACACTGCGGATCGTTGCGCAACGCGCAATTTTCAATAAACGCCACACAAGCTCGGTGTAAGAAAATTCCAGCATAAGAAAATCTCACACCTTGCCCAACGGGATTGCCGGCGAAGGCGCCGGCTCAGCATATGGTGGTGACATGCTTGATCGGCCGGCGGACTGCAGTGGCGGGGACTTTTCAGGCGCACAGGTCAATCCCGTCCGCACACGGGCAGACTGGGAAGCCATGCGCGCCGCCTGCCGTACCGATCCGGGTGCCTTCCATGGCGAGATCGCGCGCACCACGCTGCACTGGCTCTACCCTCAGGCCAATGCCTGGCTGATCCGCGATGCCGAAGCCGGCATGTTCATCGGCTGGGATGCAACGACGTTCGCCCCCGTCACCGCAGACCTGCCGGCCGACACCATGCCCTGGGCCCGCGCCTTCAACGCCGGCCAGGCCCCCCACTACCGCTGGTTCGAAGGCGGCCGCACCAACGCCTGCTTCAACGAGGTCGACCGCCATGTGCTCGCCGGGCATGGCGACGAACCCGCGCTCATCTTCGAGGGCGATCGCTGGGACCTCTCGCTCGATGGCGGCCGTGGCGGCCCGGTCGACTGCTACCTCGTCTCCCGCCGGCAACTCCTGCTCGAAACCGCCAGGTGCGCGCTCGCGCTCGAGGACCTCGGCCTGAAACCCGGCGACCGCATCGCGCTGAACATGCCCTCCATCCCGCAGCAGATCTACTGGACAGAGGCTGCCAAGCGGCTCGGCATCCTCTACACTCCCGTGTTCGGCGGCTTCTCCGACAAGACCCTGTCCGACCGGATTGCCGACGCCGGCGCGCGCATCGTCATCACTGCCGATGGCGGCTGGCGCACCGCCCAGGTCGTCCCCTTCAAGACCGCCTACACCGATCCGGCGCTCGACAATTTCGTCGCCGTCCCCGTCGCCCTCCAGCTCTTGGCCGACACGCTCAAGACGCTCGGCCTAGACCCGCATGACCAGGCGACCATCCGCGACGCCGTGAAGGAAGCACTCGCCGGCGAAATGACGGTCGAACGCTCCGACGTGATGCGCGGCGTCGGCCGCGCGCTCACGAAACTGGGCGAAGCCGGCCGCATGGATTCGGCCGGTGCCGCAAAGGCCCGCATCGCCGTCGCTTCCGCCCTTGTCGACAGCCCGCCCCGCGTCGAGGCCGTCGTCGTCGTCCGCCACACCGCCCAGCCCGATCTCGTCTGGCGCCCCGAACGCGACCGCTGGGATACCGAACTCACGGCCAAGGCGTTCGAGCGCCTGCTCGCAGCCGCCCGCTCGGCCGGCTTCGATGTCAATTCCGAAGCCGAGCTCCTCGCGCTCCCCGATATCGATTTCGTCCGCGCCGTCTGGGCAAGCGCGCCCTGCCGCCCGCTCGACGCAGACTATCCGATGTTCTTCATCTACACCTCGGGCTCCACCGGAAAGCCCAAGGGCGTGGTCCATGTGCACGGCGGCTACACGGCCGGAATCGCGCACTCCATGAAGGTCGCCTTCGATGCCCGCCCCGGCGATGTCATGTATGTTGTCGCCGATCCGGGCTGGATCACCGGGCAAAGCTATCTCATCTCCGCCAGCCTCACCAATCGCGTCACCACCCTCATCACCGAAGGCTCGCCCGTCTTCCCGCATTCAGGCCGCTTCGCTGCGTCCATCGAAAAGCATGGAGTCAACATCTTCAAGGCCGGCGTCACCTTCCTGAAGTCAGTTATGTCCGACCCCGAAAACCTGAAGGACATCCAGCGCTACGACCTCGGCTCGCTGCGCTGCGCAACCTTCTGCGCCGAGCCCACCTCGCCTCCGGTCCAGGCCTTCGGGATGGCGCATATCGTCCCCTGGTATGCCAACAGCTACTGGGCGACCGAACATGGCGGCATCGCCTTCACCCATTTCTACGGCAACACCGACTATCCGCTTCGCGCCGACGCCCACACATGGGCGCTGCCCTGGGTGCTGGGAGACGTGTGGGTCGAGGACCCTGACGCGCCCGCCGGCCACCGCACCGCCGAGCCGGGCGAAAAGGGCGAAATCGTCATCGAGGCGCCCTATCCCTATCTTGCCCGCACCATCTGGGGCGACGCCGCAAACTTCACCGTCGCCGACGGCAAGGTGAACCCGGCCTGGCGCGGCGATCACGACCGCTGGGCCGGGGGCTATTGGCAGCGCTGGCCGGGTGCAACCGCCTACACCCAGGGCGATTTCGCAATCCGGCACGCCGATGGCAGCTTCTCGCTGCACGGCCGCTCCGACGATGTGATAAACGTATCTGGCCACCGCATGGGCACCGAGGAGATCGAGGGCGCAATCCTGCGCGACAAGGCGCTCGATCCCGATTCGCCGGTCGGCAATGTTCTCGTCGTCGGTGCCCCGCACCGCGAAAAGGGCCTCACCCCGATCGCCTTCGTCACACCGGCTGCAGGCCGCCGCCTCACCCACGAGGACAAGCGCCGCCTCACCGATCTCGTCCGCACCGAAAAGGGCGCCGTCGCGGTCCCGGCCGACTTCCTCGAGGTCAGTCAGTTCCCCGAAACCCGCTCGGGCAAATATGTCCGCCGCATGGTCCGGGCGCTCGTCGAAGGCACCGACCTCGGCGACGCCAGCACGCTCCGCAACCCCGAAAGCCTCGCCGAACTGAAAGGCGTGATCGACGGTTGGCAACGCCGCCAGCGCCTGTCCGATGAACAGCAGCTGTTCGATCGCTACCGCTATTTCCTGATCCAGTACAATCAGATAGCCTCCGGAAAACGGGTCGCCACCGTCACCGTCACCAACGCCCCCGTCAACGCGCTCAACGAACGCGCCATCGACGAACTGGTGATCGTCGCCGAGCATCTCGCTCGCAAGGACGATATCGTCGCCGTCGTCTTCACCGGCGAAGGCACCGCCAGCTTTGTCGCCGGCGCCGACATCCGCCAGATGCTGGAAGATATCCACGACGAGGCCGAAGCCCGCGTCCTTCCCAACAACGCCCAGCTCGCCTTCAACCGGATCGAGCAGATGGGCAAACCCTGCGTCGCCGCGATCCAGGGCGTCGCACTCGGTGGCGGGATGGAGTTCGCGCTCGCCTGCCACTACCGCGTCGCCGAACCCACCGCCCGCTTCGGCCAGCCCGAAATCCGCCTGCGCCTGCTGCCGGGCTATGGCGGCACCCAGCGCCTGCCGCGCCTGCTCGCCGATCACTGGGGTGCAGAAGGCCTCGCGCACGCGCTTGAACTCATCCTCGGCGGCCGCAGCATCGACGCCGAACGCGCTGCCAGCCTGCACCTCGTCGACAGGTTGGTGGATGGCTCCGACGACGCCCTGTCAACGGCCCACGCCCTCATCCGCGACTATGTGGCAAACGGCACAGACAGCCCGCTGGGCCGCGCCTACGCCACCCGCATGGCGCAGGTCGAGCGCTGGCAGAAGCCGGCCGACATCGCCCTCGACCCGGTCCTCAACGACGACTTCCTCCAGCGCATCCTCCGGCAACTCGATTGGGCGGGCAGGGGAAGGGCAGGCGAGCGTGCACTCGACGCCGTCCGCACAGGCTGGGAACAGGGCATGGCCGCCGGTCTCCTGCGCGAGGCGGACTGTTTTGCCGAAGCCATCGTCGACCCGCAGGGCGGCAAGGCCGGCATCCGCGAATTCCTCGACAAGAAGTCGCCCGCACTCCCCGTCCGCCGCGACGGCCTGCGCCTCGAAAGCGACCATGCCGCGAAGAAGCAGGCCCTGATCGAAGCCGGCCAGCTCCTGCCCGTCGGCGCGCCCTTCTATCCGGGCGTCACCCCCATCCCGCCCAATCAGCTCGCCTTCGGCATCGCCCGCGATCCCGAAACCGGCGCCCCCCGCTTCGGCCCGCCTGCCACTCACGAGCGCGAGCTGATCGTCGGCGTGGTCGCGCCGGGCCCGAACGAGGCTTTGGTCTACATGCTCACCTCCGAGGTAAACTTCAACGATATCTGGGCTTTGACTGGCATCCCCGTCAGCCCGTTCGACAATCACGAGGAAGATGTCCAGACCACCGGATCGGGCGGCATCGCCCTCGTCGCCGCGCTCGGCTCCGAGGTGAAGAAGGAGGGCCGCCTCAAGGTGGGCGACATGGTCGCCGTCTACTCCGGCACCTCCGATCTGCTCAGCCCCCAGGCCGGCATCGACCCGATGTTCGCCGGCTTTGCGATCCAGGGCTATGAAACCGAAACCGGCAGCCACGCCCAGTTCCTCCTCGTCCAGGGCCCGCAACTCCACCATGTCCCGGGCGACCTGACCCTCGAACAGGCCGGCAGCTACATCCTGAATCTCGGCACCGTCTCCCGCTGCCTCTTCACCACCCTGAAGATCGCACCCGGCCACACTATCTTCGTCGAAGGCTCGGCAACCGGCACCGGCCTCGATGCGCTCAAGTCCAGCATCCGCACGGGCTTGCAGGCAACCGGCCTCGTATCCTCGCCCGCCCGCGCCGAATTCGTAACCGCGCAAGGCGCAGTCGGCGCAATCGACCGCACGGACGCGCGCTGGAAATCCGCCTACACCTCGGTCCCCGAAGACCCCGCAGAATGGACGCAGTGGGAACAGGCCGGCGAACCCGTCCTCGCAGAGTATCGCAAGCTCAACGGCGGCCGCCTCGCCGACCATGTTGTCAGCCACGCCGGCGAAACCTCCTTCCCGCGCAGCTTCCAGCTGTTGGAAGAAGGCGGCTCGCTCGCCTTCTACGGCGCCTCGTCGGGTTACCATTTCAGCTTCATGGGCAAGCCCGGCGCAGCCAGCCCGGAAGACATGCTCCAACGCGCGTCCTTGCGCGGCGGCGAAGCCGTCCTCCTCTACTACGGCCCCCTCAGCCGCGACCTGCTCGACGAAACCGGCCTCCAGCTCATCGAGGCCGCCCGTCGCTTCCAGGCCCGCACGGTCGTGGTCACCTCCACCGACGGCCAGCGCGAATTCCTCCAGTCATTGGGCCTCGAAGACGGCGTCGAAGGCATCGTCAGCCTCGAGGATCTGAAACGCCGGGCAGGCGCCAACTTCGACTGGCCGGCAACCATGCCCCGCCTGGCAGACGCCAAAACCGATATCGAAGCCTTCAAGGCCGGCGTCCGAGACTATCAGGAACGCGTGCTGAAACCCTTCGGCAGCGCGGTCGGCAAGATCCTCCGTTCGCCCGACAACCCCCGCGGCGCCCCCGACCTCGTGATCGAACGCGCCGGCCAGGACATGCTGGGCGTCTCCACCAGCCTGGTGAAGCCCTTCACCGGCCGCGTCGTCTTCACCGAGGACATGTCGGGCCGCCGCTACACCTTTTATGCGCCCCAGGTCTGGACCCGCCAGCGCCGCATCCTGATGCCGACCACGGCGATCCTCGGCACCCACCTCTGCAACAGCTACGAGGTGGCACGCATGAACGACATGATCGCAGCCGGCCTCCTCGATGTCACCGAACCAACGGTCGTCCGATGGGAAGGCCTGCCGCAAGCCCACCAGTCCATGTGGGAAAACCGCCACTCGGGCGCCACCTACATCGTCAACCACGCGATGCCGGCCACAGGCCTCCGCAGCCGCGAAGCCCTGCTGGAGTATTGGGCGGCCGCGCAAGCGGCTTCCCAGCGACAAGAGCGGGCAGCAAACGAAACCCCGGCCGGAGACGCCTGACATGACGACCACGACGAAGTCCCGCGCAACGGCTGCCACCGTCACCATCCCTGCCACCACCGGCCGGCTTGCCGGCAAGATCGCCGTCATCACCGGCGCCGCCGGCAACCTCGGCACCGAAATCGTGCGCCACTATGTCCGCGAAGGCGCCATCGTCGTCATGACAGGCCGCACGCCCGATCGAACAGAGGCCGCCCGCCAGGCCATCCTCTCCGAAACCGGCGCAGTCCCCGAACAGGTCGCCACCGCCACCCTCGACGGCGCAGACCCCGAAAGCGTCCGCGCCGGCATCGCCGACATCGTCGCCCGCTTCGGCCATATCGACATCCTCGTGAACAACGCCGGCTCGGCAGGCCCCAAGCAGCTGCTCGAGGACGTCCCCCTCTCCCGCGCCGATCTCCTTGCCCTGCAACAGGCCGGCTCCACCGACAGCGAAACCGTGTCGGATGCCGTCCGCAACATCTTCGGCGTGATCTGGAACGTCGCCCGAACGGCCGCCCCGCACATGGCGGCCGGCGGCGCGATGGTGAACGTCTCCACCATCTTCTCGCGCACTCCCTATTATGGCCGCACCGCCTATGTCGTCCCCAAGGCCGCCGTGAATGCGCTCAGCCGCGAACTCAGCCTCGAACTCGGGCCCCGCGGCGTCCGCGTAAACCTTCTGTTCCCCGGCCCGATCGAGAGCGCCCGGATTCGCGGCGTGTTCGCCGCCATGGACAAGCTGAAGGGCGAACCCGCCGACAGCACCGCCGACCTCTACATGGGCATGATGTCGCTCAACCGCGCCGACGCCGGCGCCGAACCCAGGCGCATGCTCCCGCTGCCAAAGGACATCGCGCAAACCTGCGTCTTCCTCGGCTCCGATGAAAGCGCGGCCTTCAACGGCCATGATTTCGAGGTCACCCACGGCATGACCGTCCGCAAGGAGGAACGCTCGGTCTATCTGTCGCGCCCCACCATGCGCTCGATGGACGGCACCGGCCTTGCCGTCCTGATTGCCGGTGGCGAACAATGGGAAGATGCCCTCGAAATCGCCCGCGTCCAGGTCGGCGCAGGCGCGCATGTCCTCCTCGGCCTGTCGCGCCAGGCCGATGTCGCGCTCACCCAGGCCCGCCTCAAGGCAGAGGATTGGGCAGACCGGATCAGCGTCGTCCGCTTCAACCGCAGCGACGCGCCCGGCATGGAAGCAACGCTCGAAGCCTTCACGGAAAGCCATCTCCCCGTCACCAGCGCAATCATCATGCCGGCCAAGGCAGCATCCGAATTCGCAGGCCCGCTCGTCGACGCGTCCGATTCCGCCGTCGACGCCATCATGGACCTCGAAATCTCCGGCAACATCGCAATCGCCCGCACGCTCAGCCGCTACTGGAAGCGCCACGACACTTTGCTCCAGCCCCCGCGCTTCCTCTTCCTCTCCAACCGCACAGACGGACAGGGCAACATCACCAACCAGCTGTTGCGCGCCGCAACCGAACAGTTGATCCGCATCTGGCGCGACGAATCCGAAATCGACGTGAAACAGGGCCGCCGCCGCCAGGCCGAATGGGGCAACCAGATCATCCGCTTCACCAACGACGAAGCCGAAAACGGCCGCTTCTCCGCCGGCCACGCAGCCCGCATCGTCCTCAAGGAAAACAAGATCCGCGAAGTCACGCTCTACCTGCCGGCCAACATAGGCGAGGCAACGGGCGCGCGGCGCGCGATGCCCGGCTTTTCGGAAAACATCACCGGCCTCCACCTCGGCAAGGTTGCGCTTATCACCGGCGGCTCGGCCGGCATCGGCGGCCAGGTCGCCCGCCTCCTTGCGCTTGCCGGTGCCAAGGTGATGATGGTCGCGCGGCGCGAAAGCGAACTGGCCACGGCCCGCGCCCGCATCGTCTCCGAACTCGAAGACGTCGGTTTCGCCGGGGTCGAACGCCGCGTCCGCACCCTCGCCAATGTCGACGTGTCCGATTTCAAGAGCCTGAAAAAGGCCTTCGACGAAACCATCAAGGCCTTCGGCCGCATCGACTATCTCATCAACAACGCCGGCGTCGCCGGCGCCGAGGAGATGGTCGTCGATATGTCGCCCACAGCCTGGGCGCAGACGCTGGATGCCAACCTCGTCTCCAACTATTTCCTGATGCACCACGCCGTGCCCCTGATGAAGGCGCAGGGGTCGGGCTATGTGCTCAATGTGTCCAGCTACTTCGGCGGCGAAAAGTTCCTCGCCGTCGCGTATCCCAACCGTGCCGACTATGCCGTCTCCAAGGCCGGCCAGCGCGCGATGGTCGAGGCCATGTCCCGCCACCTCGGGCCCGAAGTCCAGTTCAACGCGATCGCGCCGGGCCCTGTTGATGGCGACCGCCTGTCGGGCACCGGCGGCAAGCCCGGCCTGTTCGAACGCCGTGGCCGCCTGATCCTCGAAAACAAGCGCCTGAACGCAGTCCATGCCGCCGTCATCAAGGCGGTTCGTCGCGGCGCCCGGGTGGAGGCCGTGCTCAACCGCCTTGCCCGCAACGACAGCGCCTATCTCAGCCACGACAGCGATTCCCCCCGCGAACTGCGCGACCTTGCACTCGCAACCGCCCGCGAAGGCGACGGTGTCTGCACCTGGGACCGCTACCTGATGACGGCGCGCATCGCCGCCCGCCTCGTCTCCCGCCTGCGCCTCGCCGGCCTGCTCCTCGATGCGCCGGGCTGGTCCGACCGCCCGGCCACGCCCGAATCCGACGGCAGCTGGCTGCTCAAGTCCCCGCCGGACGATATCCCCTTCCTGCCGGCCGACAAGATTGCTGATGAAGCCCGCAAGGTCGGCTCGGGTGTCCTGAAGCAGCTCCACCTCGGCAAGATGCCAACAGAATCCGAGGTCGCCCAGGCAACCGTCTTCTTCCTTGCCGACCGCGCAGTCTCGGGCGAAACCTTCATGCCCTCGGGCGGCCTCTCGGTTGAACGCTCCACCACCGAGCGCGAACTGTTCGGCAGCCCCAAGCAGGAACGCCTCGACCGGATGAAGGGCAAGACGGTCTGGCTCATCGGCGAACATCTCACCGACTATCTCGCCGAAACCGCCCGCAAGTTCTCAGAGGACTGCCATGTCGCCCGCGTCGTCCTCCTCACCGGCACGGCGGCCGGCGGCGAAGCGCTGACCGCGGCCCTTGCCGATCTCCCGGCCGAAACCCTCGAAACCATCGTCGCCGGCCCGGACATCGAAGCCGCGCTCGACAAGGCACTCGCCCAATGGGGCCGCCCCACCACGGTCGTCTCCACCCCGCTCGCCCAGCTGCCCGACAGGCTGTTCGGCCTGGAGGAACCGCTCAGCCCTGAGGATTTCCGCGCAGTGGTCGAGGCAAACCTGACCCACCATTTCCGGGTCAGCCGCAAGGTCTCGCTCTACGACGACTGCCAGCTCGTCCTCGTCTCCCCCGACGTGCCGATCAGCATCAACCAGGGGGGAGGCCCGGCCTTCGCGCTCGCCAACTTCATCAAGACCACGCTGCACGCCTTCACGGCAACGCTCGCCGTCGAGAACGAGCGCCTCGTCCACGATGTCGCGGTCAACCAGCTCAACCTCACCCGCCGGGTCCGGGGCGAGGAGCCGCGCGACCTCGACGAGCATTGGGAGGAAGTCCGCCGCTTCGCCCGCGCCGTCCTGCTCGTCGGCGCTCCGCTCCCCGACGCCGAGGACAGCCGCTACCGCTCGCGCATCTATCGTGGCATGTCCATGACGGTCTGATCGGTCAGCGGCAGGCGGGAAGGGCGCGCGCATGGAGTGGATGGAGTTCGAAAAGAGCGTCGGCGCGCTGACCAAAAGCGCAACCGAGGCCCTGAATGCGGGCGCATCTGAAGAGGCTTCGCGCCTCTGCGAGCGCGCACAAAAGCAGCTCGCCGATCTCTACAGCCATCTCACCCCCTGGCAGCGCACCCAGGTCGCCCGCCACCCGAACCGTCCGCACTTCCGCCACTTCGCAGCCGCCCTGTTCCCCGATCTCATGCTTCTCGGCGGAGACCGTCTCTACGGTGAGGACGCCGCCATCCTCGGCGGCCTTGCCAGCTTCAACGGCCGCTCAGTCGTCGTGATGGGCCACGCCAAGGGCGAGGACACCGAATCCCGCATCCGCCACAATTTCGGCATGGCCCGCCCCGAAGGCTATCGGAAGGCCGTGCGCCTCATGGAAATGGCAGACCGCTTCGGCCTCCCCGTCATCACGCTGGTCGACACGCCGGGTGCCTTCCCCGGCATCGATGCCGAAGAGCGCGGCCAGGCCGAGGCCATCGCCCGCGCAATCGAAGCCTGCCTGAAACTGTCGGTCCCCTCGGTCGCCCTCATCTGCGGCGAAGGCGGCTCGGGCGGCGCAATCGCCCTTGCAGCCGCCAACCGCGTGCTGATGCTGGAAAATGCCGTCTATTCCGTCATTTCCCCAGAAGGCTGCGCCTCCATCCTCTGGCGCGACGGGTCCGCAAAGGCCGCCGATGCCGCAGAGGCCATGCGCATCACCGCGCAGGATCTCCTGAAGCTCGGAGTCATCGACCGCATCGTCTACGAACCCGTCGGCGGTGCCCATCGCGACCATGCCGAAATCTTCGCCCGCGTCCGCTCGGCCATCACATCAGAACTGGACAAGCTGTCCGCGTTCGACGGGAAAACACTCCGCAGCAACCGCCGCGCGCGTTTCGTCAGCATTGGCAAACCGGGCCTCTGAAGGCCCGGGGCGCAGCGCGGCTCCTCAGGACGCCAGCGGCGACAGCAGGATCAGCGCAACTGTCGCGACAAAGGCAACCGCCGTCACCAGCCGGTCCAGCGCGTGGCCCTCGTCGCCACCGATATCCTCGGCGGCTGCAACCTCGGCATCGGCAAACTGGCGGATCTTGCAGGGGTCCTGTTCCATGGCAGGAAAGGTGCCTTACGCCCGGCCGCGCTTCAAAGCAGCTTGGCTACAGGGCAGCAAAGCCCAGCTTCATTCAGGCAGCGCCGGCGCTTCCCCGCTGCACCCACCCGGAGGATCTCGCGCGCGAAATCGCCCTCACCCGCGGCACCCTTGCCGATATCCTGTCCATCCGGGCCAAGGCGAATATCTGCACGCGCTTGTTCCTGATGCCCTTCGCCCTTTTCAGCAAAACCTTCGGCCCGATGCGCATCGGCATGGCGCTCACCAACCATCTGATGGCCTCGATCCTCGCCAACATCCTCTTCACCGGCGTCAGCCTCGGCCCCTTCGAATGGCTCTGGCGCAGCCTCGCCCGGTGGCAGCGCCAGCCCATGCAGCCCCCCGCCGGGCGCATAAAGCTGCCCGATCCACTCCGCCCCCTGGATCGCTTCGCCATCCGCCTTGAACGCCCGCAGATTCCCCGCCCACCCCCGCGCAATCACCGCAGACACCGGAAACCCCTCCCGCGCGATCCGCACCGCCGGCGCCAGCACCGTCGCCAACGGCAGCTTGCCAAAACGCCTGTGCAGCGCCTCCCACCCGGCAACCGCGCCCGGCACCGTCACCAGCCCGATTACGCACGCACACAGCACCAGGGCAGGCCGGTTTTGCGTGTTCATCTCCTTTGTCGCCCGACCCATAGATATTCCGCCGCCGGATAAAAGCGGGCGTGTGCTGTCCCTCCCGATCCCGCCATCATCCCGAACCGAGGGAAAACCGACATGGCAGACGGTAAGGATCCCGCGCTCGGCCCGGCGCGCGCCCGCGAAGCCGCCGGCCCCTCGATCCTCCCAGATCACCGCCGGGCCCGATTGCCCGGCCGGGCTGGCCGGTTCTGTCCGGCTTGCTGGAAAGACTTGTCGGCTGACTGCGACAAAGCTTCCACTCCCAAAGGCGGCAGGAGGGTGGGTGCGCTTGCACTTTCGCCCAAAGTTGAGACACAAGTGCCGCATGTGGCTTCTCGACCGGCTCCTTCGGCGCGCAATCACCCGCGGCGCGCTCCAGCTCACCACCCACGACAACAAGGTGCGCCGTTACGGCGATCCGGCGGCAGAGCCCGTCGCGATCCGGCTTGCCGACGCCGCAACCGCCGGCCGCATCGCCCGCAATCCTGCGCTCGGCGCCGGCGAAGCCTATGTCGACGGCCGCCTCGTCGTCGAAAGCGGCGATGTGCTCCAGCTGCTCGATCTCGTCTCCGGCAACCTCCGCTGGGACCGCTCCAACGCGGTCCGGGTCGCGCTCTGGAACCAGCAGCGCCTGGCAGCCCGCCTCGATGAACTCAACGCACGCGCCCGCGCAAGGCGCAACGTCGCCCACCACTACGACCTGTCCGACAGGCTCTACGACCTCTTCCTCGATGAAGAGCGCCAGTACAGCTGCGCCTATTTCCGCGAGGACAACCGCGGACCGGGCAGCGACCTCGCCCGGGCCCAGCGCGACAAGCTCGACCATATCGCAACAAAGCTGTGCCTCGGCCCCGGGATGCGCGTGCTCGACATCGGCTGCGGCTGGGGCGGCATGGCCCGCCA
>BBPD01000279.1_pt2 | contig 15690 bp, 13 predicted proteins | sample 1344911 | NCBI WGS metagenome assembly BBPD01 (sample SAMD00019088, study PRJDB2971) | groundwater metagenome | biome: freshwater biome; feature: mineral spring; material: ground water | place: USA: CA, Sonoma | collected 2011-09 | depth surface m
GGGTGAGTTCACCGAGCGCGCCTTTTTGAACGGCAAGCTCGATCTGGCGCAGGCCGAGGCGGTGGCCGACCTGATCGACGCCGCCACCGAAAGCGCGGCGCGCGGTGCGGCGCGCTCCTTGTCGGGGGCCTTTTCGCAGGCGCTGCAGGGGCTGCGCGAGCGCCTGATCGGGCTGCGCACGCTGGTCGAAGCCACGCTGGACTTCCCCGAAGAAGAAATCGACTTTCTGCAGCAGGCCGACGCGCTCGGCCAGTTGCAGCGCCTGCGCCTGCAACTGGCCCAGGTGCAGCGCCAGACGCGCCTAGGGGCGCTGCTGCGCGAAGGCATTCGGGTGGTGATCGCAGGCCAGCCCAATGTGGGCAAAAGCTCCTTGCTCAACGCCTTGGCCGGGGCCGAGCTGGCCATCGTCACGGCCGTGGCCGGCACCACGCGCGACGTGCTGCAGCAAAGCATCCAGATCGAAGGCGTGCCGCTGCACGTGATCGACACCGCCGGCTTGCGCGCCAGCGAGGACGAAGTCGAGCGCATCGGCATCGCACGCGCCTGGGCGCAAATCGCCAGCGCCGACGTGCTGCTGTGGCTGCGCGACCCAAGCCGCCACGGCCAGCCCGATTACGACCGGGCCGACGCCGCGCTGGCCACCGAGCTGCAAGCGCGCTGCGCCGCCGGGGTGCCGCTGCTGCAAGTCTGGACCAAGGCCGACCTGCTCGCTGCCGAAGCTGCGCCGCTGGACTGCGACGCAGCCCTGCACCTCTCGGCCCAAACCGGGGCCGGGCTGGACGCGCTGCGCCAGCGCCTGCTGCAGTGCGCCGGCGGCCAAAGCGGTGCCGAAGGCTTGTACAGCGCCCGCGCGCGCCATGTGCAGGCGCTGCAGCGGGTCGGCCTGCACCTCGAAGCGGCCGAACAACACCTGCACATGACCGTCCCCATGCTTGATTTATTGGCCGAGGAATTGCGGCTGGCGCAAAACGCGCTCAATGAAATCACCGGCCAGTTCAGCGCCGACGACCTGCTGGGCCAAATCTTTGGCTCCTTTTGCATCGGCAAGTGAGCCCTCGGGGGCCGCGGTTAGGGGCCGCGCTCAGGGCATGTTGGGGGTGGGCAGGCCCAGGTGGTAGCCTTGGGCGTAGTCCATGCCCATGTCGCGCAAGGCCTGCCACAGCGGCTCGGATTCCACAAACTCCGCCACCACCCGAATGCCGATGTCCTGGCACAGGTGCGTGAGGTTGCGCACCAGCGAGCGGTCGATGTGCGAGTTCAAAATGTTGCGCACAAAGGCCCCGTCGATCTTGACGAAATCGAACGACAGCTCGCGCAGATAGTGGAACGAGTTGTAACCGCTGCCGAAATCGTCCAGGGCAAACAAAAAGCCCTTGTCGCGCAACGTGCTCAAAAAACTGCGCGTGTGCGCCATGTCGCCAATGGCGTCGCGCTCCAGCAACTCGAACACCAGCGTGTTGGGCGCAATCCCCAGTTCGGCGCACAGGTGCTCGGCGTAACCGATCACGCCCCGCCCTTGCAATTCCTGCACCGACAGGTTGATGAACAGCTTGACCGGCGGCAACCCCGCGTCGATGCGCGCCTTGAGCGCACGCAGGGCGTGCCCGACCACGGCTCGGTCGAGTTCGCGCCCCATGCCGTATTTTTCAACCGTTTCGATGAAAGCACCGGCCGAGACCGTGCGCCCGTCGGGTTCGTGCAGCCGCGCCAGGGTTTCGTAGGCAAACAGCTCGCCGCTGCGGGTATCGAGTATGGGTTGGAAAAAAGGCCGGATCCGGTCTTCCTTCAAAGCCTGGCGCAGCTTTTCGACCAGATCGCGCGTCTGGCGGTTGCTGTTCAACTGGGCCAGCACCGAAGTCATGGTGCCTATGCCATCCTTGCCCTGCTCCTTGGCGCGGTACAGGCCCATGTCCACACCCGACATCAGGTCGGTGACCGTGTTGGCGTCGTGCGGGAACGTGATCACCCCCACCGAGGTGGTGACGTGAAAGGCTTTGCCGTCGGGCGCGTTGAAGCGGATTTCCTTGAGGTGGCTGCGCAGCTTTTCGGCTGCCACTTTCGCCCCGGCGCTGCCGGTTTCGGTGAGCAAGAGGATGAACTCGTCACCGCCTAGGCGCGCCGTCAAGTCGCCCTTGCGCGTCTGGGCGCGCAGGTTCTCGGCAATGTGGCGCAGCACCTGATCGCCACACGGGTGGCCCCAGGTGTCGTTGACGTCCTTGAAGTCGTCCAGGTCGAGCATCAGCAGGGAAAACTCGTGCCCGTGCCGCTCCGAGCGCCCCACTTCGTAGTCCAGCATTTCGCTGAAATAGCGCCGGTTGTGCAAGCCGGTGAGCGGGTCGTGGGTGGAGTAGTACTCCAGCTCCGACAGGGTGCGCCCCAGCGCCTTGCTGGAGCCGACCACCATCACCATCACCGCCAGAATGGAGCGGATGATGGCCAGCTCCTGCGGCCCAGGGTGGCTGGCACTGGCATAGGCCACGCCCAGCAGACCGGCCAGGTTGAGGCTCTCGATCTCGGGCACGGCCACGGTGATCATCTCGACATCGAGCACCGTCTGCTGCGACTCCAGCGCCTCGATCTCGAATTCCTCGATATCGACCGCAGAATCCGGCGGCAGCTTGAGCTCGCGCAGCATTTGCTGCACCAAGCGCTGGCGCGCCAGATGTTTGTTTTCCTCGCTAGGGTGGCCCACGTAGTAGAGCTTGAGCGCCAGCCCATGCGCCTCGGCAAAAGCAATATAGAAAAACTGAAACGGAAACACGCTCTGGAAGCTGCTCAGTATGCTCTGCACAAAGGCTTTCCACTGCGTCACGTTTTCGTGCGAGAAAATGATTTGCTCCAGCACCGCGCTTTGGCGCTCCAGCAAATCCTTTTGCACCAAGGTGCCGGCCAGCTTTTGCGCGGTGTCGTCGAAACGCAGCAAAACGCTGCGCAGGGCGGCGCGGTTGGCGTGGCCGTAGCGCTGGCGCGCCTGCACCAGCAGGGGCATGGCCGCCTCCAGGTTGTGGCAGCGGCTCAGCACCTGCTCCAGCGCGTGCAGCAGCGGCTGGCGCGCAGCCTCGGGCAGTTCCAGCCGCTGCAAGCCGTCCTGGATCTGGGTCAGGCTCTGCACCACATCACCCTGCACCCCGGCGACCATCTGCGAAATGGCGTTGCTCAGGCCCTGCACCCGGTTCTGGCCCTCCAGCAGGTGCGCAAAGCGCTGCAAAGTGTAGAGGCGCAGATCGGCAATGCTGGCGGGCTGCGGCGGCGGCGCGGCGGCGTTCACAGGGTTTGCTCGCCCAAGATTTGAGGCAACAAATCCATGCCGCACTCCAACTGCTCGAACCAGTCCAGAAAGGCCGCAACCGCCGCACCGCGGTAAATGGGACCGTGCTGCGGCGCCAGTTGCTCGATGTCGAGCTTGCGCACGCGCTCGACCCACGATCGCGCAGCGCGGTTGCCACACATATAGCGGCGGTGAAAGCCCAAGATGTTGGGCAGGTGCGCGGCAAAATCATCCACAAAGGGTTCGTCGTTGTCGTCCGGCATCATGGCGGCGCCGATGTCGCCCGTGAACAAGACCCTGGCCTGCGGGTCATAGACGTTCATCTGCCCTTCGGAGTGCAGAAAATGCGCTGGCACCAGTTCCAGCTCAAAGCCCGGCGCCACCTCCAGCCGCATGCCCGAGTCGGGGATGGGTTGAAAGCGGTTCATGTCCTCGATGCCATAGTGCGGAATGAAGCGCAGCCAGATGCGCGAGATATAGACCGGGGCGGTGGTCAAATCCAACCAGGTGGAGATGCCGCCGACGATGTCCGGGTCCTGGTGCGACAGGATGATGGCCTTGATCTGGTCGGGTGCGCCGTAGCGCAGCAGCTCGGTGAGCACGCGCGGCATCACACCAAAGCCACCCGGGTCGAGCAGCACCCCCGCGTCACCGTGCTGCACCAGATACTGGTTGGAGCGCACGCCCTCTTCTTGACCCGGCTCGCTTTCGTTGAGCAGCACGAAGCGGTGCCCATCGCGGTCGTAGAGTTCGATGTTTTGCACGCGGCATACTCCTGATTTGCGATAATTCCGTAACCCAAGACCAGAATCAAAAGCAGCAGTGTAGCCAAATCAAGCTGGTATTTCCTTCACTTGCTTAAAAAAATTGATCTGGATCAAGTCCACGACCGCCTACCCGCACCCATGCAACACGTCCCCCCACACCCCCCAGCGCCCGCCACGCTCGACCACACCCGCATCGACGACCTGCGCATCGCCGCCGTGCGCCCCCTGCTCACGCCCGCGCTGCTGCAAGAGTGGCTGCCGCTGCCCGAGGCCAGCGCGGCCTTGGTCGAGCGCAGCCGCGCCGCGATCACGCGCCTGCTGCAAGGGCAAGACGACCGGCTGCTGGTGGTGGTGGGCCCGTGCTCGATCCACGACCACGACCAGGCGCTGGAATACGCCCGGCTGCTGCAGGCCCAGGCCGCCGCGCTGGCACCCGATCTGCTGCTGGTGATGCGGGTGTATTTTGAAAAACCCCGCACCACCGTGGGCTGGAAGGGCTACATCAACGACCCGCACCTCGACGGCAGCTTTGCCATCAACGAAGGGCTGGAGCGCGCGCGCCAGTTGCTGCTCGACATCCTGGCGCTGGGGCTGCCGGTGGGCACCGAGTTCCTGGACTTGCTCTCGCCGCAGTTCATCAGCGACCTCGTCACCTGGGGTGCCATCGGCGCGCGCACGACCGAGAGCCAAAGCCACCGCCAGCTTGCCAGCGGCCTGAGCTGCCCGGTGGGCTTCAAGAACGGCACCGACGGCGGGGCGCAGGTGGCGGTCGATGCGCTGCAAGCCGCCGCCGCCCCGCACGCCTTCATGGGCATGACCAAAATGGGCCAGGCAGCGATTTTCGAGACCCGCGGCAACGCCGACTGCCACCTGATTTTGCGCGGCGGGCCACAACCCAACTACGCCGCCGCCGACGTGCAGGCCAGTTGCGAGCGGCTGCGCGCTGCGGGCTTGCGCGAGCAACTGATGATCGACTGCTCGCACGCCAACAGCCGCAAGCAGCCCCTGCGCCAGCTCGAAGTCGGCGCCGACGTGGCGGCCCAGCTCGCCGCCGGTGAGCGCCGCATCCTCGGGGTGATGATCGAGAGCCACCTGCACGAAGGCCGCCAAGACCTGGTGCCTGGCCAAGCGCTGCGCCACGGCGTCTCGCTCACCGACGCCTGCCTCGGCTTCGAGCAAACCGTGCCGCTGCTGCAGCAACTCGCCGCCGCCGTGCGCCAGCGCCGCCTCGCCCTTTAAGCGAGCGCCATCGCGCCGACTGCGCCAGCCGAGCTGGCCTGGGGCTGCGGCATTACTCGGCAGCGGTACCTGAGCCCACTGGCGGCACCACGCGGCAGGCCAGCCCGGTCGCAAAACCGCGCACCAGCAAAAACCGAATCTGGCGTGCGCGCTCGCCCGCATCGAGCGGGGCTTGGCCAAACTTTTTTTGCCACACCTGCTGCGCCCGCTCGGCCTCGCTGCCCGCCAGCGCCGCCGTGGCCTGCTCCACCTGCTCGGCCGCCACACCACGCTGGCGCAGTTCGGCGCGGATGCGCGCCACGCCTTGGCGCGCGGATCGGTTGCGGCTCAGGGCCTCGGCAAAGCGCGCATCGCAAAGCCAGCCTTGCGCCTGCAGCTCGTCCAGCAGGGCCTCCAGCTCGGCAGGGTTTTGTGCCGCATCGGCATGGGGCTTCAACTTGCGCACCAACTCCTGCCGGCTGTGCTCGCGCTGCGCCAGCGCGCGCAGCGCCCGCGCCTTCAAAGACAGCGGCTGCGCTGCCACCTGGCCGGCCCTAGCCTGCCACACGTTCCCTGCCTGGCGCCGCCATCAATCGGCCTCGAACGGCGGCACTTCGCCGGTCGGGCTGCTGGTGCGCTGCGGCACCGCCAGCGCGGTGCGGATCTTGCTCTCGATCTCGCGCGCCAGCGCCGGGTTCTCGCGCAAAAACTCGCGCGAGTTTTCGCGCCCTTGGCCGATTTTTTCGCCGCCGTAGGCGTACCAAGCACCGGATTTATCCACCACCTTGTGCAGCACCCCGAGGTCAACGATCTCGCCCAGGCGGCTGATGCCTTCGCCGTACAGGATGTCGAACTCCGCCGTTTTGAAGGGCGGTGCCACCTTGTTTTTCACCACCTTGACCTTGGTCTCGCTGCCGATCACCTCCTCGCCCTTCTTGATCGAGCCGGTGCGCCGAATGTCGAGCCGCACCGAGGCATAAAACTTGAGCGCGTTGCCGCCGGTGGTGGTTTCGGGGCTGCCAAACATGACGCCGATCTTCATCCGAATCTGGTTGATGAAAATCACCATGCAGTTGGTTTTCTTGATCGTGGCGGTGAGCTTGCGCAGCGCCTGGCTCATGAGCCGCGCCTGCAGGCCCGGCAGGCTGTCGCCCATATCGCCTTCGATCTCGGCCTTGGGCGTGAGTGCGGCCACCGAGTCCACCACGATCAAATCGACCGCGCCGGAGCGCACCAGCGAATCCACGATCTCCAGCGCCTGCTCGCCGGTGTCGGGCTGGCTGATCAGCAGCTCCTGCAAGTTGATGCCCAGTTTTTGCGCATACTGCGCATCCAGCGCGTGCTCGGCGTCGATGAAGGCGCAGGTGCCGCCGATTTTTTGCATCTCGGCAATCACTTGCAGCGTCAGCGTGGTCTTGCCCGAAGACTCTGGGCCGTAGATCTCGACCACCCGCCCACGCGGCAGCCCGCCCACCCCAAGCGCCACATCCAGCCCAAGCGAGCCGGTCGAGACCACCTGAATGTCGGCAATCACCTCGCCCTCGCCCAGGCGCATGATGGTGCCCTTGCCGAACTGCTTGTCGATTTGCGCCAGCGCCGCTTGCAGGGCCTTGGCTTTTTCGTTGTCTGTTGCCTTGTGGGCCGCGCTCATAAGAAATCTCCAAAATTGGGTAAAAACCACTCCCGCCACCGAGGGATGCTCTGCAAACGAGGGCACCGGGCACAAATGCTCACACCGCAGTTTAACGGCCGCCGCTGGCCGCCGCCCCCATCGAGCGCACGATTTTCGCGCGCTGCCCTGGGCTCGACCCTAAAATGCCTACCAGGCCCGCACCGCCTACCCACGCCACAGCCGGAGACACAGACCATGCGCATCCTGATTGCCGAAGACGACCAAGTCCTGGCCGATGGCCTGCTGCGCACCCTGCGCCACGCCGGTGCGGCGGTGGATCACGTGGCCAGCGGCAGCGAGGCCGACGCCGCGCTCATGACCAAACACGAGTTCGACCTGCTGATCCTCGATCTGGGGCTGCCGCGCCTGCACGGGCTGGAAGTGCTCAAGCGCTTGCGCGGGCGCGGCTCGGCGCTGCCGGTGCTGATCCTCACCGCCGCCGACAGCGTGGAAGAGCGCGTGCGCGGCCTGGACCTCGGGGCCGACGACTACATGGCCAAACCCTTTGCCCTGCAAGAGCTCGAAGCGCGGGTGCGCGCCCTGGTGCGCCGGGGCAACGGGGCCGCCAGCAGCCTGATCCGCCACGGCCCGCTAAGCTACGACCAGGCCGGCCGCGTGGCCAGCATCGAAGGCAAGATGGTCGAGCTCTCGGCGCGCGAACTCGGCCTGCTGGAAGTGCTGCTGCAGCGCAGTGGCCGCCTGGTGAGCAAAGACCAACTGGTCGAGCACCTGTGCGAGTGGGGCGAGGAGGTGAGCAACAACGCCATCGAGGTCTATATCCACCGGCTGCGCAAAAAGATCGAAAAAGGCCCGATCCGCATCGCCACCGTGCGCGGGCTGGGGTATTGCCTTGAAAAAATCCCTGGCTGAAGCCACCTTGCCGGGCACCGAGCTCGCAGCGCCGTCTGACACCAACAGCTCGGCGGCCGAGCCCCAGCCCGGCGCCACCCCTTTTGGCCTGTTTCAGCGCGAGCAGCGCAGCCTGTTTGGTGAAATCCTGGACTGGATGCTCACCCCGCTGTTGCTGCTGTGGCCGCTCTCCTTGGCCCTGACCTGGTTCGTGGCCCAGGGCATCGCCAGCAAACCCTACGACCGCGCGCTCGAGTTCAACCTGCAGGCGCTCACGCACTTCGTCGCCGTCGAAGGCGATGCCGTGCAGTTCGCCCTCACCGCGCAAGCGCGCGAGTTGCTGCGCGCCGACGACATCGACCGCGTGTTCTACCAAGTGCTCGACCCGCACGCGCAACTGGTCAGTGGCGAGCCGCTCTTTCCCGCCCCCGACGCCGAGCTGCCGCGCCTGCCCGGCCGCATCTACCTGCGCGACGACGTGCTGCGCGACCAATCGGTGCGCGTGGCCTACACCTGGGTGCTGCGCGGGCGCGAGCAGCCGCAGCAGGTGCTGCTGCAAGTGGCCGAAACGCGCGGCAAGCGCTCGCTGCTGGCAACCGAAATCATCAAAGGCGTGATGGTGCCGCAGTTCATCATCCTGCCGCTGGCGGTGTTGCTGGTCTGGCTGGCGCTGGTGCGCGGCATACGCCCGCTCAACGACTTGGCACAGCGCATCCGCGCGCGCAAGCCCGACGACCTCAGCCCGCTCGACGACGATCAAGTGCCGCAGGAAGTGGTGCCGCTGGTGTCGTCGATCAACGAGTTGTTGCAGCGCCTCAAAACCTCGGTGAGCAACCAAAAGCGCTTCCTCGCCGACGCCGCGCACCAGCTCAAAACCCCGCTGGCGGGCTTGCGCATGCAGGCCGAAATGGCGCAGCAAGCGCACCAGAGCGGCGAAGCCGACATCCGGCGCTCCTTGCAACAAATCGCCAAATCCAGCGTGCGCGCCACCCACACCGTGAACCAGTTGCTGGCGCTGGCCCGCGCCGAAGCCAAGGGACACAACCTGTCCGCCGAGGCGCTGGACTTGGCCGTGACCGTAACCGAAGTAATCGAAGACGCGGTTCCGCGCGCGCTCGACAAGTCCATCGACCTCGGCTACGAAGGGCCGAACGCGATGCCGCCTGGATGCTTGCTGCAAGGCAACCCGACCCTGCTGCGCGAGCTGGCGCGCAACCTGATCGACAACGCCATACACTACACCCCGGCGGGCGGAGTCGTCACCGTGCGGGTGCTGGTGGACCGCTACAGCGGCGTGCAACTGCTGCAAGTCGAAGACGACGGGCCCGGTATCCCCGAGTCCGAGCGCGCCCTGGTGCTGGAGCCTTTTTACCGCGCGCTGGGCACCAACGTCGATGGCTCCGGCCTGGGCCTGGCGATCGTGCAGGAGATCGCACGCCAGCACGGGGCCACGTTGACCCTAGAAGACAGCTACCCCAGCCGCACCCAGGGCCGCGGCCTGCGCATCACGGTGCGCTTTGGCCCGCCGCTTGCGCTCGAACCCTCCTAGGGAGGCTCTGCAAGCAGCAAATCAAGTCATTTTTTGGCTTTGACGCAAAAATTTCAAACCCCAAACTACGTGTTTTCCATATGCCCCACCTGCTAGGCTTGCGCTACCATCGCAGGCTCATCAGGATTCTTGGAGCCCTCAATATGAAAAAACTCTTGACCTTCGCGCTCGCCGCCACGGCCTTTGCCAGTGTGGCCGCGCAGGATTTTCCGTCCCGCCCGATCACCATCGTGGTGCCGTTTGCCGCCGGCGGCCCAACCGACACCGTGGCACGCCAGCTCGCCGAAGCCATGCGCCCGCACCTGGGCAACGCCAGCATCGTGGTAGAAAACGCTGCGGGGGCTGGCGGCACCATCGGGGCCGGGCGCGTGGCCCGCGCCACACCCGACGGCCACACCCTGCTGGTCTGGCACATCGGCATGGCCAGCACCGCCAGCCTGTACCGGCGCCTGCCCTTCAACGCGCTGCAAGACTTCGAATACCTGGGCATCATCAACGACGTGCCCATGACGCTGGTCGGCAAGCCGCAACTGCCGGCCAACACCTACCGCGACTTCGAAAACCACATTCGCGCCAATGCCGGGCGCCTCAACCTCGCCCACGCCGGCTTGGGTTCGGCCTCGCACCTGTGCGGCCTCATGTGGCAGCACGCCATGGGCTTGCAGCATGCCATGACCACCATCCCCTTTGGCGGCACCGCCCCGGCCATGACCGCGCTCATGGGCGGCCAAGTCGATGTGATGTGTGACCAAACCACCAACACCGTGAGCCAGATCGAGGCCGGGCGCATCAAGGCCTTTGCCGTCACCACGGCGCAGCGCCTCAACGACCACCCCACCCTGCGCCACTACCCCACGCTGCAAGAAATGGGCTTGCGCAACTTCAACCTCACCATCTGGCACGGGCTGTATGCGCCGCGCGGCACGCCACCGGCCGTGACCCAGCGCATCAACGCCGCCATGCGTGCGGCCCTGCGCGACCCGGCCTTCATCCAGCGCCAAACTGCGCTGGGTGCCTTGGTCGCCACCGACAACCGCATCACCCCCGAAGGGCACCGCGCTTTTGTGACTACTCAAATCAACCAGTTGCGCACCGTGATCGAGGCCGCCGGCCAATTCGCCGACTAAAGACCCGGCCCAGCCGGTGGCTGGGGCTGCATGCCCCAGTCCACCGGCGCTCGCCAGCGCTGGGGCTGGCAGCTCTATGCGCTCAAACGCCCCACACCACCTCGGTGCGCTCGTTCATGCAGTGCTTGAGCATGTCCAGAAAAGGCCCGACCCGGGTGCGCAGGCTGACCCGCTCCGGGTCTGGCACGTACTCGCCCTTTTCCAGCGCCTCTTGCTTTTTGCGCTCGAACTCGGCCTCTTCGTGCGCCACGGCCGCCTTGATGGCCTCGATGGCTGCAGGCATCTGCTCGACCAACAAAATACCGGGGCCGGTTTGCTCCTTGCCTAGGATTTGCAACAACTGCTTGGCGTTGTGCTCGAGCATCACCACGTCGCCGCTGGATCGGGATTTGAATCGAAAGGCCATTGTTTGCTCCTGAGTGCATGGGGGTACAGAGCCCCTATTTTGGCATCCCCAGCGGCTTGTTGCATGACAAACCGAGCGAATTCTTGACGCCCATCACCCAGCCTTCGCGCTGCGGAGCATCATCAACTGGTTTTTCCAGGTTCGCAGCCACATCGCCTCCTGCTCCCCGGCACCTTGGGCGGCAAACTGCGGCTGCCCTGCATACACCGCGCCCACCAGCGCACCGGACTGCTTGATCGGCAGCAGCATCATCGAATCCGGCGCGCTCACGCGCACAAACCATTCTGGCAAACGCGCGCGCACGCTGGCTTGACCGGCGCGCTCGATCCAGGTGTCGCGCGGCTGGGCGCAGAGCAGGGCAAACAAGTCCTCTTGGCCATCGAGCGCAATGCGAAACGACTGCACCAGCGCCTGCGCATCTGGCCCCAGCCCCTGCACACCCCGGAGGCAATCCCCGGCGTCGGTGCGCCAGCTCAGCACCAGCGTCTGGCAGCCTATGGCGGTGTAAAAAGCCTGCAACAAGGCCTGCTGCGCTTTGCTCGCGGCATCTGGCCCACCCGCAAACCAGATCTCATTGGCACGCTCCAAGCCCTGCGCCAACTCCATCCAGAGTGGCTTGGCCTGGCCCTTGAGCACCGCAGCAGGGGCCGATGCGGGTTTGGCCGATGCCAGCGCAGGCGCCGGTGCAATCGCCATGCCTTGGGCCGCAAGCGCCGGGCTGGTTTTGATCGGTTTTTCTGGCTCCTGGGCAGCCATCAAATGCTGCACTGCAGCGGGTCGGGTCATGCCTATGGCGGCACCTATGGTGTGCAGCTCCTGGCAGGCCTTTAAAACCCCCTCCTGCATTTGCTCGATCGGTTTGTGCAGCACGCGGGCATAAGGGCGGCAGATCTGCTCGGTATGGGCCCGACTTTGCTCGGGCGAGGTGTCATCGCTTAAAAGCTGCTGGCTCACTTGGTTGGCCATCGTTGCCAGCCAACGCATGGATTGCACCGGGTCTTGCGGCAGGCGCGTGGGCAGCGGATCGGTTTGGGGCTGCATGATGCGCAAAATCGTGTCGGGAAAATGCCAACTGCGCGCCACCGCCAACGTCAACTGCTCCAGCTCAGTCCCCAGAATTTGGCGCTCGAATTTCAACGCGTGTTTAGGGTCCTGCGCGACCAGCGCTTGCAACTGAGCCGCCTCGTCGGGGAAAAAACAGGCCAGCAGCATCGGCCCCAAGCCCTGAAACAGCGCACCCAGAAACACCTCCTCGGCCTGCTGGGCCTCACCGCTCCAAGCACTGGCTAGGGAGGCTGAAAACAGCGCCTTCTGGTAGGCATCACGGAGCAGTTGCTGCTGCCCCTTGTGGCTCAAATGCTCCAATAAAACCAAGCTGAGCGAGAGGTTGCGCACAGTCGAAAAGCCCAGCATGGCGACCGCACGCGAGATCGTTGCAACCCCATCGCCATTGCGCGCAAACTGCACCGAGTTGGCCAAACGCAGCAGCTTTTTTGTCAGCGCCACGTCTTTGAGGATTTCCTCGATCAGTCTCTGCACCTTTTCATGCTCGTTGCCCGTCAGGCTCTGAATGCGCATCACTTGCCCGGACAGCGCCGGGAAGTCCTCGGTCTCGGCCAGCGCCTGCATGCGCTCGCTCAGTGTCTGCGGTGGCAGGCGGTCTTGCTCCGGTGGCGTGCAAGCTCCTTCTGCGAGCAGCGCAGGCGCACCCGCAGGGATCGTCATTGTTGTGTCCACTTATGCCGCCTCGTCGGCGCGAATCACCGTCTCTTCGAGCCGGGCCGCAATCTGGCCCAAGGCCACGCTGGCAGGCGCTCCCGGCGAGTGCAGCAGCAGCAGTTGGCGGCGCATCACGGCGTCCTTGACCGCTTGATCGACCGGAATGTCGCCCACGTGGTGCAAGCGCACCGTGGGCGTGCTCTTGGCCCCACCGGTCGCACCCGGTACGGTGCCCACAAAGCGGTTCAGCACCGCCTGCAACTGCGCCGTGATGGCCTTGCCATCGCCCGAGCGCGTAGTCTGATTGACCAGCAGCCGTATGCGCTGGCGCCGCTGCTGCGTGCTCAGCACCTTGATGGTGGCGTAGGCGTCGGTGAGCGAAGTCGGCTCCGGCGTGGCCACCAGCAGCACCTCGGAGGCCAGCGAGAGGGCAAACAGCACCACATCGGATATGCCCGCACCGGTGTCGAGCAGCACCACGTCGTAGCGCGGCACCACGTCTTCCATTAGGCGCAGAAAATCGTCGCGCACCTCGGGCGTGAGGCGCGAATACTCCACCAGCCCCGAACCGGCCAACAGCACCGAAAAACCGCCCGGCGCCTTGATGATGGCGTCTTCGAGTTCGCACTTGCCTGTGAACACATCGTGCAAGGTCAGCTTGGGGTAGAGGTTGAGCACCACATCCAGATTGGCCAAGCCCAGATCGGCGTCGAGCACCAACACCTTGTGGCCCCGGCGGGTGAGCGCAGCGGCCAGATTGGCGGAAACAAAGGTCTTGCCCACGCCGCCCTTGCCGCTGGTGACTGCAATCACCTTGCCCTTGACCGGATGCAGCAGCACCCCCGGTGCCGCAGCGCCGGGGGCTTGGGGGGTTGTTGGAGTGGCCGTCATGACTGTATTCCTGATTCCTTAAGCGCTCTGACCATGGTCTGCCACCTGTTCATCGGTTGCGGACCAGCCAAACAGCAGCCCTTTTTCTTCGGCGCTCACATCTGCGCTCGCATACGGCTCCAAGCGCACGCAATTTCGGCCTTCGTCCTTGGCGCGGTAGAGTTGGCGATCGGCTCGTGCCACCCAATCGGATAGGTCGCCTTTGACCCAGGGCAGGGCAAAAGCACCGCCCACGCTGATCGTCACGGTGATGGGGCCATGCTCCGGCAGCTCGATCGGCGCCGACTCGATGGCCATGCGCGCACGCTGAGCCACCGCCACAGCAAAAGAAGGCGGGCATTGCGGGCACAACACGGCAAACTCCTCACCGCCGACGCGCGCCACGTTGTCCATCGGACGCACCGCCTCGCGCAGCCGCTTGGTCACCACCCGCAGAACCTGGTCGCCGGCTGGGTGCCCGTAACGGTCGTTGATGCGTTTGAAGTGATCGATGTCCAGTGCCAGCAGCAGCGCATGCTCCCCGCCACGGGTCACCCGGTCCAGCTCCTGCTCCAGCACGCCCCAAAACGCGCGCCGGTTCATGAGCCCCGTCAAAGAGTCGGTCGATGACAGGTCGCACAAGGCGTCCAGCACGGCCTGCATGTAGCGCGCCTCCCCGACCTGCGACGGCGGGGATAACGCTACACCTGCCTGGCGCAGCAAGGCATCGACCTTATCGAATCGCAACGCACCCATATCCATGGGCGCATCATACCCGCAACCACCGACGGCGCGGTGGCTGATAGCGCACGGCCGCAGCAATCGCCTCGATGTGGTCGGCTGTGGTGCCACAGCAGCCACCCACGATATTCACCAAACCCTCGGCGGAAAACTCATGCAGCAGACGCGCCGTGACCTCGGGCGTTTCGTCAAAGCCGGTTTCGCTCATCGGATTGGGCAAACCCGCGTTGGGGTAGCAGCAGATGAAGGTATCCGGGGCCAGGCGCGCCAGTTCCTGAATATAGGGCTTCATCAGCGCCGCTCCCAAGGCGCAGTTGAGCCCAATCGCCAGCGGCTGCACGTGGCGCACACTGGCCCAAAACGCCCCCACCGTCTGGCCGCTGAGCAAACGGCCCGAGGCGTCGGTCACGGTGCCGCTGATGATGATAGGCAAACACTCGCCGCTTTGCTCAAAACACGACTCGATCGCAAACAGCGCCGCCTTGGCGTTGAGGGTGTCGAAAATGGTCTCGACCAGCAGCAAGTCGGCCCCACCCTCGATCAGCGCCAGCACCTGCTCGCTGTAGGCGTGCACCAGTTCATCGAACGTGACGTTGCGCGCCCCAGGGTCGTTGACATCTGGGCTGATGCTGGCCGTTTTGGGTGTAGGCCCCAGAGCGCCCGCCACAAACCGCGGCTGCTCCGGGCTGGCGTAGCGATCGCACGCGGAGCGCGCCAGTTGCGCCGAAACCCGGTTCATTTCGCGCGCCCAACCGCCCATGCCGTAATCGTCTTGGGCCACCGAAGTGGCACCGAAGGTATTGGTTTCGATGATATCGGCCCCAGCCGCCAGGTAGCCCGCATGGATTTGGCTGATCACATCGGGCCGAGTCAGGCTCAACAACTCGTTGTTGCCCTTGAGTTCCGATGGCAAAGCGGCCACGCGGGCACTCAAACCCGCGTCTAGCACGGCACCGGCACCCCGGTACTGCGCCTCGCTCAAGCGAAAGCGCTGGATCATGGTGCCCATGGCCCCGTCCAGAATCAGGATGCGCTGGCGCAGCAAATCGGGCAATTGAGAAGCGCGGGTGTAGCGTGGCATGGTGTGGCAAGACATAAAGGAAAACCCCGAATCGGGCGCAAGCCTAATTCGGGGTTCCATCATAACAGCCTGACGATGACCTACTTTCACACGGGGATCCGCACTATCATTGGCGCGCAGTCGTTTCACGGTCCTGTTCGGGATGGGAAGGGGTGGGACCGACTGGCTATGGTCGTCAGGCATAACTGTTGAGCCGCGCGCAGTTTGAGTGCGCGGCTGGATTCATAGAGTCGAATCGGTATTTGATTGCTGTTTAGAGCGGATTTGGTTTTGCTTGGATTATCACGAGCGTATGGATGAATACGGCTGACATTCCTACTGAGGGGATACTGCGGCACATGTTTATTGCACATGCCGATTCAAAATTATAGGGTCAAGCCTCACGGGCAATTAGTACAGGTTAGCTCAACGCATTGCTGCGCT
>BBPD01000008.1_pt5 | contig 15659 bp, 14 predicted proteins | sample 1344911 | NCBI WGS metagenome assembly BBPD01 (sample SAMD00019088, study PRJDB2971) | groundwater metagenome | biome: freshwater biome; feature: mineral spring; material: ground water | place: USA: CA, Sonoma | collected 2011-09 | depth surface m
GGAGTCCCAAGGCGAGGTCGACCCCCTCTGCTCTGGTTGCGCTTTAACCTGCCGCCAGCGCTGCCGTGTTTTCGTGCGCTGGCCGCCTGGGCCAGGGGCCGCTGCCGCCGCGTGCGGGCACAATAGCCCCCATGCTGATTCATCCCCACATCGATCCTGTCGCGCTGCAAATCGGGCCCTTGTCTGTCCACTGGTACGGGCTGACCTATCTGCTGGGCTTTGCTTTGTTTTTCTTGCTGGCCACGCTGCGCCTGCGCCACCAGCCCTTTGCCAGCGTGACCCAGCCGCAGCCCTGGACGCGGCGCGACGTCGAAGACATTCTGTTTCTCGGTGTTCTGGGCGTGGTAGGGGGCGGGCGCCTGGGGTACTGCCTGTTTTACAAGCCCGCTTATTACCTGGCCAATCCGCTCGAGATATTCGCCATCTGGGATGGCGGCATGAGCATTCACGGCGGCATGATCGGGGTCATGCTGGCCATGTTCTGGTACGCGCACAGCCGCCAGCGGACGTTTTTGCAGGTGATGGATTTTGTCGTGCCCTGTGTGCCCACCGGAGTGGCGTCAGGGCGGCTGGGTAACTTCATCAACGGCGAGCTCTGGGGCCGGGTGGCCGATCCGTCGCTTCCCTGGGGCATGGTGTTTCGGGGCGCCGGTGACCTGCCGCGCCACCCATCGCAACTCTATCAATTGCTGCTCGAAGGCTTGCTGCTGTTCGTGCTGCTGTGGCTGTACGCACGCAAGCCGCGCGCCGTGGGTCAGGTTTCGGCGGCCTTTTTGTTCGGTTATGGCGTCTTTCGCTTCATTGCCGAGTTTTTCCGAGAGCCCGACGCCCACCTGGGTCTGCTGGCGCTGGGCATGAGCCTGGGTCAGTGGCTGTGCGTGCCTATGATTCTGGGTGGTGCGGCGCTGTGGTGGTGGTGCGGCCAGCGCGCCGCATCGGCTGTCGGAGCGCTGCGGTGACGTCGCCTGCTGGCCTGGGCGGCGCCCGGGTGGGCTGCGTGCTGCAAGCGGGTGTGGCCCGCGTCACGCTGTGCCACCCAGGCAAGTTCAACGCCATGTCGCGCGCCATGTGGCGCGAGTTGCGCACGGTGTTCGAGCAAATTGCTGTCACTGAGTCCTTGCGCTGTGTGCACCTCAGCGGTGCCGACGGCCACTTTTGCGCCGGTGGCGACATTTCCGAGTATCCGGACTTTCGGTTCCAAATCAACGAGCTGCACGATTTTCATGAGAATGAAGTCTGGGCCGGCTTGTCTGCCATGCTGGCCTGCGACGTTCCCATCGTGGCGCAAATTGCCGGCAACTGCATGGGCGCCGGGCTGGAGATCGCCAGTTGCTGCGATCTGCGTCTGGCGGGCGCGTCCGCCCGCTTGGGTGCGCCGATTGCGCGTCTGGGTTTTCCGATGGCACCGCGCGAAGCGCAGTTGCTGGTGCGAGAGGTCGGGTGGGCGACGGTGCGTGAGATGTTGTTGCAAGCCGCCGTGCTCGACGCCGCCGAGATGAAGGCGCGCGGTTTTCTGCACGCCGTGTACGGCGATGCCGAGTTGCTGGAGCAGGCGCAGGCGCGGGTGCAGCAATTGCTGACGCTGGCACCGCAGGCCGCACGTCGGAACAAACGCAGTTTGCGCGCGCTGGCGGCCGCTACTTGCGTTGAGTCCACCCCGCTTGACGCCTACGACTACGCCGACAGCGCCGAGCAGCGCGAAGGCATCGCGGCCTTTTTGAGCAAGCGGCGCGCCCGGTTCTGAACTCAGGGACGTGAGCCACGACCCTGCGCGCTTGCTGTGCGCCTCATCAGGGTCAAAAATCCATCGGTTTTATTTGTCCCATCAAGCGCGCAACAGCAGTCGCGCAAGGGCATGGGCAGGATGCAGAAAAAGCCCTTGCGCGAGAACGACAAAACGCGGCTTGCTTGAGCCGCGCCTGAGAAACGAAACACGGGGTGATCAGCGCAGCACCAGCACCGGGGTGTGCGAGTGCGTCAGCACCTGCTGCGTTTCACTGCCCAGCAGCAAGCGCTTGATGCCGCGTCGGCCGTGCGAGGCCATCACGATCAGGTCGCATTTGTGGCGCTTGGCGGTAGCGATGATCGCTTCGGCGATCAGGTCAGATTTGACCGTCACCGGTTTGACCTTCACCTCGCGCAACTGTCCGGCCGATTTGACCGCGTTCACCACACCCATGGCTTCGTCCTGCCACTGCTGCTCGATCCGGGCCACCTCGGGCGCTGCCAGGGACACGCCGCCCTCGAAGTAAGTCTGCGGATAGCACGGAACGACTTTGAGCGCCACCACCTCGGCGCCGGTCAGGTCGGCCAGGTCGATTGCTTGTTCGACCGCTTGTTCGGAAAGTTTGGAGCCGTCGGTGGCCACCAGGATGCGTTTGTACATACTCGCTACCTCAGAAATTGCAGAGCTTGAGACTAACAAATAACAACCGATTCTGTTTGAGAAAAATCAATCGGGCGCGCGGCTTATTCCGTTATCCTCGGGGCCATGAACGAGGCTGCCCCTACGCCCCCGCTGGGGTTGACTTCTGACTACCCTGTGCCGTCGGCCCTGTCGGAGCCCACCAGGCCAGCGGCTGCAGAGTCTGCGGCTTGGTTGGGTATGCACCGCGGACCCTTGCAGGTCGATGATGATTTTTCCGTGCTCGACGACCCGCTCGAGCAGCAGGAATTCACCGATTTCAGCGAGCAAGACGGCCGCCCCGGCGCCGACTCGGTGCTGATGGTGCAGGGCATGTATTGCGCCGCCTGTGCCGACACAGTCGAATACGTGCTGCGCGATGTGCCCGGCGTGCGGCGCGCCCAGGTGCACGCCGCCACCCGGCGCCTGAGTCTGTCCTGGGATCCGGCACTGACCCGACTGTCTGTCTTGGCGCGCCTGGTCGGCCAGACCGGCTACCGCCTGCTGCCTATGCAGCAAGCGCTCAGCGTGAGCGAGCGCGTGGCCGAGACGCGGCGCGAGCTCTGGCGCCTGTTCGTGGCCGGTTTTTGCATGATGCAGGTCATGATGTACGCGTGGCCGTCGTTCGTCACCGAGCCAGGAGAAATCCCGAGCGACCTCTATCAGTTGCTGCGCTGGGCCAGTTGGGTGCTGAGCCTGCCGGTCATGCTGTTTGCCGCCACGCCGTTTTTCAGCAACGCCTGGCGCGATCTCAAGCTCGGCCGCATCGGCATGGACACGCCGGTATCGGTCGGTATTTTGGTCACTTTCGTCGCCAGCAGCGCTGCCACCTTCGATCCCAGCGGTCCCTGGGGCAAGGAAGTCTGGTTCGACTCGCTGACCATGTTCGTCTGGTTTTTGCTTGGCGCGCGCTACCTCAGTTTCACGGCGCGCGACAGCACCGCCGGCGCCCTCGACAGTCTGATGAACCGATTGCCCGATCTGTGTGAGCGCCAGCAAGAAGACGGCGCTTATGAGAAGGTTTCACTGCGTCGGCTGAACAAGGGCGACATCGTGCGGGTGCATGCCGGTCAGGCGTTTCCGGGCGATGGCGAGGTCGTGAGCGCCTCGGTCAGCGTCGATGAGGCTTTGCTGACCGGCGAGTCACGTCCGATCACGCGCCTGCGAGGCGATTCGGTGGTGGCCGGCAGCTTCAACCTGGGTGGGCCGGCGCTGGTGCGCATTCGTCAAATCGGCCGCGACACCCGTTTTGCGCAAATCGTCAACTTGATGCAGCAGGCCTCGACCGAGAAGCCGCGGCTGGCGATCCTGGCCGATCGGATTGCCGCGCCTTTTCTGGTGGCGGTGCTGATTGCCGCTGCCGGCGCTGCCTGGTACTGGTGGCACATCGATCCATCCAAAGCGCTGGCGGTGGCGGTGGCGGTGCTGATCGTCACCTGCCCCTGCGCGCTGGCGCTGTCAACGCCGTCGGCCATGCTGAGTTCGGCCGGTTGGCTGGCGCGACGCGGCATTCTGGTGCGGCGTTTGCAGGCTTTTGAGGCGCTGTCCAACATCAACACCGTGCTGTTCGACAAGACCGGCACCCTGACCAAGGATCGGCTGGTCTTGCACGCCGTGCATGTGCGAGCGGGTGTCTCGCGCGAACAGGCGCTGGCACGGGCGGCCGAGCTGGCGGCGGCTTCGTTGCATCCGGTCTCGCGCGCACTGGCGCAGGCAGCGTTGGCGGAAAATCAAACCCAGATCGGGCCGTCCCAGTGGGATGAAATGATCGAAGTTGCCGGCCAGGGCATGCACGCCAAGGCCGCGGCGGGGCACTGGTTGCGTCTGGGCTCGGCGGCCTTTTGCCAGGTGCCCGAAGCGGCCAGGGGCAACCCCGACAGCCCGCACGCCTACTTGAGCGATCAAGACGGCTGGCTGGCCAGCTTTGAGCTGCAAGAGGGGGTGCGGCCCGACGCGCAGGCGGCGGTGGCGGCCTTGCGCGCCATGGGTGTGCGAACCTGGCTGCTCTCGGGCGACCGCGAAGCGGCGGCGCAATGGGTCGCTCAGGCGGTCGGCGTCGACCATGTCATCGCCGGCGCCTCGCCCGAACAAAAATTGGTCGAGTTGGTGGCGCTGCAAGCGCAGGGCAGAAAAATTGCCATGGTCGGCGACGGGCTCAACGACGGCCCGGTGCTGGCGCGCGCCGACACTTCCTTTGCGCTGGGTCACGCCGCGCCGCTGGCGCAAGCCCACTCCGACTATGTGATCCAGAGCGGGCAGGTGATGGACGTGGTCGACACCTTGCGCCAGGCGCGCCTGACCATGCGCATCGTGCGGCAAAACCTGATTTGGGCCGCCAGCTACAACACCTTGGCGGTGCCGATGGCGGTGGCCGGCTGGATGCCGCCTTGGGCGGCTGGCCTGGGCATGGCGGCCAGCTCGCTGTTGGTGATTGGCAACGCGATGCGGCTGTCTCGGCAGCCCATGAGCCGAAAATTTACCGCAAGCGACCTGTCACCCGGGCAGAACGCCCCGCAATCAGCGTAGCATCGCTGCCGAGCCGAAAGCACTCCAATGGAAATACTGTACCTACTGATCCCGATTTCGGTGGTGCTGGTGATCTTCATCATCGCTCTGTTCTGGTGGGCCCTGCAGGGCGGTCAGTTCGACGACGTCGAGCGCGAAGGCGAACGAATCCTGCGCGAAGATTGAGACGGTTTGACTTGAGTCAAATCGCCGAGCAAGGTTCCCGAAGAGACTACACTCGCTGATGATTGCAAGGAGTTTTGTATGTTCGTAACAGCAAAGACGAGGAGTTCTGTATGTCCGTGATAACAAAGGCCAGCCAGTCGGCGGTCTACAACGACGGCGTGGTCCGCTGGTTCGCCATTGCGGCGGTGGTCTACGGCGTGGTCGGCATGCTGGTCGGGGTCATCATCGCCGCTCAGATGATTTGGCCGGATCTCACCGCGGGGATTCCGTGGCTGTCCTTCGGTCGGTTGCGCCCCTTGCACACCAACGCGGTGATCTTCGCCTTTGGCGGTTGCGTGCTGTTTGCCACCAGCTACTACATCGTGCAGCGCACCTGCCACACCCGGCTGATTTCGGACAAGCTGGCCTGGGTCACCTTCTGGGGTTACAACCTGGTGATTGTGCTGGCCGTCATCACCTTGCCGCTGGGCATCACCAGTGGCAAAGAGTATGCGGAACTGGAGTGGCCCATCGACATCCTGCTGGCGCTGGTCTGGGTGCTCTACGCCGTTGTGTTCTTCGGCACCATAAGCATTCGCAAGGTGCGCCACATCTACGTGGCCAACTGGTTCTTCGGTGCGTTCATCATCGCCGTGGCGCTGCTGCACATCGTCAACAGCGCGGCGCTGCCGGTGAGCTGGACCGACTCCTACTCGGCCTACGCGGGTGTGCAAGACGCCATGGTGCAGTGGTGGTACGGCCACAATGCGGTCGGCTTTTTCCTCACCGCCGCCTTCCTGGGCATGATGTACTACTTCATCCCCAAGCAGGCCGAGCGTCCGATCTACTCCTACCGCCTGTCCATCGTCCACTTCTGGGCGCTGATCTTCACCTACATGTGGGCCGGCCCGCACCACCTGCACTACACGGCGCTGCCGGATTGGACGCAGTCGATCGGCATGGTGTTCTCGCTCATCTTGCTGGCGCCGAGCTGGGGCGGCATGATCAACGGCATCATGACGCTCTCGGGCGCCTGGCACAAGTTGCGTGACGACCCCATTCTGCGCTTCCTGATCGTCTCGCTGTCGTTCTACGGCATGTCGACCTTCGAAGGCCCGATGATGTCGATCAAGACCGTCAACGCGCTGTCGCACTACACCGACTGGACCATCGGCCACGTGCACTCGGGTGCCTTGGGCTGGGTCGGTCTGATCTCGATGGGATCGCTGTATTACCTGATTCCGCGCCTGTTCGGCCAGAAGAAAATGTTCTCTGTGCCAGCCATCGAGCTGCACTTCTGGGTCGCCGTCATCGGCATCGTGCTCTATATTGCGTCGATGTGGATTGCCGGCGTGATGCAGGGCCTGATGTGGCGCTCGATCAACCCCGACGGCACGCTGACCTACACCTTCGTAGAAGCCCTGAGCGCAACTTATCCGTTCTACGTGATTCGTCTGGTCGGTGGCGCGCTGTACTTCGGCGGCATGGTCATCATGCTGTGGAACGTCATCATGACGGCGCGCAACGGCCGCCCGGTAGACGTGAGCATCCCGGCCGTCAACCCCGCTCACGCCTGAGGAGAGAAACATGGCAAATAAAGAAAAACTCACGGGTCATGCGCGGGTCGAGACCAACAACTTCCTGATGATCGTTCTCATCGTGCTGGTGATTTCGATCGGAGGGCTGGTCGAGATCGTTCCGCTGTTCTTCAAGAAGTCGCTCACGCAGCCGATCGATGGGCTCAAACCCTATACCGCGCTGCAGCTCGCCGGGCGAGACGTTTACGTCAGCGAAGGCTGCTTCAACTGCCATTCGCAGATGATCCGGCCATTCAGGGCGGAAACGCTGCGCTACGGTCCGTATTCGGTGGCGGGTGAATTCGTCTACGACCGGCCGTTTCAGTGGGGTTCCAAGCGCACCGGGCCCGACCTGCACCGCGTCGGTGGACGCTACAGCGACGAGTGGCACCGCATCCACCTGATCAACCCGCGCGCCGTGGTGCCCGAGTCCAATATGCCGGCCTACCCCTGGCTGGAACACAGGATGGTTAACGCCGAGGGCATGCCCCGGCGCATGGAGGTTTTGCGTACCCTGGGCGCGCCCTACACCGATGAGGAAATTGCCGCTTCGGTCGAGGCGGTCAGGGGCAAGACCCAGATGGATGCTTTGATAGCCTACTTGCAGGTGCTGGGCACCGCGCGCAAGTAATTGACCGATCTATGGACATCAACATCATGCGCAGCATCGTCACGGTGCTCAGCTTGCTGGCTTTCGTCGGCATCGTGTTCTGGGCCTGGTCCAGGCACAACAAGGACCGATTCGACGAAGCGGCGCAACTGCCATTCAAGGAAGACGAACCTGAGCCACCCACAAAAGGATCATCATGAGCGACTTTACAAGTGATTTCTGGCATTATTTCGTGGCCGGGGTGACACTGATCAGTATCCTGGCTTGCCTGGTTCTGCTCTGGGTCAGCGGTACCACCAAGGCGTCGACCACAGCCGACAACACCACCGGACACGTCTGGGACGAAGACCTCAAGGAGTTGAACAACCCACTGCCGAAGTGGTGGGTTTATCTGTTCGTCATCACGGTCGTCTTTGCGCTGGTCTACGGCGCCTTGTATCCGATGTTCGGCAAGTTCCCGGGTCTGCTGGGCTGGACCTCGTCGGGTCAGTACCGGGCCGAAGCGGCGCAGGTCGAGCAGGAGATGGCGCCCATCTTCGCTCGTTTTGAAGCCATGACGCCCGAGCAGATTGCAGCCGACCCGCAGGCAATAGCCATCGGGGAGCGTCTGTTCATGAACAACTGCGCTCTCTGTCACGCCACCGACGCCCGCGGCGCGCCTACCTTTCCCAACCTGACCGACAAAGACTGGATATGGGGGGGTGACCACGCCTCCATCGTCACCAGCATTGCCGAAGGCCGCACCGGCGTCATGCCGCCCATGGCGGCAGCGGTGGGCGACGCCGAGGCGGTGCGCAACCTGGCGCACTACGTGCTCAGCCTCTCGGGCAGCCCGCATGACTCGGTGCGTGCGTTTCAAGGCAAAGCAGGCTTTGCCTCCTGCGCGGCTTGCCATGGCGTGGACGGCAAAGGCATGACCGCCTTGGGCGCACCCAACCTGACCGACGACATCTGGTTGCATGGGTTTGGCGAAGCGGCCATTGTCCGCTCCATCAACGAGGGCTTTACCAATATGATGCCGGCCCAGTCGGCCTTGTTGAACGAAGATCAGATCAGGGTGCTCGCGGCCTACGTCTGGGGTCTGTCCAACAAGCCTGCTGCCGCTCAGTGAGTCTGAGCCGAGTTTCTTCATGAAACGTGGGCTGGTCGGTCGTACAGATCGACCAGCCGTTTCTTTTTTCCAGCGTGAGATATCGTGTGAATTCAGCCCGGCCAGACACAGACGCGGCGAGAAAAGTCATCCCCATTGTGACCGACCCATCGCACACGCAAGCGCTGGCTGCTGACGAGAAGATGGTGCCGTTCTACGCTGAACGGGAAAAAATTTATCCGCGCTCGGTGGTCGGTGTGTTTTCCAATTGGCGTTGGGTCACTGTCTGGCTGACGCAAATCGTCTTTTATGGCTTGCCCTGGTTGCAATGGAACGAGCGCCAGGCCGTTTTGTTTGATCTCGAGGCGCGCCGCTTCTTCCTGTTCGGGCTGGTCTTGCAGCCGCAGGATTTGATTTACCTCACCGGTTTGCTGGTCATCTCGGCGCTGGCGCTGTTCGTGTTCAGCGCCGTTGCCGGCCGGCTCTGGTGTGGTTACGCCTGCCCGCAGACGGTCTACACCGAGATTTTTTTGTGGATCGAGAAGAAGGTCGAGGGCGATCGATCGGCCCGCATGCGGCTGGACAAGGTGGGTCTGTCGGTCAAAAAATTCGGCAAGAAATGGACCAAGCACGCGCTGTGGCTGCTGTTTTCGCTTTGGACCGGCTTTACCTTCGTCGGCTACTTCACGCCGATCCGCGAGCTGTGGGATCTGAGCTGGGCGCTCGCCTTGGGGCCGTGGCAGACCTTCTGGATTTTCTTTTACGGTTTTGCCACCTACGGCAACGCCGGTTTCTTGCGCGAACAGGTGTGCAAGTACATGTGCCCCTACGCGCGCTTTCAGAGCGCGATGTTCGATCGTGATACCTTGATCGTCACCTACGACCAGCAGCGCGGCGAGCCGCGCGGTCCGCGCTCCAGAAAATCCGATCCCCAGGCCTTGGGTCTGGGCGCCTGCATCGATTGCACCTTGTGCGTGCAAGTGTGCCCGACCGGCATCGACATTCGCAAGGGCTTGCAGTACGAATGCATCGGCTGTGGTGCCTGCATCGACGTCTGCGACCAGGTGATGGACAAGGTGGGTTACGCACGCGGGCTGGTCAGGTATTCAACGCAAAACGGCGTCGATCTGGGCTGGAGTCGCTCCCAGATGCTGCGCCGCGCCCTGCGCCCGCGGGTGCTGGTCTACTCCGGCATTCTGCTGGCGATCTCGTTCGCCGTGCTGGTTGGCCTGATCATGCGCACCCCGCTCAAGGTTGACGTGATGCGCGACCGCGCCGTGTTGGCGCGCCTGGTCGAACAAGGGTGGATCGAAAACGTGTTCCGTCTTGAAATCCGAAATGCCACCGAAACCCCGCAGCGCTACGAGATCAGCGTGAGCGGATTGCCAGGTATCGTCATCGCGTCTGCCACCCAGGCAGATGTCGAACCACTGGGTGCGCGCTCGCTTGCCGTGCGCGTCCGCTTGCCCCCGGGTGCGGTCGGCAGCGGTTCGCATCCAATTCAATTTGACATTCGATCGGTCGGCGCTACAGTAATGCAAGCCCGCACGGCGTCGGCGTTCGTGGTGCCGCGTTGAGCAGGTGCTGGCAGCATTTTTGTTTTGTTTTGTTTTGTTCTTTGGAGATTTGCATGAACCCCGACATCCAAGCATCCACCCGGCGCACCGCTGAACCACATTCCGGGCCGTGGTGGAAATATCCGCACATGTGGATGGTGGTGGGCGGTCCGGCTTTCATGGTCGTTGTCAGCCTGACTTTTGCCACCGTAGCGATCACCGGCAAGGACCCGGTGCTGGACAAGGAAGTCTTCGAACGCGATCTGGCGGCAGCGCGCATGCTCGAAGGCCAGGCGCGCGTCGACGCCCTGATTAAATTTCAACCGGCACGCCAGGCGCGCAACAACGCCGCCTCGCCTGTGGTTCCGGTCATCGACTGAGCGGCTGAGCGGGTGCGGGTCGGCGCTGGTCCTGGCCCAGCGCGACAGGATTGTTCAGGAGAAGATAGGCAGCAGTCATCAGGACGTCGCCGAAAAGTGGCGATGTTCCAGCGTGCCGCGCCAGTCGCCCTCAAACACCAGGTCGCACACCACTTCGGTCCGGTCCGCTCCTTCCAGCGTCAACTCACCCGCGCGCGCGAACCGCTCGTCTTTGAACGCTTGCGTCAAGCGGGCGAGCAGCGCCTGCTTGTAGCCGGTGTCCGAGTTGCCTTCGAACTGCAAGCCCTTGGTTTCCATGACCACGGTGCGGGTCTGCCCGTTTTGCTTGACCACAGCAAAGACAAAGTCAGGATAGACCTTGTGGCGCTTCCAGCCCTGCAGCCCGTACTGCGTTCGCGCCACATTGCGGTGCCACCAGCGCAGCGCCGCTTTCTGGTCCAGATAGCCCGCAAACGCGACTTCCAGTTCGTTCATGTCCGGCGTGTGCAAGGCGGGTTCCAGCAGACTTTTCTGCACGGCACGGGCATCTGGCCGCTGCAACACCGGTGGCTGGCTGGCCAACATGAGTTCTGCCGAATGCGGGAGTTCGTAGTCCATGGCATCCGCCCGCAAGGAGAACTGCACCAAGCCCTGCTCCACAAGTCGGTTGAACTCACCCTGAGCCATTCGGTCACGCTCTTTCTCAATGTCGATGCGCAGGCGCTCGGTCAGCGATGAAACGGACCGGGCCAACACCGATTCCGCCATGCCCTGCTGCATGAGTCGCATGAGCACCCGATCCACCCAATCCCAAACCAGCCAGGCATTGGGCGCCAAGTCCAGCAACGCCCTGACCATGCGCGCGCGGTCCAGTGTTTGCGTCTGCGCCGCGTCCTGGGTCTGCTGAACCTGCGCATCGCGCGAGAGGATGGACAGATCAATCGTCAAATGCTGCGCACCGCCCATCTGCAGATCGGGCGCCCAGGCCATGGCCAGACCATCCACATTCAAAGCAGCCCAATCCAGCCGCGCCAGCACGTCGCTCTCGTAGACCAGCTCGCGGCGCACCGCGCCCGCCTCGGCCCAGGTCACCTTGGGCACAAAAATGCGCACGTCCGCCAGCTCGGCGCGGCGCCTCAGGAAAATACGGCGCTCCGTTTTCTCCGTCGCTGTTGCATCGCCGTGCACCGCCACGGCCAGGTCGCCCAGGCCCTCGCCTTCGAGCGACTTTTTGATCGCTTTCACCACGTCCGAGGTCTTGGCGTCGAAACACTGCACGTAGCAAGCGTCCAGCGCCTCGCGCCCCGTCTTGGTCACCTGCGGCTGGCGCAGGATGCGCCCCACCAACTGCGTCATGGCCGCCGGGTTGCGGCCCGCCGCCAGCGCACTGAGCACATAGGCAAACGGGCAATCCCAGCCCTCTTGCAGCGCTTGCTTGGTGATGATGGCCCTGATCTCACACTGCGGCGACAGCAGGTCGATGTTTTCCGGCTGCTTCAACTCGTCTTTCTCCGACGTCTTGATCGCGATCTGGCGCTCGGTCAAGCCGAGTTGCAGCAGGTAGGCCTTGGCGTCTTCGGCGTGGATGAAACCCGCGTCGCGCATGTCGGCCCCGGTGCGCTCCACCTGCACCAGCAAGATCGGCCGGATGTAGCGCGCCGTCTGCGCCTGCAGCGCCTGCGCCTCGCGCTGCAAGGCGTCGAGCTGGTGCAGCGATGCCGCCAGACAAGCCTGCCAGTCGGCCCAGCGCCGCAGCTCCACATGGATCGGCAGCTTGATCATCTCGGCCTCGTCCAGGTCGGTGCCGCGCACATCGACCAAAATGTTCGAGCCCCGCCCCTTGACTGAGGCCACGCGCGGCGTGGCCGACAGCTCCAGCATGAAACAGGGGTTGAAGCCGTCGAGCGTGGACAGCGCGTTTTCCGAATAGGCGTGGTGGCCTTCGTCGATCACCACCATCGGCCGCAGCAGCCGCATCACATTGCCCAGCGAGCTTTTGACAATCGAACCCTTTTGCGCGCGAGCCTCTTCAGCACTCTGCCAGGGGCTGCCGTAGGCGTCCAGGTTGGGCACCTCGCGCAGCAGCGCCCAGTGCGCCTCGATGTCGTCCTCTCGCGGCAGAAAGCCCAGCACATTGCCCCGGTCGCGGAAGAAGCGCAGCGTCTCCTTGCTCTGCCGCGCGGCCGACTGCAGCATCAGCACCATCACGCACAGGTGCGACGCCACGTCCAGGCGCGACAGCGGCGAATTCTTTTCCAGCACCTTCACCCGCCCGGCCCCCGCCACGTTGAGCATCTGGCGGTAGGGGTGGTCGCGGTCGCTCAGGGTCTTGAGCGTCTGGCGGTAAATCGCTTCGTTGGGCACCACCCACAGCACCAGCCCGGTGTGCTGGTTCAGGTAGGCGCTGAACACGCGCGCCACGCTGGCCGCGGCCAGCAGCGTCTTGCCGCCCCCGGTGGGCACCTTCAGGCACACATTGGGGATGGCGCGGCCCGCGCCGTCGAAGCGGCTGGAATACGGCTGGCTGGCAAAGTGGGGCGGCAGCAGGTTATGGCGTTTGAGCACGGTCCAGGCCTTTTTGGGAAAGTCGCCCGCCTCGCGCGCCAGGTCCTCCATACCCTCTTGGTCTTCCATGGCCTTCAGGGCTTGGTTGTTGCGTGCCACCAGCGCTGCCTGCCGACTCAGCTCATCCAGGTAGCCGTCCAATTGCCCCAGCACCCGCGCCTGAAAGCGCTTCACCTCCACACCAGCACCCACAGCGCGGGTCGACAGCCGGGTGGCGACCGGTTGCCAGAAGATCTTTCGATCCTTTTGGATGTTCTGTCGCAGCACATCGCTCACCACGTCCTGCCAACGCGTTACATCGAGTCCATAAATAAACCCTGCATCCTGCAACCCGAGGGACAACGACGCAAAATTCCCCGGCGCCATGTCGGGTGCATCTATACACAGATCGATATCGGATGTGGCACGGTGGTCACCCCTGGCACGCGAACCATAGATCCACACCCGCTCAACACCGGGTACCTTCTCAAGCCACCCACGCAGTTGCCTCGCGATACCTGGGGCAATGCCGAAATCCGACCATTTCATGGTGTGCCTTCTTCCAGCGCACGAAACAGTCTGTCCAGCTCTGCCATAGCGCTGCCCCGCACAAAGGCCGAAAGAGCCATGGCAACGCCTTCGTCATAGGCGTGAACCACCGCGTTGCGTGCGGCACGCATGGCCTTCCACAAAGCGGGGTCTCGAACCAGTCCCACTTTGAAACCGGTTTCCAGCACAGCGAACGCCAGCCGGGGGGTTTCACGATCCCCGCGGTCTTGGAGCACAAACAACATGGTTTGCCAAGCCAACTCGAAGGTGTACACATAACGCAGCAGCAAAGAGTCACGCGCCATCCTGTCCTCAGGTACCACTGCCGCCTCATGCAAGGTGGCCAGTGCATCGGCGAACTTGTGTAGCTCCAGCTTCGTTCGATCAGAGTAATGCGGCATATCAGCTCTCCCGGTAGAGCGCAAACGGCAGCGGCGCGTAGTCCACGCCGTGTTCCTGCAACTGGCGGTTGCTCAGGTACTTGGCCGGGGCAAACACCAGGTGGCGCAGCGGCTTGCGCTCGCGCGCCGCATCGTGCTCCCTGCCCCAGGTCTGAATGTGTTTGGCCAGGCTCAGCGTGAGCGCCGCCTCGGGGCTTTTCAAAAAGCTCAGCTCCGGTTGGTAAACCAGCCACACATGGCTGTCTTTCGCCTCGCCCAGGTACCAGGCGGGCGCCTGCTGGGGCGTGGGCGGCAGCGCGCCGCCGGTGGCGGTGTAGAACAGCCAGGCACCCAGCGCGTCGAACGCGGGCAGCCGCTCGCCGCTGAGCAGCTTGTCCAGGTCCACCGCCTCGCCCAGCGTGCAATAGGTGAAACTGCCGCCCAGGCCGGGTGCCATTTCCGAAATGCGGCGCACGCCCTCCACGCGCAGCACACCGTCGTCGATCTTGGTTTCGATCTTGTCGAAGCGCTTGCGCTTGGTGGCCTTGGGCGCCGCCTGCTCCACCAGGTCGCCTTTGCCGCTGCCCTCTTCGGCCAGCCCCTCGGCGCGCTTGATCGCGTCCACCTTGGCCAGCCATTCGGCCGCCTTCTTGAACTGCGTGAGTGTGATCTTCTCTTCCAGCAGCGTCTCGCGCTGCGTGCCTTCCCAGGCGTAACCTTTGATGGCGCGGCGCACGCGCTCGGCGGTCAGCGTGTCGGCGTAGGCCTCGCCCTCGACGAGGATGAACTTGCGGCTGCCGCCGTCTTTGGCGTTGGCTTTGAGCACGGCGTGGGCGGTGGTGCCTGAGCCGGCGAAGGAGTCGAGGATGAGGGCGTTTTCATCGGCACCGATCTCCAGCACACGCTCGATGAGCGAGACCGGCTTGGGTGTGATGGTGTTGGTTTTCTGATCGCTGAGCATGCCCATTTCGATGAGAGTCTTCTTGGCGTCCTGGGTGTGACCAACTTCTTCGTAGAACCAAAGCGTTTGAGGTGTTCTCCCCTGCTTGACCTCGCTCAGGTAACGCTTAATTGCCGGAACGTTGTTACCACGCTCACCCCACCAAATGCGCCCATCTGCGTCCATCTCTTTGAACTTTGACTCTTTGACACGCCAGTAGTTACCTGGAGGAGGTCCGTCTATCACTCGCCCACTTGGGCAAGTGATGGAGTACGTGCCCTCACCATAGAAGTTGCGAGCAGACAAATCGCTAGCTTTCCACGGGCCACGTTTATCGTTGTCAGGGTTGTCGTAGCGCGCATTCATGTCCTCAGTTCGCTCAAGCAGATTTGGCCGCCAGAGTTCACGATTTTTAGCAACGACCAAAAGGTGATCGTGGTCTTCGGAGAAAAACTGCGCCGTTCCCTTCGGCGAGTAGTTCTTCTGCCAAATCACATTGGCAACGAAAGCGTCCTCCCCAAAAATCTCATCCAGCACCATGCGCGCCCGGTGCACCTCGTTGTCGTCCAGCGTGATCCAGATCGAGCCCGTCTCGCTCAGCAGCTCGCGCAGCAGCACCAGGCGCGGCCACATCATGCACAGCCACTTGTCGTGGCGCAGCATGTCGTCGCCGTCCACCGGATTGGTCGAAAGCCACTCTTTCATGATGGGCGAGTTCACGCCGTCGCTGTAGCACCAGGCTTCGTTGCCGGTGTTGTAGGGCGGGTCGATGAAGATCAGGTCCACCGCGCCCGCGCAGCGCGGCAGCAGGCTCTTGAGCGCGTGCAGGTTGTCGCCGTGAATCACCAGGTTGCCGCTCAGGTCGGGCGCGCCGATGCCCTTTTTTGCGTCGGGCTCCAGCGGCCGGTACGGCACCGTCAGGTGGTGGTTGTAAACGTACTCTTTGCCTTTGAAGACGATTTCGGGCATGGCGCTGGGGG
>BBPD01002060.1_pt1 | contig 15638 bp, 13 predicted proteins | sample 1344911 | NCBI WGS metagenome assembly BBPD01 (sample SAMD00019088, study PRJDB2971) | groundwater metagenome | biome: freshwater biome; feature: mineral spring; material: ground water | place: USA: CA, Sonoma | collected 2011-09 | depth surface m
ATACATTAAGTATACAACTTAATGTATCGTTAGTCAACATTTAGTTTCTCCAAAAGTTAGGTTCAATATCCACATTTCATTAAACCTGTCAAGCACAATTTTTGGAAAAACTTACCTGTTGCTGTGCAAGGGGCACATTACACAAACCTTGCTATTCGTCCCTATCCTACCACACCGTACACTATACCGTACCACGTTTGGAATGGGCGGCATAACAGGTCAGGCTTTCTGTGCTGACCACATGGAGCCATTCCCCTTTCCTTTGGTTTGAGCTCCGCAATTGGGACATGTTCTAGCGCTTGTTGAAACTTGATTTTCACATTCCTTGCATTTTTTGAGAGCCATAATTATTGTTCTCCTTTCTAACAGCCCATAGCCTACAGCCTAATAGCCTGTCCTTTGTGTCTTCAGACAACACAGTTGACTGAGTATTTACATCTCACCTGAAACTTATCTTTCATAAAACAGGTGGGTTCATCCTTCTGCGACCTCCATTGCGATTTTTGCCCACCTGTCAAGTCTGTCTGGTTGGTTTCTCACGGTGCTTATGTCCTTGAGAATAAATTCGAGGGGGCACGAGTTCCGTCTGCAATGTTCAAGGATACTTAAAAGCTCTTTTCTGACAAGATCTTCGCAGAAGTTCTCCATGGCGATATGAGCCGGGTTAGGTTTGCTAGAGAAAACAAACTTTACACCGATCTCCTCGGCTCCTCTGGCGTGGTTTGCCCATGGGCTCATTGATACCTTGCGAACGTTTGGCATCTTCTTCACCTCGTTCATCTTGCCGTCAAGAGGGTCGCAGCATCCGTAATAGATGAGTCCGAAACGTTTGCAAATTTTGCTCGTGTATGCGACCTCGAACTCATCAAACATCTGTGGCGAGACGGTGGAGAGCATCTGAGCAAGACCGAAGTTCCAGATGTCCTTGCAACGGGGCCTGTCCGAATTATATCCGTGCGCTGGGAGCTCATCGGTATATGCCCCGGCGCAATGAACAAGGTTCTGCCGTTTTGGCAGAAGTCCCTGCTCCTCGAGTTGGTCAAAGGTTGCTGTATAGCCCTCGGTGAAGCGCCTCACCATCTCGTGCATAAATTCCGGCTTGTCTATCAAGGCTAATAGAGCATCTTCTACTCCCATCAATGTAGATATCACATCCCAGATGCCTATACCCGGCACCGAACCATTGACATTTACATCAAGAATTCCATCGAAGATCTCATGTGCCAGAGCAAGATGCCTGTCGGTCTCAGCCCTGTCGTGCTCTATGACAGGGATTTTGATTTTTTCAAGGTCTGCATAGGTTTGGAAAAGATTCTTGTATTTGTGGCTTACCACCTCGCTGTGCGGGTCTGTGGATATAGTTACCTCCTGGATTGAGACGCCGAATCCACTATTTTTCACAGCATAGTAGACGTCAAAACATGGCTCCATAACAGAGTCTACAGGAAAATGGTGCCATTGATAAAGGTTTCGCCGCAGGTACTGTTCAAAATTGCGATACTCCGGATCATTGCATTGAAGTTTGAGTTCGTCAGAGCCTTCAAGTTCGCTCCAGCAAACCTGGTCAATCATGACCATTGGGCGTTCGGGTTTGAGTCCATTTAATTTCCGCCACAGCCGTCTTTTCTTTTCCTGCACCGAAAGGCCTGTGATTTCAGCATATTTTTTTGCAAGTTCGCGCAATATACTCTTGTCTTTCATTTTTCTCCTATGTTAACAGTCAATAACTCTCTCCTCCTTCTTTGGAATTGAGGGTTTTGAGATTTGTCACTTGACATTTATTTAGGATTTCGAGCACACTCTGGGTGTGGTGTCAAGGTGACAGGGTGTTAGAGCTCATAGGCTCTATTATAAAATGGTCAGGCCCAGACCTTTTTTCTTACCATTTCCATAGTTTCTTTTGCAACTTTTCTTGCTATATCTTCACCTTTTTCAAGTAATGTTTCTATTTTCTTTTTATTTTCTTCTATTTCTTTTCTCTTTTTCTGCATTGGTTCAAGAAATTTTGTTATTGCCTCTGAAAGATTCTGTTTGCATTGAGTACAACCAACTCTTGCTCCTTCACAATACAATTTTACCTCAGGGGCAAATTCCGGTTTAAACATCTTAAACCAACTAAATATATTGCATATATCAGGGTGTCCAGGGTCAGTTTTATATATCCTTTTAGGGTCTGTGAACATCCCTGATATTTTCTTTTTGATAATATCAGGGGCATCTGAAAGAAACACAGCATTGTTATAACTTTTTGACATTTTTCTTCCGTCAAGTCCTAGAAGTTTTGGGATGGATGTTAAAAGCGGTTGCGGTTCTTTAAACAAATCTCCGAAGTGGTGATTGAATTTCCTTACAATCTCTCTTGTAAGTTCTAAATGCGGAAGTTGGTCTTCCCCAACAGGAACACAATCGGCATTATACATAAGTATATCTGCTGATTGAAGGATAGGATAACCTAAAAACGCATGTGTTCCTATATCCTTTTCTTTTAGCTGTTCTATCTGTTCTTTATATGTGGGACATCTTTCAAGCCATCCAACAGGAGTGATGCAAGAAAGAATAAGGTGTAGTTCTGCATGTTCTTTTATATGGGACTGTATGAAAATTGAATTTTTTTCAGTGTCAATACCGCAGGCAATCCAATCTATTATATTATCTATTATATTTTCTTTTATCACTTGCGGATTTTTGTATTCACTCATAAAAGCATGCCAATCTGCCACCATATAAAAACATTCATACTCATTTTGCAATTTTATCCAGTTGTGTAAGGTTCCCACAAGATGTCCTAAATGAAGCCTGCCGCTCGGACGCATTCCGCTTAGTATTCTTTTTCTGTTTCCCATATTTTATATTTGAAATATCTACACCTTGACCCTGTTTAGAAATTTTTTATTTCTAACAGGGTTAACATCCTTGTTCTTATTCTTATTCCATTTTTTGTTCAACTTTTTCAGTTGTGTAACAGGCAATCTTATCATCTGCCTGAATATCATTCCATTTCAGTCCTATACCGCACTCAAACCCTTCTGTTACCTCTTTTACATCTTCTTTAAATCTCTTTAAAGAGTCAATCCTGCCTTCAAATACCTTTTCTTTCCCTCTAAAAACACGGGCAATAAGTCCTCTCTGTGCTTTTCCTCTTGTAACCCTGCAACCTGCTATTACCTCGCCTTTGCTAAATTTAAACACCTGTTGAACAATCGCTTCACCGGTAAAAACCTCTTTTGTTTTTGCTTCAAGCAGACCTGCCATAGCAGATTTTATATCACCCGTCAATTCGTATATGATTCTATATAATTTTACATCAACATTCTCTTTCTTTGCAATCTGTTCTGCACCGGGTTCTTTCCCGACATTAAATCCAATCACAATAGAATTTGCAGCAATCGCAAGCGTGATATCCGATTCTGTAATGTTTCCTACACCGGTATGTATAATTTTTAATTTTACATTTTTTGCCTGTATTTTATCAAGAGAATAGATTAAGGCCTCAAGCGAGCCCTGTACATCAGCCTTTAATATAATTTTTAACTCTTTAATCTGTCCTAATTGTATCTGCTGGGAAAGGTCTTCTAATGTTGAACGATGAGTGCCTATCATTTCTTTTTCTCTTAATATCTGTAGTCTTGAGTCCGATACCTGTTTAGCCTTTTTTTCATCCTCTACGCAATAAAACGATTCACCAGGTTGCGGAAGTCCGGATAAACCTGTTACCTCTATGGCATATGAAGGACCTGCAGATAAAATTCGTTTTCCTCTATCATCCTTAATGGCCCTTATTTTTCCCCAGTATGCCCCGCATACAACAATATCAGATGCTTTTAATGTCCCGTTCTGGACAAGGAATGTTACAAGAGGTCCGCTGTTTTTAGAAAGTCTACTTTCTATTATCACACCCCTTGCAAGTTTGTCCGGATTAGCCTTTAACTCTAACATATCTGCTTCAAGCAAAATCATCTCAAGTAGTTCTTCAAGCCCTTTTCCGGTCTTTGCAGAAACAGGAACAGTTATTGTCTTTCCACTCCAATCTTCAGGTGTAAGGCCAATTTCAGAAAGCTGTTTTTTTACAGCATCCATGTTTGCAGTCGGAAGGTCCATCTTATTTATAGCAACCATAATCGGAACATCTGCGGCTTTTGCATGATTTATTGCCTCTATTGTTTGCGGCATAATACCATCATCAGCAGCCACAACCAAAACCACAACATCGGTAGCGTTTGCTCCCCTTGCTCTCATTGCTGTAAATGCCTCATGTCCTGGCGTATCAAGGAATGTTACATGACGGTCTTTTACCTGCACATGATATGCTCCTATATGTTGTGTAATCCCCCCTGCCTCAGATGTCACAACCTTTGCTTTTCTTATCGCATCAAGAAGGCTTGTCTTACCATGGTCAACATGACCCATTATTGTTACAACAGGTGCTCTGGGTTTTAATTTTGATACATCTTCTTTTTCATCATGTTCTTTTATTATCTGCTGTTCGGTTGTAAGAGATCTTTGAATTTCAAAATTAAACAACCTACCTATCATTCTGGTAATGTCTTCTGTGATGTTCTGATTTATACTTGCAGCAATACGGTTTTCCAAAAGAAGCATACGCAAAATATCATTGGGTTTAACCTGCATCTTTGCGGATAGCTCCTTAATGGTTATTGGAAATTCAACAGAAAGAAATTTTGGAGGACCTTCAATAGTTTTTTTAAACAGACTAACTTCTTCCTGTTTTGATGGTGGGCTTATTACCTGCCTTTTAACGATAGCAGGCCTTCTTGTGGGGTACGCCTGCCTAAATATAATATGTTTTGATACACCCGCCGGTTTTGCCACGGACCACTGGTTGGTTGCCTTAACACTCTGGAAACTTTTTATCTTTTTTACCTCTTCTTCAATTTTCCCCTTAGATTTTTCTTCCGCAGGTTTTTCTTCTATTTTTTTTTCCAAAATAGGAAGGATTTCCGCTTTTTTAGGAAGCTTAACTGAAATATCTTCTGTTGTTTTTTGTTTTTTAGCAACAGGTTTTGCTTTTGGTTTAGTTTTGGGTTTTGGTTTTATTTTTGGCCTTACTTCTTCTTCCAAAGATGCTTTAAGTTTTCTTATAGCTTCATCGGTTACAGGTGACATGTGGCTTGAAATATCAATTCCGAGCGCCTTCAATCTCTTCTGGATTTCTTGACTGCTTAAATTTAATTGTGTTGCAAACTCATAAACTTTTATCATTGCTTCTCCACTTGGCCTGTTTCTCTAGGGTCAGTTTGTTCTTCTGCCTTTTTTACAGTCTCTGACATAATCTTTCTTGCATTTTCTAATATTTTTTTTGCATTTTCCCTACCTATCTGTGGAATCTCTTCAAGCATCAACAGAGATGTATTTGCAAGTTCAGATAGGTTTGTAATAGATATTTTTTTGAAAGCCTGCATTATATCTTCATTTACACCATCAATACTTGCAAGCGGTATATTATTTTTTGTATCAAACTCAGACTGGCTATATATATCAATATCCCAACCTGTAAGTCTTGAAGCAAGACGAACATTTTGCCCCCTTTTCCCGATTGCAAGAGAAAGTTGATCGTCTGGAACAACAACATCCATCCTGTTTTCATTGGGATCTAACATTATATATGAAACTTTTGCAGGGGCAAGTGCAGCAGACACAAATTCTTTCGGATCATCGCTATACCTTATAATATCTATTCTTTCCGATCTTAATTCTTTAACGATATTTTTTACCCTTACACCTCTTTTCCCAACACAAGCTCCAACACAATCAACCCTGGGGTCTAATGACAAGACTGCAATCTTTGCCCTGTCTCCGGGGTCCCTTACACATCCCTTAATCTGCACAATGCCTTCATAAACCTCAGGCACCTCCAGTTCAAAAAGTTTCACAAGCATTCCAGGATGTGTTCTTGATAACACAATGGGCGCAAGTTTAAATGTTTTCCTTACCTCCACAACAAAAGCCCTTATAACATCTCCCTGTCTGTATCCATCTTTCAGCAATTGCTCACCCTTTGGAAGAAACGCCTGTATATTTTCAACATCAACTATTATATTGCCTTTTTCAATCTGATGAACAGAACCGGTTATAATCTTTCCAACCCTGTCCCGATAATCTTCAAATATAACATCCTTTTCAGCTTCCCTTAACTTTTGTAAAACAACCTGTCTCACAGTTTGAACTGCTATTCTTCCAAAATCTTTTAAGTAAATAACTTCGTCTCCTATAAAAAGCTGACAGTTTCCCGTTTTTCTATCTATCTTTACAGAAATCTCTCTTTCCTCATATGGAAGACTTTTCTTAACTGCAAGGACAATCGCAGACTCAATTGCATCAATAAGAACCTCTGGTTTTATGCCCTTATCTCTTTCTATACTATCCAGTACAGTAAAAATCTCGCCATTCATCTTTATCCCATTTGGTATTTAATATTAAATATTAGCGGTCATATGCAAGACGAAAATGAGCACTTAGTTTCCTCTCTGAGCTTTTATATAAATCCAAATTCCAAAGCTCAAATGACAAATGAAATCCAAAACTCAAATGACTAGAACCCTTAACCCTGAAAACATTTGACCCTGAACCATGTTAGAAAGTTATTTAATGCCAAAAGTGTTTATAGATATTAAGTTCTCTAATAGGGTTGATCTGACATTTGTCATTTGTCATTTATTTGACATTATTAAACTGCTCAAATTTATTTTGCCAATAACCATTAGCCTATATGTTGTTGTGCTCTTACAATGTCTTGCCTTAATACTGTTATAATTTTTTGTTCATTTTTAAGATTAACAGCGATCTCAATTCCATTGTCGTTAACACTTTTAAGCATCCCAATCCAGTCGTTTCTATTTTCTACCGGTTTATTTGTTATTATATGAATATCTTTACCAATTACTTTTTCAAAATCCCTTTCTGTCTTTAAGTGCCTATCTAAACCGGGTGATGAAACCTCTATAATATATGACACATTAGACATAGATTCTAATTTATCTACCCTGTCTCCTATTACACGATTCAGCCTTGCACAATGCTTAAGAGTAATTCCGTCCGGTGTATCAACAAGAACCTGTATATTAAGTCTTGCACCCTGTTGCTTAAAATTTATATCCACGACCTCTACACCGTCATTTTTGCACATAGGTGCAATAACAGAAACTATATCTTTTTCAAGGTTTATATTCATGTCTTCCCATACTAAAAAATCCGTTGCATAACCTCCATCATAGAACAGGCAACTGGTATCTGATGACAAATGCCAAATATCAAAATCCAAATGTCAAATCAAATCTAAAACCCAAATGACAAAAAGTACGACCTGTTGATATCTATTTGACATTTGAACTTTGAAATTTGGTAAATATTCAGCCAAGTCCGTCTGATAGTAACCCAGTAAACACTCAGTCAACTGCGTCGCCTGAAGGCACAAAAGTACAGAGTGACAAAGGTATAAAACATTAAAAAAAGAAGATAAAAGGACAGTCCACTTTGTGCCTGTGTGTCTCTGTGCCTAAAATATGAACGGTGTTTAGTGAATATTTATGATGTGTTATAACTACATAAGCTTTTTATTGCAACTCCCATATTTTTATTTCCAAAAATATATGTTCCGGCCACAATAACATTTGCTCCCGCATCTATACAAAGCCTTGCGGTTTCTTCATTTATTCCACCATCTACTTCAATAAGTCCATCCCAGAGTTTTCTTAAAAAAGATATTTTTTTAAGGACAGAGGATATAAATCTTTGACTGCCAAAACCCGGAAATACTGTCATAAAAAGAACCATCTGAACATTCTGCAAGAAAGGAATAACTGTTTTTATATTTGTATTGGGATTTAGAACTATGGTTTTTTTTACCCCACTGTCTTTTATCATTTTAAGTGTTTTTGCCATTCTTTTTCCTTTACATACCTCTATGTGAACGCCGAGAAAATCAGCCCCTGCATCTGCGAATGGCCCTATAAATCTTTCTGGATTATCAATCATCAGGTGGACATCAAGTGGAAGACTTGTCCAAGGACGGATGCTTTTAACAATCCCCGGTCCAAATGTAAGATTAGGCACAAAATGTCCATCCATAATGTCTATATGTATAAGGTCTGCCCCTGCTGTTTCGGCTTTTTTTATCTCCTTACCAATATTAGATAAATCACAGGCAAGTATGGACGGAGCAACCAATATTTTTCTCACCCTCTCACTGTTCTTTATCTCTTGTGGACTACATTTTCCCTGACATAATTGCATATATTCTTCCGATATCCTCTAATGTAATAAGCCCTACAGGACTTCCCTCTGACACAACAGGGAGCGCCTTAAAACCTGAACCTTGCATTATTTTATAAACATCTATTAAATTATCCTGAGGGTGCACTTGCGGAAATTGTTTTAACATAAGTTCTGCTGCTGTTTTTGTTGTGTGCCCTGAATGAAGAGCTGTCATAATCTTTATTCTCGGGACAAAACCCTCTATCCTGTTCTCAGATACTACTGGAAAATCCTCCTGGTGTGAATGAAATATCAAAGCAAGCATATCTGTAACAGATGTTTGCGGTGATACAGTTAAAAGTTGTTTATCAAGTATGTCAACAACGCGGTGGTCTTTCAGTGTCATTTTTATATCCACCTGCGTCTGTTCCTGATTTGAGGCAATATAAAGGAAAACTGCGATAAGCCCAAGCATTATATATCCTTTCCACAAACTTAATATAATAAATATTACTGCAAATACATTGCTTGTAATAACCGCAATATGTGTTGCTTTCCTGTAATTCATCGTCTGCGCAAGAAGCGCCCTGAACACTCTTCCGCCGTCCATCGGAAAAGCAGGCAGTAGATTAAAAAGACCGAGCATAACATTTATCCATATTGTTGCACCCAATGTATTCTGCCAGGTATCAATTCTTCCAAGTATGTTGTAAAGGGAATTATAGGGGAGTATGTTTTTCAGTATTATATATAATACAGTTGCTATAACAAAGTTTGATGCAGGACCTGCAAGCGATATTACAAGTTCATCCCTCGGTCTATCGGGCATCTTATCTATTGCGGCAATACCGCCGATTGGATAAAGGGTAATACTTTTTACTTTTATTCCAAAATACATAGCAGCAAGACTATGCATAAGTTCGTGAATTGTTACACAGGAAAATACAAACAGTATTAAAAATATTCCCTTCAGACCCGCAAGCACTCCGAATATCAGAGGAAGCAGAAAAAATGTAAGATGTATATTTACAGATATGCCAAATATATTAGCAATTTTTATGGAACCGCGCATTTTTTATCCCAATTAAATATTATTGTGTTGCAGTCTTACCTGTCCCGATTTGTCTTAGGGGCAGACAGGTAATTCTGTGAATGTACAGCAAAAATGATGTATCCCAAAACTATAAAAAGATATAGAAACCAGAAGCCGTGTAATTGTCTAAAACTGTTTATGAGGGTAGAAAAAAATGTTGCAGGCCATAAACAAAATACAGTAATCTTTACAGATTGTGGATAACTTAAATTTTTATTTAAGAAAAACGAGATTATATATGTAAATACGCCAAAGAAAAACCCCTGAAATGTTTTTGATACGATTGTGTATAAAAATGAAAAAAGCCATGTTAACAATACAAACCAGAACATTACGGTGCTCTTATATTTTTTAACAGTTTCTTCATTAAGAGTAAAATTTTTTACTATATTTTTTAGTTCGTACTGTCTTGTTTCCGCACTGCTTATCTTCTGATATATATTTGTATCTGTCAGAAGGATTGTATTTGCAGGTTGTTCTTCTAATACAGTCTGGCTTTTTGTATCAATGATAAACTTAAAACCATGAAAGTCCATTACAAATTTTTCTTCAGGTTGAGTGCTCAGTTTTCCGTCTTTGATAGTTATATTCGGAATCTGCTTATTTTCATACATTACGGTTAAATCATTAACCGCTTTATTTGAATATTTGTATACACCTATACCTATAAGGATTGATAATAAGAATGCAATAAGAACTATAAATGCTATACAGGACCTTACAGACACCCTTACAGCATCATTATAAAATTCTCTTTTGTAAAAGGAATACCTTATCGCATCCGTTATTTTCATATCACATCTTTTTATGCGCGCCTGCCCCGATTTGAACGGGGGGCACACGACTTCGTAGGTCGTTGCTCTATCCGGACTGAGCTACAGGCGCATAAAATGTCATTTCGGATTATTTTTCTTCAATACTTATCTTTATCCCGCCAACAATTGTGACAAAAAAATTATAAATTACAGCAAGACTGGTAAATCCGATACCTGCAATAAGTCCTAACACTGCCCCAACACCAAGTCCGGTAAATATTACTGCTGCTGTTCCTTTTTCAAGAAAAGGTGCAACTGTTATAGCAATTGGTCCAAGCATAGGTCCCAGGATTCCTACTCCTCTGATACCTGCAATAAGTCCTTGTAAGAGACCTATTATCATAAATAGACCTGCAAAAAACTTAAATGTAGAATATACACCTATTCTTTTTATTTCAGCCTCATACATATCTACCTCCGTTCTTGCCCTTACTTTTTTGGTTTTTCACAATGATTTTAGTTCCCCAACGGCTACTTCGAAAAAACTGCGCAGTCTTCTGCTTCTTGTAGGATGCTTGAGTTTCCTTAATGCCTTTGCTTCTATTTGTCTTACTCTTTCTCTTGTTACATTAAATATCAGTCCAACATCTTCAAGGGTTTTTGGAAGTCCATCATACAAACCGAATCTCAATTCAAGAATCTTTCTTTCTCTTTCATTCAAGGTTGAAAGAACACTCTGTATCTCTTCTTTTAACATAGAAGATACTGTTGCACTTGCAGGTGAAATAGCCTTTTTATCTTCAATAAAATCTTCAAAATGTGTATTCCCATCTTCTCCGACAGGTGTATGCAGTGATATGGGTTCCTGTGAAACCTTTAATATCCCTCTTACTTTTTCAACCGGGACCTTCATTTGATCTGCAATCTCTTTTTCTGCTGGTTCACAACCGTATTCCTGAAGAAGGGCCCTTGCCGCTTTATTGAGTTTGTTTATTGTTTCTGTCATATGAACAGGTATTCTGATGGTTCTTGCCTGATCTGCAATTGAACGGGTTATAGCCTGTCTTATCCACCATGTTGCATATGTTGAAAACTTAAAACCTCTCCTATATTCAAACTTTTCAACCGCCTTTATAAGTCCTATATTGCCTTCCTGTATAAGGTCAAGAAATGTAAGTCCTCTGTTTACATATTTTTTTGCAATACTTACAACAAGTCTGAGGTTTGCTTCTATAAGGTCTCTTTTTGTTTTTTTATAATTTTCAAATCTCTGCTTTATAACGTTTGCCCATTCTTGCGCTTCTTTTACAGAAGAACAACCGATATTTTTAAGTATTGGTCTTTGTTCTTTTTTCAGTTTATTATAAACAGACCGACTTTTTGTTCTTTCAACGGATTCTTGTATTTTTTCTAGCATACAACAACTTGTAAGTATTTCGTTTGTAATCTTTTCAACAATGTGTTTTGCAATGCCAATCTGGGTTACTATATTAAATATTGTTTTCCTGTGTTCAGCTCTTTTAAGCCAACCTACAATCCTGGGAAGATTTTTAAAAAGCTTTGAACGAATTACTTTTGAATCTTTGTTCAACATTCCTTCCGAGGATATCTCAAAGTTAAGAATAGCCTGTGAAAGTGCCAGTATTTCTATTTTTGCAGTTTTTGAGCCCAACACAGTTTCGCATAAAAGGTTTTCTGCTTCTTCAATCTCTTTTGCTATCCTTATCTCCTGTTCCCGTGTCAAAAGGGGTATCTGCCCCATCTGACGAAGATATAGTCTTATAGGGTCTTCTTTTAGAGCAAGTTCTTCAAGAGGAACAGGTATGTGTGAGACTCCTTCTTCAATATGAGATATTCCATGCGCGGGCAGGACCTCTATATTTTCATGGTTTAACATTGAAAATATTTCATCTATCTCATCTGCTGATGTTACATCATGTGGCAGAATATCATTTAGTTCGTCATATGTAAGAAATCCCTTTTGTTTCCCTATGTGTATAAGTTTATCTATATCCTTTGTTTTTTCTTCCTCTGGTATAAACTCTGTATTGACTAAATGTTTTTTCATAATACCCCTTGTTAAAAAGTTCAAAAATCAAACGACCCACTATCGTAGGTGCCCCGAAATCGAATTCCAAACACCACACCCAGAGGGTGCCCGAAATTCCAAATAAATATCAAATGTCAAATGACAAATCTCAAAACAAATTCCAAATACCCGTATTTCGTATACCGTATTCTCTCACCCGTTGCCCGTTGTCCATATTTCGTTTTTTTAACGGTATACGAAATATGATATACGGCTTTCACCAGTCACCACCTGTCGCATAAGGAACTTATATTTTGCTTTTAACTAATTTTTCTATATCTAAAATAATTTTTTTAACACTTTCTTCTTCTCCTTTGTTGTGAGCCTCTTTTAACCTTATATTGGATTGTATAATATTTTGCCGATTTTTCTTTTTCTTAAACCAGTTTAGAGTATCTTTCATCGCCTTTTCAGTATCCTGAATCTGACTTGTTTCTTGAATAATCTTAGATATAATACCTTTTTTATCCTCATCTATTTTTCCAAGTATAGAGGCGGCGCAAAGTTCCTCGTTTTCAATGCAAAGCTTAAATATATCTTTAACTGTTTGGTTTTCTATGTCATTTAAGGGAACCTGTTCTTTGCAGTTTTTACGAAAGCAGGGAAATACAAGAGCAAGACCTATAAACATCTTTTCTGCAATACTGATTTGTGTAGGTGACTGGTCACTTGGGATAATCCTTTGGGATTTTTGGGAAATTTTAGCAAACTGTTGTCTTATAGCAGATTCGCTTATAGAAAGTTTTTCAGCCAGCCTTGTTATGTATAAATCTCTTAAAACAAAATTTTCTATTTGCGCAATCGTTTCTAATAATTCATTAGATACCATCAAGGTATCCTGAAGGTCGTGTCCGGGATATTTCATCCTTGCCATTCTTATCCGATAGTCAAGTATATCTTCTGAGGTTTCTACGGTTTCTAAAAATTTGTCTTTCCCCTGTTTTTGTATAAATAAATCAGGGTCTTCATTTTCAGGAAGCCTCATTATGTTGACCTTAAAGCCTTTGGATATTGCAATATCAAGTCCTCTTAGTGTTGCAGACTGCCCCGCCGAATCAGAATCATATGAGAATACAATCTTTGATGTGAATCTGTTTAATGCCTGAATCTGGTCATGTGTTAAAGATGTTCCCAATGATGCAACAACATTGCCAACCCCGTTCTGATACACACTTATCATATCCATATAACCTTCAACAACTAGGACAAACCCCTTATCCCTTATCTTATCTTTTGCAACATCAAGCCCATACAGTATCTTACTTTTATTGTATAGGGGTGTTTGCGGAGAGTTAATATATTTGGGCCTGTCCATGGAATTATCCAGTGATCTTCCGCCAAATCCAACAATGTTGCCCTGCGTATCTTTTATAGGGAACATCAGTCTGTTTCTGAATCTCATATTCCAGATATTTGTCTGTCCTTTCATTATTATTCCTGCCAGTTCAAAATCATCCGATTTAAGGGCTTCTTTTTTTCCAGCCTCTAACAATCCTTCTGTGTTAAATCCACAATAACCTATCTTAAATATTTCAAGAATTTTTTGTGTGGCGCCTCTGTTTTTTATATACTGATGCGCTATTCTCCCTTCTGATGAATAAAGCATTTTTTGAAAATAGTCTGCTGCGGTCTGGTTTGCCTTTGAAATTTTGTGTATGGGTAACAAGGCAATATTGCTATTATTTTCAGGTATGGTTATACTGACATATTTTGCGACCTTTTTAACTGCCTCTATAAAACCAATATTTTCATATTTCATAAGGAATGTAAATATATTCCCACCCGCTCCGCATCCAAAACAATGAAATATCTGAAGTTCAGGATTGACAAGAAAAGAAGGGGTTTTTTCCTTATGAAACGGGCATAATGTTTTGAAATGCCTTCCGCTTTTTTTCAACAGCAGACAGTCTGAAATCACTTGAACAATATCTGCCCTGCTCCTTATATCTTCAATCAGTCTGTCATCAATTCTCATAATTTCTCTTGAAACCTGAGCAACACATTGTCTCTATATCTTTTGGTAAGATAGCATCAAACAATAAATTTAAACCAAGAATATCACTTGCAATATGACCGGCAATAATGACATTTATCTTCTGTTCTTGAACCTTTTTAAAATGTTCTTCGCTTAGGTGCATACACACAAGTGTTCCAACACCTGCGCTTGAAAGCCTGTCATAAAGTTCCATCGTTCCCTCTGTTCCGCCCGTCATATCAACCATAATTTTGCCGCACCTTGAATCGGGGCTTCCGGTAATAATTTTTGGACCGGCTTTTCTTTTTGTTGCTTCTTTGTACTCAGGTATTTGTCTTAATGTTTTAAGCACATCACCAACGGTATCCGGTTTTAATGTATCAAATTTTTTTTGTAAAAAATTCCATACCGCATTATCAGCAGGCGTATGAATGCACAAGAACGGGATGTTCAATAACCTTGCGGCATCAACCGGCTTTGTATGATTTACAGGCATAATTTTTCTTGAAACCTCCGATATCCTCTGACTTGTATAAAAATCGGCAAGGTGTAGTGGAACACCAAATGTGTTTAATAAATCTGCCTGAAGTCCCATTACCTCCGGCAATCCGGCAAGAGCGCAGCCCTGCGGATGATGTGAAATAATTGCGTCTATTTTTTTCCCTGTACTGGACAGAATATATGAAAGAATAATTTCTGATGTATCAATATCAATCCCTACAAGTATTCTTTTAATTTGTGTATCAGGACTTCCATTCAGGATGCGTGTGTCAGAATAAGGATTATAAAGAGATTCTGTATCAAAAAACTCCTTTTCATCCTCATCTTTTTTTTCATATCCTTTTTTTACTTTATCCAGTTCGGTTAATACAGCCTTTTCGCCTCTCGGATCCCATGTGATGCCCTGTTTTATAGCAGACTGATAGAGAGATTTGATGTCCATAGTAATCCTTTCTCCTAAAATTAAAATACCTTAAAAAACCAACTATGAAGTTCAACCGGGATGCGGCTTAACCAGTATCCAAGGAAGGAGCGCTCAACACTGGTTCGCAGATATTCAAGGTGAATAAGTGTGATTGCAAAAATTATAAGACTTGTTCCCAATATCCCTCTTAATATGCCAAGTGATAATCCGCCTGGTTTTTCAATACTTGCAGAGAATTTTAATTGGACAACCTTTTCAAGAAAGATGCTTGCCAATTTAATAGTTAGAATACAGGTTGCCGCTAATATTATAAACCATATAAAATCCCCGTAGGTTTCAGGTATAAGAAATCTTGTCTGGGTCCATGATGAAAGATTGTCATAAAAACGCAGAGATACAAACATTGTAACAACAATACCTATAAATTTGAAAAATTCAAGTGTAAGTCCTTTTGTCCAACCCACAAAACCGGCTCTTATCAGCAATATAATCACCAATACATCAACCCAATTAAATGTACTATGAGGCATAAGTCTCCACTACAAATATACCATTAATTTTTATAAAAGTCAAGACTTTGTATAAGTTAT
>BBPD01000380.1_pt1 | contig 15576 bp, 15 predicted proteins | sample 1344911 | NCBI WGS metagenome assembly BBPD01 (sample SAMD00019088, study PRJDB2971) | groundwater metagenome | biome: freshwater biome; feature: mineral spring; material: ground water | place: USA: CA, Sonoma | collected 2011-09 | depth surface m
TTGGGGGTGTTAGCATGGCCGATGAGAAAATAACCGGCGCTGTAGAGACGATCGAGGCTGAGGCCGAGAGAGTGCTCGATGCCGCCAGAGCCAAAGCCAGGGAAGTCCTCCTCCAGTCACGACAGGAAGCATCTCAAATCCTTTCATCGAAAGACGATATGGGTGATATTCGGGAGGAATGCGAGAACATTAAGCAGCGGGCCAGGGCAGAGGCGGAGAGAAGGGCACGGGAATATAACGAGGAGGCTTCCAGGATAAGAGCTGATGCCACCGCCAGGATAGAGGGGATTGTCAACGAGATAGCCAGTATTGTGGTCGGGGAGAAAGCGTGAACCTACCGCTGCTACTCAACACGCCGGAGCCGATGGCGAGGATGAGGGTGGTAACCACCAGAGACCGCTCCGACGCAGTTCTTAAGACCTTACATCAAGAGGGCGTCCTCCATGTCGAGCAGAGCGAGGAACTGAAGCCGGTTGAGAGAGCGGCTGTCGAGGGAGCGCGGGGCAGGGTTAGCGAGTCGCTGAAGTACATCAATGAAATCCTATCCTATATCCCCGAGAAAGAGAAGGTCTTCCTCAAGGAAGGCCTCACCACCAGGTATCTGCGGCCATTCGATGAAATCGAGAGCAACGCCCGATCGTTATATGCCACGCTAACCGACCTCTACAAGAAAGCCGCCGGGATCGAGAGGGAAATCAAGAGGCTGAGGGAGGATAATCGCTATCTTCGGCCACTTAGCGAAGCGTCCGAGGAAATCGACCTCAGCCTAGCTGATTTATCCTTCTCCGGCAATTACCTCTTCTCCAGGGTCTTCGTGTTACCACTCGAACTTCACCGAGACTTCCTCGACCGGATTCGGCCCCATACTCTTCACGCCGTAGTCGCCACGACGGAGAATGAGGCAGTTGTATATGTGATTGCTAAGGTCGAGGGAAAAAAGGTCATTGAAGCTGCAGCCAACGACCTGGGCGGCCGAACGCTCTGGAGTCTGGAGTCTGGAGTCTGGAGTCTGGAGTCCCCCTCCCCTCCCCTGGACTCTCGACTCTTGACTCTTGACTCTTACCTCTCGACTCTCGACCCTCGACTCTCGACTCTCGATTCTCAGCTAACAGCGGTTACGCGAGAGCTTCAGGCCAAGACCAGGGAGCATCTGGCAGAGGTCGTCTTGCTCAAAGAGGTGCTGTCGGCGGAGAGTGAGCGACTTTCGATTTTGGGGAAGGCTTCTGAGGCAAAGTATGTGACCATGATCGAAGGATGGATTCCCGAAGCCAACGTCGAGTCTGCGGTGCTGCACCTTAAGGAGACGATTGATATCGTATTCGTTGATGCGCGCGCCGCGGCTGAGTCAGAGGAGCCTCCAACGAAACTCAATAACCTCAGGCCGCTTCGTCCCTTTGAGGTGGTTGTGGGGCTCTTCGGCATCCCGAGGTACGGGGGATGGGACCCCACGCCGCTGATCGCCTATTCCTTTGCCTTCTTTTTTGGACTCATGCTCGGGGATGTGGTCTATGCTATCGGGCTGATCCTGGCAGCGAGGTTTATCTTGCCTTCCTTCACTGACGATCCGCAATCCGACGGCTTCAGATTGTTCCAGCGTGTGATCTACACCAGCAGCGTGGTCGCGCTTATCGTGGGTTTGCTGACCGGAACCTACTTGGGTGATTTCTTTGTGGGCGGTGTTGTCGGGCATGAGGGAATCTCTCTAGCGTTGGTGCCAGCAATCGAGGAATACCTCCTGGACCCCGTTTCGTTCATCGTAATTGCGATGGTAATAGGTCTTATTCACGTAAACATCGCTCATCTGCTCGGCTTCATCAAGGGAGCTCGAGAGGGGAACAAGGGAGCAATGCTAAGTCGAGCGGGCATATTCGTCCTCCAGATTTTTGGCATACCTTTTATCCTTCGTAGCATGATGGATATTACCCTGTTGCCGGTGAGCGATTTCACCTATACTATCTTTGGATACCTTACTATTGTCGGCGTGGTGATGATGGGTGTCGGTGCCTTTATGCAAATGAAGGGCATGGGAGCGATCTTCTGGCTTATGGACGTGACCGGAATACTGGGTGATGTCATGTCCTATTGTCGGTTGGCCGGTGTAGGTCTGGCCACCTTCTTTCTGGCATTCTCCTTCAACATGATGGCGAATATGGTCTTTGATGCTTTGTCAGGTGCGTTGCCGGGTGTTGTTGGGATCGCCATCGGCGGCATCGCGACGATTATCATTCTGATTTTTGGCCATCTGCTCAACCTGGTGCTGAGTGGGCTGGGGGCATTCGTACACTCGCTAAGGTTGTGCTTCGTGGAGTTCATGCTCAAGTTCTATGAAGGGGGAGGAAGGCAGTATGAGCCATTTCGTCTGAAGCCGCACGCGTTCATCGTTGTGGGGTAGAAGTTCTGCCCGAAAGGAGTGATTAAAATGCTAATAAGTCCCGAATCTTTGGCGATTCTCGGTGGTGCGATAGCTCTAGCGGGGGGTCTAGCAGGCTCATCGATTGGCATAGGCTGGGCGGGATCTGCCGGGGCGGCCATCCTGGCCGACGATCCCAAGCAGCTCAGGAATGTGATAGTACTGGCAGCCCTGCCCATGACACAGACTTTCTATGGGCTGATAATCTTGATCATCATCCTGACGACGGTCATGCCAAGAGTCGCCGAAATGGGCGCCGGTTACGGCTTCGCGGTACTAGGGATTGGTGTTATCGCTGCCGCAGCGGAAGTCTTCTCGGCAGCCTATCAGGGAGCAGTTTGTGCCTCCGGAATATCCCTTCTGACCAAGACAAAAGGGCGAATATTTACCAACACCATAATGCTGGCGGTGATGATCGAGCTCTTCGGGGTTCTGGGACTGGTATTCACGATAATGGCCTTGAGCATGATTGGTGTGATGTAGAGGTGTCTTTATGATTGCCGGAATGGAGAAGATCAACGAGGCTATCTTAAGCAAGGTGAGGGAAGAAGCCCGCGGCATCATTGCCGAGGCCGAGGAGAAAGCCAGGGAAGAGGTGGAAAAAGCCCGTGTGCAGCTCGAAGCGAGGCTCGAGGAGGAGAGGCGCAAGATGAGATCCAAGGCTGAGGTCGAGGCTGCTCGAATCCTGGCACAGGCATCCATCAGGGCACGCCAGGAATTGCTGAAAGCCAAGGCTGAGGTCATCGCTGAAGTAACCCGCGGGGTGAAGGATGCTCTTTCACGAACCACAAGCAATGAGGCAGCGCTTAAGACATTGCTGAGAGAGGCCACTCAGGCTCTGGAGACCGACAGATTACAGATATATATTGCACCGAGAGATAAGGACATCGTTGAGACGATCGTCAGCGGGGATGGGGAACTGTCGTCCATGGTGATGGGGATCAGAGAGGCCGACTTGCTCGGAGGGGTTATGGTCGAGGATGCGGAAGGGAAGATGAGGATTGATAACTCCTATGAGGCCAGACTTGAGAGCCTGCTGCCGAGGATTCTGCCACAGGTGAGTAAAGAGCTTTTTGATAAGGAATTAACCCTTTAGGGTTTCATTTAGGGTAAGTGTTCAGCCACTCTAAAGAGAAGTGAATGGCCTCAGAGATTGTTTGCTACGCTCAGAATGACAGCCAGGTGAACGTTGGGGGATGAGATTTGATCAACCCAAGATATGCCTTTGCCACAGCATACCTGAAGGCTGCAGAATCCCGACTCGTAACTTCCGAACACCTGGAAGGGATGCTGAGGGCATCCAATTTGCCCGAGGCGTTAGAGCTCATCCAGGACACGGACATCGGGAGCTATCTGAGGCGACAGACCATCAACAAATTCGATGCCTTCGATGCCTCACTGTGGGAGTATCTTCAGGAGCACATAGAGCACCTTGAAGGGCTCCGCATCCTCCCCGATGAGATGCACACCGTGCTGCAGAAACACCTCGTGAAGTACGATGTACTGAACATTAAAGCGGCCCTGCAGGGCATCGCGGCACACCAGAAGGCTCGCATGATACCGGTGGGCGTTATTTGCAGCCGTGGGTTACTCGACGAACTCTCCGACGCTGCAGAGATCGAGGGCATCATCGAGATATCGAGAAGGTGTGGGTTGGAAAGATACGCCGATATTTTGAGTCGAGAGTCGAGAGTCGAGAGTCGAGAGTCGGGGAGAGCGGGGGACTCCAGACTCCAAACTCCGGACTCCGGACTCCAAATGATCGGCTCCCAGCTCGACAACGCCTACTATCAAGATTACTTGGCTACGGCCAAGAGCTTGACCGAGGGGCATCTGCTGACCAAATCCCTTGGCTTCATAATTGACCTCTTGAACTTGCAGATGGTTTTAAGGTCAGTAGGCAAGAGGCAAGAGTCAAGAGTCAAGAGTCAAGAGCCAAGAGTCGATAGTCAAGAGTCGGGGAAGGGGGGGGACTCCAGACTCCAGACTCCAGACTCCAGACTCCAGACTCTGGGCGGTGGGTACATGCTCTCCGGTGAGATCATCAGCGAGTTGCTTTCACTCAAGCTGCCAGATATTCCAGGCAGACTGGAGGATACCTTCTACTATCAGGTGGGGCAAGATGTTCTGGTGAGCTACGAAAAGACCCATAGCCTTACCGCTATCGAAGAGGTCATAGATAAACACAAATTTCAGTTGCTCAGGGATATCCTCATGCCGAGGGTAATGTCGTCTCTGCTGATGCCGTGGTACCTGATACTCAAGGAGATGGAGCTGCGGAATTTGAGACTGGTCGCCAAATCCCTCCTCGATAACTTAGAGGGGGCCAAGAACCTTCTGGTGGTGAACTCATGACGCGCCTCGAACACCTGGCCATCGCTGCTATCGGGGATGAGGACCTGGTGAACGGAATGAGGCTGGCTGGCATCAGTCGCTATCGTCTTATCGAAGGCGATGGCGACATTCGAGCCGATGTCAGAAGATCCCTGACTGAGCTGGTAAACGACTCGGAGATCGGCATCATCATTATTCTGGAGGAATATGCCGAGCATGCCGAGGATTTAATCGCCGGTGTCAGAGGTGAGAAAAGTATGACCCCGGTGATCGTCGAGGTGCCGTCCAAGCACGGAACGAAGCACAAGGACATCGGGGCGCTCTATAAGGCATATCTCAAACACTTCATCGGATTCGATGTTGAAATCTAAACGAGCAAAAGGAGGTGTTCTCAATGGATTTGCTCAAGGACGCAACTATAGCAACTATAAGACGATTGCCCGATGGTTGTTCCTTAGAAGACATAATGAGTGAAATAAACTTTGTTGCTCAGGTTCTTGAGGGGCTTGAACATGCTGAAAGTGGAAAGTTGTTGACCACAGAGGAACTCCTCAGCCGAGTAGAACAATGGGCAAAATAAAGTGGACCGAAAAAGCAAGCCATAACTTACAAGCAATTCATGACTATATTGCAAGAGATTCCAAAACATACGCTGCCAGATTCATAAAATCCCTTATCGGAGCGACCATGAAACTTGAGACGATGCCTCGTTGTGGTCGCATCGTGCCAGAGCTTGAAAATCATGGACTTAGGGAAGTCATTTATCGAAATTACAGGATCGTTTATAGAATCATAGAAGGTAGCCAGAATGTTGAAATATTGGCAGTAGTGCATGGTGCTCGGGAAATCAAAACAGCATTGTATCAAGACAGGGAACGTTAGTCGAATTAGTTGGTGCAAGAAAAGCATGGTAAGTAGGGGGCTAACAATATGGGTAAGATATGGAGAATTTCTGGTCCGGTAGTCATAGCCGAGGGCATGAGAGGCTCGCAGGTCTATGAGGTGGTGCACATTGGGGAGGAAGAACTCATCGGTGAGGTCATCGGACTTGACGGAGACCGGGCAACCATCCAGGCCCATGAGGATACCCTGGGGTTACGGGTGGGCGAGCGAATTGAGGGAACCGGCAAGATACTAACCGCCGAGCTGGGTCCCGGGATTATGGGATCGATCTACGATGGTCTGCAAAAATCGCTGACCAGTCTGATGAGCGGTGGTGAGCTGTTCCTCAAACGTGGCACCAAGGCATTTGCCCTCCCCAGAGACAAGAAATGGCATTTCACACCCCGGGTCAAGGTCGGTGACGCCCTCGATCAGGGTCACATTATGGGCGTTGTCCCCGAGACTGAACTGGTGGAACACCGCATAATGGTTCCTCCCGGAACAAAGGGCATATTAAAGAAGATCGTCAGGAAAGGGGAATACACCGTCGAGGAGCCGATCGCCTGGATCGAGCAGGACGGGATACAAAAAGAACTTACCCTCAAACAGGAGTGGCCGGTGAGAAAGCCCCGACCATATAAGACCAGATTCGATCCCTCGGGACTCCTCGTCACCGGCATGCGGATCATGGATTATATGTTCCCTCTGGCTCTGGGAGGCAAGGCCAGTATACCAGGAGGCTTTGGTACAGGCAAAACCGTTGCCTTGCAGCAATTGGTCAGATGGGCGCAAACCGATATCAATATCTATGTAGGTTGTGGAGAGCGGGGCAACGAGATGGCCGATGTCCTCCACAGCTTCACCAGACTCCGTGAACCGAAGACCGGTCGCCTCCTTATGGAAAAGGAGGTCTTCATCGCCAATACCTCCAATATGCCGGTTATTGCTCGCGAGGTGAGCGTCTTTATTGGGATTACCCTCGCCGAATACTTCAGGGATATGGGATATGATATCCTGCTGGTGGCCGACTCAACGTCGCGCTGGGCGGAGGCGATGCGAGAATTAGGCGGCCGGCTGGAAGAGATGCCCGGCGAGGAGGGCTTCCCACCGTATCTGGGGTCACGACTGGCCAGCTTCTACGAACGGGCGGGCATGGTGGAATGTCTGGGATCGCCGCAAAGGAGGGGCTCCGTAACAGTGGCAGGGGCAGTCAGCCCTCCGGGCGCCGACTTCAGTGAACCGGTGACCCAGAACACGCTTCGCATAATCGAAGCCCTTTATTCTCTGGATGTCTCCCTGGCTAACAAGAGACACTTCCCCACCATCAACTGGCTCACCAGCTACAGTCTCTACGCTGAGAGCACCAGGGCATGGTGGAGCGAGATCGCCCCCGATTGGGCGGATATCAGGGCATTGGCACTGAAGGTATTGCAGCAGGAGGCTCGACTGGAGGAGATCGTCAGACTCGTGGGGCCGGAGGCCTTGCCGGAGAACGATAAACTCCTTCTCTTGTGTGCCAGGATGATCCGCGAGGACTTCCTGGCTCAAAGCGCCTACCATAAAATAGATACCTATTGCCTCCCTCAAAGGGCTCATCTGATGATCAAGACGATAATGAAATTCTACGAGCTAGCCGGAGCGATGGTTAATTCCGGAGTGCCTGTGAGTGAGATCCGCTCGTCGCCGATGGTCTATCGAATTTCAAGGATGAAGGACATACCGCACGAGGAATTCGAGGGTCGTATCGGCGAGTTGTGGACCGGGATGGAGACGAGTCTAGTAGTTTAGGCTGAAGTGGTTTAGGCTGAAGGAAGCTCCTCAGTCTTCAGCCTTCAGCCTAACTACCTGTTGGTTAAAAGATATGAATGAGAATTGTGCGATCTGTGGTTGTCCGCTACATCGGACCAAAAACACCTATGCAAAGCCGAATCCTGAAGGCCGATCGCACGCGTCGGAACATCACTATGTTCCTGAAAGGTTCTTCGGACGCTCAAAGAACCGCCCCGACACCCAAAGAGAGAAAGTATTCGACAAGTGCCCTTGGGGCTACGAGGATAAAACCGCTGTCTTCTGTTACGATTGCCACGAGGAATTGCTCCACAACCCCGTGCTTTTACCAGAAGACATCAAACAACTTGCAGATATCGTTCAAAGCAGAGGATTTGCTGAGGACAAGAAGACCGGGTCGAAAGAGAAGATTGCCGGAAGAATCAAGTTGTTTCACGAAGTCATCGAACGTGGACTCGAACAGATAGGAAAGAAACTCAGCCAACAGGACACTGGAGCCGATTGCTGAAAGCCGCGCTTTCACCAACGGCTCAGTCTCACGATAGATGGAGGTTTTTAATGGAATACCCAGCACTTTACATAAAAGAAGCACGGGCAATTGAGAAGGCTAAAGGCTCACTGGTGGTGACACGGAGTGTCCCTGGAATAAAATTTGAGGAAATCGTCGATGTCCGGCTCCGCAGCGGCGAGGTGAAGATCGGTAAGGCGATAGACATCAGCGGGGAGAGCAGCATAATTCAGGTTTTCGGCGGTGTAAGCGAGGTTGACCTGGTGGGAAGTCGAGTCAGATGCAAGGGTGAAACCTTGAAATTGCCCGTCTCCATCGATATTCTGGGCCGCATCTTCAACGGAATGGGAGAACCGATCGATGGCAATCCACCCATCATCCCCGATGATTACCTCGACATCAATGGCGAGCCGATCAATCCGGCGGCGCGCATGCCACCAGCAGAGTTTATCGAAACCGGCATCTCCGCTATCGATGGCCTGAATGCCCTGGTCAGGGGGCAGAAGCTGCCGCTATTCAGCGGGGCCGGTCTGCCGCACAACCGGATCGCTGCCCAGATCATTCGCCAGGCGGCGGTCAAGGGCAAGGAGGAAAAATTCGCCATAGTCTTCGGTGCCCTCGGCGTGAGCTACGATGAGGCATCATTTTTCATGAGGAATCTGGAGGAGACCGGCGCGCTGGAAAGGAGCGTGGCTTTCATTAATACCGCCTCCGACCCGGTGATCGAGCGCATATCCACTCCGCGGCTGGCGCTCACCGCGGCGGAATACCTGGCATGGCAGCATGACATGCACGTGCTGGTTGTCCTTACCGACATGACCAACTACTGCGAGGCCCTTCGGGAGCTCTCCGCCATGCGGGAGGAGATTCCCAGTCGCCGAGGCTACCCCGGATACATGTACACCGATCTAGCCACGATATACGAGCGCGCCGGCAGAATCACCGGGAAGGAGGGCTCGGTGACCATCATACCAATCTTGAGCATGCCGGACGATGACATCACCCACCCCATCCCCGACCTGACCGGTTACATCACCGAGGGACAGGTCGTGCTCTCGCGTGAGTTTGACCGTAAGGGAATCTATCCCCCGATCGACGTGTTCCTCTCCCTTTCTCGAATGATGAAGGAAGGGATTGGCCCCGGCCAGACCAGAGAGGACCATAACAACGTCTTCATGCAGTCGTATGCTGCCTACGCTGAGGGGTGCTACCTGAGGGAGATATCAACCATCATCGGTGCCGAGGGATTAAGCGACAGGGATAAGATATACCTCGGTAATGCCGAAGCCTTTGAAACGACGTTTATAGCCCAGGGAGAGTACGAGAAACGGAAGGTAGAACAAACACTCGATATAGGCTGGCAACTCTTCACCAGGCTGCCCGAAGAGGACCTGAAGCTCATCAGCGAGGAATTCATCAAGAAATATCACCCGAAGCACCGGGAAGGAGCAAAGCAATAGACTCTTGAGGATATGCCGGGTTATCCGCCATTTGCAAAACATGCCTGAACGGAGGATTAGATTATGAAGAAGAGATGGTGGGTTGCAATTGCGTCCGGTATTCTGGCGTCTGTAGTGGGAGCCTTTGTAGTCACATTGCTCCTGATAAGACTGTTGTGGGCCTGGACGATTCCAGATCTTTTCCCAGGAGCTGTTGAGCAAGGTTTGATAGCAGGGTCAATATCTTGGTACACCGCGTTCAAGGTAGCCATCTTTGTTGCTGTGATGGCTGGGCCGGCAGGTATAGGACGAGGCAAAGGATCGTAATTTCGTGGCAAACGGCAGATAACACGGTGTTTGTGGCTCACTTTGTTCGCCCAAATGTTTGCTTCGCAAAAACCTCTTTTATACTGCGAACGTTATCTGAAATGCCCTTGGAATAGGAGGGGAATTTGCGGAATCTAATAGCATGAACGAAGTTGATGTTACTGATTTGAAGGCTTTGCTGGAGCGGGTACGGGCTCAAGCCGAGGTGGAGAACATTCGCACCACCCAACATGCCCAGCAAGAAATGGTTGAGGAGGACATAACACTTGATGAGGTTCTCGAAGCCATTGCCACAGCGCAAATCTTGGAAAACTATCCTGAGCATCTTAGGGGCGCGTGTTGTTTGATTAACGGTCTTACCGAGAACGGTCGTCCTTTGCATGTCGTATGCACGACGGTAAGACCAGTACTTATCATTATCACGGTTTACGAACCCAAACCGCCAAAATGGATAACCCCAGCTCGAAGGAGGTAATAGGGATGAAATGCAGTATCGAGGGATGCCCCGGAGAATATGAAGAACGGAAAATTGTGCACACTGTGCGCCATCATGGGCAGGTGCTCGTCATTGACCACGTCCCGGCAGAGGTTTGCTCAGTGTGTGGAGACGTGCTCCTAAAGCCGGAGACAGTGCGTCGGATTGAGATGGTACTGCGAACAGCGATCCGTCCCACGAGCACGGTTCCTCTTTATGAGTACGCGTGAAGGGCACTTCAGTTAGCACAGCATATATGGTTCACTTCGTTCGTCCAAATTTACTGAGATAACTTCGCATACACCGAAACCGGCATACGGCATTGCTAATTGAAAAATGAAAGGTGCAAATTGAAAAATGCAAGAATAGGAGGAGCCAGCCTTAGGCTGACAACAAGGAGGATGAGGATGCTCACCCCGCCTCGGAAGTTTTACACTTTGCAATTTCCCTTTTTCATTTACCCGAACGTCAGTGGGGGTTATCTTGTCCATCTTGAGTGCCACAATTGGAGGTGAATGCAATGGTTTATGGTGCTGGAGCAGCGGCGGCAGCAGCGGCAATAGTAACATTAGCATTAACAGTAGCGGAAATGGCGGGGGATGCAAGGGTAGTAAGGGCTATCATCGCTAACGCAATGAAAGCAAGCGGGGCAATTGTCAGGGTAAAGCCGGATGCTTTTGAGAAGATTATAGCCAGAATAGATGAACCATTGGTAGTTCGAGCTAAAGGGGGATGGAGGATCAAAAACTACCAATACCTCACGGCATATAGGGACTTATTTTCTACACCAAATCGCCATCTGAGATTTTATTCCAGTCACGCGTGGAAATGGTTTCGGCAGCAAAGATTTGGATACCGGATTAGCAGGACGATTGGTGAGCGCCTTCAAAACCGTCTAAGGGAGAAGCGATGCCACAGTTGATCAGAGTCAGGCCAACAAAGATTGAACTTGTCCGGCTAAAACGCCGGCTTTCGCTGGCCAAGCGCGTGCAGAAGATAGTCAAGGACCGGCTCTCCATCCTGACCATGGAATTCTTGCAGGTGGCAAGAGAGAGCGTGGTGAAGAAAAAATCTCTAATTGAGGAGTTTGCCAGGGCCTACCGGTCGCAAATGGTCGCCGCCGGCTATCACGGATATATCGCCCTGGAGAAGGACCTCGTGGCCTCGGAGACCGATCTGAGAATCACCACTGGCTCGAGGAATGTGGCCGGAGTGAGGACGCCGATCTTCGAGTTAAAGCAAGGCAAGGCCTCCTGGGGATACAGCTTGATTGACACCTCGTCTGCCGTCGATCAAGCGGCAGAATCGTTTCAGAGGTGCCTCGAAGCCATCATCGAACTGGCGGAGCTCCAGCGGAACCTGGAGCTGCTGGGAATGGAGATCAAACGGGCAAAACGGGTGAGCAATGCCCTCGAATATGTGGTCCTCCCCAACCTGCAGGTGACGATAAAGTTCCTCAAAATGAAGTTTGAGGAGAGGGAGCGGGAGGAGAAGTCGCGTCTCAAGCGAGTTAAGATTCTCCTGGGGTCGAGGTGATCATGGCAGAAGAAATGCTCTATCAGAAGGCGCTATGGTGTAATTCTCGAGGTTAGTGCGAAGTGAGAACCCTACTAAGATTAATGGTCTTCGCCCCAAAATACTGGGTGTGGTTATTCCTGGCCTTTTTATGCCTCATACTAACCACCGCATCTGGCCTGGCGATCCCCTGGATTCTTGGTGGGGCCATTGATACTGTGGTTAGCCGGGGGGAGCGCGGTTTACTTATCCTGATGGCAGCGATTATCATTGTCGCCAGTGTCTTGAGGGGTGTCTCCGCCTACAAGTATAGCTACCTCAGTGCAGTCGTCTCTCAAAAAACATCCTATGATATTAGGGATGCCCTCTACGACAAACTACAACGACTGAGCTTTGCCTATCACGACGAGTCTCAGACCGGGCAGCTTATGTCACGAGCCACTACCGATGTGGAAGCAATACGTATGTTCTTCAGCGAGGGCTTGCTGGGCATAGCTCAGACGCTGATCCTGTTTGTTGGCATCTCCTACATTTTGATCTCGCTAAATTGGCAACTGGCTCTGCTCACTTTAGCTTTCTTGCCTGCGGTTGGATGGCGCGCTGTCATCACTGGCATTCGTCTCCGTGCCATGTGGCTCAAAATTCAACAGTTAATGGCAACCCTGGGTACTACACTAGAGGAGAGCCTCACCGGAATAAGAGTAGTAAAGGCCTTCTCGCGTCAGAAAGAGGAGAGTCAAAAATTCTCTGCCGATGCAAAAGTGCTCTACAATGAGCATATCAGCGTTGTCCGCCAGACGGCTTTCAACGTACCCCTTATGGTATTTCTGATAAGCCTACCTACGCCTCTTATCCTGTGGTATGGTGGACGTCAGGTGATAGACGGTAACCTAACCGTAGGTGGCTTGACTCAGTTCATCTTATATCTGGGTATGATGGCAATGCCCGTCCGCCGTCTAGGATTCTTGACAAACATCTTTTCCCGTACTATATCAGCGGGGCAACGCATTCTAGAGGTACTTGACACCCAATCACTAATCCAGGAGAACCCCAATGCTATTGAGTTAGGCAGCCTAAAGGGGCAAGTCTGTTTTGAAGATGTTAGCTTCAGCTACAATTCAATGGCTCCTGCACTTAAGAACGTCAACTTTAGCGTGCAGCCAGGGGAGTTAGTAGCCCTGGTAGGAAGCTCAGGCAGCGGCAAGAGCACCATTGCCCACCTCATCCCGAGATTCTATGATGTTAACCGCGGACGCATCACTGTTGATGACATTGACATCCGTAATGTAACTATAGCCTCGTTGCGCAAGAACGTGGTGGCAGTGCAACAGGACGTCTTTCTTTTCTCATCTACCATTCGGGATAACATTGCCTTTGGTGCCGTAAATGCTAGCCTGGAGCAGATAGTAGCTGTCGCCAAAGCAGCTCACCTTCACGACTTTGTCCAGAGTCTCCCTGATGGCTACGACACCTGGGTAGGGGAACGGGGTACCACACTCTCTGGTGGTGAGAGGCAGCGGTTGGCTATAGCTCGCACCCTGCTCACAAATCCCGGTATCCTTATCCTGGACGACTCCACCTCTAGCGTGGACGCCGAAACCGAACATCTCATCCATCAAGCCCTGAACACGCTTATCAAGGGACGAACTACCTTCATTATTACTCACCGTTTGCCCATCATCAAGAACGCTGACCTTATCTTGGTGCTCCAGGAAGGCCAGATAGTGGAGCGAGGTAAGCACAGTGACCTTATGGCCAGGAACGGTCTTTATCACCAAATATATCAGTCACAACTCTCGGTAACTCAGGGTTCTGGAGAGACAGAGGAGTAAGTGTGTATCATAGTGGTGGAGGAGGTCATCTCCATAGTGCCTTCGATGCTGATGAAGATAAGGTGCAGGGTAAGGTATATGATAGCAAGGTTATAGCACGGTTGACCAAATACCTGGCACCGGTCAAATTGTGGATAGCTCTGGGAGCTAGTGGCAAGGTGATACATACCCTGGCTGTCCTGGCTATGCCCTTTCTGGTGGGTGTAGCTATTGACCGTTTCATACAAACTGGCAACCTTGGCGGACTCAATATCATTGTCGTCGTCTTTATCGGCGCCACCTTGTTGGTCTGGGCTGGTCAATATATGGAAACCCTATTCCTGTCCTATGCTGGCCAAGCGGTACTCTTTAGAATGCGCACTGAGATGTTTGACCATCTGCAGCAGCTCTCGATGAGCTTCTTCGACCAACACAAAGTGGGCAGACTCATGTCCCGGGTGCAAAACGATGTGCTCCAGATACAAGAGCTTCTCACCAGCGGCATTCTTAACATCTTGACCAGTGTCCTGACCCTGGTGGGAATAGCCTGTGTCATGATTATGATGAACGCCCCATTAGCTCTGCTCACTCTTACCGTGGTGCCAGTGTTAGCCATAGTAGTAGTCATATGGCAAAAGTATGCTCGTCGGGCGTTCATTAGGGTACGACGAGCTATCGCCACAGTCAACGCTCATCTTCAGGAAGGTATATCCGGGGTGCGAGTAACCCAAAGCCTATCCCGGGAGGATGTGAACTTTGAGCAATTTGGTACTGTAAGCAAGGCATATCTAGATGCTAGTATAGACGCAGTAAGGCTGCAAGCGCTTGCGATGCCCGCAGTCCAAGTTCTTTCTGGCATCGCATTTAGCCTGGTTATCGTCTTCGGTGGATATCAGGTTCTGGCTGGAGAGATGGGCCCTGGTGTTCTCGTCGCCTTTTTGCTCTATGTCCAGCGCTTCTTTCTCCCGGTGCTAGAACTGACTATGCTGTATGCTGAACTCCAGCGGGCTATGGCCTCCGGAGCACGTATCTTCGAATTGCTCGATGTCGAACCTGCAATTAAGGATATCCCCCAGGCAAAAGAGATACCCCCGGTGAAGGGGGAGATTAAGTTTCATCAGGTTAGCTTTGGCTATCAGCCCGATATGGAGGTGCTCCACGGTATAGACTTCGTAGTCAATCCCGGGGAGACAGTGGCTATAGTAGGACAAACTGGGGCCGGTAAAAGCAGTCTGGCGAACCTCGCCGCTCGTTTCTATGAGGTAGAGAAGGGTGAGGTAACCGTGGATGGCTACGATGTGCGTTCAGTCACCCAGCAGTCATTGAGGCGCCAAGTAGGTATTATACCTCAGGACCCCTTTCTCTTTTCCGGCAGCATAGCGGACAATATTAGATATGGACACCTTGGGGCCAGCGACCAGGAAGTCATCAAAGCTGCCAAAACGGCAGGCGCTCATGCTTTCATTATCCATCTGGAACGTGGCTATGACACGCCAGTGGGCGAAAGGGGTGGCAACCTCAGTGCCGGGCAGCGCCAGCTTATCTGTCTTGCCCGGGCAATCCTGGCTAATCCCCCCATCCTGATACTGGATGAAGCTACCTCTAATGTGGATACCAACACTGAGCGTATTATGCAGAAATCACTCCGTCGTCTGGTCAGAGGACGTACCTGTTTCGTTATTGCCCACAGGCTGTCCACTGTGACTGATGCTGACCGTATTATAGTCCTCGAGCAGGGAGAAATCGCTGAGATAGGCTCTCACCAAGAACTCTTGGCTAAACAGGGCCTCTACTACAACATGGTTGAGGCTCTAAGCGCACCAAACCTAGAGCAATAAGGTGGCTGATAAATGAGGCAGCATGGATTGCTCTCCTTTTTAGCTTTTTAAATAATTTTCCTGAACCCATGAAATATTGACCCAGCACCATAACCGTTTCCCCTTTGCCGGTGGTTCCTGGAGGATTTCGCCCCGGTATGTGGGTTAGAGCTTGCCTTATCAGGACGGAGAGAGGGATCAGGATATATCGTCCCCAGCTTAGCGCAGTGCGTCAGGTGCTCAAGACAACGACGCAGTATGTCTTCTCAT
>BBPD01001182.1_pt5 | contig 15566 bp, 15 predicted proteins | sample 1344911 | NCBI WGS metagenome assembly BBPD01 (sample SAMD00019088, study PRJDB2971) | groundwater metagenome | biome: freshwater biome; feature: mineral spring; material: ground water | place: USA: CA, Sonoma | collected 2011-09 | depth surface m
AAGAAGCACGGAAATATTCCAGTGTGAGGACGGTGATTGGTGATTAGTGATTAGTCACCAGTTACCAATCACCAATCACTGAGAGAATGAGAGACCGAAAAAAGATAGCGGCGATTATGGCTGCCATACACGAGTATCGAGTTACGAGTCACGAGTTGAGAGTCGGGGGAGAGGCATCTAAACTCCAGACTCCACACTCCTTACACGAGTCGAGAGTCCAGAGTCGAGAGTCCAGAGTTACGGGGAGGGGGGAGAACTCAGAACTCAGAACTCAGAACTCTAAACTCGAATGGCGGGCTTCCGGACGCCAGGAGATAATGCAGATGCGAGCTTTGTGGCAGCGGAGATTAGCGGGTAGTAGGTAGTGGGTAGCCTCCCTACCCCCTCCCCTTTGCCGGGGACAAGCCCCGGCGCTACTATGCGCTACACGCTAAGATAAGAGGAGAATCATGAAAGGAATAGAAACCCCCTTGATCCAGGCAAAAGACTTAACCACTGACAAGGTGAAGACCCGGCCAAGAGCGGAGAATCCGGTTAAGATATGCGATACTACCTTTCGCGATGGCCATCAGTCCACCCTGGCGACGCGCATGCGCACCTCGGATATGGAATGGATGGCCGAGGAAATGAATAAGTGCGGTTTCTACTGCATGGAGGTCTGGGGTGGCGCCACATTCGATGTGCCCCACCGTTTCTTGGGTGAAGACCCGTGGGAGCGACCGCGCACCCTGAAGAGGCTCATGCCTGACACGCCGTTGGCGATGCTCCTGCGAGGTCAGAATCTGGTTGCTTATCGCAACCACCCTGACGACCTGGTGGACGCCTTTGTGGAACAGGCGGTGGAGGTAGGCATCGATATCTTTCGTGTCTTCGATGCGGTGAACGACGAGCGCAACCATGAGCGTGCCGCCAAAGCTATAAAGAAGTACGGCAAGATTTACCGAGCGGAGATATGCTACTCCCTGACACAACCAAGGATGGGCGGCCCGGTTTACAACCTGGAGTATTACGTTAGGAAGGCATTGATCTTCCAGAACGATCTTGATGCTGATATCATCTGCATCAAGGACCAGGCGGGGCTAATTTCGCCCTACGATGCCTACGACCTGGTCAAGGCTCTGAAACAGGAGCTAAGAGTCCCGGTTGAGCTGCACACCCATTACACCAGCGGGCAGGGATCCATGTCCTTGCTCAAGGCAGTCGAGGCTGGTGTGGACATCGTTGACACCGCGCTATCGCCATTTGCTTTACGTTCCTCGCAGCCGGCCATCGAGCCACTGGTTGTCGCTCTGTATGGTACCGATCGGGATACCGGACTGGATATCGAGCAGTTATTTAGGTGCGGCGAGATGCTGGAGCAGATCGCCCCCAAGTACCGGGACTTCCTCGATACCTCAAGAATGTCGGTCATCGATGTGGGAGTGCTGGTTCACCAGATCCCCGGCGGGATGACCACCAACCTGGTTTCTCAGTTGAAACAGGCCGATGCCCTCGACCGGTTGGGTGAGTGCCAGGATATGACGGCAAAGGTACGAGCCGAGCTCGGCTATCCCCCGCTGGTTACGCCTACCAGCCAGATCGTGGGTGTCCAAGCGGTCCAAAACGTCCTCGTCGGGCCTTACAAGATGATCTCTAAGGAGGTAAAGGACTATTGCTGGGGGCTCTATGGCAAGTCGCCGGCACCGATCGACAAGGATATCCAGAGGATGATCCTCAAGGGCTACGAGAGGGGAGAGACACCAATTACCGGTAGAGCGGCGGATATGCTTGAACCGGAGCTGGAAGAGGCCAAAGCGGAATCCAGGGGGTTTGCCAGGACCATCCAGGATGTGCTGCTCTACGCCCTCTACCGCACCACCGGTGCTCGCTTCTTGAAGCATAAGTATGGGATTGATAAGACCATCCCCGACGACTGGAAACCACCGCGAGCTCCTAAGACCATGGAGGAGGTAAAGAGGGAGGATGAACTCATTGCCAGGGCCAGGGCCGGCAAGCTGGTGGAAAAGGTGGAGAAGCCTGTTCCGCAAAAGGGTCCCGGCCTGAGAACATTCAATGTTTTCGTTGAGGATGAGTACTACCAGGTCGAGGTGGAGGCTGTAAACGAGTCGAGAGTCCAGAGTCGAGAGTCCAGAGTCACGGGGAGGAGGACTCCAGTTGACGGGCAAGATGCCCGTCCTACCCAGATTCCTTACACGAGTCGAGAGTCTAGAGTCGAGAGTCCAGAGTCACGGGGACGGGGACTCCAGACTCCAGGCCCCAGACTCCAGACTCCAGACTCCAGACTCCAAAGCAGAGTAGCACCTGCCCCAACCGTTGCTGAGGGGGAGAAAGTAGTTGCCCCCATGTTCGGAATGATCATCCGCTACGAGGTCGAAGTAGGAGACCAGGTCAAGGTGGGTGACCCTGTAGTCATCCTGGAGTCGATGAAGATGGAAAACACCATCCCGGCTCCCGTCGACGGAACGGTTGCCGCGATCAACTTCGAAATCGGGGCCAATGTGGGCCGGAATGATGTTCTGGCGGTGATCAATTGAGTTTATAGAGTTTATAGAGTTTATAGAGTTCATTGAGTTGGGGTGGGGCGGGGAACTCAACGAACTTAATGAACTCATAAGGGGGTGACACAATGCGCAGAAAAGTTTCGATCATCGGTGCGGGGAATGTGGGCGCAACCTGCGCTTTCAGGATCGCCGAAAAGGGATATGCGGATGTGGTGCTGGTAGATATCGTTGAGGGTCTCCCTCAGGGCAAGGGATTGGACATGCTGCAAGCCGCTCCGATCATCGGGTCGGATGCCAGGATTATCGGATCCAATCGCTATGAAGAAACGGCCAACTCGGACATCGTGGTCATCACCTCAGGTGTAGCCCGGAAGCCCGGAATGAGCCGGGATGATCTGGTGCTTACCAATAAGAAGATCGTGCAGGAGGTGGTGGCGCAGGTGGTCCAATATTCACCCGACTGCATCATCATCATGGTGGCCAATCCCCTGGATGCCATGACACAGTTGGCGCTGCACTTGAGCAAGTTTCCCCGCAGTAGAGTCTTTGGGCAATCTGGCATCCTCGATAGCGCCAGGTTCCGGGCATTCATCGCTCAGGAACTCGACGTCTCGGTGGAGGATGTATTCACCTGCGTTTTAGGCGGACACGGCGATACCATGGTGCCCCTCACCAGGCTTTGCACCGTTGGCGGTGTTCCTATCAGCGAGCTTCTTCCGAAGGAGAAGGTTGATAGGCTGGTCGAGCGCACCGTGAAGGGGGGAGGGGAGATAGTCGCCTTGCTGAAAACGGGCAGCGCCTTCTATGCGCCCGGTGTGGCCACGACTCAAATGGTAGATGCCATAATCCTGGATAGGAAAAAGATATTGCCCTGCGCGGTACGCCTTGAGGGTGAATATGGCATCAGTGGCCTGGTGGTAGGCGTGCCGGTTAAACTGGGCAAGAACGGCGTTGAGCAAATAATAGAGATGAAGCTAACCCCGGAAGAGAGCGCCTGCCTGAAGAGGTCGGCGGCTGCCGTCCAGGAACTACTGAAGGTGATGCAGATTTAAACTTAGATAATAGGTCATAGGTCATAGGTTATGGGTGATAGGACGATACCGATGGCTTTCGCTGATTTATGAGTCAGGCAACATCAAGGGGAGGAGGTCAAAGATGCTGTCATGTACTTGTCTGGTAAAGAAAGAGGGGAATCAGTATGCTTCTCTATGTGTAGAGTTGGATATAGCTTCCTGTGGGCATACCAAAAAGGAGGCCATCGAAGGGTTGAGAAACGCCATAGAAGCGTACCTGGAATATATGACTTCCGAGGGAAGATCACATGAGATTTATCGGCCTGTTCCCATGAACGAGTTGAAGGATTTTCTATTTCCTGAACAGATGATATACGAACAGCCCTTAAAAGCTATTCCACTCGAAGTTGAATATGCCTAAAAACCTATCGAGTAACGATGTGGCCTGAATACTAGGCCAACTTGGAATTACTCTTAAAAGACGTAGCAAAGAAGATGTCTATGATGGGGAATATCAAGGAGGAAATCGTGTTGTGATTGTTCCAAGAAACAAAAGGAGTATTCCGCAAGGGACATTAAGCTCCATTTGGCGACAATCGGGAATCACACATAGCATTGCGGCATAGGAATTTCAAAGTGCAGAGTGCAAATTGAAAAATGCAAAATGCAAGGAAAACTTCATAAAACTGACTTGCCCCGTGTAATATTTGTCGGGGTGGGGAAAATTTGACTTTTGCAATTTACAATTTACAATTTGAATTTACCCGAACGAAGTGAGGGTTATCTTGCTGATGAAATTTGGAGAAGTAGATAACGATGGGTAAGATCAAAGAGATTCAGGCAGCAGACATCGCCCAAACCGTAGCTCGCTTATGTCAGGAGGCCAATTTCTTCCTGGGGGAGGATGTCGTGGCAGCCCTTTTAAGGCCCGACGAGGAGTCCGAGGTTGCCCGACAGGTACTGGATCAACTTCTGGAGAATGCCAGGATAGCTGCGGCAGAACACGTTCCCCTCTGTCAGGACTGCGGCACCGCGGTGGTCTTTCTTGATCTGGGACAGGAGGTACACATCTCAGGAGGCGATCTCTACACCGCGGTAGCGGAAGGCGTGAAGATAGGCTACGAGGAAGGCTACCTGCGAAAGTCGATGGTGGAACAGCCCTTCTCCGCGAGGATCAACACGAAGGATAATACCCCTCCCGTGATCCACACTCGGATCGTGCCGGGAGAGGAGCTGAAGATCACCGTGGCTCCCAAAGGTGGCGGCAGCGAGAATATGAGTCGTTTTACCGCCCTCAAACCGGCGCAGGGCAGGCAGGGTATCATTGAGTTCGTGGTGAATGCTGTGGATGAGGCCGGTAGTAATCCCTGTCCCCCGGTCATAGTTGGTGTGGGAATCGGGGGCACGGCGGAGATGACCATGGCGTTGGCCAAGGTAGCTCTGCTTCGTGAAGTAGGTAAGCCGAGCCCTGATGCTGAGGTCGCCGAGCTGGAGGACACTATTCTGAGGCGGGTCAATGCCCTGGGCATCGGGCCCCAGGGTTTTGGGGGACGGACAACTGCCCTGGCGGTGCATGTTGAGACCTTCCCCAGCCATATTGCCAGCCTGCCGGTAGCAGTTAACCTGCAATGCCATGCTAGCCGGCATAGAGAAGCAGTGCTGTAGCAGATGACAGGGGTCGGTTGACAGGGGTCAGGGGGACGGGGCTGACGGCTGACAACTGATCCTCGTGAACTGTGTGGCATGATGAGAATCGAACTTACTCCAGAAAAACTACACGGGAGCTTCGTAGTCAAAGTCGAGGAGATCAGCGGGCAGGATCTGCTTTCCTGTTATCAATGTGGCAAATGCTCCGCTGGTTGTCCCATGTCCTTTGCCATGGATATTCTTCCCAATCAAATCATCCGGCTGGCGCAACTGGGAATGGAGGCGGAGATAGCCGAGTCGAAGGCGATCTGGCTCTGTGCTACCTGCATTACCTGTATCGCGCGCTGTCCTCGTGGCTGTGACCTTTCGAGGGTGATAGAGGCTCTAAGGCTCCTGACGCTGCGGAAAAACGCGGATGCAATTGAACCATCACGGATCCCAGCGGAAACCCTGGCCGAGCTCCCGCAGATAGCACTGGTGAGCTGCTTCCGAAAATTCACCGCTTAAGGGAGAGTCGAGAGTCCAGAGTCACGGGTAGGAGGACCCTAGACTCTAGACTCCTAACCCGGACAAGCCGGAACCAACAAGGCATATTGTCGTTTAAATTCGAAATCCGAAGCACGAAATACTAAACAAATCCCAAATCCCAAAGTTCAAATGTTCAAAACTGCCTCATATTTGGAATTTTGCTATTTGGATTTGTTTAGTGCTTAGAAATTAGGATTTAGGATTTTTCCATTTTGCGCAAGACTTCACTCTTAAGGGACTAAAGTAGATGATAAACTTGAACTACTACCCCGGATGTACCCTCAAAACCAAGGCCAAGAATTTCGAGGACTCCGCCATCGCCTCCATGTCGGCGCTGGGAATCGCTCTGATAGAGCTTCCCCGCTGGAATTGTTGCGGCGCATCCTACTGTTTGGCCGAGGATGACCTGATACACCAGGTAGCACCAGTTCGCAACCTCATACGAGTCAAGAGTCAAGAGTCAAGAGTCGAGAGTCAAGGGGAGGGAGACTCCAGACTCCAGACTCCAGACTCTAGACTTCTCAAAGTAGTCACCCTATGCCCGTTCTGTTACAACACGCTCAAGAGGGCCAATTTGATTGTCAGGAACGATCCCGGAAAGAGAGACACCCTTAACAGTTTCATGGATGAGGAGATAGACTACCACGGTGAGGTGGAAACAGTCCATCTTCTGGAGGTGTTACGGGATGATGTCGGCTGGGAGGCCATCGCCAAAAAGGTTAAGGTGCCACTGGAGGGCTTGATAGTGGCTCCATATTATGGCTGCACGCTGATCCGGCCCCGCGAAATCGCCATTGACAATGTTGAGCGGCCCACCGTGTTGCATCGGCTTATGGAGACCCTTGGGGCCACGGTGGTGGACTTCCCCTTTGCCACTGAGTGTTGTGGCTCATTCCAATCGGTGAGCAATCCCGAGCTTGCCGCCGAGACCGCCTGGAACATACTAACCCTTGCTCAGAGGCAAGGAGCAGAGGCGTTGGTCCTGAGTTGTCCGCTGTGCGAATATAATTTGGGATTTCAGCAAAAATTGATCAGGCGCAGACACGGTGAATTCAAGGGGATACCTACTCCATATTTCACTCAGTTGCTGGCACTTGCCTTGGGACTCGAAAGTTGTGGATTCGACCGGGGGTATACAGACTCCCGAGCCCTCCTCCAAAGCAAAGGTCTGCTATCGTGAGGCAGGTAGCGGGATAAGGGATACGGGATAGGCGGGTCAAGTAGTGGATAAATTGGGATCCTCAACCAAGAGGGCACTGGTCATTGGCGGCGGCATTGCAGGAATTCAGGCCTCCCTGGATATCGCCGACGCTGGATACGAAGTGTTGCTGGTGGAGAAGACCCCTAGCATTGGAGGGCATATGCTCCAGTACTCCGAGGTCTTTCCCACCCTTGATTGCCCTCAGTGCATCGGAACGCCGAAAATGGTAGAGGTGGGGCAGCATTCCAACATCAGAATACTGGCCTATAGTGAGGTAGAGTCGGTTTCCGGCACCATCGGTGATTTCACGGTGAGGATAAGAAGAAGAGCGACCCACGTTGACTGGGATAGGTGCAATGGTTGTGGCCTCTGTCTGCAGAAGTGCCCCGTGAAAGTCCCATCGGAATATAATTGCTTTCTGCCGTTTGACAATCGTGGGGCCATCTATATCCCCTTTGCCCAGGCTGTTCCCAACAAACCGGTCATCGATGCCCAGACGTGCCGTTATTTCAAATATCGCCGGTTTATGGAAGAAGGAGAAGAAAGCAAGAAACCCCCGGAATGTCGCATCTGTGAGAAAGTATGCCCTCTGGGAGTTATTGATTGGGAACAACAAGATGAAATCGTCGAGGAGAAGGTGGGAGCGATCGTTGTCGCTGCCGGCTTTGATCTTATGGACAAGGGCGAAATCGGCGAATTCGCAGAGGGCCGGGACATCATCAATGGCCTTGAGTTTGAGCGCATCCTCTGTCCCTCTGGCCCTACAGCCGGGGTAGTGATGCGACCCTCTGATGGCATAGAGCCCCGGGAGGTGGTGTTTATTTCCTGTGTGGGCTCCCGTGACCCCGAGCTGGGCGTCCCCTACTGCTCCCGGGTATGCTGCATGTATCTGGCCAAACAGGCATTGCTTTATAAACATGCCGTGCCCGATGGTCAGGCCTATATCTTCTACATGGATCAGCGCACCACCGGAAAGGGGTATGAGGAATTCGTGCGCCGAGCGGTGGAGGAATACCATGTGATGTATCTGCGAGGAAGAGTCTCGAAGATATTTCGCGACGGCGACCGGCTCAGGGTTCAGGGCGCTGATACCTTGAGCGGTAGGAGGGTGGACATCTCTTGCGATCTGGTAGTGCTTGGTATGGCAATGATGCCCTCTGCGGGTTTCAAGGAATTGGCGCGGAAGCTCGGCATCGCCACCGATGAATATGGCTTCATCACTGAAATTCACTCTAAGTTTCGACCCATGGAGACGTCGGTCCCGGGGATTTATGTCGCCGGCACGGCGCAGGGGCCGCGCGATATTCCCGACTCCGTAGCCATGGGCAGCGGCGTTGCCAGCAAGGTATTGGACTTGTTCTCACGCGACGGAGTGGGGAGTCCCCTATGAGCAGCGTAAATGGAACCAAGAGGATAGGGGTTTTCGTGTGCCACTGCGGACTCAACATCGCCGGTTCGGTAGATATGGAGAAAGTGGTGGCAGAGATAAGGAAATATCGGGGCGTGCTTTACGCCGAACATTACCAGTATATGTGTTCCGACCCGGGGCAGAACTTGATGAGGGAGGCGATAAGGGAACATCATCTGGATGCCATCGTAAACGCTAACTGCGCTCCCTCTCTGCACGAGAAAACATTTCGTAACGTGGCCGCTTCAGAGGGGTGCACGGAGAAAACCGCCTCATGGGCAACTCGCTGCTCGATGTGCATCTATTCGGTCGGATCGCCGGCAAGAACGCCGCTGTTTATGCCCGGCAAAAGGCCAGGGATGCCAAGCTCACTCTGGAGCATGTTAGAGATTACCACAGGGAGCTGGAGAAAGCCGGAATTGAAACCGACCGGACGTCACCCATATTGCTGCCCGACTACACTGTGAAACGTATCCGTGGTCCGGGGTCCGTGTCCGGACACGGTTCACGTATCACGGACACGGTAAAGTGGGAACGCTACGATAAGGAGAGGTCAAGTCGGGATTGACAATGCGGAGAGGCTCTCTTCACCGGGAGGGATAACATGCGCATCGACATCGTGACCCTGTTTCCGGATATGTTCAGCGGCCCCTTTGATGAGAGCATCATCAGGCGAGCCAGGGATAACAAGCTTGCTGAGATCGTCCTCCATAATCTGCGGGATTACGGCCTCGGCAGGCACCGCGTAGTCGATGACTACCCCCATGGTGGAGGGTCGGGGATGGTGCTCATGCCGGAACCACTGTTCTCTGCGGTGGAAGCAATAAGGGGAGAATTGCGGATTCCGGTCATATTGCTCACCCCGCAGGGGAGACTCTTCACCCAGAAGGTAGCTGAGGAACTGGCGACATACCCTCGCTTTATACTCCTCTGCGGACACTATGAGGGAGTCGATGAACGGGTGAGGAAATACCTGGCCACCGACGAGCTCAGCATCGGCGATTACGTTCTGACCGGCGGGGAGTTGGCCGCCATGGTGGTTTGCGATGCCGTGATAAGGCTTATCCCCGGTGTCCTCGGCTCGCCAGAATCAGCGAGGGATGACTCGCATTCCAGTGGTCTCCTGGAGTACCCGCAGTATACTCGGCCGCAGATATTCCGGGGATGGGAAGTGCCGCCGGTGTTACTTTCCGGAAATCACGCTGAAATCGCCAGGTGGCGCCGTGAGCAGTCCATCCTTCGAACCCTCGCCCGTCGTCCCGACCTCCTGGATAAAGCCGACCTTACGGGTTCACGGTTCAGGGGTTCACGGCTCACGGTTGGGGAGGGGAGGAACCTTGAACCTTGAACCTTGAACCCGCAGTGCGTAGCCAATCCCCTCCACAATCAGGGTATTACCTTCAAGTCGAGGGCGGGCGCCGAATCTCTCCACCAGCCACAGGTTAGTATCCACATGGTCGGTGAGACGCGGTATCTGATACTGTGTGGTTCCGCCAGCGAGGGCCGCGTAGATGATCAACTGATCCGCCAGGTATCTATCAACAGTGACACCGGCCGCGAGGTCTTCCAGGAGCGTTCGAGCGACATATCTGCCGATCTGCTCGGAGCTGCGTCCTCTCTTTCCGGACCGGTCAGCTCCTATCAGGCAACCGCTGTCGCTCTCTGCCCACACAGCCAAGTTGGCTCCCTCCTGCAAGGACGTTTCATCCCACAGCGTCTCGATGTATGACTGATAGCCTGCCTGGGCGAGGAGCTTACGGCACTCCTCGGCCATCCTCTCGCTCACCCTCGGCTTCCTCAAATGGGAGGAGAGGGACAACCCCCTGATTTCCTTGATCCTGCCCTGCGAAAGCAGCGCCAAAGGCTTCATGCCACTTAGCGGCTTTATGTTGGCCTGGATGATGCCGCCACCCTTAGGGACATAACCAGGGCGAACTATCTCCATCTCTGCCTGGACCCCCATCTTCGCCAGCGTGGGGAATAACACATGTTGCATGTGATGAGCCGAGGGGGCAAAGTCCTGGAACAACCCCCCGGTCAGTCTCAGGGTGGTTTCCTTATCGGCAAAGCAGGCCAGGGGAAGTAAGGACATCAGCAACATGGTTGTCGAACCGGCGGTGCCAATATCCCACTCGTAGTGGCCACCCCTTATCCGGGATCCTGGCCTGTAGATGAGCTCTCCGGATTTCGCCTCTGCGCCCGTCACCTGAGCATCGCACATCTGGGCGCAGGCTCTTACCGAGGCCAGGTGCTGTGGGCGCAGTCCGGGCTTATCCCTCTTTGCCCTGATGTTAGTGAGGTGTAATTCTTCACCGAGCAGCGAGCAGAGAGTTATGGCATATCGCACGATAGTCCCGCTTCCCGACCGCTGCGACCCATCAATGTGAATCATTACCCGACTCTCCTCTTCGACTTCGCTCAGGGCAGGCCTCTGATCACACTCTATCCCGAATCACGGTAACTACTCAGGTTGTTAGGTTCACCCTGTGGAGTACTATATCCCACGGGGTCACGGTTCTTTGCTTTGCGCTCTTCATACTTCATCGCTCTCTACCTAGCATGTAGTTAACTAGCGTGTAGTAGGCTACCCGCTATGCGCTACACGCTAATCGGGAACTTTGGAACTGGGTCTGGTGGGCGATACTGGATTTGAACCAGTGACTTCTTGCGTGTGAAGCAAGCGCTCTAACCACTGAGCTAATCGCCCACTAGTCATTTTAGCCCATAGAATCGATTTTTGCAAATGTCTAATCTCTCATTGATTTTCCCATCCCTATCCCCAAAACCACCGGGGCTTGAATCTGGCGCTATTTCGTTTTCTTCTTCATCTTCTTCGTCGGGTTTTGAAACTCGCAGGGTACCTTCGTCTGGCAGAGACCACAGCCGGCTACGCTCCTATCATTATCATATCCCTCTTTCAATGTCGCTAAGTAGCCAATATCACGAACATACTGCTGACACTTCTTCTTATCGTGTCCCTTCTCAGAAATGGCTCTGGCTGGGCAGCGCTTAATACAGGCTTCACAGTTAACCCCTACGTAGAACAGGCAGTTTGAGTATGGACTTTTGGCTGTCATGGGGCTTGCCGGTAGTATTAGGCTGGTAACCACGCTGCCACAACGGTGGGCAATACCGCACTCGGTGATAAGACCATCGGAAAGACTGAAGGTGCCGTGACCGGCAGCATAGGCAATGTGTCGCTCCGACCAGTTTGAGTAAGCTCCCCTCTCATTGTGGTCAATCTTAAAATAGGATTGCATCATCGGTGCTGCTGCTAGATATCCCATCTCGGTGAGAAGTTCTACCACATGTTCCCGTAACGCTTCATTAAACTTCTCGCCATGCCAGCGGGTGTGAGACCAGAGACGGCTGGGAACAAGCATCTCGCTGCGGTTAGATTTACGCGTCTCATCCGGGATAGGTAAAATCCAGCTTATGACCGAAAGATGTGCCGGGATAGCTTTCGAACTTTTACTATAGGCTTTAGCCAATGCCTCGTGGGGAGTAAGGTGGGTAGATGCAATGATGGTCTTGTATTCACTGAATATGGGGTCATCACCATCAGCGAACTTCACCAGAGGCTCATCCCAGATAATATAGTCGTTGATAAACGGCAGACGGTTTAGGGGACCGGTGCGGGTAAATTCCTTGATTTCCTCCTCAATAAACTGTGCCGGGTTGGTTTGAAACCGTTCCTTTGCCTGCTTTGAAATAATCACTAGTCCTCCTCAATATTTTGTCTTGTTTCCCATATGCTTTATTCCCAAAACCACTGCGGTTTTAACCGACGAACCTCAGCATCCTTTCATCCTCTCCAACGGATGTTCCAGTCTGGCTCCCAACCGAATAGCACATTCAGTTCCTCTACTCACTTGCCCAAATGCGACTAAGAACCACCCATTGCTCAGGACAGCTTCTAATGTACTTCTCCATGACATGAGCAACCTGCTCCATGTTTCTTGCCACAGCCCCACTTCCTGCAGGGATAACATCGATGGCAGGCTCAAAGTATACATCATACCGGTCATCCCCACGCCGTAGGTTGAAGACAGGTACAACAGTCGCTCCTGTCCGCATTGCAATCCGCACAGCATCCCCAGGCAGGATAGTCTCTTCACCAAAGAAATTTGACTTCAAGCCATTGCTTGCAATATCGCGGTCGCAAGCGAGCAACACAGCCTCACCACGACGCAGGGACTGTATGAGCACCTTTAGCACACCTGATTGAGCAGGCACGAAAGCTACACCATTGCTCTCCCTCAAGGCGGTGATAAACTTGAGCAAAGACGGTGGCTCCAGGGGCTCAACCAGAACTGTTGTTTTTATCGAGCGTACTGCGAATATCTGCACAGCTATATCAAAACTGCCCAGATGTGCCGTGACCAGGATAACCCCCTTGCCCTTCTTCAGGGCATTCTCAAGATTGTGCCAGCCGTGGACTGTTATGCAACTCTCGATGTCATTGAGTTTCATGTGCGGTATCTTGATAAGGTCAAAATAGTTCTTAGCCGTATTTCTTAACACACCTCGCACAGCCTGTTTTAGCGCAGCATCATCTGCTTCCGATCCTAGAACATGCCTCATGTTATCTGCAATTGCGGCCCTCAGTGCTGGGGACAACATATAAACGGCATCTGCGATTAAACGCGCAATTAAATAGCCGACCTTCTTGGGTAAGTAGGACAGGGTGAACCCCGCAATCTTGAACGCATAGTATTTCCACATTCGTTTTGCCTCGTTACCACCCCTGAATGCACCTGCTTCCAATTATAAAGGCTCCAGACAGAATAGGGAAGTCTCCGATTTGAATCAACCAATACTCTGGTCTTTCTTATCCCGCAAATGTTTGATATACTGGATCTGAGCCATTGTCAGCATTCCTTCCGACCTCCTGTCATGTGTTGACAACAGAAGGATAGTATGTTCTTGGAGTTGCTGGCAAGGCTCCATTCTTACCTCAGGCACGTGGAGAATCTTAAAGAGACACTCGCTGTCTCTGGCATTGACGTTATATTCATCGGGCCAACTGATCTGTCTTCCGCGATGGGGTATCCAGGCCAGGTCAACCACCCTGAGGTGCAAGAAATGATCGGCAGCCTGGTGAAGGAGATACGCGCTGCCGGAAAGGCCGCCGGCACCATCGCTTACGACCTTGATACCCTGAGGAAGTGCAAAGAACGCGGCTTTCAGTACATTGCCTATAGTGTAGTACCAATGATTGTAAAATCTGGCCGTGAATACTTGCAGGTTGCCCGCGAATAACCTCACTTTTTACTGAGGACAGGGGATAGGGTTATAATCTTTTCCTCACCTTAATTGAATAATACGATGAAGATTGTCATTGCCCCTCAGGGATTCAAGGGAAATCTAACTGCCCTCCAGGTAGCCCAAGCTATTGACAGAGGCATTGCCCGTGTAATGCCCAGCGCAATGACCACGATAAAACCAATGGCTGACGGCGGGGAGGGGACGGTGCAAGCTCTTGTTGATGCAACTGGGGGGGAAATGATGCTAACCGAGGTAACTGATCCGCTCGGAGGGCGTGTCATGGCCCACTGGGGAGTTCTGGGTGACAAGGTCACCGCGGTTATCGAGATGGCCGCTGCTTCTGGTCTCATTTTGGTCCCGCCAGCCCGGCGCAACCCATTAGTGACTACCACCTATGGCACCGGGGAGCTGATCCTTGCAGCGCTTGACCGTGGCTGTCGGAAACTGATTATTGGAGTTGGAGGAAGCGCTACAAATGATGGTGGTGCCGGGATGGCTCAAGCATTGGGTGTGCAATTGCTGGATTTTAGCGGGGCAACTCTCCCCTGGGGTGGAGGGGCACTGGTGCAACTGGAACACATCAATGTTACTACTCTAGATCCCCGATTAGCCGACTGTGAAGTCCTTTTAGCCTGCGATGTCACCAACCCCCTTTGCGGTGCTGAGGGCGCATCCGCGATCTACGGCCCCCAGAAGGGAGCTACTCCGGAAATAGTGGTACACCTTGATGCTGCGCTGGCTCACTATGCCGATGTGATTCAGAGCGAACTTGGTCTCAAGGTCAAGGATATACCCGGGGCAGGAGCGGCGGGAGGTTTAGGCGCCGGGATCATCGCCTTCCTCGGTGCTGAGGTAATGCCTGGCATAGATATTGTCATCCAGACAACTGGTCTTGTTGAGCACCTGAAGGATGCTGACCTCGTTTTCACGGGAGAGGGCAGGATTGATCGCCAGACGGCCTTCGGTAAGGTAGCGACAGGGGTCGCCAGAAGAGCTAAGGAATTCAGCTTGCCGGTTATTGCCATTACCGGTGAGATAGCCGATGATTACCGGGTTGTCTATCAACATGGGATAGACGCCGTTCTAAGCATTGCTCCCGGCCCCATTAGCGTTGAGCAGTCTATGGCAGAAGCGGAGAGGTTGATCGCTGACGCCGCCGAGTGCGCTATGCGGTTATTTCTATCGGGGATAAGAGGACGATTTAGTAACAGATTTGAATTCAATAGAAAGGAGAAAAATGACTAAACCTAAGGTTTTTGTCACCCGAAAGATAGCTCAAGAGGCACTGGATATGATTGGCGGCGTTGCCGAAGTGGAAGTATGGGAGGATGAGCTACCACCGCCACGGAATGTGCTCATGAAGAGAGTCCAGGATATTGATGGACTGCTCTCGCTTCTTACCGATAAGATTGACGCGGAATTGATGGACGCCGCTACCAAACTAAAGGTAGTCAGTAACATGGCAGTCGGCTTTGATAATATTGACATTCCGGCCGCTACCAGCCGCGGTATCCTGGTCGGAAACACCCCGGGAGTGTTGACAGAAGCCACCGCCGATTTCGCTTTCACGTTGCTGCTGGCCGCCGCCCGGCGTGTCGTCGAGGGTGACAGGTACACTTAGGAGAGGCGACTGGAAAACCTGGGGGCCCATGATACTTTTGGGTTACGATATTCACCACGCCACTCTAGGAATTATCGGTTCCGGACGTATCGGGATGGAAGTGGCCAAACGCGCCCGGGGGTTTGATATGAAGATACTCTATCACGATGTGGTGCAAAGAAAGCCGGAAGAAGAGGCAGCCCTTGGCCTTGAATACGTCCCCAGCCTGCAGGAACTGCTGTCGAGAGCCGACTTTGTCACCGTACACGTGCCGCTCACCGCGGATACCCGCCATATGTTCAGTACCAAGGAATTTGCCGCCATGAAATCGACCGCCGTATTTATCAACACCTCCCGCGGGCCGGTGGTCGACCAGAAAGCCCTGTACGAGGCGCTTAAG
>BBPD01002928.1_pt4 | contig 15550 bp, 18 predicted proteins | sample 1344911 | NCBI WGS metagenome assembly BBPD01 (sample SAMD00019088, study PRJDB2971) | groundwater metagenome | biome: freshwater biome; feature: mineral spring; material: ground water | place: USA: CA, Sonoma | collected 2011-09 | depth surface m
AGCTCGAGGATGAGGTCGAGGACGAGGAGCTCGAGGATGAGGAGCAGTAACTCCAATCCCCGTACCGACACCAGTACCGACACCAGAGCCATAGAGGAACACCGACAGCAACGCCAACTATAGCACCATAAACCACCAACAGGTAAGTGACTTAGTCACTTACCCCCTCTTTTTATTTTTATATATTTTTTATAATATGTTGCAACTCTCGTAGATGAGACATTGCGACGTGTGCCAATCCATCAAAGAGAGTGTTTTCGATTGCCGAACTCTCACAGTGTAGCGATTCAAAGAATAGTCACTTCGTCTAACTGTCCCAAATCGAAGATTTGCGGACCCCGTCTAAATCTTTTGATTTAGTCGGTTTCCGAGTTAGTCGGTGTTGAATTTCCGAAGGAAATACAACTCCACCAGAGGGTCACAGATGAAACATCTGTGAGTCCGTCTAACTCTTCCGAGTTAGTCGGTGTTCCATCACCTGAAACTTCATAGGAATTGCAGGTCCACCACTTCTTTGAAGTGGTGCATCTCAAAACTGCGAACACCCAAAACTATTAATTCATCCATCTCCGATTAGACAATGGGAGTAGGGATGACAAGAAGGTGGATATCTTTTCTATTTGTTCTCCTGCTTCTTTTTGGCTCAGTATTTTTCTCAGCAACACCTGCCCTTGCGCAGGAAACTGAATATAGGGCCACATACACGCTGATAGATGTACATGGTGGCGGGTCTGCGACGTGGACGATAGGGCACAGGATTGCGTTGGCGACACGAGAAGAGGAGGATGCCTTTAGAAAATACATGGAAGAATTTGAAGCAATAGAAGGCACCTATATAGAGGAGTTCTCAAATCGAATAAATCGGATTATCAGAGATGCCGAAGCAGCGACCGGGCGGGGTATGATGGCTAAAAATTTCGACATCTCTTATGAGGTGACAGACGCGGCAATCGGTAGATTTGGCGTGATCAAATATCAATTCGATTGGATTGGTTTTGCTGAAGTTAAAGATGGGAACATCGTAGTGGGAGATGTGTTCGTGGATGGATTTTTCCTCTCCAGGGACGATGCGTTGGTCATAAGGTCCCCCTATAATTACAAAGTCGATTCCGTGACGCCAAAACCAGATGTTACAAGAGATGATGAGTTAATATGGTACGGGCTCAGGGACTTTGGCCCAGGTGAGCCCAATGTCGTGCTGACGTACATGCCAGTGGCGCCCATATGGATATTTGGCATCATAGCAATTCTCGTTGTTGCGATTGCCTTATCCATCTTGAAAAGAAAAAAGACCAAACGCAGAATGACCGAAGACGAAATAATGAAATCTGATGAAGACCGGGTCACTGAACTGCTGCGAGAAGCGGGAGGGAGTATGTATCAATCAGCCATAGTCAAAAAAACTGGCTTCTCGAAGTCGAAGGTCAGCGCAATACTGAAATCCATGAAGGATAACGGCACCATACAAAAAGTCAAAAAGGGAAAGGAAAATCTAATTAGGATGTCTTAGAGCCTTGCAAGGTCTATATTGGTCTTAAGTATGTGGCGGATAAGGGCTGGAATGTGCCTTGGCTTTATAATCCCGCATCTCATGAAATCATAGCCTATCCTGAGATTATTTTTTATCATATTTGGCCTGAGATAGAACTCTTTGTATGCCTTTCTGTTCAATTCCCTGACCTCACCTATGGATATTTGTTCGGTCTCTATAATCGGATTTGTCGCATCATATTTGCCCCAGTCCAGCTCCTTAATCATGCCCATTTTTTCAGCAGTTTCATAGAACATCGTTCCTGGATATGGTGTGGGTAGGAAGAACAGTGCATATTCTGGGTCAAGTTCCTTAGCAAATTCTATGCTCTCTTCTAGGTCTTTCTTGGTTTCCCCTGGCAGGCCGAGAATGATGTTAGCAATTCGCACCATGCCCAGCTCCCCTGATATCTGGAACACGTCCCTGATCTGTTGCACGTCGATCTTCTTCTTCATCACATCGATGGACTTGCGCGATGACGTTTCAATACTGTATGTCAGAATGCGACATCCTGCATTTCGCAATTTCCTCAACATTTCCCCATCATTGATCACGCTTGCGCTCTGGTACCCCCATGTGAGCTCCAGCCCGCGTTTTGCTATTTCATCACAGAGTGTCATGACCCGTTTTTTATCCAGATCGAAGCTATCATCCATGAACATTACCATGTCAACATCGTAGTCGTCACATAAATGCTTCATTTCATCCGCGATGAGCTCTGGCTTGCGTGCCCTCCACTTCCTGCCATATATCGCGGCGACGCTACAGTAATAGCAACCATGAGTGCACCCCCTGCTGGATATCATGGTGCCCAGCTTGAATGCGCCAAAAAGCCGATACCGGTCCATCGGCAATAGATGTCTTGCGGGATAGGGGAGGGAATCGATGTCTGCGGGCTCTCGCGGAGGATTTCTAATGATTCGTCCGTCTTCTCGAAAGACCGCACCCCTGACTTTAGCAAGGTCGCCGCCAGATTCCCACGCATGAATCAATTCGGATGTGGTGAGCTCTCCATCACCACAGACCACTGCATCCAGGTTGGGGTTTCCCTCCAAACAATCGCCCCCCAACAACGATGCATGGGGGCCTCCCATCATGGTTTTGATATCCGGGTTCACCTCTTTAGCGGCGTTCACAACTTGATTTGCATATGGCACGCGATACGTTGCGCAATAAACGCCGACAGCGCCCGGTTTGAACTTTCTAATATCCTCCTTGACATCGAGAATGTCCTTTTCCTCGGCAGGCATATCGATGATTTTGACAGCATATCCGTCGTTTTCAAGCGCTGCTGCCACATACGCCAATCCAATCGGCGGCGCAACCAATCCGAGAAAGCGCTGATATATCTCTCCTTCACACGAGGGATGAATCAATAGCGTCTTCATGTTCTCAGCCCAACCTTATCTCCTAAAACATATTTTTGTGGAGTTTTAATCACACATCATCATATTCTCAATAACCATTTATTGTTTCCCATTGGTTGACGGTTATATCCCTGTTTTGCTGGTTCGATGATATCTTCTTCAGAGGTAACTATTTTGGCATAGAAGTTTATGTGTATGTGACTAAAACATCATCAAAGTTAATATATAGAAAGAAACATCTTTTTATGATGAAAGTCAGGGATGCTATCAAGCTCATTGTGTCTGATGGGTGGCATCTGATAAAGAGCAAAGGAAGCCACAAACAGTTCAAACATCCAACGAAAAAAGGTCGAGTTACCATAGCAGGACATCCTAACCATGACCTTGCAGCAGGAACCCTAAACAGCATCCTGAAACAAGCACAACTAAAAGAGAGGTGAATGCATATATGTATAAATTCATGATAGTGCTGGAACAAACAGGGAGGGGGTATTCAGCGTATTCTCCAGATCTTCCGGGGTGTGTAGCCACCGGTTCCACAAAGGAGGAAACAGAACAAAACATGTACGGGGCCATTGAAATGCACATTAAAGGATTGTTAGAAGACGATCTTCCGATTCCCAAATCAAGAACGTCCTCCGAATATGTTGTCTTTAAATGCCACGCCCAACAAATCGCATAACACAGGGTTTGTGGTTCGCTACGTCTGCCAAAATGCCGTAGTATTTTGTAGATTTCGCAAAGCTTTTCCCCCCTTATGGCCTTGCAAAACCTCACATTCATAAACTTAATAAACGTTCTAAACAATTAGTGGCGAATTGATGAGCATTATCGTGAAGCAAATTCTACCAAGGCTGATTGCATGGGAGCTTACCAGCGCATGCAATCTCGAATGCGTACACTGTCGCGCATCAGCCACAAAAGAGCAGGATCCGAACGAGTTATCTACGGAAGAGGCAAAGCGATTTATCGACGACGTCGCGAATTTTGCCAAGCCGGTCATGATACTCACCGGCGGCGAACCGCTGATACGGGACGACATATATGAAATCGCACAATACGGTTCGGGCAAGGGTCTGCGGATGGTGCTGGCAACCAATGGAGTATTGATAACCTCTGGCGTCGCGCGCAAGCTGAAGGAGGCTGGCATACAGCGCGTCAGCATCAGCATAGATGGTGCGAGTGCTAAAACGCATGACGAGTTCAGGGGCATGCCAGGTGCATTTGACGGCGCACTGAGAGGCATAGAAGCATTGAAGACGGTTGGCATGGGAGTTCAGATCAATACGACCATTACCAAGCGCAACCTGGATGAAACGCCAAAGATTCTGGATTTGGCGCTGGAATTGGGGGCAGTCGCGTTGCACATCTTCATGCTCGTGCCGACGGGCAGGGGAGAAATACTCAGGGGCGAAGAAATCCCGCCAGAAGAATACGAGCGTGCGCTGAACTGGTTCTATGATATGCAAAGAGAGGTACCAATCCAACTGAAGGCCACGTGCGCCCCACATTACTTCAGAATCATGTACCAGAGGGCAAAGCAGGAGGGCGCTCCAATCGATATGAAGGGGGAGGGATTTGGCGCCATGACGAGAGGATGTCTCGGTGGCACGAGCTTTTGTTTCGTATCAAAGGTTGGCGAAATATATCCGTGCGGATATCTGCCCGCACTTGCTGGAAATATCAGAGAGCGGCCGTTCGAGGAAATCTGGCGCGATTCGAAGGTCTTCAACGATTTGAGAGATGTTGACAAATTAAAGGGCAAATGCGGCATCTGCGAGTATAAACGAGTATGTGGCGGTTGCCGTGCCAGGGCATATGCAAAGACCGGCGATTATTTAGTAGAGGAGCCGTACTGCATATATCAACCAAGGAGGCGATAGAAGTGGATGAGGTCGACAAAGCGATTCTGAATATCATTCAGGTAAGATTTCCACTTACACGTCGGCCCTTCGACGAAGTGGGAAGAGGGCTGGGAATCAGTGGAGAAGAGGCGATTTCACGCGTCAAACGACTGAAAACGGCTGGAGCAATCAGGCACATAGGTCCAATCATCGACATGAAAAAATTGGGTGGCTCCAGTACCTTGATAGCGATGAACACGCCATCGGAGAGGGTGGACGAGGTGGCAGCCATAATCAACGAATATTCCGAAGTATCGCATAATTATTTGCGCCCAAACAAATACAATATATGGTTTACGGTTTCGGCATCCAGCAAAGAGCGGCTGGACCAAATACTCGGGGAGATAAAGGATAAAACTGGCTGCGAGTGCCTCAATCTGCCAGTGGTAAAGATGTTCAAACTCGGAGTTCAATTTGACATATGACGGGGTTGTAAGACGCATGGATACTATAGATAGAAAGCTACTGAAGTTAACGCAAGACGGAATCCCGCTGGTTCCAGAGCCATTTGTCGCCATTGCCAGTTCATTAGGCATCACCGAGGATGAGGTGCTAAAAAGGATTCAAAAATTAGTAGATGGGGGCGTAATCCGCCGCTTTGCCGCCTCCATTGGTCACAGGGCAATCGGCATCACCGCAAACGCCATGTGCGCCTGGAAGGTGCCTGATAAACGGGCAGATGTAGCTGGAAAAATCATAGCGAACTTCGATGAGGTTACGCACTGCTATGAGCGCTCATGCCATCCTGACTGGGAGTACAACGTCTTTGCGATGATTCACGGCCGCACCAGGAAGGACTGCGAGGAAACGGTGAAACGAATCTCCAAGGCGATCGCCATATATGACTATAAAGTCCTATTTAGTGAACGGGAATTCAAAAAGACAGGTGTTAGAATTGAGTAAAATGCTCCCTTTAATCATCGATGTTGAAAATAGAAAGGTCGTCATATTTGGGGGTGGTGCGGTCGGCGAGCGGAAGGCAGAGTTATTCAGGGATGCAGACACATATGTGGCGAGCAGGGACTTTGCCCCAGGGATACAAAAGCTCGCAGAGGGTGGCTTCATCAAATTGGTCAAGAGCGATTTGAATGACATCGACATAAAATCCATCATCAAAGACGCGTTTTTGGTCATCCCGGCTACCGACGACCTGGCGTTGAACTCGAGGATCCTCAAGATGGCCGGAGAGCGCAACATCCTGGTGAACCAGGTTAACGCGGTTGGCGATGTGCTCATTCCCTCGGTGATCAAAAAAGGCGACATCATAATCGGCATATCTACGCAGGGAAAAAGCCCTGCGGTGTCGAAATTCATACGGAAGAAACTGGAGCAGATAGTCACACAGAAATATGCGGATATGGTCAGGCTTCAGGACGAAATCAGGGAACTTTTGAAAGAGCGGATTACAAGCCAGAAAATCAGAGAAAAAGTGATATGGGAAATACTGAATGATGAAGTTATCTGGGATGCGCTAGAGACGTCCTATGATAAAGCATATGCGCTGTCAATCGCCCATATAGATTCATATTCAGAGTGAGTTAAGTCAAATAGTGTTCGGTAATGCAAAGCCCAGCATCGCATTTATCGCTATCAGCGCCACGGCGAACATCGATATGTAGAAGACATCCCTTTGTTTTGCCCTCAATGCAATGGTGTTAACTATATTCATGACCAATGCGAAGAGACCTGCAACCATATGCCCTATTCCGCCAGCACCGATGATCATCGCCATATATATCGCAATCATGCTCAGCACTGCCAGAGAAGAGGTCATCATATACTTGCGCTCGTAGTTCCTGCCCCAGACACATAAAGCCACTCCGAGTACCACGGCAAAAATAAAACCAGTTAGGTTATTATGTATAGTTATAAGTTCCATATTCTCACCAGATAGTTTATTTCTACCCTATCATATATATATTGTGTTTCCCAGAAAGTGTATGCATGGCATCTTAATCAGAGTGATTTAATGGCTGAAATAACAAGTATGCAGGCCACTCACAAGTGGGCAAGCGTAGAAGACCTTGAAAAAGCAAGGTATGATGATATAGGGGCGTCCCTCAAGGAACTGTACTCTTTTGATGGGATAGATGAGTGCATCATCATCCAGACCTGTAATCGAATCGAGACATATATCGTTTCCTCTGACAACGGCAAGCATGTGCTTGAGGAGTATGTTCGCTATAAGGGTGTGCCAGCAAATCTCGTTAGATATTATAACAACGAGCAATCACTTAGGCACCTGTTCAGGCTTGCTTCCGGCCTTGAATCCATGGTCATCGGCGAGGATCAGATTCTCGGGCAAATCAAGGATGCATTCGATATCGCGCGATCGCTTGGCATTACAGGCAACATACTCAACACGACGTTTGGCAAGGCTATCAACGTCGGCAAGAGAAGTAGGACCGAGACCGATATCAATAGGGGCTCGGTATCGATTGGCTCTGCTGCCGTGGACCTGGCAGAGCAAATACTTGGCACACTGGATGGCAAAACGATCATGGTAATTGGTGCGGGCGAGATGGGGGCGCTGGTTGCAAAGGCACTCTCGCAGAGGAAGATTCGTGCAATTATCATATCGAGCCGGACGCACGAGCATGCACTGGAGTTGGCAAAGGAGTTGGATGGAAAAGCAGTGTATTTTGAGGACATCATGGACTACATACCCCAATCAGACGTAGTGATAAGCGCTACGGCCGCTCCACATATAGTAATCGACAGAAAGATGATAGAGGAGGCAATGGATAAACAAAATAATAGAAAACTCCTCCTCATTGACATAGCAAATCCAAGAGACATAGAGACGTCCGTAGCCGAGATTCCAGGCGTCGAGTTGCACAACATCGACTCTTTGAAGAAAATAAGAGATGCAAACATAGAAAAACGGAAAGTCGAGGCTTTAAAAGTTGAAGAGATAATCGAGGAAGAGCTTGAGTTACTCGAAAGACAATACAAACGGAAAAGAGCAGATGGGGTCATCTCATCGTTATACGCCCAGGTCGAGAATATCAGGGTCCAAGAGCGGAAGAGGGCGATCAATAGGCTAAGGGCCATCGGGGGAGTAGATGAATATCAGCTCGAGGTCATAGACGACCTGACCAAATCGCTCGTCAACAAGATACTCGCCCACCCAACAAAAACCCTGAGAGATGGGAGCGAGGACGGGGATGACGATTTCCTGCGCTCGATTATGAAATTATTTAAGATAGATGGCGGGGATTGAATATTATGTCTCTTGTATCGAGAATGCGAAGACTACGGCAGCCCAAGATAAGGGATATGGTTCGAGAAACCGAACTTACGAATAATGATTTGGTTTATCCCATGTTCATCAGCGAGAGTGATACAAAACCTGTTGAAATCGCGTCCATGCCCGGACAGTTTCGATACCCGCTGAATATGGTTGCAGATGAGGCAAGAGCGGTGGCAGACCTTGGCATCCCCGCCATCATATTATTTGGAATACCATCGCATAAGGATGATGTAGGCACCCAGGCATATGCTCCAGATGGTGTCGTACAGAAAGCGATACGCTCCATCAAGGATGAGGTGAACGATCTGATCGTTATCACTGATGTATGCCTCTGCGAATATATTACTCATGGGCACTGCGGCATCGTCGAGGGCGGGCGCATTTTAAACGATCCAACGCTGGAGATTCTCGCCAAGACCGCAGTCAGTCATGCCCATGCAGGGGCGGACATCGTCGCTCCATCTGGAATGATGGATGGAATGGTCGGCGCCATACGAAGTGCGCTGGACGAAGAGGAGTTTCTGGATACGATTATAATGTCATATGCGGTGAAATATGCCTCTGCCTTCTATGGTCCTTTCAGGGAGGCTGCCGACTCTGGTTATGCATTTGGCGATAGAACGACCTACCAAATGGACCCTGCCAATTCTGATGAGGCGTTGCAGGAGATACAGCTCGACCTGGCAGAGGGTGCTGACATCGTCATGGTAAAGCCAGCACTGCCGTATCTGGACGTGATCTACAGGGTCAAATCCGAGTTCGGCGTGCCGACATCTGCGTATAGCGTCAGCGGAGAGTATGCGATGCTCAAAGCAGCGTCTCGACACGGATGGCTTGATGAAGAGGCAGTTGTCATGGAATCCTTATTGTCGATCAAGAGGGCGGGCGCTGATATGATCATTACCTATTTTGCCAAAGATGTTGCGGGGTGGCTAATGAGATGAATATGGAGACATCGAAAAAACTCTTCGACAAGGCGAAAGCTCTTTTGCCAGGAGGCGTGAGCTCTCCAGTGAGAGCGATTAAGCCATACCCTTTTTATACGAAATTCGCGAAAGGCTCCAAAATATATGACGTGGATGGAAATGGGTACATCGATTACTGCATGGCATATGGTCCCTTGATCCTCGGTCATGCACATCCTGCCATCAAGAGGGCAATCGTGAATCAGTTGGATAATGGCTGGCTCTACGGCACTCCAATCGAGCAGGAAATAACATTGGCGAAGCGAATTACAGAATATTATCCGAGCATCGATATGGTCCGCTTCGTCAACACCGGCACTGAAGCGACCATGGGCGCCATACGTGCAGCGCGTGGCTTCACAGGTAAGAGCGGAATCATAAAAATCGAGGGCGGATTTCACGGTGCACACGATGCGGTTCTTGTGAAGGCTGGATCTGGTGCCGCTACGACGGGCGTGCCGGATTCACTTGGAATTCCAGCCGACTTCACGAAGCACACCTTACAGGTTCCCTTCAACGACATAGATGCGATGGCCGATGTGATGGATGCGTATGACGACATAGCCGCAGTCATAATGGAACCTGTGATGGGCAATGTAGGGCCGATTTTGCCGGAGAAGGGATATCTACGAGAGGTGCGGACACTGACGGAAAAAAATGGCATCGTGCTGATATTCGACGAGGTCATCACTGGTTTTAGATTATCGATGGGTGGCGCTCAAGAATATTATGGCGTCACGCCTGACATGACCACACTTGGCAAGATTCTTGGAGGGGGGCTTCCCATAGGCGTCATAGGCGGGAAAAAAGACATCATGGAAAACATATCGCCTGCCGGGGGAGTATATCAGGCCGGTACGTTCAACGGCAATCCATTATCGCTTACTGTGGGTCTGGTGACCATGGATATATTGAAGCAGGATAACGTCCACAAGGAGATAAATCGCACAGGAGATTCGCTCAGGGCGCAATTGGAGGATGTTATAGCCGATCTGCATCTCGACTACAGCGTTACTGGCATCGGCTCTATGTTCGAGGTATTTTTCAGGACAGAGGTGCGCAATTACCAGGATGCCATGAAGTGCGATAAGGTTGGCTATCTTGATTTTTTCCATCGAATGCTTAAAAGTGGCATATTCTTGCCGCCATCTCAATTCGAAACCAACTTTGTATCTTATGCCCACACACCAGACGATATTCAAAAAACAATAGAAGCATACAGGGAAAACTTAAAATGATAATCGGTTCCAGAGGCAGTGCACTCGCACTGGCACAGGTAGAGACGGTGCGGTCGCTGTTACGAAAAAATGGCATTGAAACCGAGCTGAAAATCATCAAGACCAGCGGAGATGTATTTACAAATCGGCCGTTACACGAAATCGGCGTTGGCATCTTCGTCAGGGAGATCGACGAGCTGATGTTGAAGGGCGAGATTGATGCGGCGGTGCACAGCATGAAAGACATACCGACAGAACGTCCGGCAGAGCTAAGTATAGGGGCCGTTCTGCACAGGGATTCGCCCTATGATGTGTTGATTAGCGATTACGGGTTCGACGATTTGCCATGTGGCGCCGTGATAGGGACATCGAGCATGCGGCGGCGGGCACAATTGTTGAGATTAAGGCCCGACCTGGACATCAGGGGTATGCGAGGGAACATCGATACCAGACTGCGGAAGCTGCGGGAAGGAAAGTATGATGGAATTGTTCTTGCCGAGGCAGGGCTGGAGCGGCTGAAATTGGATATCGGTGCCGAGAGGCTTATTATCACTCCGTCTGCCAACCAGGGAACCATCGCCGTGGTCGTGAAAAAAGGCACGGATGTGGAGAGGCAGGTTAAATTATTGGATTGCGGGCGATCCAGGATCGAAACGGAAATAGAGCGGACGATTCTGGGGATTCTGGGTGGGGGCTGTGTCGCTCCCATCGGTATCCTGGCACGATTCGACGACGAAATTGTGGTCAGGGCGGAAGTTCTCTCTCCGGGGGGCGAGCGATGCATCTCTGTCGAGCGTTCAACAGAGGTCAGTAATTATAAATCCGCGGCAGTGGAAATTGGAAATGATTTAAAAAATAAAGGTGGGGCGGAATTAATTGAAGAAGCGAACAAAAGGATTCGAGGGTAGAGTTTTTCTGGTCGGCGCGGGACCTGGCGATCCGGAATTGCTCACGAAAAAAGCAGAGCGCATCATCAAAGAAGCCGATGTGATACTGTATGATCAACTGATTGGGAGCGAAATCATCAAGTCGTTTCCTGCTGGAGCGGAGCTGATCGACGTCGGTAAGCACGCAGGTCTTCACAAGTTCGAGCAGGATGAGATTACCCAGATGCTCATCGAACACGCCAGAGAGGGGAAAATAGTCGTAAGGCTCAAGGGAGGAGATCCATACCTGTTTGGACGGGGCGGCGAAGAGGCAGAGGCACTGGCTGCCGAAGGAATAGGAGTAGAGGTCGTTCCAGGAGTCACATCAGCGATAGCCGCCCCTGCATGTGCAGGGATACCTGTTACGCACAGGGAATGTGCATCGATGGTGACGTTCATCACTGGACACGAAGACCCGACCAAGGAAAAATCGGCACTCGATTGGAATTTGCTTGCGAAAATGTCTGGGACGCTGGTCGTTTTAATGGGTGTGAAGGGCATCGAGCGCAATGTAAATGCGCTGTTGAGACGTGGCAAAAACCCAGAGACGCCAGTGGCTTTAGTTGAACGTGGAACGACAGATGAGCAGAAGGTCACCATCGGGGTGCTGCGCAACATCGTCCAGCTTGCAGAAGCAGTAGGTGTAAAACCGCCTGCAGTCATGGTCATCGGCGATGTCGTCAGGCTACACGAAACGCTTGGGAGAAGGAAATGAAGACGATCGCGATAATGCGCCCTGAACAACATTTAAAGAAGTCCATCGAACTGGCAAAATCCCATGAGTATAAGGTGATCGCCGCGCCAATGGTGGAAATTAAAGAAAGAGATGCTCCTGAGTTTGACGTGTTCGCCCATCGTGTTTTGGGTGGCGAAGTGGACTATGTGATATTCACCAGCGTCAATGGCGTTCGATTCACGCTGAAAAAGGTGGGCCGATTATCTTCCATCTGCGACATCACCGAATTCATCGATGCATTGAATGCCTGCAAAACGGTAGCGGTCGGACCCAGCACGCAGCGAGGGATGGAGAAACACGGCATACGTGTTGACGTGGTGCCGGGGGCATACAGCTCGGAAGGAATCATTAGCGCTTTGGCGCCGTATATCAGAGGTAAAAAAGTCGAGATTGTGCGAAGTTCGCATGGTGCGCCGTTGCTGGTCGATGGATTGAAGAAACATGGCGCCATAATACATGAGGTCAAAGTATATGATATCGTTCGGCCCGTTGGTAAATGCCAGAGAAAGCTGATAGAGGCCGCGTTGAATGATGAGATTGATGTATATGCCTTCACGAGCGCGATGAGCGTGAAAAATTTCTTGAAGACGGCGGAAGACTTAGGTAAGAAGGGCGAACTCGTAGAGGGCATGAAGCACAGAACTGTGGCAGCCATAGGAAACCCTACTGCAGAGGCTTTAAGGGAAAACGGCATTTGCGTGGATGTGCTTCCGGAGCGATTTACCTTCAAATGCATGCTGGATGCACTGATCAGAAAAACACATGGAGAATTAAAAATATGATCATCTTTTCAAAAATATTGGCAGATAGGGGCACGGTATGGGACGCCATACGAGCGAAGGAGATGGCAGCGGCAGATGCACCAGATGACCTGATTAGGTTTTCTTCTGAAATCAAGCCCGTTGTGATGTGGAACATCACACAGGAGTGTAATTTGAGGTGCAAGCACTGCTATTCCAGCGCATCGTCGGGTCCACACCCAGATGAGCTGACATTGAAAGAAGGCATAAAGTTCATCGATGAACTTGCAGAGCTGGGTATCCCAATGTTGATATTTACAGGGGGCGAGCCGCTTGCCAGCAAGAACTTCTTCTCATTCGCCCGTCATGCGAAGAAGAAGGGAGTGCGCACCGTCATCTCCACGAACGGAACCCTGATCACGCCAGAGGTTGCACGGATGATGAAGGAGGCGGACATACGCTATGTGGGCGTCAGCATCGATGCCGCAGATCCAGAAATACATGATGAGTTCAGAGGAGTAAGGGGCGCATGGCAGATGGCGATGGATGGAATAAGGAATGCGATGGACGCGGGTTTGCGGACAGGCATCAGGATCACCATCGACAAGAATAATTGGAATCAGGTGCCTGCATTGCTTGATTTGGCAGTAGAAATGGGAGTTCCACGATTCTGCTTGTATCATCTGGTCCCCACTGGGAGGGGGGAGAACATCGCGGAATTGGATGTCACGAAAGCGCAGAGGGTCGAGGTGCTAAAGCATCTATATGATAAAGCCATCGAGCTGAAGGACAGGGATATCGAAATCCTCACGACGGATTCGCCGATGGATGGCGTTTACATCCTGGAGCGACTTAAAAAGGAGGACCCGGAGCGGCTGGATGATGTGCGAGAACTGCTGAGGATGTCCGGAGGATGCTCGATTGGAAATAAGGTCGCAAACATCGACTATCTGGGCAACGTCAATCCGTGTCATTTTGTCCTGCATAAGACCGCCGGAAACATACGGGAACGCTCGTTCAACGAGCTCTGGAACGAAAATCCATGCAAGTTGCTGTGCGAGTTGCGTAGACAAAAAGAGTTGTTGAAGGGTAAATGCGGCATCTGCGATTATAAGGACGTCTGTGGGGGCTGCAGGCAGAAGGCATGGTTCTTTGAGGGCGACTTCTTCGAGGAAGACCCAACGTGCATATATAATCCCGAAACGAAGAGGATTGAGGTGTAAAATCAGACCATAATAGAATTGATTTTTAGGACGGTGGCATCGATATTAATATCTATTTTTCACACTATGCTCTACGGAGTAAGTGGTATTTGCATTCTATTTCTTAAAAAATTGAGCATATAAATATCTCGATAAAACCAAAAAAGAAATAAAGGGAGAAAGAGGCACAGATGACAAGACGTCTTTTTCCGATGCTGTTGAATCACTGATTAATAAAATAACTAATAAATAACAAAAATAATGACAAAAATACATATTATTTTTTTAAAATATCACTATTTTTACATACTCCTTCAACACATATTTATACAAGGAGTATATATCGATGACATACACAGTTATAGTTCCTGACGAAATTGAAAGAATAGTGAGTAAGAAACTCAAAAATAAGGAACTGATCAACAGAGTCTATAAAAAGCTCAAAAAGCTTGAGAAAAAACCAACCGTTTATGGCAAACCGCTAAGAAAACCACTCGCAGGAATCTGGGAGATTTATTTTGAGAAAAGATGGAGAATTCTATTTGAAATATATGAGGAGCAAAAAATTGTGCTCATCGTTGGTTTTAAGCACAAGGATGAGATGTAATCTACTCTGTTTCCTTAATTAAGTCGGAAAGTTTCTTGAATTTGCCTTTTTTAAAATCTTCTCTACTTTTTTGTATTTGTTTTAATAGTTTGGAGTCAGAAAGAACTTCAATAGTCGCTTTCATGCTTTCATACTTATCAGTAGAAATAGTAATCCATCTCGCTTTATGTTCACCTTCTACCTCAATCTCATTCATTTTAATCGTAAATTAAATTATTCATCAAACTATATAAACGTTAGAGGCAGATCAACTTTATGCACCAGAACCCCTCCTGAATATGTTGATTTAGATGGAATTGAGATATATTTATCAATCAAACCTTTTAAGGTCAGCGCCAACAAAAATTATATAAGCTGGTTCATTCCAATATTATTATTGAAAGGTGATTTGAATGTGGGATTTGGAACCGTTTGATGAAATTAGGCGGATGCAGAGACAACTCGACGGGATGTTCAGAGAGATTAAACCACCGACCTTTGCACCAACCTTTGGGGATAAAATGTCTCCTTTTGTCGATATAGTAGATGCCGACAAAGAGATAGTGGTGACCGCAGACATTCCTGGCGCACAAAAAGAGGATATTTCGATCAACGTTAGGGGTGATATCATGGAGATCGTGGCATCCAGGCGGGAAGAAAAAGAGGAGAAAAAGAAGGACTACTGGAGGAGAGAGCGATCATATAATCAATTCTATCGGTCCATTCAACTTCCAGTAAGCGTCGATGATAAAAGGGCGAAGGCATCGTTCAAGAATGGTGTGCTGGAGGTCAGGCTTCCGAAGTTGGAGATAGAGAAGAAGAGGGGCATTCCGATCGAATAAATCCCTCTCTTTTATCTTTTACGAAACTCCGCAGGAGTTCGCACTGGCGCATGTTGAGATGAGATGATGACCGTTACACCCCTACATTTCCACTGGAGACAGGATGAGTATTTATTATAGAATATTACATTATTAAGTAGAGGTCAAACGATTATTTGGCGTCCAATTCGTTTGCAAATATCTCATCGATGTCAAGTCTTTTCGCCAATTGATTCGCTGCCAGTTAGTAGCTATCGGTGACTGTCGCGGTTGTCATGCCCGCCTCTTTTTTTATGGCGGCC
>BBPD01000787.1_pt1 | contig 15514 bp, 17 predicted proteins | sample 1344911 | NCBI WGS metagenome assembly BBPD01 (sample SAMD00019088, study PRJDB2971) | groundwater metagenome | biome: freshwater biome; feature: mineral spring; material: ground water | place: USA: CA, Sonoma | collected 2011-09 | depth surface m
AAACCGCGCCCGATTTGCCACCACCGCCCCGCGCACCGCGCGGACGCAAATCCCGGAGATCCAAATGAATGCTGTTCTGAACATGCCGACCGACTACAAGGTCGCCGACCTCTCGCTCGCCGATTGGGGCCGCAAGGAAATCGACATCGCTGAAGCCGAGATGCCCGGCCTGATGTCGATCCGCCAGAAGTACGCCGCCGCCAAACCGCTGAAGGGCGTGCGCGTCACCGGCTCGCTGCACATGACGATCCAGACCGCTGTCTTGATCGAGACCCTGAAGGACCTCGGTGCCGACGTGCGCTGGGCCTCCTGCAACATCTTCAGCACCCAAGACCACGCCGCCGCCGCCATCGCCAAGTCGGGCACGCCGGTGTTCGCGTGGAAGGGCGAAACGCTCGAAGAGTACTGGGACTGCACGCTCGAGGCGGTGACGTTCCCGGCCGGCAAGGGCCCGCAGCTCGTCGTCGATGACGGCGGCGACGTCACCCTGCTGATCCACAAGGGCTATGAGCTCGAACTCGGCGACACCAGCTGGGTCAACTCGCCGTCGGGCTCGCACGAGGAGCAGGTCATCAAGGACCTGCTGAAGCGCGTCGCCAAGGAGCGCCCGGGCTTCTGGACGAATGTGGTCAAGGACTGGAAGGGTGTGAGCGAAGAGACCACCACCGGCGTGCATCGTCTTTATCAGATGCTCGAAGCCGGCAAGCTGCTGGTGCCGGCCATCAACGTCAACGACTCGGTGACGAAATCGAAGTTCGACAACCTCTACGGCTGCCGCGAGTCGCTGGCCGACGGCCTGAAGCGCGCGATGGACGTGATGCTCGCCGGCAAGGTCGCCGTCGTGTGCGGTTACGGCGACGTCGGCAAGGGCTCGGCGCATAGCCTGCGCGCCTACGGCTGCCGCGTGGTCGTCACCGAGATCGACCCGATCAACGCCCTGCAGGCGGCGATGGAAGGTTTCGAAGTCAACACGGTCGAGGCCACCCTCGGCCGCGGCGACATCTACGTCACCGCCAGCGGCAACAAGGACGTGCTGACCCTCGAGCACATGCAGCAGATGAAGGACCAAGCCATCGTCTGCAATATCGGCCACTTCGACAACGAGATCCAAGTCGAGCGCCTGAACGCCTCCGACGCCGTGCGCCTGAACATCAAGCCGCAGGTCGACAAGTACACCTTCAAAAATGCTGATGGAAAGCCGGGCAACGCCATCTTCCTGCTGGCCGAGGGCCGCTTGGTGAACCTCGGCTGCGCCACCGGCCACCCGAGCTTCGTGATGTCGAACTCCTTCGCCAACCAGACGCTCGCGCAGATCGACCTGTGGGCCAACAAGGACACCTACGAGAAGAAGGTTTACATCCTGCCGAAGAAGCTCGACGAGGAAGTGGCGCGCCTGCACCTCGAGAAGATCGGCGTGAAGCTGACGACGCTCACCGACGAACAGGCCGCGTACCTCGGCGTCTCGAAGGATGGGCCCTACAAGCCGGAGCACTACCGCTACTGAAGGACTCGCCGTGGCCGTCTCTTTCGAGTTCTTCCCACCCAAGACCGACGAGCAGCGCCTGCAGCTCGACCGCACCGTCGAGAAGCTCAAGGCATTCTCGCCGCGCTTCGTTTCCGTCACCTTCGGCGCGGGTGGCTCGACGCTGAGCTACACGCCCGAGACCGTCGGCTACCTGCGCCAACAGCACGGCCTCGACGCCGCCCCGCACCTCTCGTGCGTGGGCGGAACGCGCGCCGAGATCGTCGCGCTGCTGCATCGTTACCGTGCGATGGGCTGTACGCGGATCATCGCCCTGCGCGGTGATCTGCCCTCCGGCATGGGCGCGCTGGGCGAACTGCGCTACGCCGAAGACCTCGTGCGCCTCATCCGCGCCGAGTTCGGCGATGCCTTCCATCTCGAGGTCGGCGCCTACCCCGAGGTGCATCCGCAGGCCGACGACGCGCTGGCCGACCTCAAGCACTTCGCCAGCAAGATGGCCGCCGGTGCCGACAGCGCGATCACCCAGTATTTCTACAACGCCGATGCCTACTTCCGCTTCGTCGACGCGGCGCGGGCCGCGGGCGTCACGCAGCCGATCCTGCCGGGCATCATGCCGATCTCGAACTACACGCAGCTCAAGCGCTTCTCGGAAGGCTGCGGTGCGGAGATCCCGCGCTGGTTCGGCAAGCGGATGGCCGCGTTCGGTGATGACGTCGAAGGCCTGCGCACCTACGCCGCCGACGTGGTGGCCGAGCTGTGCCAGCGCCTGCTGGCCGGCGGCGCGCCCGAGCTGCACTTCTACACCCTGAACCTCGCAAAGCCGACGCTGGCGGTGCTGGAGCGTCTGCGGCACGCTGGATGAGCGTCGCGACAGCGAGCCGTAGGCTGCGCTGAGAGACTGACACGGACGCTCGCGCGGGCCGCGAAGCCCTCGGCCGCTACAATGACAGTCTTTGGTCTCCGAGGTCTTTAGCGATGAGTCAGCAGTACCCGCCCTTCATTTGGCAGAACGGCACGATCAAGCCCTGGGCCGAGGCCACGGTCCACGTGATGGCGCACGGCCTGCACTACGGCTCGTCGGTGTTCGAAGGCATCCGCAGCTATGCCACGCCGAACGGGCAAGCCATCTTCCGCCTCACCGAGCACCTCAAGCGCCTGTACGCCTCGGCGAAGATCTACGACATGCCGATGCCCTACGACGTGCCGACGCTGGCGCAGGCCTGCCGTGACGTCATCCAAGCGAATGAACTCCAAAAGGCCTACCTGCGCCCGATCGCCTACCGGGGTCTTGGTGGCTTCGGGCTCTCGGCCGATACGCCCACCGACCTCGCCATCGCCGCCTGGCACATGGGCCCCTACCTCGGCGCCGACGTGTTGGAAGCTGGCATCGACGCCTGCGTGTCCTCGTGGCAGCGCTTTGCACCGAACACCCTGCCGGCTGGTGCCAAGGCCGGTGGCAATTACCTTTCGGGGCAACTGGTTGCTCGTGAAGCGCGTCGCTTGGGCTTCGGCGAAGGCATTGCGTTGGCGAGCACCGGCCTGTTGAGCGAGGGTGCGGGTGAAAACCTGTTTCTCGTAATGAACGGCGAACTGCACACCACGCCGGTGTCGGCCGCGCTGCTCAACGGCATCACCCGCAACACGCTGATGACACTGGCGCAGGACGTCGGCATCAAGGTGGTTGAGCGCGACATCCCACGCGAGTATCTGTACCTCTGCGACGAGCTCTTCATGTGCGGCACGGCCGCCGAAGTCACGCCAATCCGCAGCGTCGATGGCCGCCAGGTCGGCAGCGGCAAGCCGGGCCCGGTGACGCGGCGTATCCAAGAAATGTTCTTCGGCCTGTTCGACGGCCGCACGCCCGACACCCGAGGTTGGCTCGAGTACGTCTGATTCCGGACGATCCGGCGCGCGTCGATCGCACGCTGTTGTCAGCCGGCGCTTTCACCGTAGACGAGGGTAGCCACCGCGCCGCCCTCGGGCCGCGGTGCGACATCAACCTTCCAGCCGTACAGATGGCACAGGCGACCGACGATCGACAAGCCAATGCCACCGCCGCTGGTACCACCCGCACCCGAACCGCGATAGCCGCGCTCGAAAAGGCGCGCGGCGTCTTCGGCGCTCAAGCCGAGTCCGCTGTCGAACACTTGGACGCGCTCGGCGGAAATGCAGATGCGTACCTCGCCCTGCTGGGTGTACTTGCAGGCGTTGCCGACCAGATTGCCGATCGCGACGGCGAGTATGGCCTCGGGGGCGTCCACGTAGACATCCTCACCGCCATCGACGGTGATGAGCACCGGCTTCCCGGTTAACTGGGCACGGTTCGCTTCCACCAACTGCTCGACGAGTTTGCGGATGTCGGTGCGACCCCGCCCGCGTTCGTTGCGCGAGAGCATCAGCAGCGCGACGGTGAGGTCGGTGCATTGCTGCGCGGCACGATCGATGCGCTTGAGGCGGGTACGGGTCTTCTCATCGAGGTCTGGTTTGGCCAGCAGCAGCTCGGCGGCACCGCGGATCACGGCCAATGGCGTGCGCAGTTCATGACTGACATCGGCGTTGAACTCGCGGTCGCGGCGATTGGCCTTGCTGAGGCGGTCGGCGTACTCGTCGAAAGCCGAGGCCAACTGCCCCACCTCGTCGTCCGCGAACCATTCCGCCAGTCGCTTCCGATCCCGGCCGTCCCGTAGATCGCCGATACGGCGTGCCAGTTCGCTTACCGGCCGCATCACTCGCCGCGAGGACCAGAGTCCAAGCACGAGAGAAAAGAAGGAAAATGCCAGAACAGCACCAACAAGCGCCCAAGTGAGCCGCTGCTGCGTGGCAACGTCGCGGGCATTTTCGTAACGCACGAAGAACCAGAAATCGGCGTCCTTGCGCACCGCGAGCTTGTAGGGAACCTCGCGTCCGTGCTCGTCTTCGCCGATAAGCTGGTGGACGCCGTTCTCGAGCTCGGCCCACTCGGTCGGTACGTTGGCGAACTTCGCTCGGCTGAACACTCGACCCTGGATGCGCTCCAAAGGCACACCACCTGCGCCGGCGGGATCTTCGTAGAACTGTCGCGCGTAGTCGTTGATGTTCTCCAGCAGCGCGTTGCCGATCACATCATCTTCAGTAAGGTCGCGCAGGTAGAGCGTGGCCAGCGCGAAGGTCGCGGTCAACGCGAAGCCCAGCAGGCCGAACGAGAAGATCAGCCGGCTGCGCAGCCGACGCCGGTAGCGCATCGCCAAGGCTTCAGCCCGCGGCCGCTTCCGGGTCGGCGATGCGGTAGCCGATGCCGTGGCGCGTCTGAATCAGCGGCTTGTCGAAGGGTTTATCGATCGCTGCTCGAAGGCCGTGGATGTGTACGCGCAGCGAGTCGGAGTCGGGCAATTCCTCACCCCACACGCGGGCCTCGATGTCTTGCCGTGGCACTACCGCCGGCGAGGCCTCCATCAGCGCCTGCAAAATCCGCAGCGCCGTCGGGTTGAGCTGGAGCAGTTTGCCTTGGCGCCGCACTTCCAAGGTATCGAGATTGAATTCAAGGTCGGCAACATGCAGCACGCGCGGCTGTGCCGCCTTGCCACGACGTGCCAGTACTTGCAGGCGGGCTTCCACTTCCTGCAACGCGAACGGCTTGACGAGGTAGTCGTCGGCACCGGCCTCGAAGCCGATCAGCTTGTGATCGAGCGAATCGCGTGCCGTCAACATCAGCACCGGCGTCTGCTTCCGCGCGTCTTGACGCAGCCGGCGACAGAGCTCGAGACCGTCCATGCCGGGCAGGTTGAGGTCGAGCACCAAGGCATCGAATTCGTTCACCACCGCGAGATGCAATCCGGTAACACCATCGGCGGCGAAGTCCACCGTGTGACCACGGTCTTCGAGGTAGTCGCCAAGGTTCGAAGCGATGTCGCGGTTGTCTTCAATGACGAGAATGCGCACGCGTCAGCCGCCCGAGGTAACGATGTCGGAATTGACGGCGAGGTCGGAGCCCACGGCAGAAGCCCGTACGAGCGGCAACAGGCGGATGGTGCGGTTCGGGTTCATCGAAATCCTTAGCTGGGTCGATACGGGACGAAACCTTGGCCGAAAAAAAAGCCCGGCCGGGGCAGGATGCACCGGCACGGGCCAAACAAGCTACTGCCCCGATTGCCGTAATCCGCCGGAAGCGCCGGAGCGCTGACGGGAGTGACGGACTTGGTCAGCCTAGGGGGCATGGCATTAAGGCTTCGTAAACTCTGCGGCAGGGCTTGGTTAGGTTTTGGCATGCCGGCGCCGACGCTGCCTGGGCTTTTGAAGCTTGAGCACGTAGTCGAGGATCTCCCCGGCAATATCGACCCCGGACGCGGCCTCGATGCCTTCCAGCCCTGGCGAGGAGTTAACCTCCAATAGCAACGGGCCGCGGCGTGATCGCAGAAGATCAACGCCAGCCACGCCCAAGCCGAGCCGATTCGCGGCTTTCACGGCGACCGTCTCCTCGGCTTCGCTCAGGTGCGCCAGCGCCGATCTGCCGCCGCGATGCAGGTTGGCGCGGAAGTCGCCGGGGGCAGCGCTGCGCTGCATCGCCGCAACCACCCGGTCACCCACCACGAAGCAACGCAAATCGGCGCCCTTCGCTTCAGCGATGAACTCCTGCACGAGAAAGCTCGCGTACAGACCGCGGAACGCTTCGACGACGCTGCGCGAAGCCGCCACGTCTTGAGCAAGCACCACACCACTGCCCTGCGTGCCCTCGTTGAGCTTCACCACATGCGGTGCCGGGCCGACCATATCCAGCAAGGCCGAGGTGTCGTCGGGGCTGTCGCCAAAAGCCGTCACCGGCAGGTCGATGCCCTCGGCGGCAAGAATCTGATGACAGCGCAGCTTGTCGCGCGCGCGCAGGATGGCGTCGGCGCTGCTCGGCGTGGCCACGCCCATCAGTTCGAACTGGCGCAGCACTGCGGTGCCATGAAAGGTTACCGAGTGGCCGATGCGCGGGATCACGGCATCGAAACGCGACAACACCTTGCCTTTGTAGCGCACCTCAAAAGCACCCGGCGCCACCCGCATCGCGCAGCGCAGCGGGTCGAGCACGCGCACCGTGCAGCCGCGCGCACGCGCCGCCTCGACAAGACGCTGCGTCGAGTAGATCGCGGGATTACGCGAGAGGATCGCGAGCTTGGTCGGCATCGGGTTCACCTAGGACAAAAGAGCGCTGCGCATCAACGAGGAATCGCCCCGCCATCGCAGTGCGGCCGAGAAGCATTGGGAACAGCATGTTTTCCCGATGCGATAGGTTGATTTCGATCGGCCAAATCGCACCCGCGAGTTGCAAGGTTGTATGGATGAAGATGCGCTCACTGCGGTGACCACCGGAATCGGTGACCACGCGGCGATCCAGCACCGGTACCTCGATCCATACGCGGTCGGCGCGGGCGTCGCTGCCAAGCTGAAAGCGCACCCACTCGGTGCCGCCGTGGTAGGACGTTTCCAGCGTGTCGACATGCAGGGCCGAGCTGCGCGCACCGCTGTCGACCTTGGCGCGAATGGCGCTGACGCCAAGTGCAGGCAAGGCCAGCCACTCACGCCATCCCAGCACTCCGAGCATTGCAGGATGGGACATGGGAAGGGCCGCTGATGAGGTGGAGCGGGTGATGGGAATCGAACCCACGTTCACAGCTTGGGAAGCTGTTGGCTTACCATTAGACGACACCCGCATAGGGCAGGATTATGGCTGTCGCGAGGCGCGAACTGCAATGCAGAGTTTGACGATGCAGGTCCACTTGAATGGCGACACCCGCGAGATCGCGAGCGGGCAGACGCTCGCGGCCTTGTTGGAGCAGTCAGGGCTTGTCAGCGCTCGGGTCGCGGTCGAACTCAATGGCCGCATCGTGCCGCGCGCCCGTCACGCCGAGCAAGCGCTTTCCGAAGGTGATCGGATCGAGATCGTCCACGCCCTTGGCGGCGGCTGACGCGCCATAATGGCGCGATGACGACCTCCGCCCTGCACGACCCGCTCATCATCGCGGGCAAATCCTATCGCTCGCGCCTGCTCACCGGCACCGGCAAGTTCAAGGACCTCGACGAGACCCGCCGCGCCACCGAAGCGGCCGGCGCCGAGATCGTCACCGTGGCGATCCGGCGCACGAATATTGGCCAGCAGCCGGGAGAACCCAACCTGCTCGACGTGCTGCCGCCGGACCGCTACACCATCCTGCCGAACACCGCGGGCTGCTACAGCGCCGACGACGCCATCCGCACCTGTCGCTTGGCCCGCGAGCTGCTCGACGGCCACACGCTCGTCAAGCTCGAAGTGCTGGGCGACCCGAAAACCCTCTATCCGCACATGCCCGAGACACTGAAGGCCGCCGAGATCCTCGTCGCCGAAGGCTTCGAGGTGATGGTGTATTGCACCGACGACCCGATCCAAGCCAAGCGCCTCGAAGAAATCGGCTGCGTGGCGGTGATGCCGCTGGCTGCGCCGATCGGCTCGGGCTTGGGCATCCAGAACAAGTGGAGCCTGCTGGAGATCGTCGACAACGCGAAGGTTCCCATTCTCGTCGATGCCGGTGTCGGAACAGCATCCGATGCCGCGATAGCGATGGAGCTCGGCTGCGACGGCGTGTTGATGAACACCGCCATCGCCAGTGCGCGCGATCCGATCCTGATGGCCTCGGCGATGCGCAAAGCGATCGAAGCCGGCCGTGAGGCCTTTCTCGCCGGGCGCATCCCGCGTAAACGCTACGCCTCGGCCTCGTCACCGACCGACGGGCTGTTCTTCTGAGCATGGAGAGCACGCCGCACTTCACCGAGCCGGAATGCTGCGGATGCTGAAAAAGCCCTTCACCGAAGTGCCGGGCCAGCGCCAGGTGCGTAGTTTCGTGCTGCGGCAGGGTCGTCTCACCACCGGACAGCAACGGGCGCTCGACGAACAATGGCCGCGCTTCGGGCTCGACTACAACGGCACCGTGCGCGACTTCGACGTCGCGTTCGGGCGCACCGCGCCGCTGGTGTTTGAGATTGGCTTCGGCAATGGCGAGCAGTTGCTGTTCGCGGCTGGCAACGAGCCTGGCAAAAACTTCGTTGGCCTCGAAGTACACGCGCCCGGCGTCGGCCGACTACTGCAGGGCGCGGCCGAGATCAACGCCAGCAACCTCAAGGCCTACTGCCACGACGCAGTCGAGGTGCTGCGGCATGACGTTGCCGACGACGGCGTCGATGAAGTGCGCATCTACTTCCCCGATCCTTGGCACAAGAAGCGCCATCACAAGCGTCGCCTCTTGCAGCCGCCGTTCATTGCACTGCTCGCCAGCAAGCTCAAGCTCGGCGGCCTGCTGCACCTCGCCACCGATTGGGAGGAATACGCACAGCAAATGCTCGAGGTCTGCGACGCGGAGCCGCGGCTGCGCAACTGCGCGGGTCAAGGTGGCACCGTCGAGCGCCCGCAATGGCGGCGGCAGACGCATTTCGAGACCCGCGGCCTGAAGCTCGGCCACGGCGTCTACGACCTGCTCTTCGAGCGCGTCGGCTGACGGAAACACGATGGCAGTGGACACCCCCCCTCTCGCGCTGACCTCCGAAATGCTGGTGGTGCTTGGCTTGGTGGGTTTCACCCTGCTGATGTTCATGATCGAGCGCATTCGCGCCGATGCCACCGCGCTGGTGGTGCTGGTGGCGCTGGGCCTGTTTGGGATCGTGCCGGCCAGCCAGTTGTTTGATGGCTTTGCCGGCAATGCGGTGATCAGCCTGATGGCGACGATGGTGCTGGGTGCCGGACTCGAACGAACCGGCGTGCTCAATCGTGTAGCGGTGAGCCTGCTCCGCCGCTCACAAGGACAGGAATCGCGCCTGTTGGCATTTGGCTCGGGCTTTGCAGCGCTGCTTTCCGCTTTCATGCAAAACCCCGCAGTCATGGCCTTGATGCTGCCGGTGGCATCGCGGCTGTCGAGCCGCACCGGCATCGCGTTGTCGCGGCTGCTGCTGCCCCTCGCCACGGCCGTCGTCATGGGCGGCACCCTGACGATGATCGGCAACTCGCCGCTGATCCTGCTCAACGACTTACTGGCTGTCGCCAACCTCAACCTGCCGCCGGGTGTGGCAGCACTCGATCCGCTGCCGATGTTCGCGCCGCTCCCCATCGGGCTCGCCCTGCTTGCGATGGGCTTGCTGTACTGGCACTTCGGTGCCCGCCGATGGCTGGCCGATGACGAGACCAAGGGCGTGGCACCGGCGCGAACCGATCGTTACTTCGCACAGACCTACGGCATCGCCGGAGAAATCTGGGAGCTCACCCTGACTGCCGATAGTCCGCTGGTGGGCATGACGGTTGGCGAGGCCGAGCAGCAACGCGAAGCGCCGCTTTTTCTTGCGTTGTCGAACAGCGCCGACACCCGCCTGGCACCGCCCGCCGACGAACGCCTGTGGGTGGGCAGCGTGATCGGCGTCATGGGCGAGAAGCAAGCCATCCAGGATTACGCGCAAAGAAACCTGCTGCGCGTCTCGCATCGCCTGCGGCACTTCGCCGACCTGTTCAATCCAGCCCGGGCTGGCATTTCCGAAGCCGTCATCCCACCCACATCGGCCTTCGTCGGTCGCTGCCTCAACGAGCTACGCCTGCGCAAGCGCGCCGGCATCAGCCTGCTGGCACTGAACCGCGAGAACCGCGTCTGGCGCGAGAACCTGCGCGGCATTCCGCTGAAGGCCGGCGATCTGCTGGTGTTCCACAGCATCTGGACCGACCTCGCGCAAGCCGCCGAGACGCGCGATTTCATCGTCGTCACCGACTACCCGAAAGCCGAGCAGCGTCCGCACAAACTCTGGTGGGCGGTGGGCATCTTCGTCACCACCATGCTGCTGGCCTTCAGCACACTGGTGCCGGTGCCGCTGGCATTGATGACCGGCGCGGCGGCCCTGCTCGTCACCGGTGTGCTCGACATGGACGAGGCCTACCAGGCCATCAGTTGGAAAACCGTCTTTCTGCTGGCCTGCCTGATCCCGCTCGGCTGGGCGATGGACGCCACCGGAGCCGCGAGCTGGGTGGCGCAACACACCTTGGCACGGCTCGGTGAAGACACCCCGCCATGGGCGTTGGAAATCGCCGTCGGCCTGCTGACGGCCCTGTTCGGCTTGGTGGTGGGGAACGTCGGCGCGACGGTGATCATGGTTCCGATGGCGATCAACCTCGCCCTCGCAGCGGGAGGCAACCCGGTGGCTTTCGCTCTCGTGGCGGCGTTATCCGCCTCGAACAACTTCCTTTCCGCGTCGAACCCTGTGCTGGCGATGGTCGCCGGACCCGCGGGTTACGGTGCGAGCGACTACCTGCGCACCGGGTTGCCGCTGATGCTGGGCTTTCTGCTCATCTCGGTGGGTATCGTCAATGCGATGGAACACATGGGCCTCTTCGGTTGATACGCAGCACGGATCGTGCTCTCGCACGCACTTGGAACTCCCGCAGCGCTTAACGCTTCGCTTACGCCATCGCCCATCACTGCCCCCATACTCGGCGTCCGCTTCAATTGTTGCATTCTCGATATGCCTGATTTCTTCGCCCGCCTGTACCGCCTACGCCCGAGCCGCCCACGCAATGCCTTGCTGCGAGTCGGGTTCGCTCTTGCCGGCATCGTCCTTCTCGCCTTGCTGCTGGTGGGCGGTGTGGTTGTCGGCCTCGGCATGCTGGCATTCGGTGCCATTCGTCGTCTTCGTCGCCGCAAGCTCGCCGCCGCTGCGAATGCTGTCCTCGAAGCGGAATACCGCGTGGTGACGCCGCGCGCCCTGTCACAGACGCGCTAAGGCACCCACACCGATGAGGGCCGATCCATTGCGGACGGATCTGTTCGCTCCGGCACCAGCGCCAAGAGTCCCGCTACTCGGCCGCCCACTCGATATCCCGATTCACCGCATCTACTGCGTCGGCCGAAACTTCGCCGATCACGCACGAGAAATGGCTGCTCCGGTCGAGCGCAGCACTCCGGTGATTTTCCTGAAGCCGGCCGACGCGCTGCACTTGGGGCCGCGCATACCCTACCCCGGCGGCACCCGCGATCTGCACCACGAAGTGGAGATGGTGGTCGCACTTGGCCGCGACGCCTTCGGCGTGCTCGCGCCCGGCGAGGGCCTGCCGCTGGTCTGCGGCTATGGCGTGGGCCTTGATCTGACCCGCCGCGACCTGCAAGCCGTTGCGAAGGAAAAACGCCTGCCATGGGACGTCGCGAAGGGCTTTGACGCGTCCGCGCCGGTTTCCGCGCTGCGGCACATCGACGACATCGGCCACCCAAAGGCCTCGACCGCGCTCTGGCTTGAGGTCAATGGCGAGCGTCGCCAAGCCTCCCGCCTCGGCGAAATGATCTTCGGCGTCGACGAGATCCTCGTACACCTTTCTTCGCTATTCCAACTACGCGCCGGCGATTTGATCTTCATGGGGACGCCGGCCGGCGTCGCTGCGCTGCATCGCGGCGATCGCGTGCACGCGGCATTGGAAGGCGTCGCGGAGTTCTCGGGTGAGATCGTCTAACTCCGACCCACTCGGCATCGCTTCGATCCAGCCGCTGACGGCGGTGCGACGAAGGCATTGCGACGCCTAGCGCTGAGCACGAAGCGCCCAGATGCCGAAAATGGCGTATTCCGGCACGAAGCTGCGCACCCACTCGGCGTGACGAAAGCCCGCCGCGCGCAGCTCGTCGAGCAAATCCCAGCCAAAGTGGTAGTAGCAGAGCACGCCGCCAGACACCGGATCGCCGTGGACTTCCTCTGGCTCGATATGCTCGATGCTGCCGTCGGCCCGAACCCGTGCGCGCACCAAGGTGTCTTGCTCGGTTTCGGCAAAGGGCAAGGTGAGGAGCAGGCGCCCGCCGGGCACCAGAACCCGAGCAAATTCGCGCAACGCGGCGCGGTAATCGGGCACATGTTCGAGCACATCAAAGCAGCCGATGGCGTCGAGGCTGGCATCGGGCCGCCCTAGTGCAGTGATGTCCGCTTCGGCGAGTGCGCCCTGGCCGCCCATGCCTTCATACCAGCGCTGCAAGCGCTTGCGACGCACTGCATCGAGGCCGAACTCACTTCCCTCGGCATGCCTCACTTGAGCTTGCAACCAGACGAAGCCCGGCGAGGCCTGTTCGGTGAGGTACACACGGGCACTCGCGCGATCAAGACCCTCCAAGAGCAACGACAATGCATGACGCATGCGCGCATTGAGGCCGCATCCCTCGCAAGCCAGACCCTCGCGCACATCGAAGCTGGCTGCATCGCCGGCACGACCGAAGCGGCACCGCGCAGCGCACAGCGGGCAAAACCCCGAGAACCCCGCATCGCCACAGGCCGCGGCGAGCTGTGTGCTCATCTGCCACTGCGCCTTCAAGCGCTGGTGGCCGTTGCCATCACGGCAGGCAACGAAGGCGTTCCGCGAGGCCCAAGCCTCGCCCGGCATCACCAGCGTGCCGGGACTCGCTCGCCGCAGCAGTGCGGTTGGCCGGCTCGTCCAGCGCATCCAGCCCGTCCAGCGCATCCAGAAAGGCCGTTGCATCAATGCAGCAACGAGGATTTCAACACCGCAGACGGGCGGCCGGTGAGTTCCTCGACAATGCTCGCGAGGTCCTCGCGCGAGACTTCGCGCAGGTCAATAAGTCGCTGCATGACATCGTCCAGCGAGTACTCCTCATTGCTGCGCTTGCGGATTTCTTGATCGAGATCGCGGAAGACGATCACGGCGCGCGCCGTCGTAGGCCCAAAGCTGCGGTTGCCAAGGAGGCTGCGGATGCCGCGCCCGTGGTTGGCCATCCAAGCGAATGCGCGGTCGCGGCGGACATCGCTGAGCAACCCGGCGCGGTTGAGCAGGGTGATCGAATAAAACTCGGCGGTTCCTTCGGCGATCCAGTCGTCGCCTTGAGCACCACGAATGCGGGTCACGACGTGGACCAGCTCATGAACCAGCGTCGAGCTGCCGTTTTCGCTGATCAGGGGACGCTCGGCGTGCAGGAACATCGAACGCGGCCCGGAAAGCCCGCCGCGCCACATCGGGTCGCCCGCGCTGACGATCAACACCTTCGAGGGGAGCTCGCCGAAGGCCCGACGCATTTCGGGAGCCACCAAGTTGATGAAGGCCAGTGCGTCATTACGCCGCACCGAAAACTCTTTCGGCCCGGCGATGCTGACCTCAAATCCGTTGATGTTCTCGCGCCGTGTACCGACCGCGCCGGCGATCATCCAACCCACTGGCCGATCAAAACGGCGCTCGGGATTCACCACCACGAAGCCCCGGCGGTCGCGGGTGTGGACATACGGTGTGTCGACATTGGTCCAGCCTTCGGGCAGCGCGAAGTAAAGCCGTGCCGAAGAATCCGCACCCGCGGTGGTTCGGGCGCGGATAGCGGGGAACAGATCGTCGCCGCGAACAATCACCCAGTCGGCGGTGATGCGCGCGTCGTAGCCCCCTAGACGGCGCTGCTGGTCGATGCGGTAGCGCCAGCGCAGCGTCGAGGCACGGCGCGGATCGGGTGCCCACACCCAGGCGCCATTGCGCTGCACGAGCGTACCGCCTTCGGCGCGGATACGTGAGTAGCGGCTTGGATCGAAGCGGATGCCAAGCTCGGTCGCGCGCCCGCTCCCTGGCGTGTGTGTCAGGCTGACATCGGCCACACCTTCGCTGGGCACGAAAGCCACGCGGTAGTCCACATCGAATTCGGTGCGCGGAGTGGCCGCAACGAGGCCCGCAGCAAGCGCAAGCAGCAAGGCAAGAGCAAAACGCGCAAAGGCGCGAGTGGAAGGGCGAACAAGGGTGTCGATCATCAGCGGATGGCGATAGGCAGATTGAGCCGGAACCGCAGTATGCCCAAGCCTCAACGTCGTTGGCGCGACCACTCGGCGAGCAACACCGCCGTCGCCGCGGCGACGTTCAGGCTTTCCACACGGCCACTTCCAGGGATGCCGACGCGGCGCGCGCAGGCGGCAGCGAGCGCGGGGTCGACGCCTTCGCTCTCTGCTCCAAGCATCCACACGCAACGCTCGGGTAAAGGCAGCGCGTAGACATCACTGCCGCCGCGCACGACCGTGGCCAGCAACTGGAACCCGAGGCCTTGAAGCTGGGTCACGGCGTTGTCGCTACGCCCGAGGCGCACCAGTGGCACGGCCTCGGCACCGCCCTCGGCAACTCGCGCCGCAGCGCCTGATAGCGCCAAAGGTGAAGATTTAGGCAGTAACACCGCCGCGACACCGAAGTGCGCCGCAGCACGCAGGATGGCCCCGAAATTATGCGGATTGCCCACGCCATCGAGCCACAGAAGTTGGCAGGGGCCGGCCGGAAGATCACGCAAAAAAACCGAGAGGCCGAGTTCCTCCGGTCGCCGCATCGCCATCACCACACCCTCGTGGTGCTGTGTACCGGCAATCCGCACCAGCTCATCGGCTTCGACGACGCTGTAACCAAGGCGGTTCGCCACGCAGTGCGCCATCACCTCGCGCATTTCGCTCATGCGCTCGGCGAGTAGCCAGAGTTTGCGGAGATCCTGCGGCCGCGCCGCGAATGCCGCGCGCACCGCGTTCAGCCCGAACAGGCGCAGCTCTTCGTCGGCCCGCACGGCCGTCGGTACAGGTTCCGTGCGCGGCGGCGCGCTCCGACCCGGCCAAGGCCGCCGCGGTGGTTGGTTCACGCCCTTACCTCGCCGTCGGCATGCAGGGCTTCCAAGCGATCAAGCTCGCGGCCGCGCGCCTCAGGGGCCTCGGTGTAGGGTGCCACACGGAAATACAGCGCCGGGATGACGTACAAAGTCAGCAGGGTGGACAGCGACACACCGAAGACGATGACGATGCCAATCGCATTGCGCGAGGCCGAGCCTGCACCATCGCCGAACATGAGCGGCAGCGCGCCGGCGACGGTGGCGATGGATGTCATCAGAATCGGACGCAGGCGGATCGTCGAGGCTTCGAGAATGGCCTCACGCACGTTGCGTCCCTCGTCGCGAAGCTGGTTGGCGAACTCGACAATCAGGATGCCGTTCTTCGCCGCCAGACCCACCAGCATGATGAGCCCGACTTGGCTGAACAAGTTGAGGCTCGCCCCCGGCCCCCACCAGCCGATGGCCGCCA
>BBPD01000579.1_pt3 | contig 15512 bp, 15 predicted proteins | sample 1344911 | NCBI WGS metagenome assembly BBPD01 (sample SAMD00019088, study PRJDB2971) | groundwater metagenome | biome: freshwater biome; feature: mineral spring; material: ground water | place: USA: CA, Sonoma | collected 2011-09 | depth surface m
CGATGAAACGGTCAAACAAAGCGACAGCATCGTTGGGGCCAGGACTGGCTTCCGGATGGCCCTGAAAGCTGAAAGCGGGAACATCGGTGCGCTCTATACCTTGATTGCTGCCATCGAACAGTGATCGGTGGGTGACGCGCAAGTTCGCCGGCAACGTCGTCTCGTCGACGGTGAAACCGTGGTTCTGGCTGGTGATCATCACCCGCCCGCGCTCGATGTCGATCACTGGATGGTTCGCGCCATGGTGGCCGAACTTCATTTTCATGGTGCGAGCACCGCTGGCCAGGGCCAGCAACTGGTGGCCAAGGCAGATGCCGAAGGTCGGCACGCGCGCTTTCAGGATTTCAACAATCGCGGCGATGGCGTAATCGCAAGGTGCCGGGTCGCCGGGGCCATTGGAGAGGAACACGCCGTCCGGGCGCATCGCCAGCACCTCTACAGCGGGTGTCTTCGCCGGCACCACGGTGATGCGGCAGCCGCGGTCGGCGAGCAAGCGCAGGATGTTGGTCTTGATACCGAAGTCGTAGGCGACGACGTGATAGCGGCCGCTCGTGGTCGCAAAGCCGCCACGGTCGAGATCGAGCGAACCTTCCTTCCATTCGTAGACGTGATCGGTGCTGACAACCTGGGCGAGATCGAGGTTCTTCAGGCCCGGAAACTTGCGGGCCGCTTCGACGGCGGTGTCAATGTCGATGTCACCGGCCATCAGCGCACCGCTTTGTGCACCGCGCTCGCGCAGCAGGCGCGTCAATTTTCGCGTATCGATTCCCGCAATCGCCAGCACACCGCGCTTTGCCAGCCATTCCGGCAAGGCCTCGCGCGAACGCCAATTGCTCGGGCGGCGCGGCACGTCGCGAACAATCAAGCCAGCACACCAGACCTTCGCGGCCTCGTCATCCTCCGGTGTACAGCCGGTGTTGCCGATGTGCGGATAGGTCAGGGTGACCATCTGCCGTGCGTAGGAGGGGTCGGTCAGGATTTCCTGATAGCCGGTGAGTGCGGTGTTGAACACCACCTCGCCGACGGAAAGGCCGAGCGCACCGATGGAATCACCCTCGAATACGGTTCCGTCTTCGAGCGCAAGGATGGCGGGTTGGGTCACGGGGATCGCCCTTGTCGGTGAGGTGACTCGGGCACGGCGTGTGCTTCCCCGGCACCGGCCGGAGGCGGGCGCGCGGGAGGGAGTCAGGCGAGGGAGAAGTTTAGTCGTGAAGGCCTCTCGATGCCAGCGGAATCCGCTCGCGTCGCCGAACCGTCGTTCAGCGGGGTGCCTGCGCCCAGTCGCGCATCGTGTAAAGGCCTGCGCCCTGCCGCGCCAGCCACTCCCCGACGGACAGCGCTCCACGCGCAAAGATGTCACGCGAGGTGGCGCGGTGTGCTAGCTCGACACGCTCGCCCGCGCCAGCGAACTGCAACCAATGCTCGCCGACGATGTCGCCGGCACGCAGGCTGGCGTAACGTGGTTCAGCGCCGCCTGCTTGGGCCGCCGCACCGAGTGCGAGCGCGGTGCCGGAAGGCGCATCCTGTTTGTGGACGTGGTGGCTCTCGACGATATCGAGGTCCCAACCTAGCAGCGCGGTGGCCGCGCGCTCGACAAGCTCGGTGAGCACAGCAACGCCCATACTGAAATTCGCGGCCCACAGCACCGGGATCTGCCGGCTCGCCGCTTCCAGCGCCTTCCGCTGCGCAGGCGACAAGCCCGTTGTGCCGCTGACGAAGGCCGCACGCCGCTCGACCGCCAGCGCCAGCGCGGCGTCGAAGGCTTCCGGAAGGCTGAAGTCGATAGCGAGGCCGATGTCCGGCGCGTCGGCGAGGCGAGTGGCCGGCAGCACGACCCCCGCAGGCACGACAAGGCCCGCCGTACTGCGGGCTACGGCCGCGACAAGGCGCAGGCCGGGGAAGTCGGGAGCCAGCGCGAGGAGGCGCTGGCCCATGCGGCCCGTGGCACCGTGGACCAATAGATCGATGGGTCGGTTCATAGCGACAAGGCTAAGCGGCGACACGCGCTGGCCGCAATGGTGCTTAGCTCGTCATCCGATCCCAAAACGAGCGCACACCGTCGAAAAAGTTGCTCGACTTCGGCGAATGCCGGGCGGCATCCTCGCCCGCAAACGTGCTTTCAAACTCTTCGAGCAACTCCCGCTGGCGCTGCGTCAGTCTCACCGGCGTCTCGACAACAACACGGGCATGCAGGTCCCCGGTCTGGCGCGAACGCACCGAACGCACGCCCTTACCGCGCAATCGGAACAATTTTCCGGTCTGCGTCTCGGCCGGGACTTTGATCTCGACCTCGCCATCCAGCGTCGGCACGGCAATGCTCGCACCGAGTGCGGCCTGCGAGAAGCGGATCGGGATCTCGCAATAGAGATCATCGCCGTCGCGCTCGAAGACCGGATGTGGGCGCACCTGAACATCGACGTAGAGATCGCCGTTCGGAGCGCCGGGCTGGCCGACTTCGCCCTCGTCTTGCAAACGAATGCGGTCGCCGGTGTCGACACCGGCCGGAATCTTCACCGAAAGCGTTTTTTCCTGGCGCACACGGCCGGTGCCGTGGCAAGCGCGACAGGGTTTCGGAATGATCTTGCCACTGCCGCCGCAGGTGGGGCACGGCTGCTGCATCTGGAAAATGCCGCGCTGGATGCGCACCTGGCCCGCACCTCGGCAGGTGCCGCAGGTCTCGACTTTGCGATCCTCGGCACCGGTGCCCTCGCAGGCGCCGCAATGGCCCATCGTCGGGACGTCGATCTGTTTCTCGACACCAGCCACGGCCTCTTCGAGATCGAGCTCCATCACGTAGCGCAGATCGGAACCACGGCGCGGGCCGCTGCGTTGGCGTCCACCGCCGAAGATGTCGCCAAACATATCGCCGAAGATGTCGCCCATATCGGCGTAACCGCCCTGACCACCATTGCCGCCTCTTCCCTGCTCGAAGGCGGCATGGCCGTGCTGGTCGTAGACGCGCCGCTTGTTGGCGTCGGAAAGCACGTCGTAGGCCTGCTTGGCCTCTTTGAACGCTTCCTCGGAAGTCTTGTCGCCGGGATTGCGATCAGGATGGTGCTTCATCGCCAAGCGGCGATAGGCCGTCTTGAGCTCCTCCTCCGACGCGCTCTTTGGAACGCCCAGCACTTCGTAGTAGTCCCGCTTGCTCATCCGCTACCCGCCGTTGATATCCACGATTTCACTTGTCCTTCTTGACCTCGGTGAACTCGGCATCGACGACGTCGTCGGCCTTGCCCGCCTGTGCTCCGGCATCGCCTGCACCGGCGGCATCCGCCGGGCCGGCCGAGGCCGCGGCATACAGCGATTGCGCGGCCTGCGCCAAGGCGCTCGTCTTGGCCTCGATCTGCGCCTTGTCGTCGCCCTTCATCGCGGTTTCGAGGTCGGCCAGCGCGGTCTCAATGCTACCGAGTTGGTCGCCCGGCACCTTGCTGCCGTGTTCTTTGATCGCTGTGCGGGTCTGGTGGATCAAGCCATCCGCTTGGTTGCGGGCGGTCACCAACTCGTGGAACTTCTTGTCTTCCTCGCGATTGGCCTCGGCGTCCGCCACCATCCGCCGGATCTCGTCCTCGCTCAAACCCGAGCCTGCCTTGATCTCGACCTTCTGCTCTTTGCCGGTCTTTTTGTCCTTGGCCGACACATGCAAGATGCCGTTGGCGTCGATGTCGAACGACACCTCCACCTGCGGCATGCCACGCGGTGCGGCGTCGATGCCAGCGAGGTCGAAGCGCGCCAGCGACTTATTGAATCGCGCCTGCTCGCGCTCACCCTGCAGCACATGCACGGTAACCGCACTTTGGTTGTCCTCGGCGGTGCTGAATACCTGCGCGGCGCGGGTCGGGATGGTGGTGTTTTTCTCGATGATCTTGGTCATCACGCCACCCAAGGTTTCGATACCCAGCGACAGCGGGGTGACATCGAGCAACAACACATCCTTCACCGAGCCGCCCAACACGCCACCTTGGATGGCCGCACCGACAGCGACAGCTTCGTCCGGGTTGACGTCCTTGCGCGGCTCCTTGCCGAAGAACTCGGCCACCGCCGCCTGCACCTTCGGCATGCGGGTCATACCGCCGACGAGGATGACATCGGTGATTTCGCTGGCGCGCAGACCAGCGTCGTTGAGCGCGATGCGGCAGGGTTCGATCGACTTCTTGACGAGGTCATCCACCAGCGCTTCGAGCTTGGCGCGGGTGAGCTTGATGTTGAGATGCTTCGGGCCCGAGGCGTCGGCGGTGACGTAGGGCAGGTTCACATCGGTCTGCTGCGAGGTGGATAGCTCGATCTTGGCGCGCTCGGCGGCGTCCTTCAGGCGCTGCAGGGCCATCGGGTCTTTCTTCAGATCGATGCCCTGCTCTTTCTTGAACTCCTCGACGAGGAAGTCGATGACACGCGCGTCGAAGTCCTCGCCGCCAAGGAAGGTATCGCCATTGGTGGCCAGTACTTCAAACTGCTTCTCGCCGTCGATGTTGGCGATCTCGATGATCGACACGTCGAAAGTGCCGCCACCGAGGTCGTACACGGCGATCTTGCGGTCTTTGTTGTCGCCCTTGTCGAGACCATAGGCAAGTGCTGCGGCGGTCGGCTCGTTGATGATGCGCTTCACTTCGAGACCGGCGATGCGGCCGGCGTCCTTGGTGGCTTGGCGCTGCGAGTCGTTGAAGTAAGCCGGCACGGTGATGACGGCCTCGGTGACCGCCTCGCCCAGATAGGCCTCGGCGGTCTTCTTCATCTTGCCCAGCACTTCGGCCGAGATCTGCTGCGGCGCCATCTTGCGACCGTCGGCCGTTGCCACCCAAGCATCACCGTTCTCGTGCGCGACGATGCTATAGGGGACGAGATCGATGTCCTTCTTGACTTCGGCATCGGTGAACTTGCGGCCGATCAGGCGCTTGACCGCGTAGAAAGTGTTCTTCGAGTTGGTGACGGCCTGACGCTTCGCGGAAGCGCCCACGATCGTTTCGCCGTCCTTGGTGAAGGCGACGATCGACGGCGTGGTGCGGTCGCCTTCCGCGTTTTCGATGACCTTGACGTTGCCGCCTTCCATCACCGCGACGCAGCTATTGGTGGTACCAAGGTCGATGCCGATGATCTTGCCCATGGGGGTCTCCTCAATTTTTCGGTGGATTCGGCGCGTCGCGCCGTTTCAGTGATGTGCGGAAGGTGGGTGCTTGGCGCGCGAACTTCAAGCGCGCGACTCAAGCTGGCGTCAGGTGTCGGCCGCCACCACGACCAGAGCCGGACGCAGCAGGCGTTCGTTGAGCACGTAGCCCTTCTGGAACACGTCGAGCACAGTGCCCGGCGCAGCCGTGGCACTCGGCAATTGGGTCACGGCCTGATGACGCTCGGGGTTGAACATTTCGCCTTTCGGGTCCATCTCGACGAGCCCATTGTCCGCTGCAATCTTTTGCAACTGACGCAGGGTCAGCTCGATACCATCTTTCAACGGATGCGCTCCAGCACCTGCGGCCTTCAGTCCGGCATGCAGGCTGTCGAACACCGGCAAAAACTCGCCGAGCAGGCGTTCATTGGCAAACTTCCGCGCGCTTTCGACCTCGCGCACCATTCGCCGCCGCTGGTTGTCCAGCTCGGCGCGCTCGCGCAGGGTGTGCTCACGCAGTTCGGCCAGTGCCATGCGCAGCTCGGCGTTCTCGATTTCCAGCGCCGTTTCGGTGGAAGGGTGTTCGCCTGTGGCGACGTCCGGCCCTCCGGACGGCTCGGCCGGGTGGTGTTCTTGGTTCATCGTTTATCCCCGCCGCATTTGCGGCAACAATGGTGGCTGCTCGGGTGGCTGCTCGGCGCCGTTCGGCGAGGGTTATGGGGCCATGCCTGCCGTTTTCAAGGCCCGCCCAACGAGATCCGCCGTGGCCTGCACCATCGGGATCACTTGTTCATAGGCCATGCGCGTTGGGCCGATGACGCCCAGCACGCCCAGCACACGGCCGTTCACGGCATAAGGCGCGGTTACAACAGTACAGCCACCGAAAGGGGCCAGCCCCGTTTCATCACCGATGAAGATGCGCACGCCCTGCGCGCGGGCGCAGCGCTCGAGCAAGCCGAGCATCTCGCGCTTCTGCGCGAAGGCATCAAACAGATGCCGTAGGCGCTCGACATCGGCCATATCCGGACTACCCATCAGCCGTGTCTGACCGGCCAAGAGCACGTCGTCACCCTCATCCGGCAGTGCCTGCGCGCTCAACTCGACTGCGGCCGTCAAGGTGCGCTCCAGTTCCGATTTCGCGTCCTGCAAGTCGCGCAGCAGGGCCGCTCGAATATCGGGCAAGGTGCGCCCAGCATAGTGCCGGTTGAGGTAGTTCGAGGTCTGCTCCAGTTCCTCAGGGCTGTAAGGCCGTCGAGTCTGGATGATGCGGTTCTGCACCTCGTGATCCATGAAGACCAGCACCACCAGCACGCGCTGGGTGTCGATCGGGACGAATTCGATGTGACGAAAAGCGAAGGCAGCACGCTGCGGTACCGTCACCACGCCCACTGATTGACTCATCGAGGACAGCAACTCCGTGGCACCCGCCAGCAAGCCTTGCGTGCTCTGCCCCTGCGGCAACTGTGCCGAAAGCATCCGCAGCAAGCCTTCGTCGGGCTGCGGCACTTCGATCAGACTGTCGACGAAGACCCGGTAACCGTGCGCGGTCGGGATGCGTCCGGCACTGGTGTGGGGCGCAGCCACCAAGCCCAGATCTTCGAGGTCGGCCATGATGTTGCGGATGGTCGCCGCACTCACGTCAAGACCCGACTGCTTGGCCAAGGTGCGCGAACCCACTGGCTCGCCGTGCTCGATGTACTGGTGGACCAGCGAGCGCAGCAGTTGCCGGGCGCGCGGGTCGAGGCGGTGCGAGGTCGGGGACATACCGCATAGATAAGTCCACCCATCCCCGATGGCAAGCGTTGGCGTCGACATGGCCGGATGCTAGCGTTCGCCCTCGCTCAGGTTCGGCCCATGCCGGCCCGGCCTAGCCCGGCCGCCAGCCTCCTCGTCACCCAATGGAACGCCATGCTCAGCCTGTTGACTCTCCGCGATTTCGCCGTGGTCCGTGCCGCCGAACTGCGTTTCGGGCCAGGCATGACCGTGATCTCGGGCGAAACCGGTGCCGGCAAGTCCCTGCTGGTCGACGCCCTGCTGTGGCTGTCCGGTGCCCGCGCCGATGCCGGCATGGTCCGTGCCGGAGCGGCTCGCGCCGAGCTGGGCGCCGAGTTCGATCTCGCCGATGCTCCCGCCGCCGCCGCGTGGCTGGCCGAAAATGAGCTCGATGACGACGGTGCTTGCCAACTTCGGCGGGTGGTCAAAGCCGATGGCGGCTCGAAGGCCTGGATCAACGGCCGCGCCGTAACCTTGACCCAACTCGGCGCGCTCGGCAGTTTGCTGGTGGAAGTCCACGGCCAACACGAACACCAGGCGCTGTTGGACCGCAGCCAACAGTTGCGCTTGCTCGACGGCTTTGGGCGCTTTGATGCCTTGCTGGCACCGGTGCGCAGCGAAAGCCTTGCTTGGGCGCGGGCAGATCGCGAACTCACCGAACTGCTGGCCCGCGGCGATGTCGCCGAGCGCGTTGATTATTTGCAACACCAGCGTAACGAACTGGCCCGCGAAGCCCTCGCACCGGATGCTATCGAAGCCCTGCAGGCACAGCATCGCCGCGCCGCCAACGCCGGTGCCCTGATGCAGGCCTGCGAGCGCGCCGAAGGCTTGCTCGGTGACGAGGACGGTGCCGCCACTCGCATCGGCCAAGCCCTCGCCGCGATGGCCAAGTGGACCCGCGACGAGCCGCGCATGGCCGAGGCCGCCGCACTGGCCGAATCGGCCCGCCTGCAATTATTGGAGGCCAACGCCTTGCTCGAATCCGCCCGCGAAGCGCTCGACCTCGATCCGGACGAACGGCAGCGCGGCGATGCTCAGCTATCCCGTCTGCACGAGCTCGCCCGCAAGCACCGCGTGCCACTCGAAGGCCTCAACGCCCGCCGCGAGGCCATCGAAGTCGAGCTGGATTCACTGCGTGGCGCCGAAGACCGCGCCGCGCGGCTCGTCGCCGAGCGCCGCGCCATCAGTGAGCGTTGGCGCAACGCCGCCGAGGCTCTATCTGCAGCGCGCCATGCGCAGGCCGCCGCTCTCGGAGCTGCGGTGAGCGCGCTGATGCAAGATCTCGGCATGACCGGCGGCGTGCTTCAGATCGCGCTGGAACGCAGCGACGCCGAGCGCCCGCACGCGCAGGGCCTTGAGCGTTGCGAATTCCTTGTCGCCACCAATCCCGGTCAGTCGCCGCGCGCCTTACGCAAAGTGGCCTCGGGCGGCGAACTCGCACGCATCGCCTTGGCCATCGAAGTGGCCACGCTAGGCCTCGATGAAACGCCGACGATGGTCTTCGACGAGGTCGATACCGGTATAGGTGGCGCTGTGGCCGAAGTGGTCGGACAGAAACTGCGTCAGCTCGGACAGGGAAGACAGGTGCTTTGCGTCACCCACCTTGCACAGGTGGCCGCGCAAGGCCACGCCCACTGGCGCGTCGCGAAGTCGGTCAGCGGCGACGAAACCTACAGCCAGCCAGAGCCTTTGGACGAGACGGCGCGAATTGCTGAGATTGCGCGGATGCTGGGTGGCATCGACATCACCGCTGCGGTGCGCACCAGTGCAAAACAGATGTTGGAGAAAGCTCGAAGAGGTACTAGCGCCTGCTAGCGTCGAGTACACAAGCGGCCGATTCGCCGACCGCAATGCCACCGCTGTGGCGGTATCGCCACGGACGCACCCTTAGCGGCGCTTTTTGCGAACGTACAGCACCAAGACGTGGTCTTCGATCTCGTAGCCATGCTTGGCTGCGATGGCGTGCTGAAACTTCTCGATTTCGCTGCTTTGAAATTCGATGACTTTGCCGGTGTCGAGATCGACCATGTGGTCGTGATGCTCGCCGTGATTCAGTTCGAACACGGCTTGGCCACCCTCGAAGTTGTGCTTGAGCACAAGACCGGCCGCTTCAAACTGTGTCAGCACGCGATAGACCGTCGCAAGACCGATGTCATCGCCCTGATCGAGCAGCACACGGTAGATGTCTTCGGCGGTCATGTGCTTCGCCGACGTCTGCTTTTCGAGGATGTTGAGGATCCGCATACGCGGGATCGTGACCTTCAAGCCGACTTTTCGCAGGTCTCGGGATTCCATAGGTTTTCCTCGCGGTGTCCTGAACAGCGCTACGGGGACCGCGGCGCGAAAGCGCTCGGAGTGTATCATCGCTGCGGTTCCGCCCCACTGAGTTCCCTATCTATGCGCCGCTTTCTCCTCGCCTTGGCCGTCACCGCCCCACTTCTGCTCTCGGGCTGCCTGTATCGCCAGCCCATCTTCCAAGGCAATCTGCTTGAGCAGCGCAACGTCGAACAACTCGCCGTAGGCATGAACAAGCGCCAAGTGTTCGCGCTATTGGGCTCGCCCTCGATCGCCGATCCGTTCCGGCAGAATCGTTGGGACTACGTCTCCTCTGAACAACGCGGCCACCGCGATGCCGAGATCAAGATTTTCACCGTGCATTTCGAGGGCGATAGCGTGACGAAGTGGGAAGGCGAGTACTTTCCGGAGGCCGACAGCGCCATCGCCAGAGAGCAGGTCGAACGCTTCGGCCCGAACCTCGCCCGCGACAAAGATAGGGAACGCCGCAGGCCCTAAGCCCTGCGTCGATGGTTTTAAGCGGCACCCCGCCCTACGCGGGGGGTTTTCGTTTCTGCCCGCAAGCGACGCGCCAGCTTCGGGTCACTGGGCAACGCACGCAGCAATTCCAGCCGATCACCTTCATGCAGCAAGGTGTCGGCACTGATCTCGCGGCCAAAAACCGCCATCGCCGCCGGCACGAAAGCCGCAGCCGGCCAAGCCGACACCAAGGCAGGCAAACGGGCCAGCACAGCACCCGCCGTGCTTCCCACTGCGTCCGGCACATTGACCCGCCAAGCACGCCCGCGCTCGGCGTACACCGCTTCGACGGACGAATCGGCGCTCATAAGAGGCTGCGATCTTCGGCTTTGGCGATGCGGCAGAAGTCGTCGACCATGCGGTCCGCCATGCCCTGAAAGCCGATGGCCAACGCCTTCCCGATGATCGCGCCAGCCACCTCGAACTCAAGGTTCAAACCCACCTTGCAGGCTTCTTCGTCGAGCGAATGAAACGTCCAATGGCCAGCAAAGCGCTTGAACGGCCCATCGACGAGGCTTAGGTCCAGACGCGTTGGCTCGACCCAGTGGTTGCGGGTGGTGAAGTGCAGACGCAGGCCGGCAATTTTCAGATCGAGCCTTGCCACCATCGTGTCATCACCGCGCTCGAACACGGCGGCAGCTTCGCACCAAGCGAAATAGCGCGGATAGGCTTCGACCTCATTGACGAGGTGAAACATCCGTCGAGCAGAGTGCATAACGAGAGCGTGGCGCTGGATGCGTGTCATCGGCAGGTGGCAGGTGTCGGGCCCGTGCGACAATACGCGGCATGGCAGGCAAGAAGAAAGAAAAGGATACCGAATCCGGCGGCGGCACCATCGCCCTCAACAAGCGGGCACGTCACGAGTACGCACTCAGTGATCGCTTCGAGGCGGGGCTCTCTTTGCAAGGCTGGGAACTCAAGTCGATCCGCGCCGGGCGTGCCAACATCGGCGATGCCTATGCCGTCATCCGCGGGGGCGAGCTGTTCCTTTTCGGCTCCCAGATCACCCCGCTCATCCAGGCCAGCACCCACGTGGTCGCCGATGATCGGCGCACACGCAAGCTGCTGCTGCATAAGCACGAGATCGAGCGGCTCATTGGCCGCGTCGAGCGCGAGGGCTACACGCTTGTACCGACGGCGATGTACTGGAAATCGAACAAGGTGAAACTGGAAATCGCGCTGGCGAAAGGCAAACAGGAGCACGACAAGCGCGATACCGAGCGCGACAAAGACTGGCAGCGCGAGAAGCAGCGCGCCCTGCGCCATCGCAACAAAGACGCCTGAAAGCGCCATCGCGCACACGAAAGTGCGCGCTGAACGGAACGTTCTGCCGCCCTTGTGCGCGCCCTACCCCACCCCCATACTTCTCGAGTCAGTTGTTTCACGATGACCGTGTTTCCGGGGGTGTCCTGGCTTCGACGGGGGTTGCGAAATTGCTTGGCGCATGCCGAGGGGGCGACTTTCCTCGTTAATCCAGTAGCAAAAACTCAGACGCCAACGACGACGTCTACGCTCTCGCCGCTTAAGGCGTAAGCCCCGAACCCACTTGTGCCTGTGCTCGTGGATGTAGGGTCATTATCACGGGATAGCTTACGGTGGCGACCCGCCAGCCGGATGCGAAACTTAGCGGGTGTGTCCTGCGGCGTGCTTCGCACACCGTGTTTCCGCAGGCCGAGAACGAACGGTGAGCTAAGCATGTAGTGCCGGGCATGGAGTGCCTTCGGACGCGGGTTCGACTCCCGCCACCTCCACCATTAGCTAGTCCAAAGCGGCACAACTCAGGCCGGAATCCTCAGTAAAAACAAGGTCAATCGAGGTGCTCGATGTCCTCCACCTTGCCTATGGCATCCAGTCGTAGGACGATGCGGCAGAGTCTCCCCCGTGTGCTCGTCTCCAAGGTCATCACCGACGCAGCCATGAATCCGGCGAACTTGCCGATTCCTTTACGTCCCTTGACCTGGCGATTTTTTCCGGTGGTGCGCTCGCCTCGCGCCGAACGCCGATCTTTGGCTATGGTGAGGTAGTGCCGTCGGAGTTCTTCTTCTGTCATCCCGGTTCCATCGTCGCGGATGACAATGGGTTCGCCGCTCAAGGGTTTCGGTAGTTGGATGCTCACCTGATCCGCATCGGCATCCCAAGCGTTGTCCACCAATTCCTTCAAGGCACGCTCGGTCGATCTGTATTCCTGACTCAGCAGCGTGGCGAGACGGGAATCTACTTGGAATCGAAGATTTGCGGCACTCATGGATGGCTCCTATTGCGGTATCCGATGCAGATGGTTGTCCGCCTCGTTCACCGACTTTGCAATCAGGTGTCCACTCATGCCAGCACCCGGAAAAGTTTCTTCAAGTAGGCGCTGGCACCATCCTCCATGAACAACACGTTGCGGCTTTCCAGATCGGCCTTCTTTGTCGGGTCGCCCACGTTCAGCAGGTCGGCGAACTTCGTCGGCGAGAGAACGAAGGCATTCAAGACCAGCGGCGCTTCGCCCGCCTTGGCCTGCGCCGCCAGCGTTGTTTCCAGTGTCTTCACTTCCTTGTACAGACCCAGCTTGGGGTGCGACAGGTCGAGATTGCGCAGACCCTTCGGATCGACAAACGTCAGCCACTGCTTGCCGCTGGCGTCGTCCACCAGCCACAGCAGGAAGTCCGGATAGAAGTTGCCCGCCAACGCGAAGCCCAAGCCTTTCTCTTCCCGATCCGCATTGCGCAATAGGTACAGGCTGCGTGGGCCAATCGCTTCCTTACCTTCGCCTGAGTTGTAGAACGCCTCCAGATCGCGGACGAACTCCCATTCGCTCGGCGCGTCAAAAGCCAGCGGACGGAGCTTCAGCGGCACTGCATCCTTGTCCTCCAACGCCAGCAGCGGGCAGTACAAATGCCGGTCGAAGCTGATGGCCACCATGTGCGGCGCGTTCCATTTGCTGGCCTCGCCAATCTTGCCGTCCGCCACCAGCTTCTTCAGCACTTCCAGCTTCGCCTGATACTCCAGACCGTCGTCGCTGTTCTCGATCTCGAACTGGTAAAGCTTGAGCATCGACCCGTGATCTTCATCGATGTGGGTGATGTCGTAGAACTGGCCTTCGTAGCCCGTCTTCAAGGCCTTGTAGAAGCGGTCGGTGTAGTCCGTCAGCAGTCGCAGCAGGATGTCTTCCTGCTTGCGGATGTTGGCGAAGGTCGTCACGTTCAGCTCCGCCGCCGGAATGAACAGCGTGTACCAATCCTGCGCACCCGCGCAGAAGTCGATCAGCTTCTGCCGTTCCAGCCGCAAATTGCTCCAGCTACGCTGCAGCTTGTAGTCCTGCAACGCCAGATAGACGCGATCCCAATTGAAAGCCGGAAACAGCGTCTGATTCAGCTTGCCCTTGTTGCGGGCTTCCGTCGTGGGGGCTGTGCCCTTGTCCTTGCTGGACAGCGCTTCGACGCGCGGGTACAGGTCAAGCACCACATGGGGTGGCTTGATCTTGCCCTGGAACTGCGCAGGAATCTCGTACAGCCAAGGGAAGTGCGTACGCTTGAACCCGAGTTTCTGGTTGTCCTTGTAGCCATCTTTCAGCGCCAAGGTCTTGAGCTTGCCCTTCGGCAGGTTGGCCCTTGTCGGGAAGTCCAGTTCCAGCACTTCATCGCTGGGCGTGATGCCTTCCTCGCGCAGGTAGTATTTGAACGCGGCCATGTAGCTGGCGCGCACGCCGAAGATGTTCAGCGCCTCCAGCTTGTCCAGATGCACGCCCTTGGGCCTGTCCTGCGGCAAGGTGCGCTTGAGCGAGAAGCCCTTGCCCTTGAGGCGCACCCCGCGTCCGAACAACTGGATGATCTGCGAGCCTTCACCCTGGCCCATGTTCAGCAGACCCATCGTGGACACGCGCCAACTGCTCCAGCCTTCCGTGAATTTGCGCGAGCCGATCAGCACGTTGAGGCGGCTGTCCTTGTTGTTCAGCGTGCCGAACAGCGCGCCGCCAAAGTCGTCGCGTTCGCTGTCGAAGGCCTCGGCGTCCTCCGCCATCCCGAAGAAGCCCGCATCGTCGCCGATGTTGATGAGGCCGAAGGGCTCTGCATCGCCCACGCGCAACGCCAGCTCACCTTTGCTGCTCTTGATGTTGACCAGTTTCAAGCGCTGACGGGCCGAGGCATTGAACACTCGCAGCAGGATGTCGGCGTACAGCTCATCCACGCGACCGCCGAAGCCCATCAGGGGCGTGAAACGCCCGCTGAAGATGTTGTTGCCCTTGGCGTCCAAAATCTGCGCTTTGTCCGCAATCAGGTCGGTCAGCCAGATCTTGATCTGCGTTTCGCTGTTCAGGAAATCGGCGAGGAAGTTCACCACTTCCAGGATGTCCGACTCCTCGCCTGACACCGTGTTGCCCACGAACACCCACAGCGGCTTTTCGATGTTGAAGTCGGCAAGTGCCGAGCGGTACGTGCTCCACAGCCAGAGCTGCTGGTAGTAAGCCAGCAGGCAGGCGGTGAAATACTTGCGCGAGTTATCCACCTGCTCGTAGGCCTCGCCGCTCATGTTGAGGATCAGCGACTCCTTGCCGTAGCCGTCCTCATAGAAGAACTTGTACGAGTAATCGAACAGGATGCACTTGGCGTAAATCTCGCGCGTCGCAGTGATGCGCGCGCGGCGCTTGTCCTCGGCGGTCAGCGCAAGTTGCGCCTTCTGCCCGTCGTCCAGACTGCGCAGACTGGTGGTGTTGAACAGCATCTTGGCGCGCTTCTTCTGGATGTCTTCTTCCGCCGCCGCCACGATCATGCCCTTGGCCACCGCCTGCCCGAAAGTGGCCGAGTACTCGAAGGCAAAACCACCGCGCACCAGCGCATCGCGCCGTGCCATCCACGCGCCTGCCGCCGTGCCAGTACCACGGTGGCCTTCGTCCACCAACACTAGGTTGTTGCCCTCGAAGGCATCCACGGCGACGGTCTTGTCGCCCATCTCATCGCCCAGCTTGTTGATGTCGATGATTTCGATGGTGCCGCGCGCGGGTGACTGAGCCTTGTTAAAGAACTGCGAGAACCCGAAGCCGGACAGGTGCAGCTCTTCCAGATGCTGACGGCTCAACCCTTCGTTGGGCGTGAGCAGGATGATTTTGTCGGGAAAGTGATCGCTGCGCCCCGCCTGAAAATAGTGCAGGTACTGGCGGATGTTGACGTGCAGCAGCAGGGTCTTGCCGCTGCCGGTGGCATTCCAGAAGGCGATTTTGTTCAGGTCGTCCGCCTCGAAATCGCGGAACGGTTCCGCACCCGTCTCGACGCGGTAACGCGTCATTTCCTCGTTCAGACCATCGAGCAAGTCCTGACGGTGGTTGAAGTACCAGTCCAGATACAGCTCGGTGAACAGCAGCGAGATGTACTGGAAGTACTTCATCTGCAGTTCGTGGCCTTCCAGCTTGTTGCGCTGGGCGGTAATGGCCTGCCAGTGGGCGACGACGTTCAAGTCGTAGCGTCGCAAGTCGGCCTCGGGCACCTTGTTGGGATCGAACAAGCCTCGGATCAGTTCGTGGAAGAACTTGGTCTGGCCGTCCTCGTCGATGCCCTCGAAGCGGTCATCGCCCAAGCGCATCTTGAGTGCCGCGAGCGTGCCGCCCTGAAAGAAACCCAGCACCCAGCGGTTGAGCACCAATTCCTGATGGAAGCTGCGCTTCTTGCCGCCGCGACTGGAACCGGCTGCGCCACTTGCGCCCGAACCGGCGGCAGGGGTCTTGCGTGGTCGTGCCATCAGATGTCCTCCACGGAGAACATGCGCTCCAGAAACTCCGGCTCGATCTGGCGCAGCTTGAGCACGCGGGTGGCACCGCCTTCCTCGGCCGTCTGCGTCAGCACGGTGGGAA
>BBPD01000471.1_pt1 | contig 15496 bp, 14 predicted proteins | sample 1344911 | NCBI WGS metagenome assembly BBPD01 (sample SAMD00019088, study PRJDB2971) | groundwater metagenome | biome: freshwater biome; feature: mineral spring; material: ground water | place: USA: CA, Sonoma | collected 2011-09 | depth surface m
TTTACCCGACCACACGACTCCGTTTGATCGGATTATGCTCTAGCAGCCTAATGGCGCCGACCGCGCGCTCGGTGTCGGGCGTGCAGAGACGCTGGACGATCTGATGGCAACGTCGGACGTGCTTTCCATCCACTGCCCGCTGACCCGCCGCACCCGCGGGCTGGTGGATGCCGCCGCCCTCGCGCAACTGCCCGAGGGCGCGGTGGTGGTGAACACCGCCCGCGGGCCGATCCTCGACCTCGATGCCCTGGAGGCGGGGCTGCGATCGGGCCGCATCGCCGGTGCGGGCCTCGACGTGCTGCCTGTCGAGCCGCCGCCGCAGCCGGAGCCATCGCTGCTCCGCGCCTGTCGCGCCGGCGAGGCGTGGCTGCGCGGCCGGCTGGTGATCCTGCCGCACGTCGCGTTCCACTCACCCGAGGCTTGGGGAGACATCCGGCTGAAGAGCGCGGAGACGATGCGCGACGTGCTGGTGCGCGGCCTCTCCAGCAACGTGATCCCGCCCGACGCGGACTGAAGCGCCGGCGCGTGCGCCCAGCCGGCCGGGCACCCATATCCTCGCTCGCCAGGGCCTCCGACCCGGGCCTCTACGACTGCGACGTCCTCGCCTGGAGCGAGCAGCAGGCCGCACTGCTGGGACGCCTCGCCCGCGGCGAACGGGTGAATGGCGTGGATTGGGAGAACGTGATCGAGGAGGTGGAGAGCGTGGGGCGGAGCCAGTTCGACTGGGTTCGGAGCAACCTGCGCCTCGCCTTTCTCCACGCGCTCAGGATCACGGCGTGGCCGGACAGCCCCGCCCGCGCGCATCAGGAGGGCGACGTGACGGCGTTCCTGGTGAATGCGCAGACCCGCTTCGGACCTGGCATGCGGCTGCGACTCGACCTTGCCCAACCTCTACGCGCAGGCGCTGCGTGACCTTGATAGCCTCGGCGACGCGGCGGGGCGGAGGCCCGTGCCCAGGCACGCCCCCGACGGCCTTGCGGCCTCGCTCACTGGCGCCGTCGCGGCGCGCGGCCTCGTGTCGCGGCTCAGCCGGCTGGGTCAGGCGCCACCGCTCCGGCCAAAACTGCATCCGCCTCACCGAGCGCCGCCTCCAGGCAATCGAGCACGGGCACGCCCACGGCCTTGCGCAGCCGCGGGGCAAGGCCGACGAGGCCCGCGCCGCCCAGCACCAGCGCGCCTCGCCCGTCCGCCACCGCGTCGCACGCGGCCTCGGCGAGGATCGGCAGCGCGCCCTCCGGGTCGCGCGCGATCTCCCCGCCGGTGAGCGAGATGGCGGCGATGCGCACCTCCTCCGGCCCCAGGCCACGCAGCAGCGCGAACTCGCGCAGCATCGGCACCCACGGCGCGCCCCCGGTGAGCAGGGCGATTCGCGGTGCGATCCGGCGCGCCGCTACAAGCGAGGCGTCCGCCAGGCCGAGGACGGGAACCGGGCAGATCTCCCGCGCCGCTTCCAGGCCGGGGTCGCCGAAGCAGGCGATCACCACCGCGTCGTAGCCGTGCGCGTTCCGCTCGCCCACTTCCCGCTCGATCCCGTCCACCACCGCGTGGGCGGCAACGGCGGCCGCTCGGCGTGAGGCGATGTAGCGCTCCCCGAAGCGCGCGGTGGCACCCACCAGCTCGTGGAGCGGGTACATCCGGCGGGCGGCTGCGACGAGGCGGCCGGTCATCGCCGCATCGGTGTTGCCATTGAGGAGCAGGAGCTTCATCGGCGGGCAAGCTGTGCCACCGTTCCAGGCAAAGACAAGCCGCGCGGCGGCGATGGCCGCGTCGTGCTCTGTTCCCGCCATCGGCACGCGGTGCAAAATATCTTGCCGGTCCGGGGTCGGGTGCCTTGATCGCCGACATCCGGGGGGAAGGAACCAGAACGACCATGTTGCGCCGCATCCTGCTTGCCGCCGCCCTGCCCGTCGCCTTCGCCATGGGAGCGGCCCCCGCCGCCCAGGCGCAGGGGACGATCCGCATCGGCATGACGGCCGCCGACATCCCGCTGACGCACGGGCAGCCCGACCAGGGCTTCGAAGGCAACCGTTTCACCGGAATCCCGCTCTACGACGGACTGACGGCCTGGGATCTCAGCCGGGCGGATCGCCCTTCCACGGTCATCCCAAACCTCGCCACGGAGTGGCGCGTGGACGCGAACGACCGCACGCGGTGGGTGTTCACGCTCCGCCGCGGCGTGCGCTTCCACGACGGCAGCGAGTTCAACGCGGATGCCGTGGTCTGGAACGTGCGCAAGGTGCTCGACCGCGAGGCGCCGCACTTCGACCCCCGCCAGGTGGGCGTGACCGCGACGCGCATGCCGACGCTTCGCCGCGCGGAGAAGATCGACGACTTCACCGTCGCGCTGTTCACAAGCGAGCCGGACTCGTTGCTGCCGATCAACCTGACCAACCTGTTCATGGCCTCGCCGACGCATTGGGAGGCGCTGCGGCGGAACCATCCCACGGCCGAGGCGACGTGGAACGCCTTTGCGGCGAACCCCTCCGGCACCGGCCCCTTCCGCCTGACGCGCCTCATGCCGCGTGAGCGGGCGGAGCTGGCGCGCTTCGACGGCTACTGGGGCGACCCGAAGCCGCGCGCGGAGCGCATCGTGCTGCTGCCCATCCCGGAGGCGAACGCGCGCACGGCCGCGCTGCTCTCGGGCCAGGTTGACTGGATCGAGGCGCCCTCGCCGGATGCCGTGGCGCAGCTGCGCGCGCGCGGGATGCAGATTGCCAGCAACCCGCAGCCGCACGTGTGGCCGTGGCAGCCCTGCTTCCTGGAGAGTTCGCCGCTGCGCGACGTGCGGGTGCGCCGGGCCATCAACCTCGGGATCGACCGCGAGGGTCTGCGCACACTGCTCAGCGGGATGATGCAGCCGGCGCTGGGCACGTACCCGGCCGGGCACCCGTGGAGCGGCAACCCCACCTTTCAGATTCGCACCGACAAGGCCGAGGCGCGGCGGCTGCTGGCCGAAGCCGGCTTCACGCCGCAACGGCCGCTGACCCTGCGCGTGCAGATCAGCGCCTCCGGGTCGGGGCAGATGCAGCCGCTCTCGATGAACGAGTTCCTGCAGCAGGACCTGCGCGGAATCGGTGTGAACGTCGAGTTCGACGTGATCGAGTGGAACGCGCTGTTCACCAACTGGCGCAACGGTTGCGGCCACCCGAGCGCGCGCGGGGCGCACGCGATCAACGTCTCGTTCTCGGCGATGGACCCGTTCTTCTCGCTGGTGCGTTTCTACGACAGCAAGATGGCCGCGCCGGTCTCCAACAACTGGGGGATGTTCAACGACCCGCGCTTCGACCGGCTGGTGTCGGAGGCGCGCAACGCCTTCGAGCCGGCGGAGCGTGACGCGGCACTCGCGCGTCTCCACGCGGCGGGCGTGGACGAGGCGCTGTTCATCTGGATCGCGCACGACGTGGGCCCGCGTGCCATGGGCCCGCGCGTGCGCGGCCACGTCCAGCCGCAGAGCTGGTTCGTGGACCTGCGCTTGCCATTCGTTCAGTGATGTGAAGGAGGGCGCGCCCGGTGTTCTTCTATCTCCTGCGGCGCGTCCTCTACGCAATCCCGATCGCCCTGGCTGTCGGCTTCGTCTGCTTCATGCTCGTGCAGATCGCGCCGGGTGACCCGATCAACGCCATCGTCCCGCCCGACGCGCCGCAGGACGTGGTGGAGCAGGTCCGCAAGGACTACGGCCTCGACAAGCCGCTGCCGGTGCAATTCGGGCTCTGGTTGTTCAAGGTGGTGCAGGGCGATCTGGGCCGCTCCCTGGCCACGGGCCGCCCGGTGTGGAGCGACCTGCACTCGGCCATCGGCAACACGCTGCTGCTCGCGGCCGCCGCGTCGCTCATCGGCTTCGTTATTGGCGCGACGCTGGGTGGGCTCGCGGGCACGTTCCGCGGCTCCTGGATCGACCGTGTCGCGGTGACGGCGGCCGTGGCGGGCGTATCCGTGCCGCATTACTGGCTCGGCATGGTGCTCGTGGTCATCTTTTCCGTGCAGCTCGGCTGGTTGCCGGCAATGGGGGCCGGGCCAGGTGGCAGCGCGGATTGGATGTGGAATTGGGAGCACCTGCAGCACTTGCTGCTGCCCGCCGTGACCCTCTCCGTCATCCCCATGGGCATCGTCACGCGCACCGTCCGTGGCATCGTCGCCGAGATCATGAACCAGGAATTCGTCACCGCGCTGCACGGCAAGGGCCTCACGCGCTGGGGCGTGTTCCTGCACGTGGTGAAGAACGCCGCGCCGAACACGCTTGCCGTGATGGGCCTCCAGCTCGGCTACCTCATGGGCGGCTCCATCCTGGTTGAGACCGTTTTTTCCTGGCCCGGCACAGGGCTGCTGCTCAACAGCGCGATCTTCCAGCGCGACCTGCCCGTGCTCCAGGGCACGATCCTCGTGCTGGCCATGTTCTTCGTCGCGCTGAACCTGTTCGTGGACCTGATCCAGACCGCGCTCGACCCGCGGATCAAGCGCGCATGATCTCGCGACTGCCCTGCGGCCGCACACCGTGCCGCCGTGCGGCGAGACGCATGAAGAGGGCATGACCCCATGAGCGCCACGACTCCCTCGGCCGCCGCCGCCGAGCTCGCCGTCCAGGCCCGGCAGATCGCCCACGCCTCCGACGGATACTGGAAAACGGTGTGGAAGCGGGTCCGGCGGGATCCGGTCACCGTGTTCTGCGCCTCGGTGCTGCTGCTCATGTTCCTGGTCATCGTGTTCGCGCCCCTGGTCGCGCCGCACGACCCGTACCAGGGCAGCATGATCCGGCGCCTGCGCCCCTTGGGCACCGAGGGCTATCCTCTAGGTACCGATGAATTGGGCCGCGACATGCTCACGCGACTGATCTTCGGTGGTCGGCTGTCCTGGTTCATGGGGATCGTGCCGGTGCTGCTCGCCTTTGTGATCGGCACGACGCTTGGGGTCACCGCGGGGTTTGTCGGCGGCAGGACAAACATGGCGATCATGCGCGTCACCGACGTTTTCTACGCCTTCCCGTCGGTGCTGCTCGCCGTGGCCATCTCCGGCGCGCTGGGCGCGGGCATCATGAACGCGATACTCGCCCTCACTCTCGTCTTCATCCCGCCGATCATCCGTGTGGCGGAGAGCGTGACGACCGGCGTGCGCAACCTCGACTTCGTGGACGCGGCGCGCGCCTCCGGCGCATCCGCCTTCACCATCGTGCGGGTACATGTGATGGGCAACGTTCTTGGCCCGATCTTCGTGTACGCGACATCGCTGATCAGCGTGTGCATGATCCTGGCCTCGGGCCTGTCATTCCTCGGCCTCGGCACCCGGCCGCCCGAGCCGGAATGGGGGCTGATGCTCAACACACTGCGAACCGCGATCTACGTGCAGCCCTGGGTGGCGGTGCTGCCCGGGGCGTGCATCTTTGTGACGTCCATCTGCTTTAACCTGGTGAGCGACGGGCTGCGCACCGCGATGGACGTGAAAAGCTGAGCGGGCCCGCGGCGAGACGCCGTGAGGCGGGAGAGGAGGTACGGCGCCCCGCCTGAACGCGTTGCCGCCGGATCTGTGATGCGGCTTCGTGGTGATGCCCCTGCGCCGGCGCATCACCCTTACGGTATTGATGGCCGCCCGACCCACCGCGGCTGTCCTGCCGCGGCAGACCGCAGGCCAGAAAGCCTCCACCCGCACGGCCATCGATGCCGCCGTGGCGTACAAGACGCGCATGCTCCGCGAAATGCCCAGCACAGGCCCGCTATTCGGCGTCGCCCACGCCATCCAGATCATTCTGCCCATCGTCTCCGCTGGCTTCTTGCTCGGGGGGCAGTTTGGCGAGGGCGCGCTGTTGCGCGATGGCCCGACCGAGGGTCAATTTCGCATTGTCGGCGACTCCTTTGGATCCCAGATCGGCGTGAAGCGCGCGAGGCTGGCGATGTTTTTCATGACCGAACAGGTGCGTCGCGCATTGCTCGCCGCCAACGGGTGGGAGATCGGCGCAGGCCCCTCCGTCGCGCTGCCCGACGCGGGTGTCCAGGTGAACATTGCGCCGCCGACCGTGCGTGGGTCGGTTTACGCCCTGACCATCAGTCAAGTCGGGCTCATGGCCTCGCTCGCGATCCAGGGCACCAAGATCACGCGCATCCAGCCTGGATCAGCAACCGTCGCCGGGGCGGCGGCGTTGCTGGGGCGGTTGAAGAGGGATCGCCACCATGAACCGCCGCCATTTTACCCACGCCCTGCTCGCGCTGCCCTCCCTGGGCGCGCTTATGCCGCACCGCGCAGCCGCAGAGACGCGCGCCGAGATCGATGCGTCCGTTGCGCAGGCCGTGCAGCAGCTGCGCGCGATGGAGCACACTGCGCCGCTGTTCCAGCGCGCCCGCGCGATCCTTGTCTTCCCGCGCATCGTCCAGGGCGGCTTCATCGTCGGCGGCCAGTACGGCGAGGGTGCGCTGATCCGCGGCGGGCGGACGGAGGGTTACTACAGCATCGCCGGTGCATCGTTCGGCCTTCTCGCCGGTGTGCAGCGTGCGGGTCTGGCGATGTTCTTCATGAGCGAGGACGCCATCCGGGCCCTGATGAACGCCGACGGGTGGGAAATCGGCACTGGCCCGTCTGTCGTTGCACTTGACCGCGGCCTCCAGGCCAACATCACCGCTACGACACTTGTGGAGTCCGTCTACGCCATCTCATTTGACCAAGCGGGCTTGATGGCGGCCCTGGCGCTGACCGGGACGAAAATCAGCCGGGTGCAACGTTGACGCGGCCGCCCGCGTGGGCGCGCCGTCCACACGTATGGGCGTTACGCGGGAAGAGAGCTGCGCCGGAACGTTCGAGGGCTGCGTCGGCTTTGGCGGGCGTCCGGCGCTCCTCGTGATCGATGGTACCCTAGAGCAGATCGCCGGAGAGCGTCTTCGCTCGGAGGCGTGAATCTGCACTGAAAACAGGGGCTAGAGGCAACCGCCCTGACGATGGTCAGGGTGGATTGGCTCTAGCCTATACGAAGCGCGGCCCTCCGTTTGTCGCCTAGAGCATCATCCGATCAAACGGAGTCGTTTGGTCGGATGAAGATGCTCGCCAAAACAACGTCATAGAGCGATTTTCGTGAGCCGATGCGAACGGAAATCGCTCTAGGGCGTGGTGCGGGCGTTGTAAGTGACCGCCTCGTTGCTCCTGGTGGCGCGCCAGGCAGGCGTGCCGGTCATACACGCCAAAGCGCGCTACCACGCCTGCGGCCCCACGACGGAGGCTGGGTCGTTCGCAAGATGCCGGCTTTGCGGCTCGTGGTGGCCGGCGAGCCGTTTGCGGAGATCGACCGGGCCGTCGCGCCGCGGGCGAGCGAATTCGTGATCAGCAAGCAGTATCCCAGCCGGTTTTCGGCACGCGCCTCGGCAACATGCTGCCGACGCTCGGCGTGGACACGCTGATCCTCACGGGCTGCTCAACAAGCGGCTGCGTGCGCGTGGCGGCGGTGAACGGGGTGCAGCACGGCCACCGCGTGATCGTCCCGCGCGAATGTGTGGGCGACCGGCACGCACCGCCGCACGATGCAGCGCTCTTCGACATCCACGCAAAGTACGGGGATGTCGTGAGCTGCGCGGAGGCGATGGCTTGTCGTAACGGTCTCGCAAGCGCGCTGCCCGAAAGTCCAGCCCAGGCTCCATCCACCCTCGCTTTCCGCCTTCAAGCCAGATGCCCGCGCCCCGCTTCCTCCCCCTGCTCCTCCCGCTCGCCGCCTGCGCCGAGGCCGGCGGGCGTTGGCTACCAGGGTCGGTCGTTGTCCGAAGCGGCGCAGTGGTTCTGTGGCTCCTTCAATCGCCTGAACGACGCCGCCTACTCCGCCGGCGCGCGGACGGGCGAGCGGCTCGGCACGGCGCCCCCGGCCGACAATCCGCGCGCTGTGCAGTTTCGCCCGCGGCAGGGTGGGTTCTGAGCTACTCGCCCCGCAACGCGGCTCCGGCAGCCAGCGGCGCAAGCGGCGCGGCGAGGGCGAGCAGGGCAGCCTGCAGCAGCAGGTAGGGTCGCGCCTCGAGGCCAGAGGCAGCCGCCTCAATCGCGGCGGCGCCGAAGATGACCGCGGGAATGGCAAGCGGCAGAACGAGCAGCGGCAGCAGCACGCCGCCACGGCGCGCCCCCAGCGTCAGCGCGGCGCCCGCCGAGCCCAAGGCGGAAAGAATGCCGGACGCGAGCGCGAGCGCGAGCATCGCCGCTCCATAGGCTTCGGTGGGCAGATTGAGCAGCGCGGACGCGATCGGCGCGGCGAACACGAGGGGAAGGCCGGTGGTCAGCCAATGACCCAGCGCTTTCGCGGCGGCGATGGCCGACGGGGGCAGGCCGGACAGAAGCAGCTGGTCGAGCGAACCGTCCTCCGCCTCGGCGCCGAAGAGGCGATCAAGTGGCAGGAGCGCGGCAAGCAGCGCGGCCGCCAGGAGCGCGCCAGGGGCCAGCCGGGCCAGCAATTCCGGCGAGGGGCCGACGCCGAACGGGAAGAGCGCCGCCACAAGGACGAAAAACAGCACGGATGACAGCGTGTCCGCCGGATGGCGGAGTGCGAGGCGTAGCTCGCGGTTCAATACGGCGAGGAACGCCGTCACAGCCGCAGTTCGCGCGGCGTGGCGAGCGGCAGCGGCAGGTGGGTCGCCGCGACGATCATTCCGCCCCGCGCTCGGTGGCCTGCCAGAATGGGCGCCAACCGCTCCACCGAGCTTGCGTCCAGGCCCACCGTCGGCTCGTCGAGCAGCCAAAGCGGTGCCGGCGCCAGTGCGAGCCGAGCCAGCGCAAGGCGGCGCTTCTGGCCGGAGGAAAGCACGCGTGCCGGCAGCTCCGCGAGGTCGAACAGCCCCAGCGCTGCCAGCGCGGGGGCAACTTCGCCGCCGTGCAGTCGCGCATGGAAGGCGAGATTCTCTTGCGCGCTCAGCGCGGGCTTCAGCGCGTCGTCGTGGCCGAGGTAGCGCACCCGCGCGCCGTGCCCGACGCGGTCGGCCAGCGCGTCCTCCCCGCCCCACAGCACGCGCCCTTCCGCGGCCGGGATGAGCCCTGCCAGCACGCGCAGCAGCGAACTCTTTCCGGCGCCGTTCGCCCCGGTCAGAAGCATCGCATCGCCGGCCGCGAGCACGAACGAAACCTCGGCGAAAACAAGCCGCTCGCCGCGCCAGCAGGCCAGTCCCTCCGCGCGCAGGATGGCCCCTGGGTCCATGGACCCGTCACACGCCATGCTTTATACCGCGACGCAAGATCGGTTGAGGAAGACAGCGCCATGCGCACCATCGGGCAGGATTCCCTGAAGACCCGCAAGACCCTGGCTGTGGGCGGCAAGACGTACCACTACTTCAGCCTTCCCGAGGCCGAGCGGCAGCTCGGCGACATCTCGCGCTTGCCTTTCAGCCTCAAGGTTCTGCTCGAAAACATCCTTCGTTTCGAGGACGGCCGATCCTACACGGTCGCCGACGCGCAGGCCGTGGTGGATTGGCAGAAGGAGGGCCGTTCGGAGAAGGAGGTTCCGTTCCGTCCGGCCCGCATCCTCATGCAGGACTTCACCGGCGTGCCCGCTGTAGTGGACCTCGCGGCGATGCGCGACGGCATCCTGCAGCTCGGCGGCGACCCGCAGAAGGTGAACCCGCTGGTACCGGTGGACCTCGTCATCGACCACTCGGTGATGGTGGACGTGTCAGGCTCGCCCGATGCGATGCAGCGGAACGTCGAGATCGAGTTCGAGCGCAACGGCGAGCGCTACGAGTTCCTGCGCTGGGGCCAGGAGGCGTTCCGCAACTTCCGCGTCGTGCCGCCTGGCGCAGGCATCTGCCACCAGGTGAACCTGGAGTTCCTCGGCCAGGTCGTGTGGACCGGCACGGATGCAGGCGACACCTTCGCGTATCCGGATTCCTGTTATGGTACGGACAGCCACACGACGATGATCAACGGCCTCGGCGTTGTCGGCTGGGGCGTGGGCGGCATCGAGGCGGAGGCTGCGATGCTTGGCCAGCCCATCGCCATGCTGATCCCAGACGTGATCGGCTTCCGCATGACCGGCCAGCTGCGCGAGGGCGTCACCGCGACCGATCTCGTGCTGACCGTCACGCAGATGCTCCGGAAGAAGGGCGTGGTTGGCAAGTTCGTCGAGTTCTTCGGGCCGGGCCTCGCGGCGCTGCCGCTCTCTGACCGTGCCACCATCGGCAACATGGCGCCGGAATACGGTGCGACCATCGGCTTTTTCCCTGTGGACAAAACCACCACCGCCTACCTGCGCCTGACCGGGCGCGACGAGCACCGGGTGCAGTTGGTCGAGGCCTATTGCCGCGCGCAGGGGCTGTGGCGCGACGAAACCTCGCCTGAGCCAATCTTCACGGACACGGTCGAGCTCGACCTCTCGACCGTCGAGCCATCCATGGCCGGGCCGAAGCGCCCGCAGGACCGTATCGCGCTCGGCTCCATCGCTTCGTCGTTCCGGAAGGATCTCGCGGCCGGCGTGATGGGCGTCCCTGGCGACGATGCGGACAAGCGCGTGGCCGTCGAGAGCGCGAACTTCGACCTCGGCCATGGCGATGTGGTGATCGCTGCCATCACCTCCTGCACCAACACCTCCAACCCGTTCGTCCTCGTCGCGGCGGCGTTGGTCGCGCGCAAGGCGCGCGCGCTCGGCCTTAAGCCGAAGCCCTGGGTGAAGACGTCGCTCGCCCCCGGTTCGCAGGTCGTGACGGAATATCTGGAGGCGGCCGGGTTGCAGGCCGATCTCGACGCGCTGGGGTTCCAGACCGTGGGCTACGGTTGCACGACCTGCATCGGCAACTCCGGCCCGCTGCCGGAGCCAATGGTGGAGGCGATCGAGCGGAACAGGCTCGTCGTCGCCAGCGTGTTGTCAGGTAACCGCAACTTCGAGGGCCGGGTCCACGCCAACGTGCGCGCCAACTACCTCGCATCGCCGCCGCTCGTCGTCGCATACGCGCTGGCCGGCAGCGTGACCATGGACCTGACGCAGCAAGCGCTCGGCATCGGCGCCAACGGTCAGCCCGTGTTTCTCAGCGACATTTGGCCCACCCAGGCCGAGATCGCCGCCGTGGTGGACACCCACGTGACGAGCGACAAATTTCTCAAGCGCTTCGGCAACGTGTTCGACGGGACCGAGCAATGGCGCGCCATTCGCGTGGACGCCGAGCGCGACACATACCGCTGGAATGGCGGCTCGACCTACGTGCAAAACCCGCCCTACTTCGAGGGCATCACGCCCGAGACCGCGCCGCTTGCCAGTATTCGCGGCGCGCGCGTTCTGGCGCTGCTGGGCGACAACATCACCACCGACCACATCAGCCCAGCCGGCAACATCAAGAAAGCTTCGCCGGCCGGCGAGTATCTCCTCGGTCACCAGGTGCGGCCATTCGACTTCAACAGCTACGGTAGCCGCCGCGGCAACCACGAAGTGATGATGCGGGGCACGTTCGCCAATATTCGCATCAAGAACGAGATGGTCCCTGGTATCGAGGGCGGCATGACCACGCACCACCCCTCGGGCGAGGTAATGCCGATCTACGACGCCGCCATGCGCTACAAGGCGGAGGACGTGCCGCTCATTGTGTTTGGTGGCAAGGAGTATGGCATGGGCTCTTCGCGCGACTGGGCGGCGAAGGGCACATTTCTGCTTGGTATCAAGGCCGTGGTTGCCGAGAGCTTCGAGCGCATCCACCGCTCCAACCTGGTCGGGATGGGTGTGCTGCCGTTGCTGTTCCGTGAGGGTGAGAGCCGCACCACCTTGTCTCTCCGCGGCGACGAGGTGGTGGAGATCCTCGGGGTGGAGGAGCTGCGCCCTCGGATCGAGCTGGAACTGGTGGTGACGCGGACCGACGGGACCCAGCTGCGTACGGGTCTTCTGTGCCGCGTAGATACGCTTGACGAGGTTGAATACTACCGCAATGGCGGAATTCTACATTACGTGCTGCGCGGCATGGCCAAGGCGGCGTAGCGCCTCCACATACCTAGCGCGTACCCGCCACGCCGTCTGGCGGGCCTGCGGACCAAGCCGCCCCCAAGCCTCAGCCGGCGATGCCGGAGCCAGGCTGTCCCGGCATCCAGCCGGGGCGACAAAGGGGTGAGCCTTGCGACGGTCAGGCGGAAATCGCCGTAGCGACCCGCGAAGGCGGCTGCGGCGCCTCGTGGCGTGGACGCCGTGCGCATTGACGCCGCGCCGTGGTGGCCCACAGTGGTCGGCATGCCCCAACCGACCGCCGCGCGCGACCGCCGCATCTGCGCCGTCATGGCGCCGGTGAACCTACCCTATGCTGCTCGTTGTCACCGCGCCGCGCTTCCCTTCCCAGTTGGTTCTTCAAGCGGCGCCGGCGCCGGGCGCGGGCTTGCGCGATATGGTTCGGCCGGTCGCTCGGCTTCGGCCGGGTAGCGTGGAAAGCGCGGCCGGCGGGCTCGACGCGCTGCTACGCTGGGTTGATATGCTCGGCATCGCGGTCTTTGCGGCGTCGGGCGCGCTGGTCGCCGCGCGCAAGCGAATGGACGCGGTGGGCTTTGTGCTGATCGGCTGCCTGACCGGCTTCGGCGGCGGGACTGTGCGTGACCTCCTGCTTGGCCGCACGCCTGTCTTCTGGCTCAGCGCGCCCGAGTTGGTGGGCGTCGCGGCCGCGTCGTCCGTCGCCGTGTTCTTCTTCGCCCATCTGTTGGAAAACCGGTTCCGCGCGCTGCTCTGGGCGGACGCGGTCGGCCTGTCGATCTACGCTGTCCTCGGCGCCGAGATTGCACTGATGCTGGGCGTGGAAGCGTGGGCCGCGGTGCTCCTCGGCGTAGTCACGGCCACTTTCGGCGGTATCTTGCGCGACGTGGTGTGCAACGAGGTGCCGCTGATCCTGCGTCGCGAGATCTACGCGACGGCTGCCCTTGTCGGCGCCTCGGTCTATGTGCTGCTGCGCCTTGAGGGGGTGTGGCGCGACCCAGCTTTCCTCGCGGGCGTCGCCGCCGCCTTCGCCATTCGCGCAGCGGCGCTGGCTACTGGCTGGAGCCTGCCGGGCTATCGCCGCGCCCGGGTCGGCCGTGGCCATCCGGACCGGTAGGCGAGCCGCCTCGTCACAGCAAAAAATCCGCCGGCGACAGCATACCCGGCGGGATGCCGAGCAGGTCCACCATCCCCCCCGGCACGGAGACACGAGAACCCGCCTCTGTTCCGATAATCGCCAGGGACGCGAAGTTGGGCGCTAAGCCGCGCAGGTCGAGCCGGTCGCCATCACCCCAGGAGCCGCTGAAGCCGAACACGAAGTCGTGACCGAAACCGGAGGCGCCCATCCGGAAAATGTCCGCGCCGGGTCCGCCGTGGAATTGATCGTTGCCGTGGTTCCCCACCAGTGTGTCGTCCGCCGACCCCCCGTACAGGATGTCGTCCCCCGGGCCGCCGATCAATGTCGACGCCAAGAACGGGTGCGCGACCAGGAAGCCATCGCCCGCTGTGCGAAGCAGCAGCCGCGACTCGCCCGCGAGGTATGCGATCTCCACGTGCAGCGGCGCGGCCCAGCCATCGGCGTAGACGTAGGCGGTGTCGATGCCCTCGTTCTCGCGCTCGAAAAAGATGTCATGGGAGGAGAAGATCACGGCGATGTCATTGCCCGGCCCGCCCGCGAGGAAGTCGCCGGAGGTGCCGCCGCCCTGGCCGCGCATCACGTCGTCGCCCGCCCCGCCCTCGAGCGTGTCCGCCAGCGGGCTGCCCCAGAGCACGTCGTCCCCGTCCATTCCTCGGAGCCAGCCGCCCAGCAGCTGGTTGGCGACGAGCTGGTCCGCGTCGGCGGACCCGGCCAGGCGAGTCGCCGTCCCGGCGAGGTAAACGGCTTCGATGCCCGCCGCACTTACCCAGTCGTTGGCCGTGACCCAGACCTGATCGAAGCCCTCGTCCGGCCGTTCTTCAATGCGAATTCGCGCGTCGCCCACGCTATACGCGTCGTCGCCCGGCCCGCCACGCAGCAGGTCGGCGCCGGCGCGGGCGTAGATCACGTCGTCTCCCGCGCCGCCGTCGAGCGTGTCGTCGAAGGGCGAGTCCCACAGCGTGTCGTCGCCCGCGCCGGCCAGAAGGGTCGAGCCCAGCGCCGGGTTGGCGACCAGCGCCTGGCCAGTGGCCCCTCCGGACAGCAGCCGCGCCTGGCCGAACAGATAGGCCGCCTCGACCTCGTCAGCCACGCGCCAGCCGTCGACGCCGACGAAGACGGAGTCGTAGCCCTCGCCTGGCCGCTCCACGACCCGGTCGAAGGCGCCCATGACCTGGTACACGTCGTTGCCCGCGCCGCCCTCCATCCAATTCGCGCCTGTCCCGCCGCGGAGGACGTCGTCGCCGAGGGAGCCGTACAGGGTGTCGTTGCCGCCCAGCCCGTTGAGTTCGCCCGGGCCGCCGGCCAGGAACAGCGTGTTAGCCAGGCTGTTGCCGGTGAGGCTGCCGCCAGCAACAGCGAGGCGCACCCACTCGATCTCGCTGCCCTCGGGAAGGGTCCAGGCCAGGGCAAAGACCTCTGCCACATCGAAGCCCTCGCCGGCGTTCTCGATCGCGAGGTCGGCGCTGTCGCGGATGAAGTACAGGTCGTTGCCCAGGCCGCCCAGCAACACGTCGCCGCCGCCGCCGCCGTCGAGCGTGTCGTCGCCCATCCGCCCCTCCAGCGTGTCGGCGCCGGCGAGGCCGTTCAACGCGTTGTCGTGGAAGTCGCCGATGAGCACGTCGCCAAGCTGCGTACCATCCACGTCTTCGATGTTGAGCAAAGTGTCGCGGCCGCCCCACGGGTCGATCGCGGCGTTGGCGTTGAGGTCGACCCACACGCCGGAGGGCGCGACGCCGGGCGGGCCGACGCTCATGTGGAACACGACGCGATCGCGGCCCGGGCCGCCATCGAGCAGGTCGTCGCCGCCGCCGCCGTCCAGCGTGTTGTCCTGCTCGTTCAAGATCAGCACGTCCATGAATTCGCCGCCAGCGGCATTGGGAATGCGGGCGAGGAGGTCGAAGCCGATGTAGAAGCCTTGCGCGTCGAATTTCGACACCTGTCCGGTAAACATCGCCGGGTCCCCGGCGGACACGAGCAGGTTGATGCGGAAGCCACGGCCGGCCACGTACCAATCCGGCCCGGCTTGGCCGTCGAGCGTGTCGAAGCCGACCGAGACAAGGAACACGTCCGGCCCCGTGGTGCCGAACAGGAAGTCGTCGCCGGCGGTTCCGGCGAAAGCGGTGAACGTCGCCATTCTGGCGGCTCCGGCGGTGGTTTACATGCTGAGTTTGGCCGCAAATAGTTAACGGAACCCTAACGGGGCGAGGGTCAAGGTCGCGCGGTGCAACCGTCGAGCAGCGCGGCTTCGCCCCGGCGCAGGCCCTGCTGCAGCGTCCGCAGCTTGCCATCGGCCGAGTGCGCGCGCGGCCGCGGGCCATCGGCGCCGTGTCCACCAGGAGGCTCGGGTGCAGGACGGCTCGGGCGGGTGGTGTCCGCGCTGTGCAAAAGCGCTTCTCGCCAAGACTCGCCGGCGGAAATTGCGCGGAGCAGGAGCGGCTATAATACCACCTCCCACGGCCGCTGACTCACTTTATGGATTCCCC
>BBPD01000967.1_pt2 | contig 15473 bp, 16 predicted proteins | sample 1344911 | NCBI WGS metagenome assembly BBPD01 (sample SAMD00019088, study PRJDB2971) | groundwater metagenome | biome: freshwater biome; feature: mineral spring; material: ground water | place: USA: CA, Sonoma | collected 2011-09 | depth surface m
CTCTCATGACCTCAAACTCTCGAACCGCCGGGTGCGGACCCGCATGCCCGGTGGTGTGGCAGGGGCGCAGCCGATAATGGCTGCCCCCTATGCCGATGTCCGTGTCTTTTGTCCGGCATGCCGGCGACGGCCTGCAACCGAAAGATCATCTTTCACCTGTTTCGGAAAACTGGAAAGAAATCTTGCAGACAATACCTGGCTGCGCCCGCTCAACTGAGCAGGTGAAAAAAAAACCGATGCAAAACAATGAGTTGCACGCTCTGCTTGGTATTTTCCCTGAGCAGACATATTCTGGCCCGAGGCTTGCAATCCCCCTGTTGTGCGCCCAAGCCCAGCGGGTCTGTTCAAATCGGGCCGCAGCCGTTGCCCCAGCCCCACCACCCCGAGACCCGATATGCAAAGGAGCGCCAGCACCGAAGCTTCGCACGGCATCACCCCGCTTTTTCACTGACAACCATTGGAATTGGTCACCATGAATAAAGAGACACAGACAATACTGCAGCGCTACGATTCGGATCGAACCCGCCTGATGGACATTCTCTGGGACATCCATGACGCCTTCGGTCATCTGCCGCCAGCCCTCCTGCCGCAGCTCGAGGCCGGCCTGAACATCTCGCGCAACGACATCCTGGAGACCGCGAGCTTCTACCACTTTTTTCACACCAAGCCGACCGGCACGCATCAGATTTACCTGAGCAACACCGTTTTGGCCAAGATGAATGGCTACCAAGGCGTCTACGAAGCGCTTGAGAGTGCCACCGGTAGCAGTTTTGGCGTCACCGAGGCCGGCTCGGAATTCAGTCTGTTCGAGACCAGTTGCATCGGCCTGAGCGATCAGGAACCGGCCATGCTGGTCGACAAGATCGCCTTCACACACCTGACACCGTCCAAGGTGCACTACCTGATCGAACAGCTCAAGCAGGGCAAGACCGCCGAACAAATCGCCAACCCGGCCGGCCTTGTGAACACCGAGCTGGATTACGTTGAAAACCAGGTCGAATCCAACGTGCGCACCCGGGGGCCGGTGTTTTTCCGCGGCAAAATCAACTTGCCGGAGCTGATCAAGGAAACGCTGGATCGACAACCGGAACAAGTCATCAGCCAAGTGATCGACTCCGGTCTGCGCGGGCGCGGCGGCGCCGGCTTTTCCACCGGCCTGAAGTGGCGTTTGTGCCGCAACGCGCCCGGCAGCGAGAAATACGTGATCTGCAACGCCGACGAGGGCGAGCCCGGCACCTTCAAAGACCGCGTGCTGCTGACGCGCTCACCCAAACAGGTGTTCATGGGCATGGTGCTGGCCGCTTACGCCATCGGCAGCCGGCACGGCATTGTCTACTTGCGCGCCGAATACCATTATCTGAAGGCCTATCTGGAGGCGCAGTTGCAGCAGATGCGCGCGCAAAACCTGCTCGGGCACTCGATTGGCGGATCGAATGATTTCCACTTCGACATCCGGATTCAAATGGGCGCGGGCGCCTACATCTGTGGCGACGAGTCGGCGCTGATCGAATCCTGCGAAGGCAAGCGCGGCACACCGCGCGTCAAGCCGCCGTTCCCGGTGCAACAGGGCTATCTGGGCCAGCCCACCAGCGTCAACAACGTCGAGACCTTTGCCGCCGTGACCCACATCATGGAACAAGGCTCGGACTGGTTCAAAGATCTGGGCACGCCCCAATCGCGTGGCACCCGACTGCTTAGCGTGGCGGGCGATTGCAGCAAGCCCGGCATCTACGAAGTCGAATGGGGCACCACCATCAAACGGGTGCTGGAAAAAGTAGGCGCCTACGACGCACGCGCGGTGCAAATCAGCGGCCCTTCGGGCGAATGCATTTCGGTCGCCAAAGACGGCGATCGGCAACTGGCCTACGAAGACCTGTCCTGCAACGGCGCTTTCACCATCTTCAACAGCCGGCGCGACCTGCTCGACATTGTCAAAGACTTCATGCACTTCTTCGTCGATGAGTCGTGCGGCATTTGCGTGCCGTGCCGCTCCGGCAACGTCGATCTGTACCGCAAAGTCGAACTGGTCATCGCCGGCAAAGCCAGCCGCCAGGACCTGGAGCAGGTGGTCAAGTGGGGGGCGCTGGTGCGCAAGACCAGCCGCTGCGGCCTGGGCACCACATCGCCCAAGCCCATTCTGACCACGCTGGACAAATTCCCCGAAATCTACGAAGCCAAACTGGTCAAGCAAAAAGGGGCGCTGCTGCCCTCGTTTGACTTCGAACAGTCCTTGAGCGAGCACGCCAAGGCGGTGCAGGAGCTGCAAACCGAGGAGCAAAAATGAGCATCCAGATCAGCATCGATGGCGTCAGCATGAACGCCGAAGAAGGACAGCCCCTGGTCGACGTCGCCGCCGACAACGGGGTCTACATCCCCACCCTGTGCTACCAGAGGGGCAAACCCTGCCTGGGCACCTGCCGGGTCTGTTCGGTCAAGGTCAATGGTGTGGTCAACGCCTCGTGTACGGTCAAAGTGGCCCAGGGCATGGAGGTGCAGGTCAATGAGCCCGAACTGAACGACATGCGCAAGGGCCTGGTAGAGGCGCTGTTCTCCGAGGGCAATCACAACTGCCCGAGCTGCGAGAAAAGCGGCCGCTGCGAATTGCAGGCCACCGGCTACGAACTCGAAATGGTCGTCTCGCGCTTCCCCTACCGCTTTCCGGTGCGGGTACAAGACCACGCCAGCGAAAAGATCTGGCTCGAGCGTGATCGCTGCATTTTTTGCCAGCGCTGCGTCGAGTTCGTGCGCGACCAGGCGACCGGCAAGAAGATTTTCAGCATCAGCGGCCGCGGCACGAATGCCCGCATCGAGATCGACGTCGATCTCGCCAACGCCATGTCCAACGAGCAAGTCAAGCAAGCGGTGGATATGTGCCCGGTTGGCACCATCATTGAAAAAGGCGTCGGCTACAACCACCCGGTGCTGCAGCGCAAATTCGAAGTCAAAACCCTGCGTGAACGTGTCCTGAGCGGAGAAACCCCATGAGCCATGCTGTCAAAAACGAAACCGCCTCGCACCAGTTGCGTGCCACGCCACTCGATCCGGTCCTGGCTGCCGGTCGGGCCGGGAAAATCAAGGTCGCCACCATCGGATTTTGCGGCTGCTGGGGCTGCACCCTGTCGTTCCTGGACCTCGACGAGCGGCTGCTGCCCTTGTTTGAAAAAATCACCCTGCTGCGCTCCTCGTACACCGACATCAAGCGCATCCCCGAGCGCTGCGCCGTCGGCTTCGTCGAAGGTGGGGTGGCGAACGAGGAAAACATCGAAACCCTGGAGCATTTCCGGGACAACTGCGACGTGCTGATTTCGGTCGGGGCCTGCGCAGTTTGGGGCGGCGTGCCCGCCATGCGCAATGTCGTCGAATTGAAAGACTGCCTGGAAGTGGCTTACTCGAGCTCGGTGACTTCGCCGGTCGGCGCCAGGCGGGTGATACCGTTTCACCCCGACATTCCGCGCCTGACCAACAAAGTCTACCCCTGCCATGAAGTGGTGAAGATGGACTACTTCATCCCCGGCTGCCCGCCTTCGGGCGATGCGATTTTCAAAGTGTTTGACGACCTTTTGAATGGCCGCCCATTCAATTTGCCCAGCACCATCAACCGCTACGAGTGAAGATTGGAGAATGAATCATGAGCAGAAAACTGGTTATTGATCCGGTGACTCGCATCGAGGGTCACGGCAAGGTGGTGGTGCAACTCGACGACAACAACCAAGTCACCGATGCCAAGCTGCATGTGGTGGAGTTTCGCGGCTTCGAGAAATTCATCCAGGGCCACCCGTATTGGGAAGCGCCCATGTTCCTGCAGCGCATCTGCGGCATTTGCTTTGTCAGCCACCATTTGTGCGGCGCCAAGGTGCTCGACGACATGATAGGCGTCGGTCTGAAAGACGGCATCAACGTCACCCCAACGGCCGAGAAAATGCGCCGCCTCGGCCACTACGCGCAGATGCTGCAGTCGCACGTGACGGCGTATTTTTATCTGATCGTGCCGGAAATGCTGTTCGGCATGGACGCCGCACCCGAGCAGCGCAACGTGATCGGTCTGATCGAGGCCAACCCGGCGCTGGTCAAGCGCGTGGTGATGCTGCGCAAATGGGGCCAGGAGATGCTCAAAGAGGTGTTCGGCAAGAAAATGCACGGCATCAGCTCGATCCCGGGCGGGGTCAATAAAAACCTGAGCGTGGCCGCGCGCGAGCGCTTTCTGAACGGCGAAGAAGGCCTGATCTCGATCGACCAGGTGCTGGATTACGCCATGGACGGCCTGAACCTGTTCTACGATTTTCACGAGAAAAACCGCGCCCAGGTCGATCGTTTCGGCGACGTGCCGGCGCTCAATATGTGCCTGGCCAACGCTGACGGCAATGTCGATTACTACCACGGCACTATGCGCGTGGTCGACGACAACAAGAAACTGGTGACTGAATTCGATTACCACGACTATCTGGAGCATTTCTCCGAAGCCACCGAAGAGTGGAGCTACATGAAGTTCCCCTACCTCAAGACTTTGGGACGCGAGGCCGGTTCGGTGCGGGTCGGGCCGCTGGCGCGCATGAATGTGACCAAGACCCTCTCGACGCCGCTGGCGCAAGAGGCATTGGAGCGCTTTCACGCCTACACCAAGGGCCGCGCCAACAACATGACGCTGCACACCAACTGGGCGCGCGCGATCGAGATCGTGCACGCAGCCGAGATTTGCCGCGATTTGCTCAACGACCCGGATTTGCAAAAAGACCAATTGCTGCTGACGGCGCCGCCCAATGCCTGGACCGGCGAGGGCGTGGGCGTGGTCGAAGCCCCGCGCGGCACGCTGCTGCACCACTACCGCGCCAATCAGGAGGGCAATATCACCTTCGCCAACCTGATCGTGGCCACCACCCAGAACAACCAGGTCATCAACCGCACCGTGCGCAGCGTGGCCGAGGAATACCTGAACGGACAAGGCGAGATCACCGAGGGCATGATGAACGCCATCGAGGTCGGCATCCGCGCCTACGACCCCTGCCTGAGCTGTGCCACGCACGCGCTCGGGCAAATGCCGCTGACCGTCTCGGTGCTGGACGCGGCAGGGAATCTGGTCCATGAACGCGCGCGCTGAACACCCGATCCTGTCGCTGGCTGATTTCAATCAGCCCGGCAACCTGATTTATGGCATTGGCAACGTCGGGCGCCAGGACGACGGACTGGGCTGGGCTTTCGTCGATTGGCTGGAGCAGCAATCTGACAGCCCGCAAGCCGAGTTGCAGCGCCACTACCAATTGCACCTGGAGGACGCCGACCTGATCAGCACCTTTGGGCGCGTACTGTTCATCGACGCCAGCAAGGACGCGGCGCTGGAATCGTTCAGTCTGACGCGGGTGCAGCCGAAGATGGATTTCAGCTTCAGCTCGCACGCGATCTCGATTCCCGCCATTTTGGCCACCTGCCAGCAGTGTTTTGAGCACGCGCCCGAAGTCTATGTGCTGGCGATCCGCGGCTACGCGTGGGAGCTCGAGCAGGGACTGAGCGCACGGGCGCAGTTCAATCTGGAAGCGGCGATTGAATGGATTTCCATGCGCCGAATTGAGTCATGCACCGTTTGATCTTTTGTTAAACCCCACCGGAGAATCTCATGAATCAACACGAAATCGACAAAATCGCGGCCTTGATTTACGCCGCCCCCCTGGGTGAATACATCGGCCGCGACGGCGCTGCCATCCTGGCCGAGCGGGCCGGCTGCGTGCGCCGGCTCCAGGACAAGGAATATCTCTACCGCAAGGACGAGACCACCAACAGCTTCTACATCGTCAGCGAAGGTCGGCTGGCGCTGATAAAGGAAACCAGCGGCGGCGACCAGGTGTTGCACGTGCTCGAAAAAGGCGACCTGGTCGGCGAGCTTAGCTTCATCGACCAGATGCCACACAACCTGGGCGTGATGGCGCTGGGCAACGCCACCGTGCTGTGCTTCAGTGCCGATGGTATGCGGCCGCTGATCACCGAGCACCCGGAGCTGGTGTACAACTTCATGCGTGCCGTCATCAAGCGCGTGCACAGCGTGGTGGCAGCGGTTTCGGCGCAGCAAATGGCGCTGGAGCAATACATCTCAACCGGCGCCAAGGGGCGCGGCTGATCGGCAAGGCCCAGGGCAGGCAAGAACCGCCCTGGGCGTCATTCCCCCCTTGAGGAGATCACCCATGCAAAACAAATCAATCCGCCATCTGCTCGGCGCCACCGTGCTGACCGTGCTGTGCGGCAGCGCCCTGGCCCACCCCGGCCACGGCAGCACCAGCTTCTTGCACGACGGCCTGCTACACCTGCTGGAGGTCGAACACCTGCTGGTGCTGCTGGCGGTCGGTCTCTGGGCGGCACTGGCCGTACCCGCCCAGCGGCTGCTGTGGGCTAGCTTCAGCCTGTTTGGCGCCATGGGACTGAGCTGGATGTTCAAGCTCGCGGGCTTGACGACGCCGTTTCTGGCCAGCGCCGCTGCTCTGGTGTTGGTGCTGTCGGCTGCCTCGCTGTGGCACAGGCGGCAGGCGCGGCGCGCGGCCTTGAGCAAAACCTGAGCACAAAAGCGATCTCACACCATGCATGAAGTCAGCCTGGCTGCGGGCGTGTTGAAGCTGGTGGAAGACACTGCAGCGCGCGAAGGTTTTAGCCGTTTGCTATCGTTGCGGCTGGCAGCGGGCCAGCTTGCCGGTGTCGAACTGCCCGCGCTGCGTTTTGCCTTGCAAAGCCTGGCGCCGGGCACGCTGCTCGAAGGCGCAGCGATAGAGATCGAGCAGCCGCCCGGACAGGCCTGGTGCCTGAACTGCCACCAGACGGTGGAATTACAGCAGCGCGGCGACGCCTGCCCAGCCTGCGCCAGCTACTTGCTGCAAGCCACCGGCGGCATGGAGCTGCGCGTGCTGGAGATGGAAGTCGATTGAAATTCGTTCCGACGCCTGGCGTCTGAACCGACCAAGGAAATCAAGCATGTGTGTCGTATGCGGTTGCAGCAACAGCGGTGCAGCAAATCAATCTGTTCCCGCGCAACAAGCGCTGGGCAGCGCTGAGTCGGCGGTGCGGGTCGATCCGGCCAGCGGAGACTTGCATTTTGGCGCCGGCGCGGCCCGCGTTTCGGTGCCCGGCATGAGTCAGGCGCGCGCCATCAAACTCGAGGCTGACATTCTGGGTGCCAACAACCAGGTGGCGCAGCAAAACCGCGCCCACTTCAAGGCGCACGGCGTGACCGCGCTCAACCTGGTGTCTAGCCCCGGCTCGGGCAAGACCACGCTGCTGTGCGCCACCATCGAAGCGCTGCAGGTGCGCGCGCCGCAACTGCAGGTGGCCGTGATCGAGGGCGACCAGCAAACCAGCTTCGACGCCGAGCGCATCCGCGCCACCGGTGCGCCCGCGATTCAGGTCAACACCGGCAAAGGCTGCCACCTCGATGCGCCCATGGTGGCGCAAGCGTTTGCCCAGTTGCACACGCACGCCGGCCACAGCCACGGCCACGCTCATGACCATGAGCACGGTCACGGCCATCACCACCACCAGGACGAAGGCAGCCTGCTGTTCATCGAAAACGTAGGCAATCTGGTCTGTCCGGCGGTCTGGGATTTGGGCGAAGCCGCCAAGGTGGTCATTTTGTCGGTGACCGAGGGCGAGGACAAACCGCTCAAGTACCCCGACATGTTTGCCGCCGCTGCGCTGATGGTTTTGAACAAGATCGACCTGTTGCCGCATGTGCGCTTTGACGTGGCGCGCTGCATCGAGCTGGCGCGCCGCGTCAACCCCGGCATCGAGGTGTTGCAACTCTCGGCCACCAGCGGCGAGGGCATGGACGCCTGGCTGCACTGGCTGGAGCACCAGACTGGGCGCCCGCACCAGCACGACGATGCCCCTGCTGCGGCCACCGAGGCCGCGCTGCGCCAGCGCGTGCAGCAGCTCGAAGCCGAGCTGGCGCAGGCGCGTGCGGCCCAGACCCGCCCCTGAACGCCATGGCACCCAGAACACCCACCCATGTCAGGTCACGCTACGCCCCGAACCGATCTGCCGACCGTATTGGCCTGCGGCGCCTGGCTGAAAAACACCGCCTGCCTGCTGCTGCGCGGCGAGCCGGTCTGGTCGGCGCTGCACGGCGACCTGAGTGACCCGGCGGCCTGCGCCGCGCTGCAAAGCTCGGTGCAGCAACTGCTGCAACACGCGCAGCACAGCGGCGCGCCGGTGCAGGCACTGGCGCACGACCTGCACCCGGATTTCTTCAGCACCCAGTTGGCGCTCGATCTGGCTGCCGCGCTGGGCCTGCCCGCCATCGGCGTGCAACACCACCACGCGCACATTGCGGCGGTGCAGGCAGAGCACGGCATCGACGGCCCGCTCATTGGCCTGGCGCTCGACGGCTTTGGCCTGGGCAGCGACGCCAGCGCCTGGGGCGGCGAGCTGCTGTGGGTGAACGGCGCGCGCTGGCAGCGCCTGGGCCATCTGCTGCCGCTGGCCCTGCCCGGCGGCGACCGCGCTGCACGCGAGCCCTGGCGCATGGCCGCCAGCGCGCTGCATGCGCTGGGGCGCGGCGACGAGATCGTGCCGCGCTTTGGCGCCCGCGTCGGCCACGAGCTGGCCGGCGGCCTTGCGCAAATGCTGGCGCGCGGACTGAACTGCCCGCCCAGCAGCAGCACCGGGCGCTGGTTCGACGCCGCTGCCGCTGCGCTGGGCTTGTGTCTGCGCCAGAGCGACGAAGCCCAAGCCGCGATCGCGCTCGAAGCCGCTAGCGCGCGCTGGCTGGCCGATCACCCTGACTGCGCCGCCCTGCCCGGGGCGAAGATAGACGCGCAGCAGCGGCTGGACCTGCGCGAGCTGTTCGCCGCCCTGCTCGATCAGCCAGCCGAACACGTCGACGCAGCGGCAGCCGGTTTTCATCTCGCGCTGGCCGACGCGCTGGCCGACTGGGCCGCGCAAGCGGCGCGCCAACACGGCAGCCGCCAAATCGGTCTGGGCGGCGGCTGCTTCTACAACCGCGTATTGCTCCAGCGCGTGCGCACGCGCTTGCAAGCGGACGGCTGCACGGTGCTGCTGCCGCACGCGCGCGGCTGCGGCGACGCCGGGCTGGCCATAGGCCAGGCCTGGGTGGCCGCACGGCAACTCGCCGCATCCACGTCTGAGCACCCCACTGTCAAGGAACCCGAACCATGTGCCTCGCCATCCCTGCCCGCCTGATCGAACTGCTGCCCAACGAACAGGCGTTGGTCGATCTGGGCGGCATTCAGAAAGAAATCTCGATTGCCTTGGTCTCTGACGTGCAGGTCGGCGATTACGTGATCGTGCACGTCGGCCACGCCATCGGCACGCTGGACGCCGAAGAAGCGCAGCAGACGCTGACCCTATTCGCCCAGATCGCCAGCCACGACGACGCGTTGGCCGCAGCCAAGGAGCCGGCATGAAATACATAGACGAATTCCGCGACGGTGATCTCGCGCGCCAGATCGGCGCCCGCATCCTGCACGAAGCCGACCCGGCGCGCTCCTACAGCTTCATGGAATTTTGCGGCGGCCACACGCACGCCATTTCACGCTACGGCGTGTTGGAACTGCTGCCGCCCCATGTGCGCATGATTCACGGCCCCGGCTGTCCGGTTTGCGTGCTGCCGATCGGCCGCATCGACCAGGCGATCCGGCTGGCGCTCGAACAAGGCGTGATCGTTTGCACCTACGGCGACACCTTGCGCGTACCGGCCTCCGACAGCCTGTCGCTGATCAAGGCCAAGGCGCGCGGTGGCGACATTCGCATGGTGTATTCGGTCGCCGATGCGATGGCGCTGGCGCGCGCTCACCCGCAACGCGAGGTGGTGTTCTTCGCCATCGGTTTTGAGACCACCACGCCGCCGACCGCGCTGGCCATTCGCGACGCCGCGCGCGAAGGCCTGAGCAACTTCAGCGTGCTGTGCTGCCACGTGCTCACGCCCTCGGCCATCACCCACATCCTGGAGTCACCCGAGGTACGCCAGTTCGGCACCGTGCCGATCGACGGCTTCATCGGACCGGCGCATGTGAGCATCGTCATCGGCTCGGCGCCCTACGACCACTTTGCCGCTGAATACCGCAAGCCGGTGGTGATTGCGGGCTTTGAGCCGCTGGACGTGATGCAGGCCATTTTGATGCTGGTGCGCCAAGTCAACCAGGGCCGCGCCGAGGTGGAAAACGAATTCACCCGCGCCGTCACGCCGCACGGCAACCTCAAAGCCCAGGCCCTGGTGTCCGAGGTGTTCGAGCTGCGTACCAGCTTCGAATGGCGTGGCCTGGGCCATGTGCCCTACAGCGCGCTGAAAATCCGGCCGGCCTTTGCCGCTTTCGACGCCGAGCGCCGCTTCCAGATGAACTACCAGCCGGTGCCCGACAACAAGGCCTGCGAGTGCGGCGCCATTTTGCGCGGGGTCAAAAAACCCAGCGACTGCAAAATTTTCGGCACCGTCTGCACACCGGAAAACCCGGTCGGCTCGTGCATGGTGTCAAACGAAGGCGCTTGCGCCGCGCACTACAGCTACGGACGTTTTCGCGACATAGCCATCCGCACCGCTCCACCCGAACCCAGCCTGGCATGAAAATCGACCCATACCCGCACAACGGCGGCGCAGCGCCGGCCAAACCGGTGAAGAAAAACTATATCCGCCCCCTTGACATCAAGCACGGCCGCATCGACATGAGCCACGGCGCCGGCGGCAAGGCGGCGGCGCAACTGATCGAGGAGCTGTTTTTGGCCGCCTTCGACAACCCCTACCTGCGCCAGGGCGACGATGGCGCGGTACTGGAGCTGCCCACCTTTGACCCGGCGCAGGGCCGCCTGGTCATGTCCTGCGACGCCCACGTGGTCTCGCCGCTGTTCTTTCCCGGCGGCGACGTCGGCAGTCTGTCGGTGCACGGCACCTTGAACGACGTGGCGATGCTGGGCGCGCGCCCACTCTACCTGAGCGCGAGCTTCATCATCGAAGAAGGTTTTGCGCTGGCCGAGCTGCAACGCATCGTCGCCTCGATGGCGGCGGCCGCACGCGCAGCCGGTGTGCCGGTGGTGACCGGCGACACCAAGGTGGTCGAGCAGGGCAAGGGCGACGGCGTCTTCATCAGCACCACCGGCGTCGGCGTGCGCGCGCCTGGGGTGCAGATCAGCGGGCGCAACGCGCGCGTCGGCGACGTGATCTTGCTCTCGGGCAGTATGGGCGACCACGGCGTGGCGGTGATGTCTCAGCGCGCTTCGCTCAGCTTTCAAACCACGGTGCAAAGCGACAGCGCCGCCCTGCACACCCTGGTGGCCGACTTGCTGGCGGCCGCACCCGGTGCGCTGCGCGTGCTGCGCGACCCCACGCGCGGCGGCCTGGCCACCGCGCTGAACGAAATCGCGCGCCAGTCGGGTGTCGGCATGTTGCTGCAAGAGGCGGCGATTCCGGTCCAACCGCAGGTCGAAGCCGCCTGCGAGCTGCTCGGCCTCGACCCGCTATACGTCGCCAACGAAGGCAAGCTGATCGCCATTTGCGCGCCCGAAGCCGCCGACACCTTGCTGGCCACGCTGCGTGCGCACCCATTGGGGGCCGCTGCGGCGCGCATTGGCGAAGTCAGCGCCGACCCGCAGCACTTCGTGCAAATGGCGACCCGCTTTGGCGGGCGCCGCGTGGTCGACTGGCTCAGCGGCGAACAACTGCCCCGAATCTGTTGAACCCGCTGCGCATCCTGCTGCTGTGCCACAGCTTCAACAGCCTGACGCAGCGGCTGTTCGCCGAGCTGCGCGCAGCCGGCCACAGCGTCAGCGTCGAACTCGACATTGCCGAGCGCGTGACCGAAGAAGCGCTGGCGCTGTTTGCGCCCGATCTGCTGCTGGCGCCGTTTCTCAGGCGCCGCCTACCGGCATCGGTCTGGCAGCGCCTGCCCTGCCTGGTGCTGCACCCCGGCCCGCCGGGTGACCGGGGGCCGTCGGCGCTGGACTGGGCGCTGCTGCACGCCCAGACCGACTGGGGTGTGACCGTGTTGCAGGCCAATGACGACTTGGACGCCGGGCCGGTCTGGGCGCAGGCGCGCTTTCCCCTGCGCGCGGCCAGCAAGGGCAGCGTGTACCGGCGTGAGGTGACGCAGGCAGCGTTACAGGCCGTGAACGAAGCGGTGGCTCGTTTCGCATCCGGCGCGCGCGCAGCGCCGGCCTGGAGCGGCCCGGCGCCGCCGCCGCACTGGCAGCCGCTGCTGCGCCAGAGCGAGCGCGCAATCGACTGGGCCGAAGACAGCAGCGCCACCGTGCTGGCGAAAATTCGCAGCGCCGACGGCCAGCCCGGCGTGCTCGACACACTCTGGGGTCAGCCCTGCTACCTGAGCGATGCGCACCTGGCCAGCCCGGCTGGCCTGGCTGCGTTCACTGACGCCGCACCCGGCGCGCTGCTGGCGGTGCGCGACGGCGCACTGCTGCGCCGCACACGCGACGCCGGGGTCTGGATCGGGCAGGCACGGCTGGTCGGCGCAGACGGGCAAAAAACCTTCAAGCAGGCAGCGGCCAGCCTGTTTGCCGAAGCGACAGCGCTGCCGCTTCGGCCGGTGCCGCTGCAGCGGGCCGCCGACGAATGGGGCGAGCTGCGCTACACCGAACACGGGCCCGCCCACGCGCGCGTGGGCTGCCTGAGTTTTGACTTTTACAACGGCGCCATGAGCACGGCGCGCTGCGAGCGCTTGCACGCTGCGCTGCTGCAAGTCTTGCAGCGTCCCACAAAGGTGCTGCTGCTGCTGGGCGGCGAAGACTTCTTCAGCAACGGCATAGACCTCAACAGCATCGAGGCCGCCGCCCAGCGCGACGGGGACAGCGCAGCCGACGCCTCGTGGCGCAATATCAATGCCATGAACGACCTGGCGCTGGCGATTTTGCACATCAGCGACCGGCTCAGCGTAGCCGTGCTGCGCGGCAACGCCGGCGCGGGTGGCGCTTTCCTGGCGCTGGCGGCCGATCAGGCGTGGGCGCACGACGGCGTGGTACTCAACCCGCACTACAAAAACATGGGCAACCTGTACGGCTCCGAGTACTGGACCTACTTGCTGCCGCGCCGCCTGGGGGAGGCGGGCGCGCACGCCCTGATGGCGCAGCGCCTGCCGCTGCTGGCGCGCTGTGCGCTGCAATGCGGCCTGATCGACCGCTGCGACGCCGCCCCTGAGGGCTTTGCCGCGCGCTGCCTGCAACATGCACTGGCGCTGGCTTGCAGCGCCGATTGGCCGGCGCGGCTGGCGGCCAAGCAAGCCCAGCGCCAGCAAGACGAGGCGCAGCGACCGCTGGCCGACTACCGCGCGCAGGAACTGGCGCGCATGCAGCGCAATTTTTACGGGTTTGACCCCAGCTACCACGTGGCACGCCACCATTTCGTGTACAAACAAGCCCACGCTTGGACCCCGCGGCATCTGGCCGTGCACCGCTAAAGCCCGCTGCGGGAGCGGGGCGTGAATCAAGCCGCTCGACCGTGACCTCAGCCCTGCCACCGCAAGCCCTGCCCACCGTGCTATTGGTGGACGACGAGCCGCGCTCGCTGCAAGCGCTGCGGCGCACGCTGGACGAGGATTTTTGCATCCTGACGGCGCACAGCGCCATCGAGGCGCGCGAGCTGCTGACGCGCCAACCGGTCAGCGTGATCCTGTGCGACCAGCGCATGCCGGGCAGCACCGGCGTCGCTTTTTTACAAGAGGTGCGCGAGCGCTGGCCGGAGACGGTGCGGATCGTGATCTCAGGCTACAGCGACAGCGAAGACATCATTGCCGGCATCAACCAGGCCGGCATCTATCAATACATCCTCAAGCCCTGGTCGCCCGAGCACCTGCTGGAGTCGGTGCGCAACGCGGTCGACGCGCTGGCGCTGCAGCGCCAGACCAGCCGCCTGGCGCTGGAGTTGCGCACCAGCACCGGCGTGTTGCGCCAGCGCTCGAGCAACCGGCTGGCGCAAGCGCGCTGCGCGTTCGGGTTTGACCGTATCGTGCGCGCACCCGGCAGCCCGCTCGACGCCGTCTGCGCCATGGCCGAGCGTGTGGCGCGCTACGACCTCTCGGTGCTGGTGCTGGGCGAATCGGGCACCGGCAAGGAGCTGCTGGCGCGCGCCATCCACTACGCCTCGCCGCGCCTGGCCGGTCCGTTCGTGATGGAAAACTGCGCCGCCATGCCCGACACGCTGCTCGAGTCCGAGCTGTTCGGCCACAAGCGCGGTGCTTTCACCGGTGCGTTCGATGACCACCCGGGCCTGTTCCAGCGCGCCGACGGCGGCACTGTATTCCTGGACGAAATCGGCGAGACATCGCCCGCCTTTCAGGTCAAGCTGCTGCGCGTGCTGCAAGAAGGCGAGGTGCGGCCGGTCGGTGGCGTGCGCCCGGTGCCGGTCAACGTGCGCGTAATCGCCGCCACCCACCGCCACCTGGAGCAGCGCGTCAAGGACGGGCTGTTTCGCGAAGACTTGTACTACCGCATTGCCAGCGTCAGCATCACAGTGCCACCGCTGCGCGAGCGCCCGGCCGACATCGAACCGCTGGCGCGCCACATTGCGCGCGAGGTGGCAGCCGAACTCGGCCACCCTGGCGTGGAGGTGACAGACGACACCCTGGCCTGCCTGGGCAGCTACGCCTGGCCGGGCAATATTCGCGAACTGCGCAACGAAATCGCGCGCGCAATGGCACTGCACGACAGCCGCCAGCTCAGCCCGGCGGCGTTTTCCGAGCGCGTGCGTCAGCGCTGCGCCAGCCGCACCGAAGGCAGGGTCGATGCCGGCCCGGCCTTGCGCGTGGTCATTGCGCCCTGCGGCACCTTGGCCGAACGGCTCGACACGATAGAAGCCATGCTGCTGCGCGACGCCTTGCAGCGCCACCGCGGCAACAAGACCCACACCGCACAAGAGCTCGGCCTGTCACGCGTTGGCCTGCGCAGCAAAATGCAGCGCCTGGGGCTGCAAGAGGGCGAGGGATGAGCGCAATGATGAACGTCCTGTGGCTGCAAAGCGGGGGCTGTGGCGGCTGCAGCATGTCGCTGCTGTGCGCCGACACGACTGATTTTCAGGGCCATTTGCGCACCGCCGGTATTGATTTGCTCTGGCACCCTTCCCTCTCACTGGCCAGCGGCGACGAGGTGATTGCCTTGTTGCAAGCGCTGCTGGACGGCCGCAGCCGGCTCGATGCGCTGTGCATCGAGGGCTCGCTGCTGCGCGGGCCGAACGGCAGCGGGCGCTTTCACCTGCTGGCTGGCACCGGTCTGCCCATGATTCACTGGGTACGCGAGCTGGCCGCTCGGGCGCAGCACGTACTGGCCGTGGGCAGTTGCGCCGCCTGGGGCGGCATCACCGCCGGCGGCAGCAACCCGACCGACGCCTGCGGCCTGCAGTACGACGACGACCGCCCAGGCGGCCTGCTGGGCGCCGATTTTCGCTCCGGCAGCGGCCTGCCGGTGATCAACATCGCCGGCTGCCCGACGCACCCGAACTGGGTGATCGATACCCTGATGGCGCTGGCCAACCACAGCTTCAGCGCCGC
>BBPD01001819.1_pt3 | contig 15441 bp, 18 predicted proteins | sample 1344911 | NCBI WGS metagenome assembly BBPD01 (sample SAMD00019088, study PRJDB2971) | groundwater metagenome | biome: freshwater biome; feature: mineral spring; material: ground water | place: USA: CA, Sonoma | collected 2011-09 | depth surface m
GCTTTCCGCCACGGCCTGCTCGACCGTGTCGGTGCGCAAGGCGACGCGCACGCGCCCCGTCTCCCGCTCGCGGCGGAGCACGCCCGTGACGACGTCCTCGCCGAGCGTCAGTGTGAGAGGCGCAGTGGTCTGGTCGTCCCCGTGCATGGCGAACCCCGGCGATCACACATCGCGGGCCAGGGAACGGCGTGCGTGGCGCGGTGGTTGCCCGCAGAGGCCGATTCAGGCTGCCGTGATCATCGCCCCTCGTGGGCGAGGCGGAAGGGGTGCGCGGGGTACGAGCCGAGCACCCTCACCTCGCGCGAGAAGAAGCGCAGCTCCTCCATGGCGCGGAACAGGCGCGGGTCGTCGGGGTGGCCGTCCACGTCGCAGAGGAACTGCGTGGCGGTGAAGGCGCCGTCGAGCATGTAGGATTCGAGCTTGGTCATGTTCACGCCGTTGGTCGCAAAGCCGCCCAGCGCCTTGTAGAGCGCGGCGGGCATGTTGCGGACGCGGAACACGAAGGTGGTGACGGGGTTGGCCATCTCGGCGATGCGCGGCGCGGGGCGGGGGGGCGACATGACGTAGAAGCGCGTGGTGTTGTGCGCCGCGTCCTCGACGTTGCGGCGGAGGATGTCGAGGCCGTACACCTCGGCCGCGAGGGACGAGGCGATGGCCGCGTCCGCCTGCGTGCCCTTGCGTGCGACCATCTGCGCGGCGCCGGCTGTGTCGGCCTGGATCACCGGCTCCAGCTTCAGCTCCGCGAGGACCTTCAGCACCTGGCCGAGCGCCATCGGGTGCGAGTGCGCGCGCCGGATCGCCTCGATCCGCGTGCCGGGCCGGGCGAGCAGGCAGTGCTCCACTCGCTCATAGTGCTCGCCGACGACAGACAGGCCGCTCTCGGGCAGCAGGCGGTGGATGTCGGGCACGCGGCCGGCGAGCGAGTTCTCGCAGGGCAACATGGCGAGTTCCGCGCGGCCCGCGCGCACCGCCTCCATCGCCGCCTCGAAGGAGGGGCAGGGCAGGGTGCTCCAGCCCGGGTAGGCATTGCGGCAGGCGAGGTCGGAGTAGGCGCCGGGGACGCCCTGGAAAGCGATGATGTGCTGGCTTGCGCTCATGTCGGGTCGCCGCTTACGCCGGTTCGGCGGGGCTTGGCTACGCCAGCAGCGCCCGCGCGCGCTCCAGGTCGGCCGGCGTATCCACGCCGAAGGGGCCGTGCGGCACGCGCGCCGCGGCGATCACCATCCCCGCCTCCAGCGCCCGCAGCTGCTCCAGCCGCTCCCGCAGCTCAAGCGGCGAGGGCGGGAGGGCCACGAAGCGGTCCAGCGCGGCGCGCCGGTAGGCGTAGACGCCGATATGGTGCCACAGGGGCCCCTCGCCCCAGGGGATCGATTGGCGGGAGAAGTAGAGGCAGCGTGCCGTCGCGGCCCCTGCCGCCCCCCCATCCGGAAAGGCGCAGGCAGCCTTGACCACCGAAGCCATCGCCGCCTCGTCCGGGGTCTCCACGGGGCAGACCAGCGTCGCGATGTCCACGCGCGGGTCCTCGAGCGGGTGGAGCACGGCGCGCAGCAACTCCGGCGCGAGCGTCGGAAAGTCGCCCTGCAGGTTCACCACCACGTCGTGCAGGCCCTGCGGGTCGAGCGCGGTGAGCGCGCGGTGGACCCGGTCCGTGCCGGAGGGCAGGTCATCGGCCACCAGCACGGCGCGGCCGCCGGCGCGCTCCACCGCGGCGACGATCTCCGCGTCCCCCGCCGCGATGGCGCACGGGCCGACGCCTGCCTCGCTCGCGCGGGCGAGGACGTGCACGACCATCGGGCGGCCGGCGATGTCGGCGAGCGGTTTGCCGGGCAGGCGCGTGGCGGCCATCCGGGCCGGGATGACGACGATGGGGTTCACGCCGGGGGGTTCACGCCGGGGGGCTCACGCCGGGGGGGCACGCTTGCGGCTTCACGCTTCGAGTTCCACTGGCGGGCGGGGGCGTTCCGCGATGGTTTCGGCAGCGGACGGGCGGTTGATGCGCCCGGCCCCACCGGTTATGTGCCCAGCGTCTAAAGCAGTGCGGAAAGCGGCGGAAGCCGGGCGCGGACACCGAGGAAGGGTGCGGGCATGAGCCTCGAGTTTAACAAGGTCGCGGCGTCGGTGCTGACGGCCGGGATCGCCTTCATGGGCGCGGGCATTGTGGCCGAGCAGGCGCTATACGCGCCGCGGCTGCAGACGGCCGCGATCAGCATCGGCGCGGGACCCCAGACCGCTGCCCCTGCCGCCGCACCCGCCGCGGCCCCCGCCCTGCCCCCCGTGCTGCCGCTGCTCGCCTCCGCCAGCGCAGACGACGGCCGGCAGATCGCGCAGCGGCAATGCGCCGCCTGCCACAGCTTCAACGAGGGCGGCCGCAACGGCATCGGGCCGAATCTGTGGGGCATCGTGGGCGCCAACCATGCGGCCGTCGCGGGCTTCAACTACTCGGCCGCGAACCGCGCCATGGCGAGCAGGCCCTGGACGGACGAGGACCTCAACGCCTTCCTCGCGGCGCCCGTGCGCTACATGCCCGGCACACGCATGGCCTTCGCCGGCCTGAACAGCGCCGAGCAGCGCGCGCACGTGGTCGCGTTCCTGCGCTCGATGTCGCCCAACGCGCCTGCGCCGCGGTAGCGCCGCGCGTTGGCAACAGGCGCCCTGCCGGCGGAGTTGGTGCCTTCGGAGTTGCTGGCGGCCGCGATGACCGCGGCCGACTTGGCTGGGCGTGAAATCCGCCCGTTGTTCCGGTCCCTGCTGCTCGTCGAGGCGAAGGGCGACGCCTCGCCCGTCACCGAGGCCGACCGCGCCGCCGAGCGCGCGCTGCGCACCTACCTCGCCAGCCGCTTCCCCAGCCACGGCCTGCTCGGCGAGGAGTATGGCGGCGAGCGCGAGGGCGCGGAGTGGCTCTGGGTGCTCGACCCGATCGACGGCACCCGCGCGTTCCTCACCGGCCGGCCGCTTTTCGGCACGCTGATCGGGCTGCTGCATCACGGCGCCCCCGTTCTCGGCGTGATCGACCAGCCCGTTACGGGCGAGCGCTGGGTCGGGGCCGTGGGCGAGGGCACGCGGTTCCGAGCGTCGGCCACCGCCGGGTTCGCGCCGGTCCATGCGCGCCCCTGCGCCGCGCTGGCCGACGCCGAGTTCGGCTGCACCTCGCCGGACATCTTCGCGGGCGGCGACGCGCCGCGGCTCGATCGCATCCGCCGCGGCACACGCCGCACCTCGTGGGGCGGCGACTGCTACCTCTACGGCCTGGTCGCGCTCGGCCTCATGGACCTCGTGGTCGAGGCGACGCTCAAGCCGTGGGATTGGGCCGCGCTGGTCCCGGTGGTGGAGGGCGCGGGCGGGCGGATGACGGACTGGCGCGGGCAGCGGCTCACGCTTGCCAGCGCCGGGGACGTGGTCGCCGTCGGTGACCCGGCCCTGCTGCCGGAGGTCGTTGCGGCCCTCGCGTGATGCTTCCGGTTGTGCGGCAACGCGCGCGCCCCCAATCTCGCACATCATGAAGCGACGCGACCTCCTCGCCGCCGGCGCGGCCCTGAGCATCACCCCCGGCGCACGTGCGCAGGACGGTGCGACCACGCGCACCCACGCCATGTCGCTGATGGGCGAGCCGCGGCTGCCGCCCGGCTTCCCGCACTTCCCCTATGCCAACCCCGAGGCACCGAAGGGCGGCGAGGTGGTGCTGACCCGTCTCGGCTCCTTCGACAGCTTCAACCCGTTCATCCTGCGTGGCACGCCCGAGTTCGGCGTGCCGATCATCTACGATTCGCTGATGCAGGAATCGCTCGATGAGGCGGCCACGGCCTACGCGCATCTCGCCGAGTGGGCGGAGGTGTCGCGCGACCGGATGGGCGTCGCCTTCGGCCTGCGCGAGGGCGCGCGCTGGCATGACGGCCGCCCCGTCACCGCGGACGACGTGGTGTGGACGTTCCAGACGCTGCGCACGGCCGGCCGCCCGTTCTATCGCGCCTACTGGGCCGACGTGGCCGAGGCGGTCGCCGACGGGCCGCGCACCGTCCGCTTCCGCTTCCGCACCGACCAGAACCGCGAGCTCGCCATCATCCTGAGCGAGCTGACCGTTTTGCCCCGGCATTTCTGGGAGGGCCGGGACTTCGCGCGCCCGTCGCTCGACATCCCGCTCGGCTCCGGCCCGTACCGGATCGAGCGCTTCGAGCCGGGCCGCTCCGTCACCTACCGGCGCGTGGCGGACCATTGGGCGCGTGACTTGAACACGATGCGCGGAAAGAACAACTTCGACATCCTCCGCTACGAGTATTTCCGCGACGACACCGTGGCGTTCGAGGCGTTCAAGGCGGGCCAGGTGGACTTCCGCCAGGAGAACATCGCCCGCAACTGGACCTCGGGCTACGACTTCCCCGCCGTGCGTCGCGGCCTGGTGAAGCGCGAGGAAATCCCGCACGAGCGGCCCACCGGCATGCAGGCCTTTGCGATGAACCTGCGCCGCCCGTTCTTCAACGACATGCGCACACGCCAGGCGCTGATCGAGGTGTTCGACTTCGAGTGGCTGAACGCCAACATCTTCTCCGGCCTCTACGCGCGCACGACGAGCTTCTTCTCCAACAGCGAGCTGGCCAGCCGCGGCCTGCCGGAGGGCAGGGAACTCGCCGTCCTCCAGCCGTTCCGCGGTCGCGTGCCGGAACAGGTGTTCATCGCCGAGCACCGGCTGCCGGCGACGGACGGCAGCGGCAACAACCGCGAAGGGCTGCGCCGCGCGCTCGACCTGCTGCGCCAGGCGGGCTGGACGGTGCGGGACCGGCGGCTGGTGAACGCGCAGGGCAGCCGCTTCGAGTTCGAGATCCTGCTCCAGTCGCCCTCCTTCGAGCGCGTCGCGCTGCCCTACGTCCAGTGGCTCGAGCGGCTGGGCATCGCCGCGCGCGTGCGCACCGTGGACCCGGCGCAGTACCAGGTGCGGATGGACGCTTTCGACTTTGACATGACGGTGCTGAGCCTCGGCCAGTCGCTTTCGCCGGGCAACGAGCAGCGCGACTACTTCACCTGCGAGAAAGCGCGCCAGAATGGCAGCCGCAACATCGCCGGCGTCTGCGACCCGGCGATCGACGAACTGGTGGAGCTCGTGATCAACGCGCCCGACCGCGAGGAGCTGGTGGCGCGCACCCGCGCGCTCGACCGCGTGCTGCTGGCCCACGCCTTCGTCGTGCCGCAGTGGCACCTGCGCCGCTTCTGGATCGCGCATTGGGACCGGTTCGGTCGGCCCGAGCGCAACCCGCGCTACGCGGTGGGCTTCCCGACGACCTGGTGGGTTGACCCGGCGCGCGAGCGCGCGCTGGCCGAGGCGCGGCGGGGTCTCTGATGCGCGGCCGATCCTCGGCTCCGGGCTGCGCCCGCCGCCGACCGGGCGCGGGGCTGCGCGGTCGCTTCATGGCTCCGGCCCGCGCCCTGCGCCGATCGGGCGGGTGAGCGCCGCGTGGCCGCCTACCTCCTTCGCCGCTTGCTGCTCGTCGTGCCGACGCTGCTGGGCATCATCGTCATCAACTTCGCCATCGTGCAGGTCGCGCCGGGCGGACCGGTGCAGCAGGCCATCGCCGAACTGCGCGGAGAGGGCGCGACGCTGGGCCGCGTGACGGGCGAGGGGATGGGCGAGACCGGGGGCTTCTCGGGCGGCGGCGGGTTGGGCGGCGGTGCCGCGCCCGTCGGCACCTACCGCGGCGCGCGCGGCCTCGACCCGGCCATTGTCGCGGAAATCGAGCGCGCCTTCGGCTTCGACAAGCCGTGGCACGTGCGCTTCGGCGAGATGCTGTGGGGCTACCTGCGCTTCGACCTGGGCCGTTCGCTGTTCCGCGACCGGCCGGTGTGGGACCTGATCATCGAAAAACTGCCCGTCTCCGTCTCGCTCGGGTTGTGGAGCACGCTCATCATCTACCTCGTCTCCATCCCGCTCGGCATCCGCAAGGCCGTGCGCGACGGCTCGCGCTTCGACCTCTGGACGAGCGCCGCGGTGCTGGTGGGCTACGCGATACCAGGCTTCCTGTTCGCGGTGCTGCTGATCGTGCTCTTCGCCGGCGGCTCCTTCGTCCAATGGTTCCCCCTGCGCGGCCTCGCCTCCTCCGGCGCCGAAGCCTGGCCCTTCTGGCAGCGCGTCGCGGACTACGCCTGGCACATCACCCTGCCAACCGTGGTGCTGGTGATCGGCGGCTTCGCCGGGCTGACGATGCTGACGAAAAACTCCTTCCTCGATGAGATCGGCAAGCAATACGTGCTGACCGCGCGCGCCAAGGGCGCGGGGGAGCGGCGCGTGCTCTACGGCCACGTGTTCCGCAACGCGATGCTCATCATCATCGCCGGCTTCCCCGCGGCGTTCATCGGCATCCTGTTCACCGGCGCGCTGCTGGTCGAGATCATTTTCTCGCTCGACGGGCTTGGTCTGCTGGGGTTCGAGGCGGCGATCCGCCGCGACTACCCGGTGATGTTCGGCACGCTCTACATCTTCACGCTGCTCGGGCTGCTGATGCAGATCGTCTCCGACGTCACCTACACGCTGGTCGATCCGCGCATCGATTTCGAGGCGAGGCGGTGACGTGATCTTGTGGCCGCAGGCGGAGGGAACGGTGATCGCCACCCCACAGCCGGCGCATGCCCTCATCTCCGGCCAGGTGTGCCGCGCGCTGCGCGAGCGGCCGGAGCCGTTCGAGCCGGTGGCCTTCGCCGCCGCCATGCACGACATGCCATGGATGCCGTGGGAAGCGGCGCCGGAGTTCGACGCCAGCACCGGCCTGCCGCGCGCCTTCAACGCGCTGCCCGGCCACGAGCATGTGCCGATGTGGGAGCGGGGGGTCGCCGCCGCCCGCGCCGCATGGGGGGTGTGGCCCGCCCTGCTCATCCAGCGCCACGGCAGCCACATCTACCGCATGGGCGTGCTCGACAACCGCATCGCCCCCGCGCCGGATAGCGTGGCCGCGATGGAGCGCTACATGGCCCGCGAGCGTGAGCAGGGCGCGGCGTGGATGCGCGAGCTCGGCCTGACGGAGGCGGAGGTCGCCCCGGCATCCGCCGCCGTCGCGATGTGCGACGCTGTCGCGCTCGCCCTGTGCTGGGGCCGGCGGGAGTTCACCTGTGGCGCGAGCCGGCTGCGCCGCACCGGCGACTTCTCCGCGACGCTCGACCCCTGGCCCCTCGAACCCGACACGCTGACCGTCGAGACCGAGGCGCGCCGTCTGCCGGCGCGCTTCGCCGACGCGGCGGCGATGCGCGCGGGCCTTGCCGCCGCGCCCCGCCTCGCGCTGCGCTTCGAGCTCTCGCGCGCATGAGCCTGTCGCCGATCACGCGGCGCCGCCTCGCCAATTTCCGCGCGAACAGGAGGGGCTACTGGTCGCTCTGGATCTTCGGCGCCCTCTTCCTCCTCACCCTCTTCGCGGAGCTTCTGGCCAATGACCGCCCGCTGCTGGCGCGCAGCGACGCAGGCTGGATGTTCCCGGTCCTCACCGAATACGCCGAGAGCGACATCATCGAGGACGGCCTGCCCACCACAGCCGATTGGAAGGACCCCGACTTCCTGCGCGAGTTCGCGGCGAGGGGCGGCTGGGCCGTCTGGCCGCTCATCCCCTTCAGCCACGCCACCATCGTCCGCGGCCTCGAGCAGCCCGCGCCCAGCCCGCCATCGGCGCGCAACTGGCTCGGCACGGACGACCAGGCGCGCGACGTGCTGGCGCGCGTGATCTACGGCTTCCGGCTCTCCGTGCTGTTCGGCTTCGCGCTGACCGCGCTCGCCAGTGCCATCGGCATCGCCGCCGGTGCGGTGCAGGGCTACTACGGCGGCTGGACCGACCTGCTGTTCCAGCGCTTCATCGAGATCTGGAGCGGCATGCCGCAGCTCCTCCTCCTCATCATCCTGGCGAGCGTCATCGAGCCCTCGTTCTGGACGCTGCTCGGCTTCCTGCTGCTGTTCTCCTGGATGGGGCTGGTCGGCGTGGTGCGGGCGGAGTTCCTGCGCGGCCGCAACCTCGACTACGTGCGCGCCGCGCGCGCGCTCGGCGTTGGCGACAGCCGCCTCATGTTCCAGCACATCCTGCCCAACGCGATGGTCGCCACGCTGACCTTCCTGCCGTTCATCCTGTCGGGCAGCGTGACCGTGCTGGCCTCGCTCGACTTCCTGGGCTTCGGCCTGCCGCCCGGCTCGCCCTCGCTGGGCGAGCTGCTGAGCCAGGGCAAGAACAACCTGCAGGCCCCGTGGCTCGCCTTCACCGGCTTCGTGGTGCTGGGCGGCATGCTGACCCTGCTGATCTTCATCGGCGAGGCAGTCCGCGACGCGTTCGACCCGCGCAAGCTGCCGGGCGGCGGGCGGTGAAGGGCCTACGGCTCGAACATCCGCGCCGCCCCCCACGCCCGCCTGCCCGCGGCGTCGGCGACCACCACGCGCGCGAACCGGCCGGGGCGGAGCTTGTCGAGGGGCAGCACCGCGCGCGTCAGGCCCTCGCCCACCGCCTGCGCGGCGCGGCTGGCGCGGCCGAGGACCATGATCGCGCTCGCGGGCGAGCAGCGGATCTCCACGCCGCCCTCGCCCCACAGCACGGCCTCGATGCGCGGGCCTTGCGTCGCGTAGTAGCGGCCGGCCTTCAGCGCTTCGAGCAGCGGCTCCGGCTCGTTGCGTTCGGCGCGAACCATCACCCAGCCGCCGAAATGGTCCGGCGTGTGGAAGTGCGCGTCGTCGGTGGCGATGATGCCGGTGTGCCGGCCCTCGGCGAGCATCGCGTCGATCAGGTAACGGCCGTCGCCGCGGTCGGTGCGGAGGTGGCTTTCGTGGTTGTAGATCTCCACGGCGTGGGCACCGGGGATGTCGCGCGCATCGCCCGGCGTCAGCCCGTTCCAGCCCGGGTGCGGGATGGCGACGAAGGCGCCGGCATCGAGGCAGCGCCGGGCCAGCGCCGCGCCCGTCTCGCCCTCGCGCGTCGGGGCGAAATCGAGCGGCAGGCCGACCGCGAGGATGTGCCACGGCTCGCCCTGCGAGGTCTGCGGCGCGTGCACCTCCGCGCCGAGCAGGGTGGTGAAGTGGCCGCGCCGGAAGCGCCTCGTGTCCGCGATCGGAAAGTCGTACTTGGCGAGGAAGTGATCGGTCAGCGCGAGGAAGTCGTAGCCCCCTGCCGCGTAGGTGGCGCACACCGCCGCCGCGCTCCGCTTGCCGTCCGAGAGGGTCGAGTGGGTGTGGAGGTTGCCCTTGAGGAACCGGCCGGGGCCGTCGAAGACGGGGTCGAGCTGCATCGCCCTGTCTCGCGCGCGGCCGAAGCTCCGTCCAGCCTTGGTTGCGTGACGCGGTGAGCGCGGCGCCGCTGCTTGCCGTCGAGAACCTCTCCGTCGCCTTCGGCACGAAGCAGGTGGTGCGCGGTGTCTCGTTTTCGGTGCAGCCCGGGGAGACCGTCGCGCTGGTGGGGGAGAGCGGATCGGGCAAGAGCGTCACCGCGCTCTCCTGCCTGCGGCTCCTCTCCGGCGCGGGCCACAACCCCGAGGGGCGCATCGTGCTGGACGGCGTGGACGTGCTGCGCGCGCCGGAGCGCGAGATGCAGCGCCTGCGCGGCGGCGTCGCAGGGATGGTGTTCCAGGAGCCGATGACCTCGCTCAACCCGCTCCACACGATCGGGCGGCAGGTGGGCGAGGCGATCACGCTGCACCGCGACCTCGCGGGCGAGGCGCTGCGGCGCGAGTGCATCGAGCGCCTGAACCGCGCCGGGCTGCCCAACGCGGAGGAGCGCCTCGGCGCCTACCCGCACCAGCTCTCGGGCGGGCAGCGGCAGCGCGTGATGATCGCTGCCGCGCTCGCCAACGATCCGAGGCTGCTGATCGCCGACGAGCCGACCACGGCACTCGACGTCACCATCCAGGCGCAGATCCTGGAGCTGCTGGCCGACCTCAAGCGGCGGCTGAACATGGCGCTGCTGCTGATCACGCACGACCTCTCCATAGTGCGCCGGCACGCGGACCGCGTCGTCGTGATGAAGGACGGCGCGGCGGTGGAGCAGGGCAGCGTCGCCGATGTCTTCGCGCGGCCCCAGCACCCCTACACGGCAATGCTGCTCGCGACCGAGCCGCAGGGCCGCCCCGCGCCGGTGGCCGAGGGCGCGGCCGAGTTGCTGCGCGGCGAGGAGGTGCGCGTGCGCTTCCCGATCAAGCGCGGCCTGCTCCGCCGCACGGTGGCCGAGGTGCGGGCGGTGGACGGCGTGACCGTTGCCGTCCGGGAGGGCGAGACGCTCGGCCTGGTCGGCGAGAGCGGCTCCGGCAAGACCACGCTGGGCCTCGCGCTCATCCGCATGGAGCGCAGCGAAGGCCGGATCCGCTTCGAGGGAAGCGACATCCAGGGCGTGTCGCGCGGCGCGTTGCGGCCGCTGCGCGCGCGGATGCAGATCGTCTTCCAGGACCCCTACGGCTCGCTCTCGCCGCGCATGACCGCGGGCGAGATCGTGGGCGAGGGGCTGACGGTGCACGCGCGGGAGATTTCGCGCGCCGAGCGCGAGCGGCGCGTGGCGAAGGCGCTCGATGAGGTCGGGCTGAGCGCCGACATGGCGGGCCGCTACCCGCACGAGTTCTCCGGCGGCCAGCGCCAGCGCATCGCGATTGCCCGCGCGCTCGTCCTCAAGCCGCGCCTCGTCGTCCTCGACGAGCCGACCTCGGCGCTCGACGTCTCGGTGCAGGCGCAGGTGGTGGAACTGCTGCGCAGCCTGCAGGAGCGCCACCGCCTCGCCTACCTCTTCATCAGTCACGACCTGAAGGTCGTCCGCGCCATGGCGCACCGCATCGTCGTGATGAAGGACGGGCGGGTCGTCGAGGAGGGCGAGGCGGAGGCTTTGACGCGCAACCCGCGTGAGGCTTACACGCGCGCGCTCATGGCGGCGGCGTTCGAGCTGCGCGCGGAGGAGAGCGATGCCGTCCGGGGCTGACGAGACCGAGGTGGACGCCAAGCATCCCTGGCAGGGCAAGGAGCTGGAGCATCTGCGCGACCTGCTCGACGCCGAGCGTGTGAAGCTCGGAATCCACATCCGCAAGATGAACTCGCCCGGCAGCCCGGTGTACCGCTACGGCGAGAACGTGATCCCCGCCGCGATCATCCTCACCACGTCGTTCGGCGCGACGGCGCTGATCCACTTCTACGTCGGCTCCGCGGTGCTGGCCGTCGGTTGCTGGTGGTGGATCTTCAAGGTCATGCCGAAGGTGCGCGCGGGCGTGTTCGAGCGCACCGCGGCGCACGTGCTGGAAACGCCGCTGCAGTTCGACGTGTTCTGGGCGAAGGGCCTGCTCAGCCTCTACGCGAAGCTGCCGGACGGGCGGGAGCGCGTGGCCACGCGCCGCGACGACTGGCGCGCCTATGTCCGCTCCTTCCACGGGGAGGCCGCCTGATGGCCGTGCTGCTCTCGACGAAATCCGACACGATGATGGCCGCCTGGCGCGATGCGCTGCGCGCCGTGGATCCGTCGCTCGACATCCGGCTGTTCCCCGACGCTGGCGAGCCCGCGGACATCGAGGCGGCGGTGTGCTGGACCCAGCACGACATGGCGGAGCTGCGGCGCTACGCGAACCTCAGGCTCCTCGTCTCGATGGGTGCGGGCGTGGACCATCTGATGCGCCCGCCCGGCCCGCCGCCCGGCGTGCCCGTCGCGCGGCTGGTGGATGCGCGGCTGACACAGGGCATGACGGAGTGGGTGCTGCTGAACGTGCTCCGCTTCCACCGGCAGGATCTGGAGTACCGCGCCCTGCAGGCCGCGCGGGTGTGGCGCGAACTGCCGGCCCCGGAGACGTCCGCGCGCCGCGTCGGCATCCTCGGCCTCGGCGAACTCGGCACGGCCGCGGCCCGCGCGATCGGCGCGCTGGGCTTCCCGGTAATGGGCTGGGCGCGGCGGCCGAAGGCGGTGGAGGGCGTCGAGGCGTTCCACGGGGCGGACGGGCTCGACGCGATGCTCGCCCGTACGGACATCCTGATCTGCCTGCTGCCGCTCACGCCCGACACGCGCGGTGTGATTTGCGCGCGCACGCTGGCGCTGCTGCCGCGCGGCGCCTTCGTCGTCAACGCGGCGCGCGGCGGGCACGTGGTGGCGGAGGATCTGCTCGCGGCACTCGACAGCGGCCACGTCGCGGCCGCGGCGCTCGACGTGTTCGAGCCGGAGCCTTTGCCCGGCGACCACCCGTTCTGGTCGCACCCGCGCGTCCTCGTCTGGCCGCACGCGGCGAGCATCACCATCCCATCGAGCGCCGCGCCGCAGGTGGTGGAGAACATTCGCCGCGCCCGCGAGGGGCGGCCGCTCGTCAACCTTGTGGACTTCCAGGCGGGCTACTGACGATGCGCTTCGCGACGCTCACCCCCGAGACGATGGATGAGCGCCAGCGCGACATCGCCGCGCGCATCGCGGGCAGGCGGGGCGGAACGGGCCGGCGAGGCCCGTTCAACCTTTGGCTCCGCGCACCAGAGCTGTGCGACCGCCTCCAGCGCGTGGGCCAGTACGTGCGTTACGAGGCGACCCTGCCGCAGCGCCTCGTCGAGCTCGCGATCTGCGCCGTCGCGGTGGAGTGGGGCGCGAAGCACGAGTGGTATGCGCACGCGCGCTTCGCGGTGGAGGCGGGCCTGGATCGCACGATCCTTGAGGCTGTGCGCGACCGGCGCGAGGTCTCCGATCCGGAGGAGGAGGCCACCGTGCTCGCCTTCTGCCGGGAGCTGCACCGCGACCGCCGCGTGTCCGACGGAACCTTCGCCCGCGCGCAGGCGCTGTTTGGCGAGGCGGGCGTGGCCGAGATCGTCGGCGCAAGCGGCTGCTACGTCGCCGTGTCCATGGCGCTGAACGTCGCGGAGGTGCCGCTGCGCGAGGGCGTAGCGCCGTTTGCTATCCCCGGCTGATCCGCCGCTCCGCCCACACCCAGGCGACGAGGCCGGGCAGGTAGAGGACGAGGTCGCGGATGCGGCGCGTCACCGCGAGGGCAGCGCCCGTCGCCGGGTCCATGCCCAGCAGCACCGCGATGCCGACGAACCCCGCCTCCTGCACGCCGAGCGCGCCGGGGACGAGGAATGCGGCGGAGGAGACGGCCTGGATCAGTGCCTCGATCGCGAGCGCGTCGAGCAGCGAGACCTCGGCGCCAAGCAGCCAAAGCGCCACCCATATCTCGAACGCACCCGCCATCCATGCGGCGAGCTGCCACAGGAAGCAAAGTGCGATGGCGCGCGGGCGCTTCCACGCGCGCCGCACATATCCATCAATCCGGCTCGAGTGAGCTACCAGCGCCGCGAGCCGCCCCTGCGCCAACCCGTTCAGCCCCGCCGCCGCGCGACCAAAGAACGACGCGCGCTGCGCCGCGACGAAGCCGAGCGCGAGCGCGAAGCCGAGCGCCAGCCCCGCCGCCAGCCCCGCCCAGGCCATCGCGCCGCCGCTCGTAGCCAGCAGCGCGATGCCCATCAGCGCGAAGACGAGCTGCGAAAGCAGCGACAGCGCCACGTCGAGCAGCAGCCCACCCGCCGCGGGTGCGGCGCCCACGCCCTGCCCGCGCAGCAGGCGGTAGGAGGCGACCTCGCCGCCCACCCGGCCCACGGGCAGCAGCGCGTTCACGCTCTCACGCACCCACACGTTGAACGTCATCGTGGCCAGACCCGGCCGCTGGCGGCCCGGCATCAGCACGGCCCAGGCCCAGGCGTTGAGCACCATGGCGGGCAAGTGCGTGAGCGACGCGAGCACGAGGCCGAAGCCCGCGGCGGCGAGCAGCGCCGAGACGGCGGAGAAATCCTGCGCCGCCACGATCCACACGCCGAGCGCGAGGCCTGCCGCGGCGAGGAGCAGCCCGAGCCTGCTCAAGCGACGCCCAGCATCTCGGCGCAGCCGCCGCGCGGCGTGTCGCCGAGCGCCTCGAGTACCCGCGCGTCGGTGAGCGCGGCGAGTTCGTCGGCATAGAGATAAGCAGGAACCGCACCCGCGAAGCCGCCGTGCGTCGCCGGGTGGAAGTACAGCTCTGTCACGCCCCCGGGGATCAGCGGGATCGCGCGCAGCAGCCGGTCGGCCGTGAAGCGCCCGCTCCAGGAGAGGCCCAGCACGCGGTCCGGCGCGAGGAGGTTCCAATTCGCCGCGCGCTTGCGCAGCGTGGCGCACCAGGGCTTGAGCGCCCATTCCGGCGTGCGCGGGCTGCTCGGGTCGGCAGCGCGGACCAGCGCGCCCGGCTCCCAGGGCAGCCGGATCGCCCGCACGCCGGCGCCGCTTGCGGCCTGCATCAGCGCGGCGGCGATGAGCGGGTGCAAATGAAAGTGCTTGTGCGCGTTGACGTGGTCGCAGCGCAGGCCGGTGGCTGCGAAAGCTTCCATCTGCGCCGCCACCTCGCTCGCGAGTTCCTTCTTCGCAACGGGGGAGAGAGCGAGCAGGAGGCCGACGGAGGCCATGTCGTCGCGGAACCGGCCGTCCTTCGTCAGCGAGGGCAGCAGCGCCGGGTCGAGCTTCGGCACGCCGTCGGTCAGGGTCAGGTGCAGCCCGACGGCGAGGCGCGGGTTGCGCCGTGCGATCCGCACCGCCTCCTCGAAGCCGGGCTCGGCGACCATGAGGGAGGCGGCGGTGAGCGCGCCGCGCTGGTGCGCGCGCTCGACTGCCTCGTTGACCTCGGCGGAGCGGCCGAAATCGTCGGCGGTGAGGATCAGGCGACGGGTGTTCCTCACCGAAGCGTGACGGCCTGGCGCGCGTGTCGCAGCGGCGCACGCGCGACAAGTTCCTCCCCGGTCAGCCACAGCTCTTGGGAAAGAACCGGCTTCACCAGCACGAAGCGGAAGTTGTCTGGCACGGCATGGGCGTTCGCCAACTCGACCTCGGTGAGCGAGAAGAACATGCGTTCGAAGCCCGGCGCCACGCGCGCTGCCGTCCCCTTCACCTCAAGGAGCGTCAAGCGCCGCACAAGCTCGGATGCGGTGGCCAATTTGGCATCATCCGGCCGCCCGCCCGTGTCCGTGCGAACAAGGTCGAACCTGGAAGGAGCCACCATCGCGCCCAGGGAACTCCACGCCGCAACGATGGCCCGCTTCGTGCTCGCGGTCGGCTTCCAAACCCGGGGCGCGTGAACGCCGAGGAGGAACGTCTCGGCGGACCGCTCCACCTTGACTCGTTGAAGCGCCTTGCGGCGTCCGGCTTCAATGCCGGTTTCGCTCTCCGGAGCCATCCCGCCCACCGGCCTTCCCGAAGGGATCCTAGTGCAGCGTCCGAGGCCGTGCCCGTTCCGCCGCATCGGCGATCAGCCGAACAGCGAATGGGTTAGGCTCTCCCTTACGCTGGGGCAGCGGCAGCCCGAGTTCACGAACCGCCCCCGACAGCTCGCCGAAACCGACGTAACGCCCCAGCGCTTCCCCGACCCCGCGGCGCGTCACGTCACCGCGGCTCCAAGCCTCAACCAGGACGGAGGGCACGAAGCCATCGTCGGTCACGCCGCCGCCTTCGCCTTCGCGCGCTCGCGCAGGAAGCCGAAGAACTC
>BBPD01004192.1_pt1 | contig 15440 bp, 16 predicted proteins | sample 1344911 | NCBI WGS metagenome assembly BBPD01 (sample SAMD00019088, study PRJDB2971) | groundwater metagenome | biome: freshwater biome; feature: mineral spring; material: ground water | place: USA: CA, Sonoma | collected 2011-09 | depth surface m
CTGTTTTAAGTTTTCTACGCTCTATCAGACGATATTTATGAAGTAAATCCTGACTTTTTATCTTTGGTCGGTGAAAATGAATCATTTACGAATCCTCGGTTTACTGTTCTTTTATCTTCTTTTTTCATACTTTGTGCCTTTGTGTCCTCAGGTAATACAGTTGACTGAGTATTTACAGAAAGGTGAAAATATTACCAAGAAATGATTTCATCTTAATAGCCCAGAAACAATCAGATTGACCCCTACAAGAAACAGGATAAATCCACAGACTCTGCCGAAAAGGCTATACATTTTTTGGTTCTTAATTAAACCTGCGGGCAGGGCGCTGGCTAAAACACCTAAGGGAATTAAAGGTGAAATAAATTTACCCATTCCGAAGGCGAAACCATAGAAAGCACCCTGCCAGAGATTTTGAGCCATCAAGGCAATATAGGTAAGAACAGCTAAAAGTGGCAGGCAGGGTAAAATACTTGAGGTAATGCCTAAGAGTATTGGGCCTTTAATATTTTTATCCACAACATTTTTTCTTAAAACCTGGCAGAGACGATGGCCGGGTTCTTTGCCAAAGATAATAAGTACACCGAGAAATAAGATAAATAATCCGCCTATAAAAAAGACCATGTACCCAAATTGACGAAGCCATTCTACAATCAATCTCCCAAACAGCCCAGCCAATAGTCCCAAAAGAATATAGATAACTAAACGGGTAGACAAAAAAAGCAGTGTTGCCTTGAGACCTTCTCTCCAACCTCGCCTGGTGGCAGCAATATATGGCAATATCACCGGTGAACAGAAGGCAAGGCAGGGGCCAAAGGATACAGTAATGCCGATTATAAACAGTTCAATAAAGGTACTCATCTTGAAAATCTCACAATTATAGTTACTTCAGCCCCTTGATATGGCATCTTTTCTAAGTTCAGTTCATAACCCAACTGACCAGATTCTCTGATAAAGAGTTCCCTCAGTGCCTTCTCCTCTAATGGAAACACAGGACAAAGCCTACAATCTACACCCGGTGGAGCCTCTAAGGCTATGTGGTCAAAGTAAGGTGATCCTAAAAATATAAGGTCTTCTATCTCTAAATTATCTTCTGTCAAGACCAATTCCTGCCCAGCAATTTCTTTCTCATCCCATTTGATAAAAAGCTTCAATTTTTGATTTCGGGCCACCCACGATACTGGGTCGGTTGATTTTTGATTTTTTCTGTGCCACAACTCATCCCACAATCTCCAATCTAAAAGGGCAATTGCTTTTTGTAAATCAGAAAGTTTGCCTTGAGAAATAATCGCTGATTCTTCCCTGAGCCATTTATATCCATCAAGATAGACAAGATGCTGTACCCACCCTTTTTTCTCCCTGACTTGTGCCCTGAATTGGATCTCTCCCTTGATAGTATCTACCACAATATCTCCTAATTGATAAAGGCCTTCTCTTATCATCAGGGGTGGGTGGGTTTTTTCTTTCTCTCGTGTTATAAGAATAAAAGCATACCCCGCCAGGATGATTGTTCCCACTATAAATAAGTTTAAGAATAATTTCGTCTGCCTATTCATAAAACATCGTTCATATTTTAGGCACAGAGGCACACAGGCACAAAGTGGGCTTTCCTTTTATCTTCTTTTCTCATGCTTTGTGCCTTCGGGGCACCCGAACGAATGTTTGGGTCGCTGTGCCTTTGTGCCTTCAGGTAATGCAGTTGACTGAATATTTACATCTTGGGAAACAGCCACAAAAATAAATCCTAGATTCTAGACTTTAAGCAAACTTAAAATCCAAAGCATTTATTGTTTTTCTTATTCTCTATTGTTTTGGATTTTGAATTGTTGTAATTTCTCTTTTACTTGCGTTAAGAATAGTGATGCCTATTACTTCACCTTTTTCATATCTGATAATAATATTGTCCTCAGTAAGTTCAGTATCGTCTGCATGACTTGGCTTCTTAAAGTTCAAATACAGTACATCTGCTTTCTTATCATAGCTAGACCAAATACGCATATACGGTATGCCCACCAGTTGAGGAACTATGTTTAGAACTTTTTTAACTTCTACAGGGGCCATAGTTTTTCCCTCCTTTCAAGTTGCTTCTTCCGTCTTGTTAAAAATGCTGTAATTACAAATCCATCCTCTTTGCTTACTTCTTTGTGTATCACTACAATATATTTACCTGCTTCAATTTCTTTTGTAGCAATACATTCTTCGGTTCCACTCTGATAAATTGCCTCTGGAGACTCAACGGTCTCAAGAACCTCAAAACAATAGCCAGCCATCTCTGAGTGTTCTTCTGTGATGTGAAACCATCTTTCTTCTGTCAATCTAATACTTACATCATTTTTAGACTGAATTATTTCCATTCTTCAAGAATTACCACTTTATCATAACATGGCGTATAACGAAAAAACTCACCTGCCCAAAACTTGGGGGAAGTAAACCTTCCGAAGATCCAAAAATTTCTCTTAAATTATTATGCTGAAGTAAAAACACAAATCTCTTTTCTGTCAGAGCAATTCCCTGGCAATAAGAGCAGCGCCCATAGCGATAACAAACTGGGGGTTCTCCGGGATCCACATTCTCATCTGGAGTCTATCCTCTATTGCTTTCTTGACCCCAATATTCTTCGCCCCTCCACCAATAAAAGAAATAACCTCTCTTGCTCCTACCTTGGAAACCATCCCACAAATTCTTTCCGCAATAGAGGAGTGAATACCGGCAATAATATCCTCTTTCCTCTTGCCTTGAGCAATTAAAGATATTACCTCACTTTCTGCAAATACAGTGCAGATAGAACTTATATTCATCGGAGAACCTGACTTTAAGGACAGCCTACCTATATCCTCTAATCCCACCTCTAAAACACCGCTTATAACTTCCAGGAATCTTCCTGTTCCGGCTGCACAACGGTCGTTCATTACAAAGTCTACTACCTTTCCCTCTTCATCAAGGGAGATTGCTTTACTGTCCTGTCCGCCTAGATCAATGACGGTGCGAACCTTGCCACAGGGCAAGTCCAGATGGCTTGCCCCTCTGGCAGCGGCGCTAATCTCAGTTATCACCCGGTTGCCAAATTCAATGGCTCTTCTCCCATAACCGGTGGAGATGATGCACCCTATATCTGTCATCAATAACCCGGTTTGTCTTAATGCCTCTGCCAAGACTTTTTCCGCTGATTGCTTAGGGTAGGCACCAGTAGGGCATATTGCACTGGTTGGCATTTTCTCCTCATCCAGGATTACTACCTTGGTAGTCACCGAGCCAATATCAATGCCTGCAGTCACGAATTTATTCACGCATTCACTCCCAATCCTCAACGAATAACAGCGGGGGTATGGATAAATGGGGTCAACTCTATTTTCTCTAAAAACCAATGTAGTATTATTAAAATTGGGGTATCCACTCGACTCACGTAGACTGAATATGCAATGGCCTATCCGGTGCCGAGCGACCAACAAGACGCCAGTAAGGGACTACCTCAGTTGTGGTTGTCCCTTGCAGCATTCGATAGAAAATCTTGCCGACATGGCGAGATTTTCGCCGGTTATGTCGAAAGGTGAACTCATCAAGGTAGTGCTGAAGCTGTTTCGGTATAACAGCTCCTTGGTGAGTTCCCAAGATCCACTGTTTAAGGAGTGAAATAACCCGATGCACATTTGCGAGCAATTCGCCTTCACTTGTACGTACCTCATGAATATATCCATGGCTAGACAGGGAGGCGTATCCTTTCCAGCCATCAGTGATTACCTTGCTTCCCAACTGCACATTTTCGACAACGAATGGAATCAAACTATCAGCCGAGAAGTCACGCAAATGGGCAATGCGAATCCGCCCCAGGCTCTTGCGGCAATGTCCCGGCACTTCAACCCCGACCACGATCTTTGCCTTCTTGAAGGTCTGTCGACCGATAACTCCTTGTTCCTTTCCTCCGATGAAGGCATCGTCAATCTCAACTGGACCTTCCAACGGTTCCCGGCCCGCTCGGATCATAGCTCGCCGGAGTTTGTGTAACCATGCCCAAGCCGTCTGGTAGCTTCCCAATCCTAACAGATGTTGCAGCCCCTTTGCACTGCCACCGGTCTTCTGGGTGCAAATCCACCACATGACTTTGAACCACATTCGCAAAGGCTTCCCGGGGTGCCCTCCATCACTGTTCCAGCCACCAAGGACAGTTGGCTGCCACACTCACTACATACCAGAAGATGCCGGTTGTTTATCCACGCTTTCGCGCCTTTGCATCTTCGACATTGAAACCCATGCGGCCAGCGAACACGAAACAAATAATTCCGACATGCTTCTTCTGTACTGAAGAATTCATCAAATTCCATCAAGGTTCTTGGAAAATCGTTGGTGTCCACAACGCCATATATTACACCTTGTGGCAACGTGAGTCAAGTGGATACCCCAATTTATTAAAAAAAGAAAATAGAGTTGACCCCATTTACCCAAAGGATAACGACTCTCAAAGTAAAAATTTGTTATTTTTTTTACAATACCTTTAAACTGGTTAAATTCAGTATCAATTTTTATCACATCCTGTAATAACTTAACCAAATCATGTATCCTCTCTAATTCTTTACCTCTGGAGATCAGAAATCCTTTCAGATATTTCTCAGCAGATTGTTGTATATGGAAAGCGACAGTTTCTAAATCCCGATTACCCTTAAAGAGAAATTCAGCATTTGTAATATCCTTTTCGCCTTTATTAAACCACTCTTTAACTATCTTTGACTTAACCATAAAGCACTACCCCCTTTGTAACAATTTTTTTAATAAAGTCATCTCCAATCTTTAACCTTCGTTTAACTTCATCAGGAGTATATACAATTGTGTCTAACGCAAACATTCCATTTTCTTTATCAAGTATCTGTCTTATTTTTATCGATCGATCAATGTGTCTGGCTTTTGTTTTTTTAACTATAAGTAAGTCAATATCGCTATGTCTATCAGGATTCCCCCATGCATATGAACCAAACAGGATTATCTTTTCTGGATGATATTGCTGTTTTATTTTTTCTGTCATAATTTTAATTATTGTTTCTGCTTTCATATTATTTTTCACTTTTACTTTAAAAAATCAAATTTCCGTTTTCACAAAAATAAGTTTTTTCCCCCACACGGGACACAATATTTTATAACTGAGAGTTGATTCAATAACTTTTTATTCGTAATAATTCATGGCATTATTCATGATTTTATGTTCGTGATCTGAGCATCTCTAAAAAAGCCTCCACCCGGGTTCTTATCTGTTCTATATCTTCCAAACTGTAATCAGTATGAATGGCAAGGAAGGGAATACCTTTGTCCTTGAAAACCCGGCTTACCTTGGGCAACTCCATATCGTAGAGTGGACAGAGCCTCAGGGAATGGTGGATGACCCCGTTCACTTTAAAATCCTCTGCAGACTGGAGTATCTTATCTATCCTGTCATCGCTTTCAGTAAAACAAGGACAACTGGAAGGTAGTAAATATCTATTGGCTATTGCCTGGAGCATCCCGTCCATAGTCCATTCGTTCACCTCTACCGGGTCATAGAAATGCCGGGTTCCAGAGCAGAGTTCATCTATAACGATGGTAGATTGCATCTCTTCAATTATATTAAGTAGTTTATAGTTGGGCCATATAATAGGTGCTCCTGTAAGTAAAAGACGGCAATTACTTAAAGGCAATTTGTTATTAGATTTTCGCTCTTCTAATTCATCACATAACTTTTGAGTTTTTTCTATCCACCTATTTATATCATCATAAAAGCCGGTCTGAATTACAAGTAAAGCATCCCGACCATTTATTAGTGGCGGATTATTCTTTCTAAGTTCATAAAAACGGCGCAGCACCTCCTGTCTTTTATGCAAAATCCTAATTGATTCTTTCAAACTCTTTTTGGTGATTTTATTACAGGTGAGTTGCTCAATCCTCTCTTTAAGTATTCTGATCTCTCTTAACCAATACTCTTGAGAATGGCCAATCTCTTTGCTCTGCGGAAGCCTTAAACTCCACACAGGAAGATAATTGGAAAGAATCTCTCCTAACTTCTTCTTGTCATCGCAAGGGGTGGGAGAAATTACCGCATCACAGAGTTCAAAATAAGAGAATCTTGCTACCTTAAAACCAAAAGAGGATTTTACCAAAGGACATATATCCCGGGGCAGAACCTCCTCAGCAATTGAAATAGTATCATATGCACCAGCACAGAGCCTTACGGGGATGGCACAGGCAGAATGTATTAACTCCTCAGGAGTAAAGATGCAGAAACTACCGATAATTTTGCCTGAAAATTTTTGTAGTTCTTTCTCTCTTTTATCCCCTGAAATGATATCTTCGTAATAAGAGATACCTTCAGGACGATGGGGCGCTTTTCTTATTAACTCCAGATTTTTAGAGGTAGCCTCTTTGAGCTTTTCTTTCACCTGCCAATTTTCTTTCTTCAAGACTGGATAAGAGTATCTTCTTTCAAACTCTTTTTGAGCTAACTTCTTTATCTCGAAGTCTCTTCCTGCTTTCTTAATCCTCTTAAAAAAGTTCATTATTTACTCCTTTTAAATTTTGACTTCCATGCTTTAAGTCCTAAAAATTTTACTGATAAAGCGCCATCTTCTGGACAAGAATCCACACATCGAAAACAGCGAATACAATCAGGAAAATCAACATTCTTATTCTTCTTCTCCTCGTAAACATTTTCATTCTCTAAGGGGCAGCTATCCACACATATCCCGCAGCGGGTGCATCTGGTAAGGTCTTTTTCCTTGACCAGGAAACTGCCCCGGTTAAAAAAAGAAAGAAGGACGCCATTGGGACAGAATCGGCAGAAACTACGTTTGGTGAAAGCACTCATAATTAAGACAGCCATAAAGACCATTGCAATAGAAAAGAAAATAATCAAAAGTGGTGAGAAAAGACTCTGTTCAATGGGATGCCCTGTTATGTAAGGAATAATAAAACGGGAAGGACAAAGCTGGCAACCAACGATAAAAAGTTCTTTTCTAATCCACCAGGGAAGTTGAGGAAAGGCAATAAGCAGAGATACAAAAAGGATAAACCCTATCAATACCCACTTAAATTTTTTAAGAAATTCTTGCCAAATTTTTGACAAACTGAGGCGATTTAATCCCAATTTTATTCTAAGGCTGGCAAGGGTATCCTGAATAAAACCTAACGGGCAGACCCAGCCGCACCAGAATGTTCCTAACATAACGGCCAAGAGAAGAAATATAACTAAATGAGGCAGAAAATCTTTCCAGGGGGTGCGCCAGGTTATCGCCTCGGAAAAAAAATGCATGAAGCAGGCCCTAAACAGTCCCCCTCCTCTGGCAAAGCGACAGGTTTTTATCCCTATGTAGGTATCAAATACTTGTCCGTGTTTCGGGCCACGCATCAGGGCAATCCTTTCCTCTGACGTGAAGCCTTCCGGGGCCCTTACAAAAGGAATCAAGGGTGTCTCTACCCGAATGCCTAATAATGCACCATAAAGGATGAGGAAGAAAGAGACGAACTGCACTATTTTTCTTGTTAAGGTGATAGGTCTTGGCGTCATTTCCGTTTTAGTTTTCTTACAAGTATCAATCCGAGTAGAATTCCAAGCAAAACCAGATAGAAATATGGTCTTCTCCAGAAAGGTATCTCCTCCACCCGCACCACTATTTTCCCGGCCTCTTCTACCGGTGGTTCTACTATATCCTCCGGTACCGGAACTTTTTCTAATGGAATAACTTCCTCTTGTGGTTTGACCTCAGGCTCTATCTCAGGAGTGATCACCTCCTCAACGGACTCAACCGGAAGTTGCGGAATTTCTTCCCGTGGTTTGACTTCGGGCACTACTTCAGGAGTAATTGCTTTCGGAAGAGGTTTAATCGGTAGTTGAGGAACTTCCTCACTGACAACTACCCCTATTTTTTCTATACTTGGACGGAGGACAGCCTCTCTTGCCTTAACCCTTATTCTCAAGGGATAGTCTCCTAATTTATAGCCCTCTTTTAATTTGAGCTTAACCAGAAAAAAAGTCCTCTCCCCGGGTATTAACCTTTTTAAAATCCTGGGCTTAACCTCTATATCAAAGGCTGGACTTTCTACCAGTAGTTCCACATCTTGCAAGGGAGAACGGAAAGTATTTTCTGTATAGATTCTAAATTCACCAACTCTTTCCATTCTAATTAAGTCATCTTCTGGCACCAGAACTAAATGGTCCCTTGGGATAAAGGGGTCATGGCACATATGACAACGAGGTAGCATCAATATCTTTATTCTTGGTGTAATTACTTCGCCGTAAGCTGGGTTTCCTAATAAAAATAAAATTCCTATTAAAAATAATGCCTTCACCCCATTGGGGAATTTGGCCCTAACGGAGCAAAAAATACCACTTTTACTTAAAAATTGACTAAAGCTTTTAATGGGGTTCATCTCCACCTCCTATGCTGAAGTAGCCACGATAATGAGGCTGCTCACTTTAGCCATAATCACTACCATGCAGGTCCCTAAAAGCCCTAAAACAGGCAGAAGCACCACCCCTCCTATAACTCCTCCGGCAAAGCCACCCAAAAGGTCGGCCCCGTAAAGCAAGCCGGCGGTCCGGCTTAGGTCGGGAGAGCTGTCTAAATATATCTTGTTAGCCAAAGGAAACTGGGCGCCCACAAGAAGCCCGGAAAGAAATGATAACACTAAAAAGACTATTTGTAAAGGAAGAAATATGGCCGGACGGTCTAAGTAAGGATGAAATAAGAGAAGAACCACGGGAAGCGTCCCCGCAAAGAGAATTATAGCCAGCTCAAGCTTGATAAAAGAAACCCTGTCCCTCTTAATTCGCGTTAAAAGAGAGGTCATAATTGCTCCTCCCACTCCTACCCCCACCATAAAAGCGGCTACCAATAGTCCCAGCCAGTGAAAGACAAACCCAAAAAGAGCCTGAAAGGTAAAAATCAACGTTAGGTCAAAGAGCATCCCGGCAAAACCGGTGGTGGTAATACACAAAGGAATGCTTGCCCTGTGAAGTGCTCTGACTCTGGTGCGAATGAGCAAGAATATTAGTGTAATAATAGAAAGCAGTATAAAGAAGAATCGTAAGTGTACTTTCTCAAACTGCAAGAATACCCCCCGCAGGTGAGGAGAAAAAAGAGCATTCCAATAGGAAAGGCTATAGAATGTTCCGAGTGGCTTAAAATCCTGATTAATTTTTTCTGTGCCATCTTTAATAGAACTTAAGAAATTTTCAAGCCACCAGGGTTGTAGTCTGTATTCAATATAGGCTGGCACAAGAAGATTCACAGGTATGTCCCGAGCAGCCAACCTCTGACTTAAAGTACCTGGGTTAATTAAAGAAACTCCCTCTGAAACAGAAGCCAGGAAAAGATTTATACTCTCCCCGGGAATTATCTTTATATATGGAAAGACACCTTTGAGTGTATTAAGAATACAAGAATTGAGGTTTTTTAGTTCTCTTAACTGGATATCCGCTCTGGGGGCACTTGGCAAACCGAGAACCAGTATCCCCTCTTCTTTTAGCCTGTTTTTCACCAAAGAGAAAAACTCCTTGGTAAAGAGTCTGTTGACCTGTAAGTCTGAGGGGTTGGTCCGACCCACCAGAATCAGGTCATACTTACGAAGCGTCCTTTTGATAAAGAGCCGGCCATCAATGTGTTTGATGCTCACTCTGGGGTCAGAGAGTTCATCCTTGGTCAAGGGGGTAGGAAATTTTTTCACTAATTCTAAAATTAAAGGGTCAAGTTCAGCATAGTCAACCCTTTTCACCTGCGGGTGCTTTAAAATTTCATTTATCACTCCTCCTGCCCCACCACTTAGGACAAGAATCTCTTGTGGGTCAGGATGGGAAAGAAGGGGAAGATGAACAAACTCTTCTACAAAGACGATATCAGGGGTGGGGGTGGTGATGATAGAAAGGCCATCGGAGTAGAAGGTGTATTGTTCACCCCTTTGAACGACGGTGATGTTGCCGTATCTGGAGTTCTCATAATGGACCACATCTTGAGAGGGCCACTGCCTCTTTATGGAAAGTTGGTGGATTTTATCCGCTCCTCCCCTAAAAATTAAGAGCCCGGCTAAAAGCAAAAATATTATAGAGGCGCCCGATAGAATTTTAGTGGTAAGGATTTGTTTCTTTTGCCGGAAAGGTCCCAGCAGGAATACGCCTAAAATAAGATTTAATAAAGATAGCCCCAGGGCGGTCTGGAAAGAATGAAAGTAGGGGATGAGAAGATAGGTAAAGCCAACCGCCCCGGCAATTGTGCCCAGAATTTCCCAAATATAAACCTTGCCAATACCCTGAGCATCCCCGGTATTAGAATGCAAAGAGTAGAGCTTGCAGCTAAAGGTAAATAAGGCTCCGTGAGGAATGCTTACCAGGGCCAGAATAAAAAAAGAAGCCAGAAAGATGGGCAACAATCCTAAGCCTTCGCCGGGAGTAACCCCGATAATCTCCCTTAATATCCGGGTTGAATAAACGGCCAGGGGCAGGGACAGGGAAAAAAGAAGCTGAAGGCCAACAAGGCCTTGAAGGCGTCTATTGATGTGCTCGACCCTTCTCCCCAGGAAAAATGAGCCTATGGCCTCTGAAAGAAGCCAGTTGGCTAAAATAATTCCCACCGATAATTCATTGCCGGAAAAAGTTATCAGCAGCTCCCTTAAAAGCAGGAGCTGAGCCACGATGCCGCTAAAGCCCGTCGCCAATATGACAAAAATAAGTCGTTTTCTCACCGCCAGATTCCGGGAATCTTATGTCCGCAGAACTTACACCTTCCCTCTTTTATATTATTGCTTAATACGGTAAAGTGAAGCCGATGAATCAATTTCTTCTCGCACTTGGGACAGAAAGTGGAGTTATGCTTATGGCCAGGGACATTTCCTATGGTAACATAATGGAGACCCACATCTTTGGCAATCTTCCACGCCATTTCAAGTGTTTCAACCGGTGTGTGGGGCAGATGGGTTAATTTATATGCAGGAACGAATCTGGAAAAGTGCACTGGCACATCCTCACCTAAATTTTCTTTAATCCAGACACACATCTTTCTTATTTCATCAGGGTCATCATTAACAGTTGGTATAACAAGATTGACAATCTCAAGCCAGACCCCTTCTTCTTTAATAATTTTCAAAGACCTTAAGACAGGTGCCAGTTCTGCTGAATATGTCTGGCGATAGACCTCTTCCGAGAAACCTTTCAGGTCAACGGTCATTGCATCGGTATATTTCAGAAGTTCTCTCAGGGGTTCAGGCTCTATGGAAGCATTGGTGTGCCAGAGGATATTTAAACCTTTTGCTTTGGCAAGTTTTGCCACATCATAGACATATTCGTAAAAGACAATCGGGTCATTATATGTAAAGGATATGGTAGGAATTTTTTTTCTTAGAGCCATCTCAACTACTTTCTCAGGCGGCAAATCATATGTGCGAAGGTCACTGGGGCTTGACTGGGAAAGATGCCAGTTATGACATTGCTTGCATCGGAAATTACATCCCACTGTACCTAAACAAAGTATATCTGTTCCCGGGAGGTTGTGAAGCGACGGCTCTTTCTCAATAGGGTCTATATGAACCGCTGACGGGCGGGAGTGAACTAAACTGTATAATTTTCCGCCGCGATTTTCTCTAACCCTGCAGAAACCGCGACCTCCTGAGGCAATTGTGCATCTTCTGAAACATATTCCGCATTGAACCCAGTTTTCAGGCAATTTCTGGTAGAACATCGCCTCCCTTAGAGATGCCTCTTCTGTTTTCAGCGTGGTTCCGGCTACACTTACCTCAAGATTGCCTAATGGAGCCTGTGTCACTTTGTATAATATCCCTGTCACTGTTATTATCATCAGGCAAATAATTAAGTAGATCCACTTCTTTTTCTTTGTCCTTTTCATCTTAACTTTTTCATCCACCCGAACTGTTATTTTTCCTTTATAATTATACTACGCAAATGGTAATTATGCAACGGGCCTTCTCAATTGACAAACAATGGTTTTTATAGTATTCTTAAATCGTTATGGGACATCAATATTTTGATAGAGGTGCCTTAAAAATAAAACCTTTAAGTAGCAGAGCAAGCAGGGTAGTCATAGAAAGAGATTGTATTCTCCCAGATACCAAGCCGATTCCATTGTCTGGCGAAAAATATGACATTCTACACCAGACAGTTCAAAGAATAAAAATAGCCCGCAGCAAAAAAAAGTCTGTTGTTCTTGCATTTGGCGCCCATACAATAAAAAACGGACTGGGCCCTGTTCTGATAAAACTTATAGAAGGTGGCTGGATAACACACCTGGCAACAAACGGAGCAGGTATCATACATGACTGGGAATTTTCATATCAGGGAAAAAGCAGTGAAGATGTCCGAAAAAATATACAGAAAGGACAGTTCGGACTCTGGCAGGAAACAGGTTTTTATATAAACCTTGCAATTGTTATAGGAGGATATAAAAATCTTGGATACGGAGAATCGGTGGGCAAAATGATACAGGAAGAAGGATTGGACATCCCATCATTAAATGAATTAAAGCATATTATCCGAACAAAAATTGACGATAACCCTGAACTTGTTGCAGCAGCATCTGACTGTTATTATACAATTAAAAAATTTGGTATAAAATCTGGTTTTATGAACATTCCACATCCATTTAAAAAATTTAGTGTTCAGGCCGTTTCATACAAGGTAAATGTCCCTTTTACAGGGCATCCCATGATAGGACATGATATTATTTACTGCCATCCCCTTAACAACGGGGCGGCAATAGGAAGAACAGCATTAAGGGATTTTTTAAGGTACGCCTCTTCAATAAATAACATTGAAGATGGCGTGTATTTATCTCTTGGCTCTGCTGTAATGTCTCCTATGATTTTTGAAAAATCATTTTCTATGGCACAGAACATATCCCTTAAAGAGGGGAAACATATACAGAACCATTTTATACTTGTTATAGATCTTGCTCAAATTTCATCGGACTGGCTCAGAAATAAAGAACCTCCACCAGATGATCCAGCATATTATGTAAGATACTGTAAAACATTTAGCAGGATGGGCGGAAAGATGCGTTATTTAAGTCTTGATAGCAAGGATTTTCTTCTGAATCTCCTGCACAGTCTTGAAGCAATAACAAAATTATAAAATAAAAAATTTTTTTACATTGGATTGTTTGATGCTACTTTTATACTGAAATCTGAAGTATACGCAACGACTCTGTTCCTTCCCTGTCTTTTTGCAGCATATAAAGCAGTGTCAGCGTAGTCTATAAGTGTTTTGCTGCTATCCGCATCATCGGAATAGGTTGCAATGCCTGCACTTATTGTTATTTTTTTAAGCGGCTGAACCTCCTGATTTGAAAATTTATGGGCTTCTATTTCTTTTCTTAATCCTTCTGCAATATAATAGGCAGTATCTTTGTTTGTTTCCGGCAATATGCAGGCAAACTCTTCTCCGCCATATCTTGCAACAATGTCCCCTTCTTTTACATTAACCTTTAATATATCAGCCACAGTTTTAAGTACCACATCTCCTGCGGGGTGTCCAATATTATCGTTATAGTTTTTAAAATAGTCTATGTCTATAAAAAGAAGTGATACCGGTTTTTTATTCATATCTGAAAGACTTGTCTGTAATGAAAGAATGTAATGGAAATAACCATGATTCCATAGACCTGTCAGTGAATCCCGATAACTTGTAAGAAGTGTTTTTTCATAAAGTCTTGCGTTTTCTATCGCAAGTCCGGCCTGATTTGCAAACAGTGTAAGAAGCCAGATATCATCTTTATCTATGCATTCATTTGTAATTATGTTGTCCACTACAATGATACCTACTACTGTATTTTTTGCTTTCACAGGAACTGTGGCAAACCTTTCTAATTTAAGCTGTGTAAGGTATGGATCAAACCCTAATTTTTCCCTTGCATCAGATGTTATAATCTCAAAAGACATTCCCTCAAGAGCGGTCAATGCAAGTATGCCCCCCGTTCCATCTAACGGAATCTCAATATCCCTTACAGCATTGTTCAGTTGTGATTTTGAAAGTTCTTCCTTAAATTTCTGTCCTGATGATACGAAATCTTCAAGCGACTTTTTATCACAACATACTTTATTCCATATATCTACTGCCTGCTCAGGTGAGTCCGGTCCTATTCCCATCTCACCTCTTAATATATTTGTTTTTGCATCAACAAGAAAAAGCATTGCCCTGTTAAACCCCAGTCCCACATGTGCAGTAACAGATGTAAGTATGATATAGAGTATCTTATCAAGAACAAGGGTGCTTCTCATTGCATTCCCTATCTCATAAAGAAGATAAAATTCGGCTCTGGCTTTTTCAAGTTTTGCTTGCAGGTCTTCCGGTTTCATTTTTTCCTTTTTTCTATTCTATTATAAGAATTTTTGTAGAAAAATCAAGGTAATTACATATAATACAATCAATAGGTTTTGGGGTGTCAGAACATATGTGACGAGGTGACAGGCATAAGAGGCATCAAGAGTTCAAGGTGTCAAGGCGGGTATCCTCTGGGTGTGGCATCTCGGTGGACGGTGAACATTAACAGAAGGAGCAATGAATGAATATTATTGTTTGTATAAAACAGGTCCCTGATACACAAAACATAAAAATAGATTCGCAGACAAATACACTTATAAGAGAAGGCGTCCAATCAATAATAAATCCCTTTGATATGCATGCTATAGAAGAAGGACTCAGACTAAAGGAAAAAAATGGAGGGCAGGTAACTGTTATAAGTATGGGACCTTTACAGGTTGAAGAGGCTTTAAGGGAGGCACTCTCTATGGGTGTAGATGAAGCATACCTTGTAAGTGACAGGGCGCTTGCTGGAAGTGATACACTTGTAACAAGTCTTGTGCTTGCCAGAGTGATTCAACACACAGGAAATTATGATATTATTATATGTGGGAAACAGTCAATTGATGGAGATACCGCACAGGTAGGACCCGGTATTGCAGCACATCTTGGCCTTCCGCAGGTTATGTTCGTAAAAAAGATAACTATCACAAGCAGAGCACAAGAGCACAAGGGCACAAGAGCACAAGGGCACCAGAGCACTTCAATGCTTGCAAGGGTAGAAAGAATGACAGAAGAAGGATATGAAATACTTGATACTCCTCTTCCTGTTGTTATAAGTGTTGTAAAGGAAATAAACAAGCCCCGGCTACCTTCTCTTAAGGGAAAGTTAAGAGCAAAAAGTGCAACAATTAAAAAATGGACATTAAAAGACCTAAATCTAAAAGAAGATGAGGTTGGATTGAAAGGTTCTCCGACACAGGTTATAAAGATGTTCACCCCTCCTCTGAGAAAAGGAGGACAGATATTAACAGGCGCTCTATCGGAAACGGTTCCAAAGATTGCAGAGGAGATTAAAAAAATTATAACGGGTGTGTGAGCCTTCGCGTCCCCTCTTAAGTGTGGGATGCGGAATTTGGAATTTCTCCCCTCCTTTTCAACGAGGAGCAAGAAAGATGAGGGATTC
>BBPD01000336.1_pt1 | contig 15434 bp, 15 predicted proteins | sample 1344911 | NCBI WGS metagenome assembly BBPD01 (sample SAMD00019088, study PRJDB2971) | groundwater metagenome | biome: freshwater biome; feature: mineral spring; material: ground water | place: USA: CA, Sonoma | collected 2011-09 | depth surface m
CGAGGGCGAACGCCAGGCCGCCATCAACCTGGCCCAAGGCCAGGCCTCCGCCATCCTGGCCGTGGCCGAAGCCTCGGCGCAAGCCATCGAGCGCATCGCGCGCGCCATCCGCACCGAAGGGGGCGAGGCCGCGGTGCAGCTCAAGGTGGCCGAAAAAGCCGTCGAAGCCTACGCCAAGGTGGCCACCGAGTCCAACACCACCCTGATCGTCCCCTCCAACATGAGCGAAGTGAGCAATCTGATTGGCTCGGCGATGCAGATGGTGCGCACGCTCAAGCCGGGGGCCTGAAAGCCGGGCCGGCGGCCCGTGCGTCGGCTGTGCGTCTGCTGTGCGTCTGCGGCTGCCAGTGTAGAATCCTAGGCTACCCGGAGAGATGGATGAGCGGTTTAAGTCGCACGCCTGGAAAGCGTGTGTGGGCTAACCCCCACCGCGGGTTCGAATCCCGCTCTCTCCGCCAGACCCGAAAATCCCATGCAAGTCAATCGCTTACATGGGATTTTTTTGGCAAATACGAGTCGCAACCCAGATCGCAGGTCGGTCAAGCCGCCGGGTTTGTGTTCTCAGCGCCGCCTGCTGCTGCCCTGTACGGAATCGTGCTGCCCAACATGCGCAGCACCCCAGCCGGATCGCGGTCAATCAGGTTCAGCAGCACCAATGCAGGGCCGTGCGGGCTGCGATCGCCGCGCTCCCAGTGGCGCAGCGTCGCGACAGATACGCCAAAGCGCGCCGCAAACTGGGTCTGAGTGAGTCCAATCCGACCGCGCACAGCCGCCACATCAACTGCGACCGGGTGCCATATCTGCACCCCAGCCTGTTCGCCCTTGGCGTGACCGATGGCCTCGGTCAAACCTTGCCGAATGCTTTCGAATCCCTTGCCCATCACATTACCTTTCAAGCCAGATTTTCACCAAAATGCGCACCAGCCCGGCCAGCGTGTTGCGCTCGGCTTGGCTCAGATTCGCGCGCTCATTCTTTGCGAACATCGACAGCAGGTACAGCGGCATTGTTCCGCTGTGAAAGTAGTAGATGACGCGCACGCCGCCACTCTTGCCCCGACCAGCCCGTGCCCAGCGCAGCTTGCGCACGCCACCCGTGCCTTCGAGCAGGTCTCCGGCCGCAGGGTGCTCGGCAAGGTAGTCAACGATGGCCCGGCGCTCGGCATCCGCTAGCAGCCTGCTGGCCGTGCGCAGGTACTCGGGCAGTTCAGCAACAGTGAGCATGGGTGCAGTGTACTCCATTGGATTACTTTGTGGCGAATCGCACTGCTTCACCCCGCAGCACGGCTCTGATAGCTGGCACGAGCGCCATATGATCGCCCGGGAAATGACAACCATGCTGGGGGAAGCATAAATTTACGTCGTAAGGCGTTTTTGCATTACCATACACGTCTTCAATCAGCGCATGTGAGGACACCGTGACCACACTGACCGTTACCGCACGCGGGCAAGTGACTTTCAGAAAAGACGTGTTGCAACACCTCGGCATCCGTCCCGGGGACAAGATCGAGCTGGATTTGCTTCCCGATGGCCGCGGTGTGCTTCAAGCGGCCCGGCGCCCCGCCACCATCGATGGCTTCGTTGGGCTGCTGGCGAACCGGACCACGAAGGTTGCCAGTCTGGAGGAAATCAACGAGGCCGCCGCGCAGGGCTGGGCTGGCAAACAATGAAGGTGGCCGTCGATACCAACTTGCTGGTGCGTGCGGTGGTGTGTGACGATCCCGCGCAAGCGCGCCGTGCCGCCCAGACCTTGGCCGATGCCGAATCGATTGCGGTCGCGCTCCCTTGCCTGTGCGAGTTCGTGTGGGTGCTGCTCAGGGTTTACGGCTTTCAACCCGCCGACGCTGCTGCCGCTATCCGCGCACTATTGGCCGCCGCCAATGTGCAGGTGAATCGGCCGGCCGTTGAGGCAGGTCTGTCGGTGCTCGACGCAGGCGGGGATTTTGCCGATGGCGTGATCGCCTACGAGGGCCGTTGGCTAGGCGGAGAAACCTTTGTTTCCTTTGACCAACAAGCGGTGGCCCTGCTGACGGCTCTGGGGCACCGAGCACGGCTTTTGTAAATCGCAGCACCCCTGTTCATCTGCCGTTCATCCCAACTTCAGCGCCCGTTCATGCGTTTGTCATGCCCTGCCAAGCGGGCTGGGGTGAAATAGGTTTTGGGGCTGGGCGATTGGGCCGCGCCCCTTGTTGACACCCCATACCAAGGACTTACGCATGTTGAATCGCAACCTTCTGGTCGCTGCCCTGTTGGGCGCTGGCTTGGCCTTTTCCTCGCTCGCCTACTCACACGCTGCCGGGGCCGCTGCCGCCGCCACTGCGGCCACGCCTGCGGCACAGGCTGCCACGGCGGCGCGCGCCGCCCCGGCCCGCACCATCACCGAAGCCCAGGTGCTGGCGGCGCAACAGGCTTGGGGCCGGGCGCTGGTGCAAATCAGCAGCGATTTCGCCAGCGGCGGCCTTGCGCGCGCCACCGCCACCGCCTCGGCCGTGCTCGATGCCGCCTACGGCTACCAGATGGGCCCGGTGCTGTTCAAGCCCACCCTGACCACCGCCCCGCACACCTTTCGCACCACGCGCGAAGGCGCGCTGGCCTATTTCGTGGGCAACAACCCAGCCTTCCCGAACGACCGTGGCTTTGCCCTCAAGGGCTGGACCCATGTGGAAGTGCGCAACGCCGCCGTGCTGATCCACGGCGACATCGCCAAGACCATGGGCAACGTGACGCTCACCAACCGCGACGGCAGCCGCACCACGGTTGACAAAACCTGGGGTTACCGCCTTGACCCGCAAGGCAATCTGCGCATCGTGCTGCACCACTCCTCGCTCCCCTTTACCGGCTACTGATCGGCCGTGTTGCTCAGCCGCCTGACCCTGGCTTTTGCGGTGCTGATACTGCTGAGCGCGGTGCAGGCGGCTTTTTCGGTGTGGGCGGTGCGCAGCGCCAGCGCGCAGTCGGCCCTGACCCGCGACGCACAGCAGATGCTGACCGAGTACCAGGCGCTGGCGGCCAACAAGCAGCGTTTGCTGGTCTGGCTGGCGGGCACAGCCCTGACCGGCCAAGGCAGCGTGGAGCAGCGCGCTCTGCTGCTGCGCGAGATGGACCGGTCTTTGGGCGAGCTCGAGCGCCTGCAAACGCAGCCCGGCGTGCAACCCATCCCACTGCTGCGCGCCAATTTTTCAGCCATGCAAGCCTACGTGCTCCAGGCCAGCGCTGCCTCCACGCGCAGCCCGGCTTCGGATCACGCCCTGATGTGGTTGCAAGCGGCCACGGTGTTTGACCACCACGGCGGGCGCGACATGCGCCAGGTGCTGGCTGCCGCCATCGCGCAACAGCGCCACGCCACCGAACAGGCCATGGCGCAACAAAAGCAGGCGCTTACCACCCTGCAACGCTCCAGCATCGGGCTGCTGCTGCTGTCGGCGTTGTGGGGCTTGCTGGCAGCCGCCTACTTCGTGCGTCGGCTGCATCGGCCGTTTCGGCAGCTGCTGCAATCGACGCAAGCGCTGGCCGAGGGCGACTACCGGCAGCGCCGGCTTGGCCCGCATGCCGACGAATTTGGCCAGATCGGGCAGCAGTTGAACGCGCTGGCATTGCGGCTCGATGCCAACCGGCGCCAGAGCGAGGCCCTGCGCGCCGGGCTCGATGCCGCCGTGGCCGAGCGCACCCAGGCCCTGATGCGCAGCCACGAGGCGCTGCTCAAAGCCGATGCGCGGCGGCAGCAGTTTTTTGCCGAAATCAGCCACGAGCTGCGCACCCCGGTTACGGTGATCCGGGGCGAGGCCGAAATTGCACTGCGCAGCGGCGGGCGCGGGCAAGGGCCCGATACCGAAGCGCAAATCGAGGCGCAACAGGCCGTTTACCGCAGCGCCCTCGAGCGCATCGTCCAGGCGGCGGGCGCGCTGGGCCAGCGGGTGCAGGAGCTGGTGCGCTTGGCCCGCTCGAATGCCAGCGCGCAAAGTTATGCCTTTGCACCCGTGCCCGTGCGCGCCGTGGTGCAAGGGGCGCTGCTCCAAATGCAGGCCATCGCCTCGCATCGGGGCATCGAGCTGCGTGACTTGAGCCTGGCTGCTGCCAGCGATTGCCTGCTCGATGCCGACCTCGACAAATTGCAGCAGGCGCTGGTGATCGTGCTCGATAATGCGGTGCGCTACAGCGCCGCCGGCAGCCAGGTGCAGATCGAGGCCGAGCCCGATGCGGCGGCGCAGTGCCTGCGCATCGGCATCAGCGACAGCGGCATGGGCATAGACCCCGAGCAAGCCGAGCAGGTGTTCGAACCGTACTTTCGCAGCGACGCGGCGCGCCAGCGCAGCCCCGATGGACTGGGGCTGGGTTTGTCGATCGCGCGCGCCATCGTGCTGGCGCATCGGGGCAGCATAGTCATCGAGGCCTTGGCCGCCGGTGGCAGCCGCGTCACCATCGAGTTGCCGCTGGCCGCCACGGCTGCGCGGGTCGCGTAGCGACTTGCGCAATCGCCCTGCAACCCTGCATCGACCCAGCGCGCACCGGCACCTCCCCCAGCCACTGAAACCCAGCCACCCCACCTTTCAAACCACCACCACCATGTACTTGCTGATCGTGGAAGACGACGACCGGGTAGCCGATTTTCTGCGCCGGGGCCTGGCCGCCGAGGGCTACCAAACCCAGCGCGTGGCCAATGCCGAAGAGGCGCTGCTGCGCCTGCGCCAGCACCCCTGCGACCTGCTGCTGCTCGACCTGATGCTGCCGGGCATGAGTGGCATCGAGCTGTGCCAGCGGCTGCGCGCCGAGCGCCTGCAAATGCCGGTGCTCATGCTCACCGCGCTGGATGGCGTAGAAGACCGGGTCACGGGCTTGCGCTGCGGGGCCGACGACTATTTGGGCAAGCCCTTTGCCTTCGATGAGCTGCTGGCGCGCATCGAGGCGCTGTTGCGCCGCCCATCGGTGCTGGCGCAAGGCGCGCGCACGCTGCAAGTGGCCGATTTGCTGTTTGACCGCGACCAGATGCAGTGCTGGCGCGCTGGCCGCACCCTGAACCTGACGGCCAAGGAGCTGGCGCTGCTGGAGCTGCTCATGAGCGCACCGGGGCGCCTGTTCAGCCGCGAGCGCATATTGGCCAACGTCTGGGGCAGCTACGAGGACCCGCTCACCAACGTGGTCGAGGTCTATATCCGGCGCCTGCGCGCCAAAATCGATGAGGGGCATGAACTGGCCCTGATCAAGACCGTGCGCGGGCTGGGCTACCGGCTCGATCACACAGCAGCACCCTAATGGCTGGCACCCCAGGGTGTAAACTGCGGCCTCTATGTTTGAACCACCGCGCATGAATCCCCCTGGCACCCTGGCATCCGGGGTCGTTCCCGGCGAAGCCCCCTTGGCCCACGTGCCGGGCAGCATTTTTTTCTGGTTTGCCTTCATGGCGCTGGGGGTGTTTGCCTTTGGCGCCGGCCTTTGGGGGCTGGTGTGGCGGCGCATGCGCCAGCGCCGCCTGCGCGCCGACATAGCTCAGTGGCCCGCGGCCGCCCCGGTGAGCGCTCAAGCCACTTTTGCGTTGGAGCTGGTGCGCCGACACAAGCTGCGCGCGCCCGCGCAGTGGATGGAATCGCTGGACCGTCTGCAAAACAGCGCGCTTGGGGCCGCAGAGGCCGAGGCCGAACTCCAGGCCCTGCGCGCTGCGATCGGGGAAATGGAATACGTGGATTAGTCGCTCAACCTTGGCTCAGGGGCCTCGGCCTCGTTTTCGGCCTGCGCAGCAGCCAAGGGCATGGGGCCGGCGCGCACCGCATTGCGGCCGGCGTGCTTGGCCCGGTACAGGTTGTAATCGGCTTCGCGCAGCAAATCGGCGCTGCTGCGCATGAGGTCGAGCCGGGCGCTGCCCACCCCGATGCTGGCTGTTACCGCAGGCCAGGCGGCCCCGGTGAGTATGGGCTGGGTTTCGCCTTGTATGCGCTGGCGCAGTTGCTCGGCCAGGTGCGTGGCGCCGTATTCGTCGGTGTCGGGCAAGAGGCAAACAAATTCTTCGCCGCCGTAGCGCGCGACCAGGTCGGATGGGCGCTGCAGGCCCGATGCCAGCGCACGCGCGACCCGGCGCAGGCAGTCGTCGCCATTTTGGTGCCCGTGGGTGTCGTTGAAGCGCTTGAAGTGATCGACGTCGATCAACAAAGCGCTCAAGGGCGCGCCGCTGCGTTCGCTGCGCGACCATTCGGCGGCCAAGCGTTCGTCGAAATGGCGCCGGTTGTTGATTCCGGTCAGGCCGTCGAGGAACACCCAGCGCCGCAGCAAATCGCCCTGGCGCTTGAGCGTGAGGTGGGTTTTAACGCGCGCGCGCACCACCTTGGTGTTGAACGGCTTGGCGATGAAATCGACCGCCCCGACGTCGAGCCCACGCGCCTCGGAGTCGGGGTCGGAATTGGCGGTGAGAAAAATCACCGGAATGTCGCGCGTGAGCTCCTCGGCCTTGAGGCGCTGGCAGACCTCGAAACCATCCAGACCCGGCATGATCACGTCGAGCAAGATCAGGTCGGGCAGTTGCTGGCGGGCGATTTCCAGCGCCTTCTCGCCGTGGGTGGCGGCAAACACCTGGTGGTCGGAGGCAAACACCCGGTACAGCAGTTGCACGTTGACCGGTTGGTCATCGACGACCAGCAGCCGCGGGCGGCGCTCCGCCACCTCGCCCAGTGGCGATTCAAACGGCAGGTGCGGCAATGCGATTTCCATCAGTCCGGATTGTCCTCTAGGTAAGCCTCGCACAGCCGCAGCGCAGACGAAAAATCCAGCGCTTGCAGCGCTTGCAGCAAATCTGGCAAGCGCGGGCCCAGGGCGCTGGCATGGTGTTGCTCCAGCTCTTGCCCCAAATCCAGGGCTTGCAGGTCGAAGGCCAGCAGGCAGGCACGCAACTGCAACAGCGTGCCGCGCAGCGCCGGGGTGTCAGAGGCCGCCTCGGGTGCAGAGGGCGCGGCATACGCATGGTCTGGCTCTGCACAACTGGCCGCTGCCAACGCAGCCACGGCGGCATCGATGGCCTCGGCCACACCAGCCAGCACCTGTGCCTGCTGCTGCAGCGAGGCAGAGGGTGCTTGCATCAGCCAACGTTCGGCCTGCGCCGCAGAATGCGCCAGCGCCTGGGCCCCCACGGTGCCGGCTAGGCCCTTGAGGGTGTGCAGTTCAGCCAGCCTATCCATGGCTGCGGCCAGAACTACCCCACCGGACTGCGGCCCAGGCACCTCAAGCGGCCCGGCGCGCATGCGCACGGCGTAAGCCGGCAGGTCGTGCAGCAGTTGCTTGACTATGCGCCGATACAGTTCGCGGTTGCCCCCCATGCGCTCCAGCGCCGCAGCAGGCTCCAGCACCGGCAAGGGTGCTGGGTCGTCTGCAGCAGTGGCCGTGGAGCCGGCGGCTGCCGCCAGTGCGGCCTGGGTGTCGCCGCCCTGGCCCAGCCCAGTCCAACGCCGCAGCACCTGCACCAGCCGGTCCAGCTCGAAGGGCTTGCCCACGTGGTCCACCATGCCTGCGGCCAGGCAGTCGAGGCGGTCGCTCTCCATGGCGTTGGCGGTCATGGCTACGATGGGCGGGCAGCGCCCACCCAGGCCGGCGCGCAAAGCCTCGGCCGCTGTCAGGCCGTCCATTTCGGGCATTTGCAAATCCATCAACACCAGATCGTAGGGCGGCTCGTAATCGGGCCCGGGCGGCTGATCGGCCGCATCAAAGCCCAGCGCACGCAAGGCGGCGCGGCCATTGCCGGCCAGTGTCACAGCCGCCCCTTCGGCCTGCAGCAATTCGAGCGCGATTTGCTGGTTGATCGGGTTGTCTTCTGCCAGCAGCAGGCGCAGGCCCTGCAGCCGCAGCGGTCGCTCCCGGCTCGCTTCGTCCATGGCCCCGGCCATGTCGGCGTCCTGTGTGGCTTGCACCAGCGCTTGGCGCAGCATGGTGGAGGTGGGGGGTTTGACCAGATACGCAAGCAGCCAATGCTGTTGCTCCTTGTGCTGTCCGAGCAACTGCTCGCGGCCTTGGGCGCTCACCATCACCAGTTTCGGGCGCTGCTCGGGCGGCAGTGCGCTGCGCAGGCGCTGGCACACCTCCCAGCCGTCTAGCCCCGGCATCAGCCAGTCGAGCAACACCACGTCGTAACGGCGTCTGGCACCGAGCAGGTATTCAAGCGCCTGCTCCCCATCGGCGGCGACATCGCACTGGCAACCCAGGTTCTGCACCATGCGCTGCATCAGCAGCCGCGCCGGGCCGTAGTCGTCAACCACCAGCACGTTCAGGCCCAGGGCTGCTTGCGGCGGCTCTGGTGCCGGCGCGGGCTCGGGCTCGGGCAAAGGCAACTTGAGGGCAAAGCTGAAAATGCTGCCCCGCCCCGGAACGCTCAGGAGTTGCACGTCGCTGCCCATGAGGCGCAGCAAATGGCGGCTGATCGCCAGCCCCAGGCCGGTGCCGCCAAAGCGCCGGGTGGTGGAGCCTTCGGCCTGGGTGAAGCCGCTGAAGATTTTTTCCTGGTGCTCGGTAGCGATGCCGATGCCGGTGTCGCGCACCGACAGCTCCAGTTCAACCTCATGCGGCGAGCGCCGCAGCAATTCGATCTTGAGCAACACCTCGCCTTGCGCAGTGAACTTGATGGCGTTGGAGAGCAAGTTGAGCAGCACCTGCTGCAGCCGCATGTCGTCGCCCACGAGCCGATCGGGCAGCGCGGGATCGACGTCGAACATCAGCTCCAGCCCCTTGCCATTGAGGTTGACCGAAAGCAGGGTGGAGAGGTTTTGCAGCAGCTCGTCGAGCGAGAACGGGCGCGGATCGAGCGTCATGCGCCCGGCCTCGATTTTGGAAAAGTCCAGAATGTCGTTGATCAGCCCCAGCAGCGCGCGGCTGGCCCCTTCGGCCTTGGCTACGTAATCGGTCTGGCGCGTTTGCAAGCCGGTGCGCTTGAGCAAAGCCAGCATCCCCAGAATGGCGTTCATGGGGGTGCGGATTTCGTGGCTCATATTGGCCAAAAACTGGCTCTTGGCGGCGCTGTGGCTCTCGGCCATTTCTTTGGCGTGGGTGAGCGCGGCGCGTTGGGCTTGGCGCTCGGTGATGTCTTGCATGGCCCCGATCACCTGCACCACTTTGAGGCCCTCGAACTGCGCTTCGGCTACCACGTGTACCCAACGTGGGTTGCCGGTCTGCGTGAGCAGCGGCAACTCCAGATCGATGGAGCGGCCAGACTCGAAGGCCAGCCACAAGCTATCTTGAAACTGTTGCCGTGCTGGCTCGGGGTAAAAAGCCAGCGCCTGCTCCAGTGTGGGTTGGGCGCCCTCGGTCAGTTCGTGGATGCGGAAAGTGTGCGAGGTCCATTCCAAGCGCATCGATTCGCCCTGCACCATCCAGCCGCCCACACCGGCGATGCGCCCGGCGTTGTCTAGGAAGGCGCGACTGGCCAGCAGTTGCGCCTCCTTGCGGCGCAAATCGGTCACGTCTTGCATGATGCCGACCATGCGGCCGCGCTCGTTGCCCTCGCTCTCAGTCACCAGCCCGACCGATTTGAGGTGCCGGATTTCACCCGTGGGCCAGCAGACCCGGAATTCGGCCTCGTAGTGCTTGCCCCATTGCAGCACATCGACCAGCAGCGCGTGCGTGTGCAACAGATCGGCCGGGTGCACCCGCGTGCGCCAGAGGCGGCGCAGCTCGCTCGAAGGCAGGTCGTCTTCAATCGCAAACAGCTCGCGCATCTGCCGGTTCCAGATCACGTCGCCGCTGGCGATGTCGATCTCCCAGACCCCGATCTGTGCGCTGCGCGCCGCCAGGCGGAAGCGCTCGTTGGCGCGCTTGAGTTCGGCCTCGATCAGCTTTTGGGCGCTCACATCGGTGTGGGTGCCCGCCATCCAGATCGGGCGGCCATCCGGGCTGGTAACGATCACCTTGCCGCGCGACTGCACCCAGACCCAGTGCCCGAGGCGGTGCCTCAGGCGAAATTCGGATTCAAAATAGGCGCTCTCGCCATTCAAATGCCGCTCGATCGCCTGCATGGTGCGGGTCAGGTCGGAGGCTTCAACCCATTCGCCCCAGCGCGTAACCGTGAGCGGCCCCAACTGCTCCAGCTCGTGGCCCAGCATCAGCGCCCAGTTGCGGTTGACCTGCAACTCGCCGGTCTCTACGTTCCAGCGCCAGGTGCCCACTTGGGTGCCCTCGATCACACCCAGCAGCTCCTCGCGCTGCAGCAAAAGCTGCTGCTCGATGCCCTTGCGCTGGCTCACATCCAGGTGGATGCCAGCGATCACGGCCGGGCGGCCATCCGGGTGCCGGCTCTGGACGATGCTGCGGCTGAGCACCCAGACCCAATGCCCGTCGGCGTGGCGCAGGCGAAACTCGATTTCTTGCTGCATCTGGCCATCGGCCAATTGCTGCTGCGCCAGCCGCAGCGCTGGGCGGTCGTCTGGGTGCACGCGCTCCAGCAAGTTCCGGTTCGACCATTGCAAGGTGTCAACCGTCTCGCCCAGCATGGCGGCGTATTGCTCATCGACCAAGACGCGGTCTTCATCGAGCATATGGGTCCAGATGCCGGCCCCGGTGCTGCGCAAAATCAGGTTCAGGCGTTCGCTCTGCTCGCGCAGCCGCGCCTCGGTTTGCTTGCGCTCGGTCACATCCTGCTGCAGCGACATAAAGCCCTGGAGCCGCCCCTGCTCGTCGAGCATGGGCTGGATTTCCAGCGCTACCCAGTAGGCGCTGCCGTTTTTGTGGCGGTTGAGCAACTCACCCTTGAACGCGGCTTGCCGACGCAAGGCCTGACGCAGGCGCTCGATTTCCTGCGAACGGGTGTGCTCGAATTGCAGCAGAGGGCCGGGGCTCTTGCCCAGCAGCTCGGGCAAGGTATAGCCCGAGAGGCGCTCAAAACCCTGATTGACCCAGGTGATGCGCCCACGCACGTCGGTAATGACCACCGCGGTGTCGGTGTGTGTGGCCGCCATGGCCATGCCGAAGTTGTGTTGCCATGCGTCTGGGTTGCGCCTCACACGTATGTCCCCTAGAAAAATTGTAGTTTGCTGAAGCAGGGGCGGATTATGAAGCATGGCCATGCGTGTCACATACGCAGCCAGATCCGCTCACACCCCCATGTAGCGCCCGCTGCGGTGGTTGATGGCAATCACCAGATTGAGCGCCACCGCCCCGAGCAGCGAGAGCAGCAGCTGCAGCGGCGTGAGCACCCACCAAGCGGCCAGCAAAATCAGCGCATCGAAAGCCATTTGCACCACGCCGGCGCGCCAGCCCAGCCGCTTTTGCAAATAAACCGCCAAAATGCCCACTCCCCCGAGGCTGGCCTGGTGCCGCAGCAACATCAAAATCCCGGTTCCGGCCAGCAAACCGGCCATGACCGCGGCAAAAACCGGGTGCAAGCGCTCAAAGCTCAGCCACAGCGGCAGCCACTGCACCAGAATCGCCAGCAGCCCCACCGCCGCGAAGGTCTTGAGTGTAAAAACCGGCCCCAGCGCCAGCCAAGCAAAGGCGTAAAAAGGCAGGTTGAGCAAAAAAAGCAGCCAGCCCAGCGGCCAGTCGCTGGCGTAGTGCAGCAAAAAAGCCAGCCCGGTGGTGCCTCCGGTGAGCAGCACCGCGTGCTGAAACATCAAAAGCGCCAGCGCCACGAACAAGGTGCCAGCCAGCAGGCCCTGCACATCTTCGAACCAGGTGTGCGGCGGGGCCGAGGGCGGGGTCGCGGCAGGCAGGCTCATGGGCCGCGATTCTATCCCCCAGCCAGCTCGACCCGGTTGCGCCCTTGCGCCTTGGCGGCGTACAGCGCCAGATCGGCGCGGTGAATCAAGGCCTCGGGCGCGCTTGCGTGTGCCGGGCTCGCCGCCACCCCGATCGAGAGGCTCAAGGGTATGGCCTGCTCCTGCGCCTGCATCTGCAAATGGGCAAATGCCAGGCGCAGCTGCTGCGCGCGTTCGTAAGCCTCATCGAGCCCCATGCCCGGCAGCAGCAGCAAAAACTCCTCGCCACCGTAGCGGCAGGCCAAGTCTTCGCGGCGGCTCATCTGCTGCAGCATCTGCCCCAGCCGCACCAGCACCTGGTCGCCCACGGCATGGCCGAAGCGGTCGTTGACCTGTTTGAAGTGGTCGATATCGAGCAACAGCACGCTCAAAGGCAATTGTTCGCGCTCGCACCGCGCCCACTCGCGCTCCAGCGTCGTTTGCAGGTAGCGCCGGTTGAACAAACCGGTGAGCGAGTCACGGGTGGCCTGCTCGCGCAACTCAACCTGGAGGCGCTCGATTTCAGCCAAGCGCTCCGACTGCGACTGGTTGAGCGCCTGCAACTGGGATTCGTGCAGCTTGAGCACTTCGCGCGTGCGGCGCAGGGCTTGGGTGCGCTGGTGCGCCAGCACACCAATCCCCAGCAGGTAAACAGACAGGCCCGATCCCGCCACCAGCGTGACCCACAGGCCCTGCTCCGGTAGCCAGCGCCAGCCACTCAATGCCGCCCCGAGCAGCGCACCCATGGCAAACCAACCCGTTCCCATCAGGATGCCGGGCACGCCGCGGGTGATGGCATTGTTGATGAGCGCGCAGATGAGAAAAGTGAAGGTGATGAACTGTGGAAAACCCATCCAGGCCACCCAGGCACCGAACAAAAAGCAGTCGAGCAGCAGGTTTTGCAGCTCGGCGCGCTGCGGGTTGGCGGCGCGGCTGGCGCGCCAATACACCAGGTGTGGATAGAGCACAAATTGCAGCACCATCAGCAGCCACAGCACCCAGCCATAGCCCTGCCACCAGATGTGTATAGCCACCACCACGAAAGCCATGGAAAAGGCAAAGATGCGCGCCACCCAATGGGTGCCAACGATCCAGGGGACCGGCGGGCGCGGCATGGCAGCAGTCATGTGATTGTGATTGGATTGTGCTTATGGGCGAGAATACACCATGCCCATGCAAGCCGAACCCCCTTACAGCCACGGAAAACCCCCACAAACCGGGGTTTTGTTGTGCAACCTAGGCACGCCCGCTGCCCCCACCGCGGCGGCGGTGCGCCCTTATCTGGCGCAGTTTTTGAGCGACCCGCGCGTGGTCGAGCTGCCGCGGCTGCTCTGGTGGCCGATTTTGCACGGCGTGGTGCTGCGCCTGCGGCCGCGCAAGTCGGCCGCCAAATACGCCGCCATCTGGCTGCCCGAGGGCTCACCGCTCAAGGTCTGGACCGAGCGCCAGGCCAAGCTGCTGCAAGGCTATCTGGGTGAGCACGGGCACCGGGTGCAGGTGCGCTGGGCCATGCGCTACGGCCAGCCCTCGGTGGCCAGTGGGCTCGATGCGCTCAAGGCCGCTGGCTGCACGCGCATACTGGTGCTGCCGGCCTACCCGCAGTACAGTGCCGCCACCAGCGCCAGCGTGGCCGACGCCGTGTTTGCCTGGGGCCGCACCGTGCGCAACCTGCCCGAGCTGCGCCTGGTGCGCAGCTACCACGACCAGCCCCAGCACATCGCCGCCCTGGCGGCCTCGGTGCAGCGCCACTGGCAGGCACACGGCCGCCCCGATGTGCTGCTGATGAGCTTTCACGGCATGCCAGCGCGCACCCTGCAATTGGGCGACCCCTACCACTGCGAATGCCACAAAACCGCGCGCCTGCTGGCCGAAGCGCTGGGCCTGAGCGCGGCCCAGTACCGCGTCACCTTCCAGTCGCGCTTTGGCCGCGCCAAGTGGCTGCAGCCCTACACCGAGCCCACGCTGATCGAACTCGCACGCAGCGGCGTGGCGCGGGTGGATGCGATCTGCCCCGGCTTTGCCAGCGACTGCATCGAAACGCTGGAAGAGATCAATATGGAGGCGCGATCGGCCTTTTTGCAGGCTGGCGGCCAGGTGTTTCAATACATTCCCTGCCTAAACGACAGCCCCGAGGGCATGGCGGCGCTGGCCGACTTGTGCGAGCAGCACCTGGCAGGCTGGCCCACCCGGCAAGTGAGCGACCCAGCCGCGCTAGAAGCCAGCCGGGCACGTGCGCTGGCGCTGGGAGCCAAAGACTGAGCGCCCTGGGGCAGCACGCTGCGCGTTGTTTGCTTATAACAAACTAAACCTTGGCAAAGCAGACTCTGTGGCACTATAATTTAGTAAGATGTTGCGGTGCATCAGTTTTATCATTTGCGCCCGACGTGTGAAGATGCGCAACCCGCGCCACTGCTTACCCTCACCTATCCTTCAGGAGCTCGACCATGCTGACCGCCGAACAAGTGATTGCCGCCCAAAAAGCCAATGTGGAAACCCTTTTCGGCCTGACGCAAAAGGCCTTTGAGGGCGTTGAGCGCATGTTGGAACTGAATATGCAGGCCACCCGCGCCGCGCTGGCGGATACGTCGCAAAACACGCAGGCCCTGTTGAGCGTCAAGGATGCGCAAGAGCTGATGGCCTTGCAAGCCTCCCTGATGCAACCGCTGGCCGAAAAAACCGCTGCCTACAGCCGCCAGTTGTGCGAAATCGCCGCCGGAACCGGGAGCGAATTCACCAAGTTCGCTGAAAACCAAGGGGCCGAAGCCCAGCAAAAATTCATGGCCGTGGTGGACAACGTGGCCCGCAACGCCCCGGCAGGCTCCGAAACCGCTGTGGCGGTGATGAAAAACGCCGTCAACTCGGCCAACAACGCCGTCGAGACCGTGCAACGCGCGGTGCGCCAAGCCACCGAAGTGGCCCAATCCAACTTTAACGCCATGAGCGACAACGCTTTGGCTGCCACCAAGGCCGCCTCCAAGGCTGCACCTGCCGCCTCTGCAGCAGCCCGCAAACGCTGAGTCTGCTGCTTTGTGCGTCCTGGGGGCTGCTGGGTAGGGATGAGCCCCGGCCCCCGATCAGGCCCCGCCCGGTATGGGTCGCATTTGCTGGCGCAACTGGGGCAGCATGTGCTGCATGGCCGTGCGCCCGGCGGCAATGGCTTGTTGGCGCGCCGCAAAGTCGGCGCTGCCCATACCGGCCAGGTCCGGGCGCACCACGGTTTCGGCCCCGGCCAGCGCCAGCCGGTTGATGCTCTGCCCCATGATGGTGAAAGTGCGCAGCAGCACGCGCAGCGCATCGGTGCCGTAGCCTGCGTCTAGGGCGCTGGATATGTCCACCGCCAGCACCCGCTCGGCCCCCATGGCGCGCGCCTGCTCCACCGGCACCGGTGCCACCAGCCCGCCATCCACGTAGTCGCGCCCGGCAATCGGCACCGGCGTGAACACACCCGGCACGGCGCTGGAAGCGCGCACCGCCTGCCCACTGTCGCCGCGCCGAAACAGCACCCCGGCGCCGCTGCCCAAGTCAGTCGCCAGCACGCCCACCGGCAGCGCCAGCTCCTGCAAAGGCCGGTTTTGCACCATGCGGTTGACCATGCGCGCCAGCGCCTCGCCGCGCAGCAGGCCGCGGTTGAACAGCGGCAGCGTCCAGTCGGTGAACGTGACCTCTTCCATTTCCAGTGCGGCTTGTTCGAGCTGCTGGCCGTTCATGCCGCTGGCGTAGAGCACCGCCACCAGGCTGCCG
>BBPD01004364.1_pt1 | contig 15384 bp, 14 predicted proteins | sample 1344911 | NCBI WGS metagenome assembly BBPD01 (sample SAMD00019088, study PRJDB2971) | groundwater metagenome | biome: freshwater biome; feature: mineral spring; material: ground water | place: USA: CA, Sonoma | collected 2011-09 | depth surface m
GCAAAATCAAAAATATACTATCATTACATTGGCAGGAATGTACTCACAGGAGAAGGAGTATGTCATGAAATTCTCAATAATCGGCAAAGACATATACACTCCGTTTAAAATTATAGGTGAATCAACAATTACAACAGACGGTGACACAATAACGGATGTAAGCCCCGAAAATTCCGTTGGGTTCAACAGTATTGACCTGAGGGAATACACAATAATTCCGGGGCTTGTGGACATCCACATTCATGGCATTAACGGATATGATATAATGGACGCAACTCCGCATTCTATAGAGGAAATATCAAAGAACTTAGCTGCGTTGGGAGTCACGTCATTTCTTGCGTCGACAGTGACAGCCCCACTTGAGAGCATGGAAGCGGTTTTGAAAAATATAAGGGACTGCTTAAAGCGCGATTTGGGTGGTTCACGGCTTTTAGGCGCATATGTCGAAGGTCCGTATATAAATTCTGAATACAAAGGAGCGCATCCTGCCCAATTTATCCGCGAGATTGATTTGGATGAGTTAAAGAAGCTTGTGGAATATGCCGGAGAAGCTTTGGCAGTGATTACGATAGCCCCTGAAAAGCCTGATGCAATAGATGCTATTGAATTTTTGACGAGCAAAAATGTAAAGGTATCTCTTGGGCATACAAATGCTACATTTTCCCAGACTAAAGCCGCGTTTGATGCGGGGGCGAATATCGTGACACACCTTTTTAACGGTATGAGAGGTCTCAATCACAGGGAACCCGGTATAGTAGGAGCGGCTTTAACTGACGATCGCGCAAATGTTGAGCTTATTTGCGACTTAATACACTTAGCTTCGCCTATTATGCAAATTACGCATAAGTGCAAAGGCAACGAGAAAGTTGTCCTTATAACCGATTGCATTATGGCGGCAGGCTTAAAAGACGGACAGTACCGATTGGGAGAACTGGATATTTTTGTTGAAAACGGTACATCCAGGCTTAAAGACGGGACACTCGCAGGAAGCACATTAAAGCTGGCAGACGCTGTGAAAAACATGGTTTTGCACGCTGGAATTGCGTTTGAAGACGCGCTCGCGATGGCTACAATAAATCCTGCTAGAGCTATCGGTAAAGCGGATCTTATCGGCAGTATCGAACCAGGTAAGAAGGCGGACATTATCGCGCTAAACGATAATTTTGAGCCGGTCTTTGTAATGGTTGGCGGAAAAATCATAATTGATAAAACAAAATAACCCGGGAGGAAAAATGTATAGGACACAGGTGCAGCTTTTAAATGAAACAGGCCTTCACGCAAGGCCGGCAAGCCTTTTTGTCGCGGCGGCAAAAAGGTATCAATCCAATATAGCTGTCTTAAAAGACGGAGAAGAATACGACGCTAAAAGCATTTTGAGCGTTTTGTCGATGGGAGCCTCCAAAGGTGACATGCTCACAATTTTTGCTGCTGGGGATGATGAGGAAGAAGCCGTCTCAGAGCTTAAAGGTTTGATAGTCGAAAATTTTGGAGAGCGGGAGGGCACGTTTTGAAGGGAATAGCAGCTTCAGCAGGTATAGCGACAGGTAAGGTTTATTTATTTAATCCGCAAATGGCAGTCGCGCAAAAAAGAACGATAACCGACACGGAATCGGAGATTGTAAGACTTAACGCCGCAAGATTCGAGGCTAAAAGCCAAATAAGAAGCCTTCATGCCAAAGCCATGGAGTCTCTTGGGGAACACGAAAATGCACGGTAAGCCTGTTGTGATAAGGACACTTGATGTGGGTGGGGACAAGGACATTCCTTATCTTGCCCTTTCCAAAGAGGACAACCCGCTTTTAGGCTACCGCGCCATACGATATTGCATAGACAGAGAAGACATTTTCAAAGCCCAGCTTAGGGCGATACTCAGGGCAAGCGCCTATGGATGCGCAAAGATTATGTTTCCCATGATCGCGACTTTAGCAGAGCTACGAAAGGCAAAGGCAATTCTTGATGAAGTCCGCCAAGACTTAAAGCTTAAAAGCATAGCATTTGATGAGAATATGGAAACAGGCATTATGGTTGAGATACCCGCCTGCGCGATAGCTGCCGATTTATTTGCAAAGGAAGCAGACTTTTTCAGCATCGGTACAAACGATCTCATACAATATACCATGGCGGTTGACCGGGGCAACCCCAAAGTTTCAAGTTTATACAGCCATTTCAATCCTTCGGTCCTGAGGCTTATTAAGTTTGTGATAGACAGTGCTCATAAAAACGGCATCCCGGTCGGTATGTGCGGTGAGGCGGCTTCCGAACCTGCGCTTATCCCCGTCCTTGTGGGCATGGGGCTTGACGATTTCAGCATGAACCCATCTTCCGTGTTAAGGGCAAGAAGCATCGTAAACAAAACTGTAAAGGCGCAAATGGCTGAGAAGGCGGAATTGCTGCTTTCTATGGCGACAGCCGAAGAAATAGAGAATTTTCTAAAAAATCCTGAAACTTAAGCCATCCATGTGCTTAACATGAGTTTAACCGTCTTTATAAGAAGCTGGATATTCCTTTCGCTCTAAACGCCTTAAGAATTGTTGTGCTAACAATTACCTTTACTACATCACCCGGAATAAACACCACCATTATCATAAAAGCACCTGTGATACCGCCTTCAACAAAGAGACTTAATTGCATAATCCCCGGCAAGTATACAGCCAGAATTCCTCCGATGGCTATAGCCAATGTCATGTAAAAAAGCGAAGCTTTTTGCTTTTTTTCGAGCATTATGCCTGTTATGTAAGCGCCTATTGGAAATCCGAACAGAAACCCTCCGCTTGCGCCGAGTAATGTGCCAAGACCCGAAGCTCCTTGCGCAAATACGGGTAAACCGATTACTCCCAGTAAGAGATAGACTATTTGACTTAACGCGCCAAGCTTTGGACCAAGCAATGCACCTGAAAGCATCACACCAAATGTCTGGCCTGTTATTGGAACGGGACTAAACGGTATTGGGATAGAAACGTAGGACAGTGCTGCAGTCAATGCGGCAAAAAGGGATACGAGAACGAGTTGGCGGGTTGTGATCTTTTTCATTGATGAAATTCCCCCTCTATTTTTTTAGATTCTATCACGTCAAACTAAGGTTGTAAACTAAAAAATTGAGCATGGTTTACAAATAGCGTATGGACATATCGTATAAGCAAACAAGCTGAGATTGTTCTTATTTAGCCCGCAAGCTTGACTTTCAGCATGCACAAAATTATAATGTATTTCGTGGTAATCAAGTTTGTGAGGAGTGTATCAATGGGGATAGTAGTTGCTAAATTTGGCGGGACTTCTTTGGCGGATGCCGCGCAGTTCAGAAAGGTAAAAGCTATTATTGAGTCGGATTCACGCCGCCGTTATATAGTGCCGTCAGCACCGGGGAAACGTTATTCTACAGATTACAAAATAACAGATTTATTGTATTCATATCACTCCAAGATGACCAATAGTCTGTCTTCAGACGAAGTGTTCAATCAGATTCTTAATCGTTTTTCAAACATAATTGACGAATTGGGGATATCACTTGATTTAAGGCCATACTTTGATAGAATAAGGCTTGATATAGAAGGTGGCGCGTTCGCCGACTATGCGGCGAGTCGCGGTGAATATTTAAGCGGAATTATACTGGCATCTTTTTTACACTACGAATTTGTAGATCCAGCCGAGATGATTTTTTTCGACGAGTACGGAAAATTCGACGATGACGCAACACAGCAGGCAATATCATCTAAGCTTGCGAATTACGAAAGGGCGGTAATCCCCGGCTTTTATGGCGCTATGCCAAATGGGCAGATCAAGACATTTTCAAGAGGTGGTTCCGACATATCCGGAGCTGTGATCGCAAGGGGCTTAGCGGCTGAGTTGTATGAAAACTGGACTGATGTTTCGGGGTTTTTGGTGGCCGATCCAAAGGTTGTTGATAATCCCAGGCTTATAAGCAAAGTGACATATAGGGAGTTAAGAGAGCTTTCGTATATGGGTGCTTCCGTTTTGCATGAAGATGCAATTTATCCTGTGCAACGAGCAGGTATTCCCATAAATATCAAGAATACAAACTCACCTCACGAAGCCGGTACTCTTATAGTGCAAGACGCCGAACCTGTTACGCATACGGGAGGTATAACCGGAATAGCAGGGAGAAAAGATTTTACGGTCATTGCACTTGAGAAAACATATATGAATATGGAATTGGGGTTTGGGAGAAGATTGCTTTCCATAATTGAAGAAAAGGGTATTTCATTTGAACACATGCCGTCCGGGATAGACACCATATCGCTTGTAATTGCAGATTCGCAATTAAACGGTAAATTGGACGAAGTAATATCTGAAATTAAAAAGCAGCTGAATCCGGACAAGATCGAGGTGTTTACCAATATGGCACTGATCGCGACGGTAGGTCAAGGGATGGCCTATACGCCCGGTATGGCTTCAAGAATATTCACTTCTTTGGCTGAGCAAGGTATAAATGTACGAATGATTGATCAGGGACCAAGTGAGATAAATATCATCATCGGTGTTGAAGGCAAAGATTTCGAAGTTGCCGTTAAGGTCATATACGGAGCGTTTCAGAGGTAAAACACCAACCGGAAAGAGAGAGTTGGTAGCGATGAATTGTTTGCTGGTGATTTTTGGTGGAACAGGAGATCTGGCTAATAGGAAGCTTTATCCTGCTATATATAATTTATATGCTTCAGGCAATCTGCCTGCCGGATTTGCTGTGGTTTCCGTTGGACGGAAAGAGAAGAGCACAGAAACCTTCAGAGCTGAAACAGAAAACAATATCAAAAAATTTTCCAGGCAGAATTTTGACGATAGCAAGAACCTGCAGGATATGTTATCGCGATTTTATTATTTCAATCTGAATTTTACTGATCAAGCTGGTTACATCAATTTACAGTCGTTTTTAAGTAAACTGGATGAGGCTTATAAAACTTCAGGCAACAGGATTTATTATCTGGCTGTATCGCCTGAAAACTTTCTGCCTATAGTTGACGGGCTTCATAAAGCCGATATGGTTGCGCCTGCTAAAGAACCAATAAGTCGCGTAGTTATCGAAAAGCCTTTCGGAAGCGACTATGGATCTTCATATAAACTTAACAAAATATTAGGAAATGTCTTTGGTGAACAGGACATATACCGTATTGACCATTATTTAGGCAAGGAAATGCTGCAGAATATAATGGCAATAAGGTTTGCCAATATGGTTTTTGAACCTTTATGGGACAAACGATATATTGATCATGTGCAGATAACCTCAAGCGAAACAGTTGGCATAGAAACTCGGGGGGCTTACTACGAAAAATCAGGAGCTATCCGCGATATGATGCAGAATCATATGCTTCAGTTACTCATGCTTACTGCGATGGATGCTCCTTTAAGAATTGACGCTCAATCTATTCGCAAAGAAAAGCTGAAAATACTTAAAGCCATTCGGCCGATATCGAAGAACTCGGCTGACAGTCTTGTTATCCGAGGCCAATATGGAGAAGGGCTCTCATCAGATAAAGCGATGCCCGCTTACAGGCAGGAGGTAGGAGTCAATCCTCAATCCGATACTGAAACCTATGTGGCTATGCGCATTGATATAGATACGAAGCGATGGGATGGAGTGCCCTTTTATCTGAGAACAGGCAAAAGAATGCCCTATAAGACAACTGAGATTGCGGTAGTTTTTAAACGCGCTTTACTGCCGGAAGGACTAGAGAAACACTCAGTGATAAACGCCAACACTCTTATAATAAAAGTTCAGCCACAGGAAGCAGTGATGATATGGCTAAATGGCAAGAAACCCGGTACGATCAATGAGATAGTCCCTATTTCAATGGGCTTTTGCCAGAACTGTTCCGTAGGTGAGATTTCGCCTGATGCATATGAACGGCTGCTGCAGGATTGTTTAAGAGGAGATTCTGCTTTGTTTGCAGGCTGGGACGAAGTTGAGTATTCCTGGAAGTTTATAGACAGAATTATAGAAAGCTGGAGTGAAAAGGTTCCCGACTTTCCGAATTACGCAGCCGTCACATGGGGGCCAGAAGCTGCTGATGAGCTATTGTTAAGAGATGGACGTCAATGGAATGAATACATATGGAGGTGTTTCAATTATGAGGTTGTACGATGTGTCAATGCCAATATATGAGGATATGCCGGTTTACAATAATAGTGCTGATAAAAAACCCATAATCACAGTTGAACGGGATTTTGCCGGAGGTAAGGGAGTAAGGGAAACAAGACTCAGCATAAATCTGCATACCGGTACTCATATGGATGCTCCTTTACATATGATACCGGATGGCTCAACGACATCTGAATTTAAACCTGAAAATTTTGTTCTTAAAGCAAAGGTCATAGATTTGAGTTTTGTTGAGAATTCAATAACCGAAGAAGAATTAAGACATATAGATATCAAAAAGGGAGACTTTCTTGTATTTAAGACCCGAAATTCATTTTATGAAGGATTTGACAAGAGTTTTGTATTTATAGAAAAAAGCGCGGCAAATTACCTTGCTGAGAAAAAAGTAAAAGGCATAGGAATTGATGCGTTAGGGATAGAGCGCAGCCAAACCGGACATCCATCCCATGTGACGCTTATGCAAAATGGCTGTCTGATACTTGAAGGGCTAAGGTTAAAGGAAGTACCGCCCGGGGAATATGTGTTGCTTGCAGCTCCTGTCAAAATAAAGGATTTAGAAGCTGCGCCGGTGCGGGCGTTGTTAATCGAACCTTCATGGTTTGAAAATTTCTTAAGAGGGGGAGTGTAAGCGGTGAGAATGGTTGACATAATTTTAAAGAAGCGTTCGGGTTTTGAATTATCAAAAGATGAAATCAATTTTTTTATAAAAGGTTATGTGAATGGAGAAATCCCGGATTATCAGGTTTCTTCATTGCTTATGGCAATATGCTTTAATGGGCTTAATGCATTTGAGACAGCACAGCTTACTATGGCTATGGCTTATTCGGGTGATATGGTTGATTTATCAGCAATTTCGGGGAAAAAAGCGGACAAGCACAGCACAGGGGGAGTAGGAGATACTACCACTTTGATCGTTGTTCCTCTTGTAGCGGCGTGCGGAGTTCCGGTTGCGAAAATGTCCGGCAGAGGTTTAGGACACACGGGCGGAACGATTGATAAATTGGAATCGATCCCTGGATTTAATGCTTTTCAATCAAATGCTGATTTTTTGCGCATCGTAAAAGAAATTGGACTGTCTGTAGTAGGGCAGACCGGAAACCTTGTACCGGCTGATAAAAAACTTTATGCGCTAAGAGATGTGACCGGTACTGTGGAGAGCATCCCGCTTATTGCCTCAAGCGTGATGAGCAAAAAGATTGCTGCGGGAGCTGATGCGATAGTTTTAGATGTCAAAGCAGGAGACGGAGCATTTATGAAATCTGTGGATGATGCGTTTTTATTGGCTAAAGAGATGGTTGCTATAGGTAATCAGGTCAATAGAAAAACTATAGCCATTGTAACCGACATGGATCAACCCTTAGGATGCGCTATCGGAAATGCCCTTGAGGTAAAGGAAGCAATAAGAGTGTTAAACTGCGAAATAAGGGGAGAAATCAGGGATGTGTCCCTAGTTTTGGCTTCTTATATGCTTTATGCCGCAGATAGATGTTCAAGTGTTGAGCAAGCATATGAGCTGGTTGAAACAGCCTTGGAAAAAGGGAAAGGGGCTGAGAAATTAAAAGCCATGATAAACGCTCAGGGAGGAAATGGCGAAGTTGTCGATGATCCTGATATTTTGAGGGTAGCTTCGGATATTTTTGAAATAAAGGCACAAAAAGACGGATTTATTGAAAGAATTATGACTCAAAAAGCCGGAGAGGCTGCTATGCTTCTTGGTGCAGGCAGGGCGAAAAAGGATGATCAAATAGATCATAGTGCAGGAATTACAATACACAAAAAAGCGGGAGAAGCAGTCAAAGCAGGAGAGGTGCTGGCAAAGATGTATTTTAACCGTGAGCAGGGCTTTGATGATGCAAAAGAGCTTTTAGAACACGTATTTATTATAAATGATGTTCAAATCAAACCCGGACCGGTTATTCATGGCGTCGTACAGGATTAATTATGAAATAGTTTTGCCTATTGAAAGAGGCTTAAGGATTATGTATAATACTTGTCAAGTAAGGTTGTTAAGTTTACATTCAACCGGGGTGTAGCGCAGCTTGGCAGCGCGTCTCGTTCGGGACGAGAAGGTCGCAGGTTCAAATCCTGTCACCCCGACCATTGTTCCTCTGGCATGCAAAAGTTATTTACAAGAGGGTGAAAGATGAATCTGCCTAATATTTTGACATTGACGAGATTTTTCCTTATCCCGGGCTTTATTTACGTTGTGTTTTGCTATCCCGGCGCAGCTTCCGGGCTTATAGCGGGGATGGCAATTTTTGCTTTTGCAGGGCTAACGGATCTTTTAGACGGGTATATTGCGCGAAAATATGACATGGTGACAACTTGGGGCAAGCTTATGGATCCTTTAGCCGATAAACTGATGCTTATAACCGTATTGGTTTCATTGACGATAAAGCAGCTCATCCCTCCGTTTGTTGTTATCGTGGTAATAGTGAAAGAATTGTTGATAATTGCAGGAGCGGCATTTTTGTACAAATCTCAAAAGGTTGTGGTTCAAGCGAATTATTTTGGCAAAGCTGCATCGACAGCTTTTTTTCTGGCTGTTGTAGCAGTGATCTTTAATTTACCCTATGCGCCCTTTATTATATTTGCGGCTTTGCTTGCAACTTTGATTGCATTGGTGCAGTATTTCTGCATAGCTTTTTTAAAAAGCCGTCGGGTATGAATAGCTGTTGACATCAAAGCATGTTTTAGTATAATGATGCTATATTGTTTCAGTCCTTTTTCCTCAATCGGATAAAGGATTTTTTAATTTCGGCGAGGAGAGATTTTTATGCTTGAAAAAAACTATGATCCCCAAACTGCTGAATCCGGCATATACGAAGAATGGATGCAAAAGGGTTATTTTAAACCTGATGAATCTTCACAAAAGGAGTATTTTTGCATAGTCATTCCACCGCCGAACATAACAGGGCAGCTTCATATGGGGCATGCGCTTGATATTACTTTGCAGGATATCATAACCCGGCAAAAAAGGATGCAGGGATTTGCCGCTTTATGGCTGCCCGGAACGGATCACGCAAGCATAGCGACTGAAGTTAAGATTACGGAAAAGCTGGCGGAAGAAGGATTAAGCAAGCAGGATTTAGGCAGGGAGAAGTTCCTTGAAAGGGCATGGCAATGGAAGAGGGAATATGGAGGAAAGATTACCGAGCAGCTTAAAAAGCTCGGTGGCTCGCTTGATTGGTCTCGTGAACGTTTTACCATGGATGAGGGTTTAAGCAGAGCGGTTAACGAGGCTTTTGTAAAGCTTTATGAGAAGGGGCTGATATACAGAGGTGAAAGAACTATAAACTGGTGCCCTGTATGCAAGACGGCGTTGTCCGATGCCGAGGTAGAACATGAGGAAGCACAGGGCAGCTTATGGAAGATAAAATATCCTTTAAAGGATGGGCAAGGTTGGGTGACGGTTGCGACTACAAGGCCGGAGACCATGCTTGGGGATACTGCCGTCGCTGTTCATCCCGACGATGAAAGATTTACCAATATGATTGGCACAACAATAATCCTTCCGCTGATGAATAGGGAGATTCCGCTTATCGCGGACAGCTGTGTTGATATGGAGTTTGGAACGGGTGCGGTAAAGATTACGCCTGCGCATGATCATAACGATTTTGAAACATCGGTTCGCAATAATTTGCCAAGAGTATGCGTTATGAACGAAGATGCAAGCATGAATGATTTTGCAGGCATATACAGCGGGATGGACAGATACGAAGCAAGAAAGAAAATTGTGACCGATTTAGAAAATTTAGGTTTATTAGTCCAAATAGAAAAGCATAATTTAAGCTTAGGACAGTGTTATAGGTGCAACACTGTGATTGAGCCTATAATCTCCAAACAGTGGTTCGTCCGAATGAAGCCTCTTGCCGAACCTGCCATAAAGGTTGTTCAGGAAGGGGAAGTAGAATTTATTCCTGAGAGATTTGAAAAGATCTATTTTAACTGGATGGAAAACATAAAAGATTGGTGCATTTCAAGGCAGCTTTGGTGGGGACACCGCATTCCCGCATATTACTGCGAAAAATGCGGACATTTGACGGTTTCGCGTGAGACTCCGAAAAGTTGCGGTGAGTGTGATAGTTCTTGTTTTAAGCAGGATGAAGATGTTTTGGATACCTGGTTCAGCTCAGCGCTCTGGCCTTTTTCAACTCTTGGATGGCCTGATGAAACGGGTGATTTGAAGCGCTTTTATCCAACAAATGTGCTTGTGACAGGATACGACATCATCTTTTTTTGGGTAGCAAGGATGATCTTTTCGGGTATTGAGCACATGAAAGAAGTTCCTTTCAGAAAGGTCCTAATCCATGGCATCATCAGGGATGCTGAAGGCAGAAAGATGAGTAAATCTTTAGGCAACGGAATTGATCCTCTTGAAGTCATAGAAAGATATGGAGCGGATGCATTAAGGCTCAGTCTTGTAATGGGAAATTCACCGGGAAACGATATGCGCTTTTACTGGGAAAAGGTAGAATCAAGCCGCAATTTTGCTAACAAGATCTGGAACGCGTCAAGATTTATACTGATGAATTCCAAAGATTTTGATGCGAGCGAACCGCATGCATGCGAATATAGCCTTGCAGACAGAGGGATTTTAAGCAGATTTAATCGTACTGTGGACGAAGTTACGGAAAATATGGAGAAATTCGATTTCGGACTGGCAGCGCAAAAGCTTTACGATTTTATATGGAGTGAATTCTGCGATTGGTATATAGAGTTATCAAAGACCAAATTGTATGGTGAGGATATTGAGGGGCAAAGAACTGCCACAAATGTTTTGCGCCATGTTTTAGCGGGTGTTTTAAAGCTGCTCCATCCGTATATGCCGTTTATATCGTGCGAAATTTGGAAACGCATGCCTTGGTATGACGGGGATATAATGGTATCCGAGTGGCCGATAAAGGATCTGAAAAAATTGGATGAATCGGCAGAAGAGGGTATGAAGGCAGTTATAGATGCAATAAAAAGTGTTAGAAACATACGTCTTGATATGCAAGTGCAGCCATCGGTAAAGTCTAAGCTTGTTTTGGTGGCGGACAAAGAGCATCATAAATTGCTGGAAGAATCAAAGCCCTATTTTAAGAAACTTGCCTTTGCTAAGGAAGTGAGGATACAGGAAGACAGAATGGGCATTGCGGCTAATTCAATTTCGGCTGTAACCCATTATATCCAGATCTTCATGCCGGTTGAGGATTTAAAAGATGTGAAAAAAGAAACCGAACGATTGCATGAAGAAAAGAAAGAGTTGGGAAAAGAGCTCGAAAGAGCCAGAACCAAGTTGCAAAATGATAGTTTCTTAAATAAAGCGCCAAAATTTGTTGTAGATGAGGAAAGGGCAAAGGAAGCAAAATATATTATAATGCTTGATAAAGTAAATGCTCGTATGAACTCTTTGACAAAAGATGAAGGTTAATCTTGGTATGGATTATGGTCAAGCAATTGAATATTTACGCAAGACGCATAAATTCGGTCAAAAGATGGGTCTTGACTGCACGCGTGAGCTTTTAAGACGCTTAGGTGATCCCCACTATGAATTTAAGTCAATTCATGTTGCCGGAACAAACGGAAAAGGATCGGTAACGGCAATGCTCTCTCATATCTTAAAAAGCGCTGGTTTTAAGACGGGTATGTACATTTCTCCATGTCTTGAGCGTTTTACCGAAAGAATTCAGGTGGATCTTACTGAAATCCGAGAGGAAGATGTTGCAAGGCTAATCCAAAAAGTTAAATTTGAAATTGATAACATGCTCGACGAAGGTCACAATCATCCGACTGAGTTTGAGATAGTGACAGCGCTTGGATTTTTGTATTTCGCAGAAAGAAAAGTAGATATTGCTGTTATTGAAGTAGGTTTGGGAGGACGGCTTGATTCTACCAACGTTATAGAACCATTGCTTTCTGTTATTACTTCAATTGGTTTTGATCACATGGATGTTTTAGGCGATACGCTTGGGAAAATAGCATTCGAAAAAGCCGGTATTATAAAAAACAACACTCCGACAGTCATATACCCTCAGGATAAAGAGGCTTTGGATGTAATGCGCGAAGTTGCCAATCAAAGACAATCCGAATTATTTGAAGTTTCTTTAGAGCAACTGGAAGTCAAGTATTCGAAATTCGGGGAACAGTGCTTCGATTTTGAATTTGAAGGCAATAAAATACAAGATATCGCGATAAATTTAAACGGCGCTCATCAAATATTGAATGCTGCGACAGCCTTAACCGCACTTATGGTTTTGAGAAGAATCGGATTGAATATTCCGGATAAGGCAATCCTTGAGGGTTTAAAATGTGTGAATTGGCCTGGAAGGCTTGAACTTGTAAGACATAATCCCGTTGTAATTCTTGATGGGGCGCATAATGCTTCGGGTGCTAGAGCCCTTTCCGCCGCTTTGACAGAATACTTCAAAGATAAAAAGATAATTCTTGTGTTAGGTATTCTTAAAGACAAGCAAGTAAAAGAAATTCTTCAAATCATATGTCCATTAGCATATGCGGTTATAGCTGTTAAGCCTGACAACCAAAGAGCTCTTGAGCCTCATATATTGGCTCAATTGGCAGCTGGGTACTGCGAGCGGACATTTGTTGCGCCTGATATTTACTGCGCAATACAAAAGGGTCTTAGCCTGGCAGATAAACATGACGTTCTTTTGATAACCGGTTCATTATACCTTATAGGTTCGGCAAGAAAATATTTTAAGCCTTAAATCCCATTTTCAAGCTATCGCCATATAATAAGATATATGTAACCAATACGCTTGAGGGCACTGTTTCGGTTGTAGACTGGTTTGAAGGCAAAAAGATCTGTGATATCAAGGTGGGGAATGAACCCAATGGGATAATTAGAACTTGATGTACCGGTCAGATTAACCGCTCCATAATCGCTTTGCACACTTCAAGAGCATTGCTTTTCCAATTAGTGCAGATGATGCCTGCCTGTTTTGCCGTGGCAACATTTATTTTAAGCTCGAGTAGAACCATTTGATTTTCGAGAGCTTTACAGGTTACTTCATATTCCTTGTCTGCTATTTTTTTGTATTCCGCCGTAAGCTGACTCTCTTTTTTCATTTGGGTGCGATTTTCTGAAGAGTAATTTTTTATTTTATCCTGAAGATGCCCAGGAACCTGCTTTTTAAAAAGCTTGATCATTTCCAAACCTTTGGGCGTGATCGCATAAAAATTGCTCCCTCCTAAAATCGAACAATTGAGGTGACCTGCTGATAGCAGCTCATTTATTAGTTGTTGTAGATCAAAATAATTGATCAGGTTATTTTCGACGAAAAAATGGGATATCTGGGAGTTATTCAAAGGAATATCCAATTCCCCGACGAAAAATAATATTGCCACCTTATTTTTTGCCGGTTCAAATGCCAATATCCATCCACCTCAAAACGATAAGGATCGCTCTTTAATTAACAGTAAAAGCCGGAGAGGACACTTTTTAAAGTGTCCTCTCCGGAATGCTAAATGATAAAGCTTTTTATGTCGTTCATAAGATCGTTGCAATCATCGGAATAAATTTCCACAGCAATTGGTTTGCTAAGATCAAGGCTGAATATTCCTAAAATTGACTTTGCATCGACGATATGGCGGCCTGAACGCAGATCCACCTCGTAGGGATATTTGTTGATTATGTTTACGAAGTTTTTGACGTTTTCCGCTAACGAAAGTTTGATGTTTACTGTTTTCATGTAGACCACCCTTCTTTTGTATTTGTTTAAAAGTATACAGCAATGGCATCGAGTTGACAATATGTTTTACAAAAATTTAACATTGATTCCGGTTAAAATTAGAAGCAGCCAGAAAATCAGCGTTTTACAGATATAACCGATGAAAAGGGACTGCTTGTGAGCAAAAAACAATTCTTTTGGAGTTAATCCGCATCATTTGGCAGAAATTAAGTATTGAAAGTATATTAGATTTATATTATGATTAAGTCACTCAAGAAAACAACCCTGGGATGTACGTGCAGCCTTGTTGATTTTAACCCACAGATTGTTTACGGGAGTCCGGGTTGATCAGAGCTATGTCAGACCGATGATTTCGGAAGACAGAAGACTGGTTACAGGACACCCACCTGCCTTAGAGGCGGGTATTAAAATCGCAGGGCAACGGCATAGTGGGGCAGGATAAGCCCTCAAGAGGTTTGGGGGCTTATTCTTGGGTATGAAATTTTAATTGACTTTTAAAACCAATATGATATACTTTTAATTTATCAGGTCAGGTAGTGTTTGTTAAATTTACATACATTGTTTCGACTTGATATGCATAAATTGCGGAATTGTGTAATGGTAGCACGTATGACTCTGGATCATATTGTCTGGGTTCAAGTCCTAGTTCCGCAGCCAGTAGCAACAAGGCCGTGAGGCCTTGTTTTTTTGCGGGTATTGTTTAGTAGACGCAGTTATCAAAATTACACATAAAATCATTAGAAATTCTCAATTTAATTCTAATTAAAAGCGATCTATAATTTTTTATGGATTTAAGTAGTGTGCTTTTTATCCGGCACATTAAAACAAATACTTAAAAATTATGTACAATGACAGGTGATTTTATTATGGCTGATGTTTCGGAGATCAGACTTAATCAGGTAAAGAAAAAGGACTCGTTATTTTTGCGTCTAAAAAAGCAGTATATGATACAGATATTCGTATTGTGCGGCATAGTCTTTCTGGTAGTTTTTAACTACATTCCGATGTTTGGCATAATAATTGCTTTTAAAGATTACTCAATCACCGCCGGAATATCCGGTATGTTTACAGCTCCTTGGAACGGGTTTGGACACTTTATAGAGTTTTTCAACGATCACTTATTTTGGGTTGTCGTAGGTAACACCCTTGCGATAAGTTTGTTAAAGATAATCTTTACTTTCCCTGCGCCCATAATACTGGCGCTGGTGCTTAACGAAATTACATTTGTACCTGTAAAAAGATTTGCGCAGACAGTAAGTTATTTGCCGCATTTTATTTCCTGGGTAATCGTAGCGGGGATAGCGGGTTCGTTTTTTTCACAGACAAGAGGTGTAGTGAACGAAATACTGCTGCAAATAAATATAATTGAAGAACCGCTCGCTATTTTGATTGAACCTGAATATTTTTGGGGTTTGGCGGTTGGAACTGAAGTGTGGAAAGCAACCGGCTGGTGGTCGATCATTTTCCTTGCGGCAATTGCAGGCGTTGATCCAACGCTTTACGAAGCAGCGCAAATTGACGGGGCTGGACGCTTAAAGCGTATATTGCACGTCACTTTGCCCTCAATAAAGGGAGCGATAG
>BBPD01001284.1_pt3 | contig 15373 bp, 18 predicted proteins | sample 1344911 | NCBI WGS metagenome assembly BBPD01 (sample SAMD00019088, study PRJDB2971) | groundwater metagenome | biome: freshwater biome; feature: mineral spring; material: ground water | place: USA: CA, Sonoma | collected 2011-09 | depth surface m
TCAGGGGCTTCGGTCGACATGGCGGATCGTTGATTTGGATGAGGGGGCGCATGGTAAGGCTTCGCACTGTCCGCGCCGTGCCTTGGGGAGGGCATCATGGGCACCGCACAGGCCTTTTGGGAGAATCCATGATTCACAACGACGTTCTTCGCAGTCTCCGCTACATGCTCGACATCAGTGATGGACGCATCATCGAGATCGTGAAGCTGTCCAATCCGCAGACCGCGCTGGAACGCCCAGCGATAGCCGCTTTTTTGAAAAAAGAAGGCGAAACGGGCTTCGAGCCTTGCGACGACGCCACACTCGCACACTTCCTCGAAGGGCTGGTGTTTCATCGGCGTGGCCGCGACGAGGGCCTGCAAACGCGGCCGGTCGAGGCTCGGATCAGCAATAATTTGATCCTCAAAAAATTGCGCGTGGCTTTCGAGTTGAAAGACGCCGATATGCATGCCATTTTCGCGGCGGCGGGTTTCCCGGTGACCAAGCCGGAACTTTCGGCGCTGTTTCGTCAGCGCGACCACCGCAACTACCGCGCCTGCGGCGACCAACTGCTGCGCAATTTCCTCAAAGGCTTATCGCTGCACATCCGCCCGACCTAAACGCGAAAAGAAAAAACCGGTGCCGCAGCGCGAATGCATCGCGGGCAGGCACCGGCTTTGGTCCGCGATTTTGTGATCGCTGGATCTGCGCTCGCAGGATCAGCGCGCGCTGCGCAGACGGGCGACGCGACGGCGGGCGCGGGACTTCTTGTTGACGGACTTCTTCATGGGGTCGTTCTTATGGGTTGGGATTGCACGCATTCTCCCACATCGGCCGCCCGCGCGCCTGCGGATCGGGCTGCGCGGTCGCGTATCCTTCGCAACTACCGCAGTGTCATCCACTTCTAAGGCGAATCGCATGACCACGGATCGCATAGCTGTTGATCGCACGCCGGCGGTGTTCGCTGCGCCTGCAGGTCTACAGCGCCTCGAACACCGCGCTTGCTTCGGCGGCTGGCAGGACGTCTACCAGCACGACTCGACGGCCACCGGGACGTCGATGCGCTTCGCCGTGTATCTGCCGCCGCAGGCCGCGCACGGCCGTTGTCCGGTGCTGTACTGGCTTTCGGGCCTGACCTGCACCGAGCAGAACTTCATCACCAAGGCTGGCGCGCAGCGCTACGCGGCTGAGCACGGCCTCATCGTCGTCGCACCCGACACCAGCCCGCGCGGCGAGGGCGTGGCCGATGCCGACCGCCACGACCTTGGCCAGGGCGCTGGCTTCTATGTCGATGCGACGCAGGCACCGTGGGCACCGCACTTCCGCATGCAGACCTATATCGCGCAGGAGTTGCCGTCACTCATCGAATCACTGTTCCCGGCCAACGACCATCGCAGCATCAGCGGGCATTCGATGGGTGGCCACGGTGCGCTAGTCACCGCGCTTCGCCATCCCGGCCGCTACCGCAGCGTCTCGGCCTTCGCACCGATTTGCTCACCCACGCAAGTCGCGTGGGGCCGGCTTGTGTTGGGTGCTTACCTCGGCGACGACCCTGAAGTATGGAAGGCTTGGGATGCCTGCGAGCTTGTGGCGCGTACCACCGAGCGCCTGCCGTTGCTTGTCGAGCAAGGTGCAGCCGACGATAGCATCGAGCGCAATTTGCGCCCCGAGCTGCTGAAGGCTGCCTGCGATGCTGCCGGGCACCCGCTCGACCTGCGCCTGCGCGCTGGCTACGACCACAGCTACTACTTCGTCGCGAGCTTCATCGGCGAGCACATGGCCTACCACGCGATGGCACTTCGGTCTTGAAATGACTTACGTCGTTCTTGCGCTGATCGTCGCGCTCGCGCTCGGTTGGGGCGTATTCGCGTTGATCGTTCAACCCTCGAATGACCGCAATTGGGCACCTGAGCAAGCACGATTGGCAACGGCACATTTCGACGGTGATCGCGTGCGTGTTCACAATGTGCGCAATATCCACTATCGAAGCCTCAGCGATGCGGATCTGCATTGGGAGACGCGCGAGTACGTCATCTCCGAGCTGGAGAGTGCTTGGTTTGTCGTCGCGCCCTTCGCGCATTGGCGCGGGATGGCTCACACCTTTTTGAGTTTCGGCTTTCTCGATGGCCGCTATCTGGCCGTTTCAGCCGAGATACGCAAGCAGCGCGGGCAGGCCTACTCGCCGATCATGGGGCTGCTACGCCAGTATGAGTTGATGCTGGTCGTGGCCGACGAGCGCGACTTGATAGCGCTTCGTGCGGTGCATCGGCGCAACGATGTGTACCTCTACCGACTGAAGGCGACGCCGCGGCAGGCGCAGTCGCTCTTCACCGGACTGCTGACAAAGGCCAACGCACTCGCCGAGCGTCCGACCTTCTACAACACCCTGACCGCCAACTGCACCAGCACTATCATCGACGCCGTCTCCAAGCTCGCGCCGGGGGCGCTCCCCAGGAGTTGGCGCACCTTGCTTCCCGGCTACAGCGACGATCTTGCCTACGATCTCGGGCTTATCGATACGTCCCTGTCTCGTGAGACCTACCGCGATGCTCATCGCATACCAACGCTGGTCGAAGCGGCTGCCGACGCAGTGGATTTTTCGGCACACATCCGTATTGGTCTTGCGCCGGTAAGATAACGCGCATGGATATCGCCACCGCTATCGGCCTCTGCGCCGCATTCCTCACCAGTATTGCCTTCATTCCGCAGACAGTGCGCAATTTCCGCAGCAAGAATGTGGGCGATCTCTCGTTCACCACGTTCGGCACCTTCACTGCCGGTGTCGTGATGTGGCTCGCCTATGGCCTGATGATTGGCAGCTTGCCGGTGATACTTGCCAACACTTTCACCCTGGCCGTCGCTGTGCTGAATCTTTGGCAGATGTGGGCGTATCGCGTGCGCCCTGATCGCGCCGCTTGACGGCTAGGGTGAACTGCCAATGCAGCACTAGGGTGCTGCGACGATCAGATCATCCAAGACATAACCGCGCGCTGTGGCGCGCTGTTTGAGGCGATCAAGAAGTTCGGGTTCCATGCGTGGCTCACGCGAGAGCACCCAGAGTGCGCCTTGGCTCGGCCCGCCGACCACCACCCACTGGTAGTCAGGGTCGAGATCGACCACCCAATAGTCCGACCAGACGCCGGGCAACCAGCGTAATCCGGCCGGAAGGAAGGTCACTTCGAGCGCGCCTTCTCGGGGCGTCGTGCGCGCCAAACCCACGCTCTCGATGGCTTCGCCGTTGGCCTTGATGCAGCGATTGGTGACGCGGACGCGCCCTTCGGTTGTCTGCGTGTAGACGGCGGTTGTGTCGCGGGCGCAGTTGCGCTGAAAGAACATCGGCAGGCGTGCCACCTCGTGCCAGGTGCCGAGGTAGCGGCTCAGATCAAGTTGGGCGACGGGCTCATTTGGGCTCCCTGCCGGTAGCGTTTCGGGCAGGGCTTGTGCCGGCGCGGATCCCAGAAGCAAAGCAGCCAGAATCAGTGCTTGGGCAGGCAGCGGTCGTTGCGAAGTGTAGGGCGATGTCATGGGGCTCTTATCAATGATTCACGGTGTAATGCTGGGTCGCGAGCAAGGGCTCCAGCGCTTTCCAGACATGGTCGGCAAGCGCGGGCTGTACTTCCGCCGTCGGATGCAAGCGGTCGGCCTGGAAGGCGGCTTCATCAAGGGCGATTGGTTCGAGCAGAAAGGGCAGATGCGCAGCTCCTTCCGCCTGCGCGATCTCGCTGAACAGGGTGAAGAAATCTTCGGTGTAATCCGGCCCGTAATTGGGCGGTAGCCGCATGCCGATCACGAGCACTTGCGCATCGACACGCTTTGCTGCGCGCACGATGCGGATAAGGTTGGTGCGGGTTTCGTCAAGCGACAGGCCGCGCAGGCCATCGTTGGCACCCAGTGCGAGTACGACGAGTGCTGGTTGATGCTCGGTGATCGCCGCATCGATTCGAGCGGCACCACCGGCCGTGGTTTCACCGCTGATCGACGCGTTTATCATCCGATAGCCGGGCGTTTCGGCGCGCATACGCGCATCCAGCAACGCAACCCAGCCTTGCTCGGCCGCGAGGTTGTAGGCCGCCGAAAGCGAATCCCCGAGTACCAAGACGTTGCGTACGGTGGGTTCGGGCGTCGTATCTGAAGCGCGGTCTGCAGGAGCGGGCGTGGCAAGGGCGCTTGCCTTTGGCTGCGGGGACGCGGCATCGTTCGCCCCTTCGCTAGGCGAGCAGGCAGTGAGCAGGGCCAAGGCGAAGGCCAGCAGGCCGGCCCGCAGCGCCGTAACGCTCTGTTGAGCCCCTTGCGTCCAAAGTGTGCGACGTCTCTGATGGAGTTCTGTCATTTCGATGAATGCCCTATTGAATCCCGTCATTTCCGCCAGCGCGCCCGTTTTGCAGGTGGAAGCCTTGGGTAAGCAAGTGAGCTTGCCTTCGGGGCCGCTGACTATTCTTGCCGACATTGCATTTAACATCGCCGCCGGTGAAGCATTTGCCATCGTCGGGGCCTCTGGTTCAGGCAAGAGCACCTTACTTTCGCTGATGGCGGGTCTTGATGTGGCCAGTAGCGGCGATGTTCGACTCGCAGGGCAATCATTGTCGGCGCTGGACGAGGACGGCCGCGCCGCGCTTCGCGCCGCGAAAGTCGGCTTCGTCTTCCAGAACTTTCAGTTACTGCCGGCCTTGACGGCACTGGAAAACGTGATGCTTCCCTTGGAACTTCGCGGCGACGCCGACGCCGAAGGGCCAGCGCGCGAGGTTCTGGAGCAGGTGGGGCTCGAACACCGCCTCAGCCATTATCCGCGGCAGCTCTCGGGGGGAGAGCAGCAACGCGTTGCCATCGCGCGCGCCTTCGTCACCCGCCCGGCACTGCTGTTCGCCGACGAGCCCACCGGCAACCTCGACACCACCACCGGTCAGCAAATCATCGAGCTGCTGTTTCGCCTCAATGCCGAGGCTGGCACCACCTTGGTGTTGGTGACGCATGACGAACGCTTGGCTGCGCGTTGCGCTCGTCAACTGCGCCTCACCGGCGGGCGGGTGCAAGCGTGAGGGTGGCGCGTCGGCGGAGGTTCGGTGTCGGACGCCTGACCTTACGACAAACCTGGCGCGATCTTGCTGCGGGTGAGGTTCGACTGCTGATTGCCGCGCTGGCGCTCGCGGTGTTCGCGGTGACCACGATCAGCTTTCTGACCGACCGCGCCGAGCGCGCCCTGGCCATGGAGGCGAACCGCCTGCTGGGCGGCGATGCCGTGCTGCGCGGCGATGCTCCCCTCGCGCCGGCACAGCGCGAAAAGGCCACGGCCCAAGGTCTGCAAGCGGTTGAAACCGTCGAGTTCAACAGCATGATCCGTGTCGGCGAGCGCCTGCGGTTGGGTGATCTGCGTGCTGTAGGGCGCGATTTTCCGCTGCGGGGCAGTTTTCGAGTACGTGACAGCGTCGGTGAACGCGAACTGGACTCGGGCCCCGAACCGGGTACCGCTTGGGTTACATCGAGCGGTGCGAGCACGCTGGGTGCCAGCCTTGGTGACACCGTCACCTTGGGTCATCTCGAACTGCGTTTGGCAGCGTTGATCCTGCAAGAGCCCGATGGTGCGCTCGACTACTTCAATGTCGCGCCGCGTGTGGTTTTCCATCGCGATGATCTCGACGCAACCGGCCTAGTGCAGCCGGGTAGCCGCATGGTCTATCGATTGGTGGTCGCAGGCGCACCGGATGCGGTCGAAGCCTTTACCGCAGCCGCGCGCGACAGCCTCAGCCGTGGTCAGCGTCTCGAGACCGCAGCGGATGGCCGCCCGGAAATCCGCCGCGCTTTGGATCGCGCCAGCCGCTTCCTCGGCTTGGCGACACTGGTTTCCTTGGTGCTGGCCGCGATTGCCGTCGCGATGGCCGCCCGCCGCCATAGCGCCCGTCATCTGGACGCCTGCGCGGTGATGCGTTGCCTCGGTGCCAGCCAGGCCACCATCGTTTCGGTTCAGGTCGGCGGCCTGTTGCTGCTGGGCCTGCTCGGCAGCACCTTGGGCGTCCTCGCCGCATGGGGCCTTTCATTCTTCATCGGTGGCATGGTCTCCGACGCGCTTGGTGTCGCACTACCCAGCCCCACGTTGTGGCCGATGCTGACCGGCTATGCGGTGGGTCTGACGGTGCTGACGGCATTCGCCGTGCCGCCGGTTCTGGCTCTGCGTACCGTCCCGGCGCTGCGGGTGTTGCGCCGTGATCTCGACGCACGCGAGCCCAGCGCCTTGGCCCTTGGCGCATTGGCCTTGGGTGGCTTGGGTGCCTTGATGTGGTGGCAGGCTGGCGATGCCGAGCTGGCGGTCACGATGCTCGGCGGCTTGGCACTGACTTTCGTCGTGCTCGCGGCGCTGGGTTGGGCCCTGGTGCGCGGTGTCGCCCTGTTGCGGCCACGATTGCGCGGGCACTGGCGCTATGGCCTCGCCAACGTCAGTCGCCGACAGGCCACCACCGTCGCCCAAGTCGCTGCTTTGGGGCTTGGCCTGATGGCGCTACTGCTGCTGACCTTCGTGCGCACGGACTTGCTTTCGCGCTGGCGCGATGCCTTGCCAGTCGATGCGCCCAATCGCTTCATCATCAATGTGCAGCCCGGCCAGCTTGCACCGATGCGAGACTTCCTCGATGAACAGGGCATCGCGGCACCGGTGCTGTATCCGATGATTCGCGGGCGGCTGGTGGAGGTCAACGAACGCCCGGTCACGGGTGCCGATTTCGCCGATCAAGGACAGCGCGCGCGCCGTCTCGCCGAGCGCGAGTTCAATCTGAGCGCTGCGGACGTGCTGGCCGATGACAACACGGTCGTGGCGGGTCGGTTTTGGACGGCAGGCCAAACCACTAACGGAGCGGTCGAGTTCTCGGTCGAGGAGGGGCTTGCCGAAACACTCGGCTGGTCGATCGGCGATCGGGTTGGCTTTGACATTGCGGGTACACGTCTCCTCGGCACCGTCACCTCCCTGCGTGAAGTGACATGGGAGAGCTTCCGGCCGAATTTCTTTGTGCTGGTTTCGCCCGGTGTGCTGGAGGGATTCCAGGCCAGCTACATTTCCGCGATCCATTTGCCGCCGGGCCAGGATGTCTTTACCCGCGAATTGCATGAGCGATTCGCCAATGTTTCGGTGATCGATATCGACGCCATCCTCGCCCAAGTCCGCAATACCGCCGAGCAGGTGTCCAAGGTCGTTGAAGCGGTGTTCTACGTGGCCGTGGCGGCCGGTGTGCTGGTGCTGCTGGCAGCGGTCGGTGCAAGCCAAGACGAGCGCCTTCGCGAAAGCGCCGTGATGCGCGTGCTGGGTGGCAGTCGCCGCCAGTTGCGCTTGGCGCAGGCGGGTGAGTTCGCCGCACTCGGCCTGATTGCCGGCTTGGTTGCGGCCATCGCCGCGACGGCACTGGCTGGTGTCATCGCGGGCATCATCCTCGAACTGCCTTGGCAGCCCGATTTCGGCCTCGCAGCCGCGGGTGCGCTGTCCGGCATGCTGGTGTCTTTACTGGCGGGGCTTTGGGCGACGCGGCGCATCTTGGATGCCCCGCCTTCGGTCACCTTGCGCGAGATCTAGAGCCAGATCGCCAGCGCAAAGATGCCCAGCATCGTAAATGCCACCGCGAGCTTCAATGCGGTGCCCAAGGCCAAGCCGATCCAGGTTGCGGCACCGACCTTGGCGGCCTCGCCGATGCTGTGCTGGTTGTAGACCCGGCGGTGGATCAGCTCGCCTACGACGGCGCCGATGAACGGCCCCACCAGCAGGCCGGGGATGCCGAAGAACAGCCCGAACAGCGTGCCCAGCGCCGCGCCGAGCACCGCTTTGCCGGAGGCGCCGACCCGCTTGGCACCCAGAGCCGATGCCACGAGGTCGATGCTCAAGGCCAGCAGGGACATCAGGCCAAGCACGACCAGCGTCCAGCCGCCGATCACTTGGAAATCGCCCACCCATGCGGCCAGCAACATGCCGCCAAAAATGAGTGGCATGCCGGGGAGCACTGGCAGAAAAGTGCCCAGCAGTCCGATCAAAATCAACGCGCCAGAAAGCACGTACAGCCACATTGTCAGGTCCATCGTTGTCCTTTAAGCGATCGTTGTGCCACTAGCCCAGAGTACGTTTAAGCTACCCAAGGCAGACCGATACTGCGTGACCGGGACGATTTCAGTGATCGCCGTATCAGGATTTCGGCTGTCGCGGATCTGCGGATAGGCCAACGGCGCGCCATCCAAACCAATCACGCAGCGCAACTGCGGGTGCGCCCCGTCGGTGGTTCGGCGCACTGCCACGGCAATCTCGCCATTATTCAGCCGAACCAGCGTGCCCGGCGGGTAGACGCCGAGTTCCTTGATGAACATGGTCGCTAGGCGTTCGTCGATGCGCTGGCCACGCTCGAGGAAAATATCGCGCAGCGCGATACGCGAGGGTTGGGCATCACGGTAGGCGCGTGGGCGGATCATCGCGCTGTAGATATCGACGATGCCGAGAATACGCGCCTCGATCGACACCGTGTCGCCGCGCAGGCCATTCGGATAGCCGGTGCCGTCGACACGCTCGTGGTGGTCGCGCACCGCGTCCAGCCATACCGTGTCATTGACGCCGCAGCGTTGCAGTAGGTCGACACTCTCCAGTGTATGTTCTTGGATGGCTCGCCATTGCGCATCGGACAGTGGTGTGGTCTGTAACGCCAATTGCTCGCTCATCGGCGCGAGCGCTACGTCGAAAGTCAGCGCGGCGCACATCAGGCTCAGGCGATGGTCGGCGGGCAAGCCGCTGGGCAGCGCCAGTACTTGTGTCAGCACCGCAGCATGCATCAGGCGCCGCGACATCCGATGGTCGGTGGCTTCGAGTTGCAGCAGACCCATGGCTTGATCGGGATCCTGCTCGTAGGCATCGCGAAGCTGCACGGCCAGGGCCGAAACGCGCGCAGTGGTTTGCGTACCGATGCCCGCTTGAACATCACGGTGGATCAGGGTCAGTTCGTCTTGCGCATCGCGGAGTCGCACCAAGGAGCGTTCGACCACCGCGCGCGGTCGCGGCTCGTCGAGTCGTGTCGGGTCGATACGTAGCGGGTTTACCGTTTCCTCGACCATGCCGCGCTCTTGCAGACGCACCAGCATCAAATCACTATCGATGACGTGGCCCTTGACGAGTAAAGCCTTGCCGGTGCGGTCGAAAACGGTGAAAGGCAGGGCGTTCCCCACTTGCAAGGACAGGTCTGGTAGGGGTCTGAAGCGCATCGCTGGCTCGTTCAACGGCAAGACTTGCGGAAGCGTAGCGCAACCCGCCGCACCCCTGCCCGCCGAAGTGGGTCAAAACCGGTAACGCAGCTTGCCGAGGAACTGATCGGCGTCACGCAGGGCGAAAGCCTCGTCGAGCAAGTCGAGCGTTGAGTCGCCCTCGCGCTCCTCGCGCAGGAATCCGCCGCGCGACCACACCAGGAAAAAGTCCGACTGGGTAGCGAACTCCCAGCGGTAACGCACTTGGACGCCAAAATTATTGACGGTGAAATCGGGTTCTTCGCCCGTCATCGGCCGCACGATGGCGTCGCGGCCGAGCGTATAGCGGCGACCATCGCGGGCGCGGATCGCCAGCCATTCGACCTTCAGCCGTAGCTCGTGGCGCGGGGCGGGGAACCAGTTCAAGCTAAGATTGGCGGCGTCGACCCGGCGGCTGTGGCGGGCGAAGCGCGTGCCGCCCTTCCAGATCAGCCAATCCGGACTCCACATCGGCTCGATCTCGGCCATCACGTTGAAGCGCTCGGTTGGGAACCAGTAGAGCTGCAAGTCGGTCTCGACGGCGACAGCACGCGACAGTCCCTCCGGCCGGGCAACCACAGTGAAATCCCAGCCCAGCGGCCCCTTACGGGTTGGTTGCCAGCGCATATAGCCCTCGGCGCGCGAGGAGCGATAGAGCAGGCCGTTGCCGCGTGAGACGAGATCATCGAAGCCGTCGCTGCGCGGTATCACCCCGATTTCGAGCAGATCGCCGTTACGCAAGGTGGCGGAGAACTCGGTCACCAGCCAAGTGGGCAAGCGCACGCCGCGGTCGCTGCGCCGCGCCTGCCATTCGGCATACCAGCGCGTCGAGGCGAACCGACTACGGGTGTCGGCAATGGTGTGGTTGTATTCGCCGGTAAGTTCGATCTCGTTGACACTGCCACGACGCTGGAAGCCGAGGTCGTTGAAGTCGAGCCCTTGCCCGAAATGCGTGGCCTCCAACTCGTAGCGCCAAGCGGCGGAAGGATTCCAGTTCGCGCGAACCCAGCCGCCCTGGCCGCTGCGCTCCTGGCCCTGTTGCTCGATCCATGAGCCCAGTAGCTGCGCGTTGACCAGTAGCCTTGAGTTGGCTTGCCAGCGCAGGTCGGCACCCTGCACGGTGGCGGTGCGGCCAAGGAAGGGCCGCTCGACGCGTGTGCCCAGCCAGCCGATGCCGAGTTGATCGCTGGCGTCGTAGAGCAGGCGCCCCACGGCCGAATCACGACCAGCCTCGCCGTCCTCAACCGCGCCGAACACACCGTAGCCCAAGCGCCCGAAGCTGCCGTTCGCTTTCAGCGCGAGGTCGATGTCCGAGACCCCGAGCCCATCGTCCGCGGGGCCGCCGATACGCCGCGTGTAGACCAACTGCCCGCTATCGGGTGTACGCAGGTCGAAGAAGGCTTGGTTCTCGGTGAAGAACGGCCGACGATCACTGAAAAATACTTCAACCGCCTCGAAATTGACCACCAGGTCATCGGCTTCCACCTGACCGAAGTCTGGGTTCAGCGCGGCGGAAAGCTGGAAGCTCGCCGATGGCTTCCAGAACAGATCGACGCCGGTTTTCCAGCGTGTATCGGCGTTGAGCTGATTTTGGATGACCGTGGCATACGGCCATACATGCAGCAATGAGGCTGGATACTGCGGGATTTCGATCTTCGCGAATTCGGAGACGAAGCGGCCGCGGAAAAACGAGGTGGCGGGCCAGCCGTGTCGCTCGCTGCGGCTCGCGACGACGCGATCGAGGTGCAGGCCAATGCGGCGAGTGGGTGCATCCGCGTTACGCATGGCGGCCGTGGTCCACGGAATCAGCATCTCGGCGGTCCAGCCCTCGTCGCCGATTTGCACGGCATGCAACCAATCGCCGTCGAAGTCGGGATTGAAGACGGTCTCGTTGGAGATGGTGTGGTCTTGGATCGATCCCGAAGCCAGCACCGTGAAGTTGTAGGCCACGCGACCATCGGCGTCGAAGTCGATGTAGACATTGACGCGATCGGCCGTTGTCAGGACATCGCGCGCCACCTGCGGAGCCAGTAACGGCACCGATGCAGGCTGCTGCATACGGAAACCGAAGGCGATGCCGGCTGGCGTCGCGCGCACGAAGGCCTCGGTGGAAAGGGCTGGATCGGGTGCGCCGCGTGTCCAAGGCTCCACCAAAACGAAGTCGGAGAAGCGCTGTGCCCCGGCCCACTCGGCTTCGTCGAGGCGGCCGTCGATCGTGATCGCCACTTCTGCATCAGCGGCCAGCGGCGTGGAAAGGGCGAGCAGCAGGGCCGCAGCGAGTGAATACCGTCGCAGCGGGCACGACGGAGGCAGCGTAAGCACGGTCATCGAAATAGCTTGCCGTCGGCGCGTGACGGGCGCATGTGTCGTGAGTCATGCTTCCGACATGGATTCCCGATCAATTCTGCCCGCGCCGCGCGCGGCCCTGCTCTGGCTACCGGCTTTGGGCGTGCCGGCACGGAAATACGAGCGTTTCGCCGCGGCACTCGGTGGCCTTGGTGTGGTCACTTTGCTGCACGAATGGCGCGGCACCGGTGCCCATCCGACCCGTCCGTCGCGGCGCGAGGACTGGGGTTACGCCGAACTGCTGCACGAAGACATCCCGGCCAGCCTGCGCGTGCTGCGCGAGCGTCATCCGGGCCTGCCCGTGCTGTTCGGTGGGCACAGCATCGGCGCGCAGTTTGCGGTGCTCACGGCGGCGCTGCACGGCGGCAGCGATGGGCTGCTGGCGGTGGGTGGCGGGGTGCCGTACTGGCGGCTTTTCCCGGCACCCATGCGCTGGCTGACTGGCGGTTTCGGCTACGTGCTACCGCCTTTGACGCGGGCTCTCGGCCACTACCCCGGCGACGCGCTGGGTTTTGCCGGCCGGGAAGCCGGGCAATTGATGCGAGATTGGGCGCAGACCGTTCGGCACGGCAACTACGATGGATTGCGCGGCTTGCCGCCCGATTTCAGTGCCCGTATCGCGGCGATCCGCGCCCCGCTGCTTGGGCTGCATCTGGTCGCAGATCGCCTTGTGCCGCAGGCCTCGTTGGATGCCTTGCTCGGGGCGGCCGTCAGTGCGCCCAAGCGCAGCCGGGCGCTGGATGCCGCAGCCCTAGGCTGCGCGGCGGACCATTTCGCCTGGATGCGCTCGCCCGAAGCCGTGGCGCGCGAGGTGGCGGCGTGGTGGGACAGCGTGAAGACCGACGTCAACCCTTGAACTGTTGGTGGCAGGCCTTGCAAGAGGCACTGATAGCGTCGAGCTTCACCTCGAGTTGTTTGCAGTCGAGCACTGCCCCGGTGGCCGCGTCGACCGCCGCGCGATAGTCGCCAGAAAGCGCGCTGAAGGCGGCATTGTCTGCCGTTGGGAGGAAGGCGGGCTCGAGGTCATTCCCCAGCGCGGCGAGTGTTCCCAGCGGCGCTGCGAGGTCTTCGGCGCTGCAAGCACCCGCCTTGCGCTGCGCCTCCAAGTGGCCCATCTGCGCGGCCATCACGGCCATCACGCCATTCGGATAGGCCGTCCCCTTGCGCAGGCTGTTCATCCCGATCACGGTCAGCAGGCCACCCATCGCCAGCCCCACGGCTAAAGCCACGACGCTGCGCATTAGTGCAAGGGCAGCAGGCGGCGGCCGTCGAAGCGCACGTAGGCACCAAGCCGCACGCCGGTGGGCAGGCTGGTCACATTGACGGTGACACGGCGGCCATCGTCCATCCGCATGCTCACGTCGAAGCTTTCCTCGTTCATTCGATTTTCGATGGCGTCGCCGGCCAAAGCCCCTGCAGCCGCGCCAGCCACCGTGGCGGTGTTGCGGCGACCGCTGCTGCGGCCATCGGCCAATTCGCGGCCGACGATCGCGCCAACCACGCCACCCAGCACCGCACCGGTACGCGTGTTGTCGCGGCCGTAGAAAACGCGGGTGATGTTCTCGACCGTGCCGCAGTCGTGGCAGCGCGCGGGCTGGGAATGCGGAACCACGTCAAGTGCCGTATAGCGACGCGTGTTGGGCTGCGTGGCGCAGGCGGTCAACACGGCAGTGCTCAAAAGGACGAGGGCAATTGGAATGCGGCGAGTGTTCATGGTGGGGTTCCTGTTTGGTCGGATGCTGCGGCGGTACGGGAACGCTAGTGCGTCAGAACTGAACCGCGACCTTCGCGGTGATCGTGCTCGCGCCGTTCTACACTTTGCGCAATGCACATGTCACCAATAAATATTGCCGCAACTTCGCCGTCGCTGCGTGTCGATCCGCGCTTTGCCGGTATCGATCGCCTCTACGGTGCCGGCACGGTACAGCGACTGGCCGCGCGGCATGTCGCGGTGATTGGGCTGGGTGGCGTTGGTTCTTGGGCCGCCGAAGCGCTGGTGCGCAGCGGTGTTGGGTGCCTGACCCTGATCGACGCCGACGATCTCTGCGTCTCTAACACCAACCGCCAATTGCACGCGTTGGAAGGCGAGTACGGTCGCAATAAGGCGCTCGTACTTGCCGAACGCTTCCAGCGCATTAACCCAGCGCTCGACGTGCGTGCCGTGGCCGATTTCCTCACGCCGAGCAATCTTGCCCAACACCTCGACCCGGGCTTCGACCTCGTGCTCGACGCCTTCGACAGCTTTCGCGCCAAGGTCGAGACCATCGCCTTCTGCCGCCGTCGCAAGCAGCCGATCATCGTCGTGGGATCGGCCGGTGGACGCATCGATCCAACGCTCGTGCGCGTCCGCGATCTTTCCCGTACCGAGCACGACGCCATGCTGGCGCTGGTGCGCAAGAAGCTCAGGGCCGAGTTCAACTTCCCGAAGAGCAAAGATCGCTATTTCGGTGTGCCGGCGGTTTATTCGCTGGAAAACGTCCGCTACCCGCAGGCTGACGGTAGCGTCTGCGGGCTGCGTCCAGCCCTCGATGGAGATGCCGATGCCGTGCAAAAGCTCGATTGCGGCTCCGGCCTTGGTGCGGCGACCCACATCACTGGCAGCTTTGCTTTCGTGGCGGTGGCCAAGGCCATCGAGTTACTGCTGAAGAAAGCCTGAGGCGGGCGTACGCAAGGGCTGCGGTCATTCCATGGGGCGGCAAAGGCCGTCAAACCCCGAACAGCGCCTCGGCGTTGTGTCGGGTGGCCTCGGCCAGCGCCGATTCGTCCATGCGGCGTAGTTTTGCTACTTCGCGCAGAACGTCGACGAGAAATGCCGGCTCATTGCGTTGACCGCGTCGAGCCGCGTCGGGTTGATCGGGGCTGTCGGTTTCGAGCAGCAAATGCTCGATCGGCATGTTCGCCACGGTGCGGCGCAGGCGCTGCGCGCGCGCGAAGGTCACCGGCCCGCCGATGCCAAGCAAGAAACCCAGCCGATACAGTTGCTCCGCCTGCACCTCGCTGCCCGACCAGCTATGCACCACGCCGCGCAGCCCGCCGACGCGCCGAATGGCGGCGATCACCTCGTCGACGGCACGGCGCGCATGCAGCACGACCGGCAAATCGAATTGCCGCGCGATTTCTAACTGCCGCGCGAAGTAGACGCGCTGCGCTTCCGGATCCAGGCCCTCGACGAAGAAATCGAGGCCGCATTCGCCCACCGCCGCCGGCTTCTCGCGCTCGATCCAATCGGGTAGGGCTGCGAGGTGCTCTGCACGATGCTCGGGCAGGTACATCGGATGCAGGCCGTAGGCGGCTTTCAGGCCTGGCTGCAACGCACAGGTGGCCTTGAGCGCCGGCCAAGTGCGAAACGCCACCGCTGGCAGCAACTGTTGCGTAACGCCAGCAGCTTCGGCGCGTGCGACTACCGCAGCGCGGTCGGCGTTGAACTCCGGCGCATCAAGGTGGCTGTGGCTGTCGTAGAGCCGCACTCAGCGCTCGCGACGCACATGGTCGGGCGGCAGGTAGATGACATCAGGCGAGTCTTCGCGCTTTGATGGCCCGACTTCCGGCTTTCCACGCAACTTCCATTGCGCCAGCACCAGTGTTGCCAGCCCGAACAGAATCTCGTCGGCAAAGGGAAACGGATCGGGCGTGAGCAAGGTCAGGATGAACAGCGCGAGCGTTCCAAGAAACAGCCACTTGAAGCGCAGCTTCGCGGCAAATTTCAGCAAAGGACCGATGAGGAAGGTTCGCACCGCAGAACTCCGGAGAAAGGAACGCCAATGGACGATACACCGGCTTTGATGACGCTGATTGACGGATGCGGATCGCGTTCAGT
>BBPD01001423.1_pt5 | contig 15368 bp, 12 predicted proteins | sample 1344911 | NCBI WGS metagenome assembly BBPD01 (sample SAMD00019088, study PRJDB2971) | groundwater metagenome | biome: freshwater biome; feature: mineral spring; material: ground water | place: USA: CA, Sonoma | collected 2011-09 | depth surface m
GAACTACGTGCTCTGCGCGCTGTTCATCACCGGCGACATCGTGGGCCGCAACCTGCTCGGCGTGTCGTCGGCGGCGACGGTCGAGATCACCGGCTACATGTTCGCCGTGGGCATCGCGTGGTCGCTCGCCCACGCGCTTGCCACCCGCGCGCACATCCGCGTGGACGTGCTGGCGAACCGCCTGCCGGTGCGCTGGCGCGCGCCGCTGCACCTGGTCTCGCTCGCGCTGCTGATCGGCTTCGCCGCCTTCTGCGCCTGGGCCGGCTGGCGGCTGTGGGAGGAGAGCGCGCTGTTCGGGGCGCGCGACAATTCGGCGCTGCAAGTGCGGCTGGTGTGGCCGCAGGGCATCTGGGCCGCGGGGCTGGCCGCCTTCGTCGTGATGGGCGCGGTGCTGTGGATCGAGGCGCTGCTCAACTGGCTCGGCGGTCGGCCCGGGGCGCTCGACCGCGCCCTCGGGCCGCGCTCGATCCAGGACGAGACGGCGGAGGCGCTCGACGCCGTGCGGATCGCGCGCGAGCCGCGATCGCCCTCGCCTTTCTCCTCGCCCTGCTCGGTGGAGATCGTCACGCGGCGCCTTTCGGCCATCGGGCGCCTGCCGAAGCCCGCCGTCGCGGAGGAGGCGGCCCCGACGGGCGCGGCGCGGCGCGGCACCCGCTGCGTCGCGCGCGAGGCGTGGCCCGTCTTCGAGCGGGACATGCTCCGCGACGCCGTCGGCCCCGCGATCGTCGAGGAGGCCTTCGCCACGCACCTGCTGCCCACGGGCTGGCGCGCGGCCCGCGGGCCCGAGGGCGCGCTGATCCTGACGCGGGGGGCGACGTGATGGACGCGGTCGAGCTCGAGGTCATCCGCAACGCCCTCGTCGCCGCGGCGGCCGAGATGGACGTCACGGTCTGGCGCACCAGCCGCTCCACCATCGTGCGCGAGCTGCTCGACTACTCGACGGCCGTGTTCGACGCGCAGGGGTGGAACCTCGCGCAATCCGCGCGCATCCCCTCGCACCTCAATTCGATGAGCCACGCGCTGCGCGAGATCCTCGCGACGCACGTGCCGCCGGGCGAGTGGGCCGAGGGCGACGTGGTGATCACGAACGACCCCTATTGCGGCGGCCAGCACCTCCCCGACATCCTCGCCTTCCGGGCGGTTTTCCACCGCGGCGAGCGCATCGGCTTTGCCGGCACGCTGTGCCACCACATCGACGTGGGCGGCCTCGCCGCCGGCTCCTACGCGGCGACAGCCACGGAAATCTTCCAGGAGGGCCTGCGCATCCCGCCGCTCAAGCTCGTCGGGCGCGGCGTGCGCAACGCAGCACTTTCGGCCATCATCGCGCAGAACGTCCGCAAGCCCGATCTGCTCATGGGCGACCTCGCCTCGCAGCTCGCCTCGCTTGCGGTCGGCGAGGCGGCGATGCGGCGCGCGGCGGAGCGCTTCGGCGCGGCGGCGATGATCGAGGCGGGGCGCCGCATCCTCGACGCGAGCGAGGCGGGCATGCGCGCGGCCATCGCCGCCATGCCCGACGGCACCTACGAGTTCGAGGATTTCCTCGACGATGACGGGGTCGAGCTTGGCAAGCCGATCCGCGTGCACGTCGCGCTCACCATCGCCGGCGACGCGGCGACGGTGGACCTCTCCGGCTGCTCGCCCCAGGCGCGCGGGCCGATCAACGCGACGCTGGCGAGCAGCACCGCGGCCGTGATGTTCGCGCTGATGTGCTGCGCCGACCCCGGGCTGCACATGAGCGCGGGCTGCTACCGCGCCATCCGCGTGATCGCACCCGATGGGTTGTGCGTGAGCGCGCGCGCGCCGGCGCCCGTCGCGCACCGCATCGCCGTCGGCCACCGCCTGCTCAACGCGACGCTGGGCGCGCTGCACCAGGCGGTGCCGCACCTCATCCCGGCGGCCTATTACGGCAACAGCTACGTCAAGACCTTCCAGACCGTGGCCGAGGACGGGGGCCGGCAGGTGCTGGTCGAGATCGCGATCGGCGGCAGCGGCGGCCACCCGGCGAAGGACGGGGTGAACGCCTACGCCTCGGGGATGCACAACAACGCCAACATCCCCGTCGAGATGGTGGAGGCGACGACGCCGCTCACCGTCATTCGCTACGCGCTGCGGCCGGGCAGCGGCGGCGCGGGCGAGTTCCGCGGCGGCCCCGGCCTCGCGCGCGAGTGGCGGGTGGACAGCCCGCGCTGCATCTTCACGGCGAACATGGGCCGCTTCGTCCACGCCCCCTACGGCCTCGCGGGCGGCGGCCCGGCCGCGACCGGCACGCTCACCCTGATCCGCGACGGCGCGGAGTTCCCGATACCGCCGAAGACCGACAACCTCGAACTCAGGCGCGGCGACGTGGTGCGGCTCGAGACCAGCGGCGGCGGCGGCTTCGGCGAGCCCGCGCGCCGCGACCCCGCCGCCCGCGCGCGCGACGCGCGGCTCGGCTACTAGCGCGCGCAAAGCCGCGCTAGACCCCTCGCGCATGCCCCGGATCGGCGTCGCGCGCCTCTGGTTCGCGGCCAACAGCTTCTCGCCCGCGCCGACCACGGCCGACGCCTTCCGCGCGCGGGAGTGGGCGGCCGGCCGCGCTGCGCTGGAGAACGCGCGCGGCACCGCCACCGAGCTCGGCGGGCTGTGCGAGTTCCTCGAGCACCGCAACGGCTGGGAGGCGGAGGTGTACCGCGCCGCCTCCGCCGCCCCCGGCGCGCCGATGCCCGACGCGGTGCTGGAGGAGTGGCTGGCCGACGTCGAGGAGGGCATCCGCCGCGACGAGCCGGACGGCGTGTTCCTTTCGCTGCACGGCGCGGCGATGACGCACGCCGACCCCGAGGCGGACCTGACCATCCTGCGCCGGCTGCGCGCTGCGGCGGGGCCAGAGCGGCCGGTCGTCGCCACCTTCGACCTGCGCGCCAACCTTGCGCCGGGCGCGGTGGCGCTGCTCGACGGCGCGAGCGCGCCGCGCACCGAGCGGCGCGCCGACCTCCCCCGCGCCGCGCGCCGCGCGCTGCGGATGCTGGAGCGCGCGGTGGTCTCCGACCGCGCCGCGCCGCGCGCCCGGGGCTCGCTCGCCAAGCTGCCCGCCCTGCTCCCCCCCGCCGGCGGCCCCGCGCTCGCCGAACTGTGGGGCCTCGCGGCGGAGACGGAGCGGCGGCCCGGCATCCTCGACGCCTCCCCGCTTCTCGGCTTCGCCTGGGCCGACTCGCCCAGCGCCGGGCCGGGCGTGATGGTGTGGGCGGAGGAGCACCTGGAGGCGCGCGCCGCGGCCCGCGCCCTGGCCGGCCAGATGGGCGCGCGGCTTGCCCGGATGGCCGGCGGCACGCTGCCCTGGGTGGGCGAGGCGATCCGCCGGGCGCTCTCCGCCGCTTCGCCGGTCGCGCTGCTGGAGCCGTCCGACGACCCTTACCTCGGGGGCGGCTGCGACTCGCCGGCGCTGCTGCGCGGGCTGGTGGACGCGCCGCCGGAGGCCGAGACGGCCTTCCTCTACCTGCACGATCCGGAGGCGGTGCAGGCCGCGCGCGCCGCCGGGGCCGGTGGCGCCTTTGACCGCCCCCTTGGCGCGCGCCTTTCGCGCGCGGCGGGCGAGCCGGTGCCGTTCCGCGGCGTGGTGGAGCGCCTGACCGCGGGCCGCCTGCTGCTCGAGGGACCGTGCGAACGCGGCGCTCCGGCCGATCTCGGCGCGACGGCGGTGTTGCGCCGGGGGAAGCTGCGCGTCGTGGTCGCGAGCCGACGCGAGGCCGGGGCGGCGGGCGACCTCGCCTGCCTCGCCCTCCACGGCATCCGGCTGGCGGACACGCCGGTCGTCGCGCTCAAGGCCTCCGTCGCGCCGGACTGGGCCGTGTCTTCCATCGCCACGGACACGCCCGGCCCCTGCGCGGCGCCGGGGCAGCCGCGGCTGCCCCTCCGCCGCGTGCCGGAGGGCTGGCGCCCTTAGCAGGCTGCGGAAATTCGATTTTCGGCCGCGCCGAGCGCAACATTGGTTCTGTAATCACCGCCGGTACGACAGAAAGATGCAAACGACGGCACCGCACGATTCTCTCGCGTCCTTCGTTGCGCGCCCGACGGAGAATTTCCGCAACCTGTTAGCCCGGAATATGCGCCGGGTTGTCCTGATGCGTGACGACTCCGTGGAAGTGGCCGAGCCGCCGATTTCGTTGCGGAAAACTCCACGAAATTGGCGTCTGCAAGGTAGCTCGGTAAAATCAATGGCTTGTGCTTGAGGCGGCAGTCGTCATGAACAATCCGAGTTAGCAGAACGCTGAAAAACCGCGCCGGGCGACCGGCTCGCGCCTTTCCGCGCGCGATCCACCCGAGGACTTGCCACGATGAACCTCACCGTGGCGGCGCTTCGTCCTTTCGTGCGCGAACACTCACCCGGCCATCCTCAGCCGCCAGTTTTTCAGCAGCCTGCCGGACCGCTTTCGCTTCCGCGGCGCTCGGCGAACCCGGTCTGGCCAAACGACTTGCCTGTTTTTTCGAGCCGCTGGCGGATACCCGCCAGGTCGAAGACAGGCTAGCGCTACCCCTCCGCGCCGGCGCGCGGCGACTGGATCATCGCCAGGAACTCGCGCCGCGTGTCGCCGTTCGTGCGGAAATCGCCCAGCATGCGGCTGGTCACCATGGTCACGCCCGGCTTGTGCACGCCGCGCGTCGTCATGCACTGGTGCGCCGCCTCGACCACGACGGCCACGCCCTTGGGCTTGAGCACGCGCTCGATGGTGTTGGCGATCTGCGCCGTCAGCTTCTCCTGGATCTGCAGCCGTTTGCTGAACGCGTCCACGACGCGGGCGAGCTTGCTGATGCCGACCACGCGGCCCGCGGGCAGGTAGGCGACGTGCACCCGGCCCAGGATCGGGGCCATGTGGTGCTCGCAGGTGGATTCGAGGCGGATGTCGCGCAGCGTCACCATCTCGTCGTAGCCGTCCGTCTCCTCGAAGGAGCGGGCCAGCAGCTCCTCCGGGTCCTCCTCGTAGCCGCAGAACCACTCGCGGTACGCCTTGGCGACGCGCTTGGGCGTGTCCAGCAGGCCCTCGCGCGCCGGGTCGTCGCCGGCCCAGAGCAGCAGCGTGCGGATCGCGCGCTCCGCGTCCTCCTGTGTCGGGCGGCCGAGTTCCGACGCGTCGGGCAACGCCATGGAGGGCGGGGTCTGAATGTTCATGCGTTTCGGTCCCTTGGCCGCGACGTTGCCGCCGAATTGGGGAGTGGGCGGCGCCGCGCCTGCCCAACCCGACGAACCGACATGGGGGGTGAGCCGGGAATGCCAAGCCCGGGCGCGGCCTTACGGGCGCCGTGCTCGGTTCCCTGAACCCGGGTCCCCGAGCTCAGTGCCCCGCATTCGCCCCGGAGAAGTCGGGCGCCTGCAGCCCCGAGGCCGCCAGCTGCTCGGCGAGCAGCAGCTTGAGCCGCTCCAGCCCCTCCGCCGTCTGCGACTCGCAGCGCGCGACGAGCGCGGCCTGCGTGTTCGACGCGCGCAGCAGCCACCAGCCGTCCTCGGTCAGCACGCGCACGCCGTCCACGTCGGAGACCTTCGCGCCCTGACCGGCGAGGCGCGCCTTCACCTCGGCGACGACCGCGAATTTGCGGTCCTCCGCGCAATCGAAGCGTAGTTCCGGCGTGTTGAGCACCTGCGGCAGCCCGGCGCGGACGGCGGAGAGCCGGCCCTCCATCCGCGCGACGATACCAAGCAGCCGCACGGCGGAGTAGGGCGCGTCGTCGAAGCCGTACCACTTGTCGGCGAAGAAGATGTGCCCGCTCATCTCGCCCGCGAGCGGCGCGCCCGTCTCTGCCATCTTGGCCTTGATGAGGCTGTGGCCGGTCTTCCACATCAGCGGCTGGCCGCCGGCCTTGGCCACTTCGTCGAACAGCACCTGGCTCGCCTTCACGTCGGCGATGATGGTGCCGCCGGGCTTCGCCTTCAGCACGTCGCGCGCGAGCACGACGAGGAGCTGGTCGCCGAACAGGATGTGCCCCTCGTCATCCACCACGCCGATGCGGTCGCCGTCGCCGTCGAAGGCGATGCCGAGGTCCGCGCCTTGCTCCGCCACCTCCGCGATGAGCTGCACGAGGTTCGCGGCCACCGTCGGGTCGGGGTGGTGGGCGGGGAAGGTGCCGTCGATCGCGCCGTTGATGACGGTGTGGCTGCCCGGCAGCTCCTGGACGAGGCGCTGCACGATCTCGCCCGAGGAGCCGTTGCCCGGGTCCCAGACGACTTTGAGGGTGCGGCCCTCGGCCCCCCGTTTTGGCCCGTCGTAGTCGCGCATCATCCGCGCGACGTAGTCGGCCGCGATGTCCACGTGGCGCTCGCTGCCGTGCGCTTCCGCGACCACGTCGCCGGCGGCGGCCATGCGGCCGAGCTCCTGGATGTCGCGCCCGTAGAACGGCTTCTTGCCGATCATGGACTTGAAGCCGTTGTAGTCGGGCGGGTTGTGGCTGCCGGTGACCATCACCGCGCCGTGCGTTTCGAGCGCGTGCGCCGCGTAATACAACATCGGCGTCGGGCACACGCCGACGCGCAGCACCTCCATCCCGCTCGCCATCAGCCCCGCGACGAGGCGCGGCTCGAGTTCGGGCGAGGAGAGGCGGCCGTCGCGGCCCACGGCGACCCTCGTGCCGCCGGCGCGGGCCACGGTGGTGCCGAACACGCGGCCGATGGCGAAGGCGTCGTCGCCGGAGAGCGTCTTCCCGACGATACCGCGGATGTCGTATTCGCGCAGCGTCGTCGCGTCGAACCTGTGTGCGAAGCTCATCGTGTGGGCCGCCCAATGGAGGAGTAGTCGAAGCCCGCCGCGCGCATCGCCGGCGGGTCGTACACGTTGCGCAGGTCGAGCAGCACGCGGCCCTGCATCGCGCCCGCCAGCTTCTCCGGGGCCAACGCGCGGAACTCGTTCCACTCGGTGAGAAGCACGAGGGCGTCGGCACCGGCGGCCGCGTCGAGCGCGCCAGTCGCGTAGTGGACCTGCGTGGGCAGCAACGGCTTCGCGTGGCCCATCCCCTCGGGGTCGAAGGCGCGCACGGTGGCGCCCGCCTCGACGAGGCGCGGCACGATTTCAAGCGAGGGCGCGTCGCGCATGTCGTCCGTCTCGGGCTTGAAGGTGAGGCCCAGCACGGCGATGGTCTTGCCGTGCAAATCGCCGCCGCAGGCCGCGATGACGCGCTCGGCCATGGCGCGCTTGCGGGCGTCGTTCACGCGGATGGTGGTCTCGATCAGCGTCTGCGGCGCGCCGAAATCGTGGCCGGTCTTCGCGAAGGCCAGCGTGTCCTTCGGGAAGCAAGAGCCGCCGTAGCCCGGCCCGGCGTGGAGGAACTTGCGCCCGATCCGCCCGTCGAGGCCGATGCCGCGCGCCACCTCCTGCACGTCCGCGCCGGCGCGCTCGCACAGGTCGGACACCTCGTTGATGAAGGAGATCTTCATCGCGAGAAACGCGTTGGCCGCGTACTTGATCACCTCCGCCGTCTCCAGCGCGGTCTGCACGATGGGCGTCTCGATGAGGTAGAGCGGTCGGTAGAGCCGGCGCAGCACGTTCGCCGCGCGCTCGCCCGCCGCACCCTCCTCCACGCCGATCACCACGCGGTCGGGGCGCATGAAGTCACCAATGGCCGCGCCCTCGCGCAGGAATTCCGGATTGGACGCGACGCTGATCTCCACGTCCGGCCGCGCCTCTGCGACGAGCCGCTTGATCTGGCGCCCGGTGCCGACCGGCACGGTGGACTTGGTGACGAGCACGAGCGGCCCCTGCGCCGCCTGAGCGACCTGCTCGGCGGCGGCGAAGACGTAGGTCAGGTCGGCGTGCCCGTCGCCGCGGCGCGACGGCGTGCCGACGGCGAGAAACACCGCATCCGCGCCCGACACCGCCGCGGCGAGATCGGTGGTGAAGGTGAGGCGGCCCTCCCTCGCGTTGTCCGCGACGAGCTTGTCCAGGCCGGGCTCGAAGATCGGAATCCGACCCGCGCGCAGCGCCTCGATCTTCGCGGCGTCGAGGTCCATCAGGCACACATCGACGCCGAACTCAGCGAAGCACGCACCGGAGACGAGGCCGACATAGCCTGCGCCGATCATGGCAATCTTCATGGGGCGACCTTCATGGGGCGATCCCTCTTGGGCGGTGCGGGTGGCGAAAACGTCAGCGGTAGCGGTCGAGGATGCCGCGCATCGCGGGCGCGAGGTCGGCGCGCGCCAGGGCGAAGGCGATCTGCGCCTCCAGGAACCCCGCCTTGTCGCCACAATCGAATCGCCTGCCCTCGTAGCGCAGGCCGTGGAAGGGCTGGTGGCCGATCAGCTTCGCCATGCCGTCGGTGAGCTGGATCTCGCCGCCCGCGCCGCGCTCCATCCTGGCCAGGTGGCCGATCACCTCCGGCATCAGCACGTAGCGGCCGATGACGGTGAGGTTCGACGGCGCCTCCTCCACCTTCGGCTTCTCGACGAGGCCCTTGACCGACACCAGCCGCCCCCCCGCGCCCAGATCGTCCTCCGCGATGTCCAGCACGCCATAGCGGTTGACGCGCTCGCGCGGCACCTCCTCGACGGCCACGACATTGCCGCCGGTCTCGGCATAGGCGTCGGCGAGCTGCTTCGTGCAGCTGACCTCGCACTGCATCAGGTCGTCCGGGAGCAGGATGGCGAAGGGCTCGTCGCCGACGAAGTGCCGCGCGCACCAGATCGCGTGGCCGAGGCCCAGGGGCTGCTGCTGGCGCGTCGTCACCACGCTGCCGGGCGCGAGCTGCTCGGCGCGCAGCTCCGCCAGCTCCCTCGCCTTGCCGCGCTCCTCCAGCGTCCGCTCCAGCTCGTAGTGCAGGTCGAACTGCTCGACGATCGCGGTCTTGCCGCGGCCCGTGACGAAGCAGAACTGCTCGATGCCCGCCGCGCGCGCCTCATCCACCGCATACTGGATCAACGGGCGGTCCACGACCGGCAGCAGCTCCTTCGCCACGGTCTTCGTCGCGGGGAGGAAGCGGGTGCCGAGGCCCGCGACGGGCATGACGGCCTTTCTGAGAGGCTTGAGCGGCATGGCGCGGCGCGGGGCTCCTCGTTGCGCGCGCGGCATGTGCCACGCCGGCGCCGGGCTGTCACCCGCGCGGCCGGCCCGGTCGGCTCCGGCCGGGTAGATGAAACCGAGCCGCGCGCGGGGCGTTGGTCGGGCAGACGCTTCCGGCGGCGCGCCGCGGCGGTGCGGCGCGCCGGCTCGGCTTGCGCGTTGAGGAACCCAAATATGTCCGCCAGCACTGCCACCGACCGGGTGGAATATGGGCGTACCACGCTCATCGAAGACCATGCCCCCGCGCTGCCGTCCCGCGTCTCCTGGGGCGCCATCGCCGCCGGGGCGCTGATCGCCGTCGCGGTCGGCGCCACGCTCAACATCCTCGGCCTCGCGATCGGCGCCACCACGGTGGACGCGGTGGACCGCGACACGCCCAGCGCCGCGGCGCTGGGCATGGGTGCGGGGATCTGGCTGCTTGTGGCCAACCTGATCGCCCTCGCGGTCGGCGGCTGGGTCGCCGCGCGCCTGTCCGGCACGGGGGACGCGAAGGACGCGGCGCTGCACGGCCTCGGCGTGTGGGCCTCGGCGTTCCTTGTCTCGGCCGTGCTGCTCGGCAGCGTTGTGGCGGGCACGGCCTCGACCGCCGGCAGCGCGCTGTCGAGCATGATTGGCGGCGCGGCGCGCATCGCCGGCTCGGCCGCCGGCGTCGCCGAGGGCCAGGTGGACGCGGAGGCGCTGGTCGAGCGCGCGCGCATCGCGCTCACCGGCCCGACCGACCCGGCGCTCATGAGCGCCGAGCAGCGCGCGGCCGAAATCGGAGCACTGATCGCCAAGCGCCTGGCCGAGGGCCGATTCGAGCAGGCCGACCGGCAGCGCCTCGCCACGCTGATCGGGGCCGCGGCCGGTATTCCGACGGACGAGGCAGAGCGCCGTGTGCAGGCTTACGAGGCCGAGGCGCGGCGCGTGGCGGCCGATGCGGAGCGGCGCGCGCGGGAGGCGGCCGACGCGGCGGCCTCCGGCGCGGCCACGGGTGCCTTCTGGGTGTTCGCGGCGCTGCTTCTCGGCGCGATCGCGGCCGCGGTCGGCGCCGGGGCCGGCCGTCGGAAGCTCGCGGTCTCGTCGGCCTCGATGGGCACGCGCGGCGCGCTCTGAGGGGTCGGAAAAACTTGGCGGTGCCGCCAACCCTGGGCGGCACCGCCCGTTCATCACCCGTCATCAACAAGCAAGGACACCGGACAATGAGCATCGGCGACAAGGTCAAGGGCGTGGCCAACGAGGCGGCCGGCAACATCCGCCAGGGCGTGGGCCGCGCGATCGGCGACTCCGAGATGGAGGCCAAGGGCGTGGTGCAGGAGAAGAAGGGCGAGGCCCAGCAGGTCAAGGGCGACGCCAAGGACGCGATCAAGCGGACCGTCGACAAGGTCTGATCAGGCCGGCGCACGTTGGCGACCGGAAAGGGGGGCTTCGGCCCCCCTTCTTGCGTTCAGGGCAGCAGCGTGTCGCGCGCCGCGTTGAGCTGCGCGGCGAGCGCGGCACTCCCGCCGCGATCCGGGTGCGCGAAGCCCATAAGACGCCGGTGCGCGGCCTTGATCTCATCCGCCGTGGCGCCCTCGGCGAGGCCGAGCACGGCCAGCGCCTCGGCCTGCGTCATCCGGCCGCCCCGCGCGGCCGGCGGCGCGTCGCCCGCGTCGCGCCAATCCGGGTGGACGCGGTCGAGCCAGGCCTCGAGCAGCGGCACGCTTTCGGTGTCCTCGGCCGTGCAATCGGCGAGCAGGGCGCGCAACTCCGGAAGCGAGAGGTCGGCGAGTTCGCGGCCGGCGAACGGCCCGCGCCGCACCCACCCCGACATGAGTCCGGTCGCGAGGTCGAGCCGCATCTCCAGCGTCGGCGTCTCGACGCCGGAGGCCTCGCCCGCCTCCGCAGGCCGAGAGAACACGCGGCGCGTCTTCCATTGGTTCCAGATCTGCCGCAGCGCCGGGCCGAACATGACCAGCGCCCACAGCGCCGACGCGCCGCGGCCGGTGAACAGCAGAAGCGCGAACACCACCGCACCGGCGGAACCGAGGCCCCAGACCAGCGCGGTCTTGACCGTCCCGACCGAGGCCGTCGCGAAGCCCCGCGCCAGCACCAGCAGCAGGATCACGGCCGCGGCGCCCGCAGCGAGCCAGATCATCGCCGTGCCGCCGGGGCAGGGAGCTGGCCGGCGATGCGCGCCGCCTCGCGCGAGGGCAGCCGCGCCAGCGCCTCCCGCCCGCCGGCGGCGTACACGGCGACGGCGCGCAGCAGTTCGCGCAGCGCATCCACGGCGGCGCTGTCGAACGGCGCCCAGGCCCCGCCGGAAAGCTTGGCGATCTGGCGGAAGGCCAGCTCCGCCGCCGCCTCGCGCCCCTCCTGGAAGCAGAAGGCCGGCGTGCCGCGCAGGCCGAGTTGCGCGGCGAGGTGGCACAGCGGGTCCACCGGCTCCTCGCAGGCGTCGCCCACCAGCACCAGCGCGTGTACGCGCTCGCGCTGCGTCTCGGCGAGCGCGTGCTCGAGCGTCTTGAAGATCTGCGTCTGCCCGCCGAGGCAGCCCACGGCGCCCATCCGGCGCGCGAGGTCCTGCGTGTCGGTCAGGAAGGGCGTGCGCTCGAACTCCCCGTAGCCGCGGAAATAGGCGAGCTGGACGGCGAGGCCGCCAAGGTTCTGCGTGGCGGAGAACATCTCCGCCTGGAGGTGGCAGGCGCGGTCCCAGGTCGGCTGGCGCGAGGCGGTCGCGTCCACGGCGAAAATGAGGCGGCCCTTGCGGCCGCTCGCCGGCCGGACGGCGGGCAGCGCGTTCACGCGGGCGAGGAAGGCGGCGACCTCGCCCGAGCGGGCGGCAGCGTCGGTTTTGGCGGGGGGCTGGGCCATCGGATCGAACCGGACATGGCCCCGGCCGGCGAGGTTCGCCAGGGCCGGCTCGTGAACGAAGCGTTCACGAGCCGTCGGGTAAGCCGCGGCCGCATCCTGATGGAGCTTCGCCATGCGATTGACGCCACGCCTCGTCCTGCTGTTCGGCGGCCTGCTTTCCCTGTGCGCGGTCGGCGCCGTCTTGCTGCATATGACTCTGGGCGCGGTCGGCGCGCGATACGCGCGCGCCTGGGACGCGCAGCACCGCTTCGCGGGTGTGGCGGGCCTGGAGCAGGCGCTGACGGCCACGCGGAACCAGATCAACATCTGGCTTCAGCGCGCGGACGCGGCCGTCGCGCGCAACGCCGACGCGCAGCTGTCGGCGCTGGAGCGCGAGACGGGGGCGCTGCGGGCCCGCGCCGGCGGTGACTCGGCACTCGTCGCGGACCTCGCGCGGCTCGACGCAGTGCGGGCCGCCTACGCCGCGTCCTGGGCCGCGATCCAGAAAAGCACCGCCGCGCGCAACGAGGCGGCGGCGCGGATGGACACGCAGGACGACGCGCTCGCCCGCGCGACCTCCGCGCTGCCGCCGGAGCAGCGGGAGGCCGTGGAGGCTGCCGCCTTCGCCATCCGGGCCGCAGGGTTCCGCGCGCGCCTCGACGCCGCCTCGGCCGAACGGCTTGCCGGCGTGCGCGCGGCATTGCCCCCGGCCCGCGCGGCGATGGCGCGCCTCGGCCCCGCGGCCGGTGGCCCGCTCGCGCGCGAGCTCGACGGCTGGGCCGCGTCGTTCGAGGCCTTCGTCGCCGCGCATGCCGAGACGGGGGCGACGCTTGCCCGGTTCCGCGCGCAAGGCGGCGAGGTGTCCGCGATCATCGGCCGCATCCGCGAGCGCGAGCAGGCCGAGGCCGGTGCCGCCGTCTCCACCGCCGCCGCGCGCCTCGCCGCGGCGCGGACGGAAGTGCTGGCCGGCGCGGCGCTGGTTCTGCTGGCTGGGCTGGCGGTCGTCGCGCTGCTCCTGCGCACCGTCGTCCGCCCGCTGCTCGGCGTCACCGCGGCGACCGAAGCCGTCGCAGCCGGCCGGCTCGACGCGGACATCCCCCACGCCGCGCGCCGCGACGAGATCGGCGCGATGGCCCGCGCGCTCGCCGTCTTCCGCGATGGGCTGGCCGAGGCGGCGCGCCTGCGCGCCGCGCAGGAGGAGGAGCGGGCGGCCGCCGAGCGGACCCGGCGCGAGGCGCTGGCCGCCATGGCGCGCCGGGTGGAGGAGGAGGCCGGCCGCGCCGTCGAGGGGGTGCGCGGACGCGCCGAAGCGCTTGCCGCCGACGCGGGAGCGGTGAGCGTTGCCACGCGCACCGTCTCCAGCGGTGGCGAGGCGGCGCGCGACGCGGTGGGCCTGTCGCTCTCCAACGCCCAGGCCATCGCCTCGGCGACCGAGGAGCTGTCGGCCTCGGTGCGCGAAATCTCCAGCCAGATGGCCGGGGCGAGCCGGCTCACCCGCGGTGCTGCGGAGCGTGGCGAGGCGAGCCGGCGCGTGATCGAGGGCCTCGCCGAGGGCGCCTCGCGCATCGGCGAGGTCGTGCGCATGATCGAGGACATCGCCGGCCGCACCAACCTGCTCGCGCTCAACGCGACCATCGAGGCGGCGAGGGCGGGTGAGGCGGGCAAGGGATTCGCCGTCGTGGCGAGCGAGGTGAAGTCGCTCGCCGCGCAGACGGCCAAGGCGACCGAGGAGGTGTCGGCCCAGATCGGCCGCATCACCGCCTCCACGGCCGAGGCGGTGGAGGCGGTGCGCGGCGTGGCGGGCGCCGTGTCCGAGATCGAATTCGTGGCCTCGGCCGTGGCGGCGGCCGTCGAGCAGCAGGCGGCGGCCGCGCGCGAGATCAGCGCCCGCGTCGCGGAAACCGCGGCGCAGGTGGGCGAGGCGCGGAGCCGCATCGAAGGCATGGCGGAGGCGACGGGCGAGAGCGAGGCGCGCGCCGGCTCCATGGGCGCGCAAGCCCGCGCCACGCTCGCCGCGGTCGAGGAGCTGCGCGGCACGATCGTCGCCATCGTGCGCGAGGCGGTGCCGGCGGGGGCGTGATACCAACCCGCCCTGGCTTTGGCTGATGGAAATGGCCTCCGGCGAAGCAGGATAGCCTCTGGCGGCCGGGGCCAATGGCCCCAGCTCCCAGAGGCCCTTGTCTTCCGTGAGTCCATCACAAAGCCGTTTGGTATGAGACACTTCGCCCCTCGTCGGCGGCGCGCCCGGTAAACCGAAGGTGCACCAGTGAGCCGCGCCCCCTAATTCACGCGGGCACCGACATGGCCTGCAGCGCCTGCCGCCGGACCGTCGTCGGGCTCCACCCGCTTCCGCCTCGGCCGGCCGGAGGATTCACGCCCTGACCGATTCCGACAATTTGTGGGTCCAGTGGAACATTGGGTCGTCGGGCTCCACCCGCTTCCGCCTCGGCCGAGCGGAGGATTTACGCCCTGAGCGATTCCGGTCGGGGCGATCCTGCGGTAAGCGCGGTGGACGGTCGGGAAAAGCCCGCACATGTCCACCGAGTCGCTCCTTCTCATCCTTGTTGCCGGGCAGGCGCTGCTGCTGGCCGCCGTGCTGTTCCGCCGCCCACCGCCGGAGCCGGCCTTGGAGCTGGCGCTCGCCGCGCTGGAACGCCAGGGCGAGCGGCTGGGCGCGCTGGCCGAGTCCGTGCGCGACCTGCCCGCGCGCGTGGAGGGCCAGCTGGCACCCGCCGTGGGCGCCCTCACCGCGCAGCAGGTCCGGGCGCTGGCGCGGTTGCAGGAGCGGCTCTCGGCGCGGCTCGACGAGGAGGGGCGGCGCATGCGCGATATGCTCGACCGCAAGCTGCGCGAGGTGGCGGACGAGAACGCGCGGCAACTCCTGGCCATCGAGCGCGCCGTGCACGAGACCCTGCAGGAGACCATCGAGCGGCGGATGGCCGACAGCTTCGCCCGCGTGCTGGACCAGTTCACCGCGATCCAGGCGATGATGGCGCAGGTGCAGTCCGTCGCCTCGCAGGTGGGCGACCTCCGCCGCGTCTTCGCCAACGTGAAGGCGCGCGGCGGCTGGGGCGAGGCGCAGCTGCGATCGCTGCTCGACGATTTCCTGCCGCCCGGTTCCTACCTCGCCAACGCGCGGATGCGCGAGGACAGCCTGGACGCGGTGGAGTTCGCCATCCTCATGCCCGGCCCCGAGCCGCGGCCGCTGCTGCCGCTCGACGCGAAGTTCCCGGCCGAGGACTGGGAGCGGCTGCTGGCCGCGCAGGAGGCGGGCGACGGCGCGGCCGAGGCGCAGGCGCGGCGCGGGCTCGAGCAGCGCCTGCGCGAGGAGGCGCGCAAGATAGCCGCGAAATACGTCTGCCCGCCGCGCTCCACCGACTTCGCCGTCATGTACCTCCCTTCCGAGGGGCTGTACGCGGAGGCCGCGCGCATCCCGGGCCTGCTGGACCAGCTGGCGCGCGAACGGGTGTTCGTCGCGGGCCCGTCCCTGCTGCCGGCGATGCTGCGCACGGTGCAGATCGGCCACGTCTCCTTCGCGCT